>OBWY01000039.1_pt1 | contig 126639 bp, 121 predicted proteins | sample 1538081 | NCBI WGS metagenome assembly OBWY01 (sample SAMEA2580089, study PRJEB22360) | human gut metagenome | biome: human gut; feature: human-associated habitat; material: faeces | place: Denmark | collected 2008/2010
CCGCTGTGGCAACCAAGCTAAACAGGATAAACCAAAACGCAAGGCGTATTGAAACTTTAATTGTTTTGGCATTACTCCGGTATCTCTAAGGTATCGGGGTATTTTTATGTGGATGTTATGTCAATGGCAGACGGAAGGGTCGCTCCCTTCATCTCGGTTCGATTCCGGGACATCCGCTTTTTACACCTAGACGGCGGCCCAATAAAGTTCCACGATGCGGGTCGCAAAAAACTCATTCGCAAAAAAGTTGTATTTACGTGGAAGATACAACAAAGAATGGCTCTGGAGTAATTAAGGAACGTGCGTCATCGTTTCGTACGCACAGGTGTTTTTCAAGGAGCAAAACTTTACAACTGTAATGGGTCTTCTGTGTTCTATCCTATACAAAAAATAATTATTCGAAGAACATAGGCATGGAGAATTGGCAGAGTTGGAAATGCAGCCGGTTGCTAACCGGTACACCCTCCGGGGTGCGGAGGTTCGAGTCCTTCATTCTCCGCTATAGAAAAGGAGGCACGGAAATGAAATTATACCTATTAGACTTCAATGTCGTCATGACGGATGCATGGAAAAAGGAGTTTGATTATAAAGATGTAACAATTATAAGCGGATCTTTCAGAAGCTTTGCGAAGAAATATAATCCTGAAGCGATCGTGGCTCCTGGCAACAGTTTCGGAATCATGGATGGCGGGCTGGATCTGGAAATAAGAAGCTATTTCGGAATGGAGGCTCAAGAAGACTTGCAAAGAAAAATACAGAAAGATTGGTATGGAGAACTGCCGCCTGGAAGTGCAACAACAGTCAAAGTCGGAGGGAAGTATCTTGTATATGCCCCGACAATGAGAATACCAGAAATAATAATGGATAAATCTGTTATTTACAACTGCATGAGAAGCAGTCTCATTGAACTGAAAAGACTGGGGATACAAACAGCTATGATCCCGGCGCTCGGAGGGGCAACGGGAGCTGTGATGTGCGAGGAAATAGCGAAATGTATGCGGTATGCATATGAACAGATATTTTTGAACCAGACAGCACCACTTATAACGAATTTAGAACAGCTAAGTTATAACGAAGATGAAGTTAGTGCATGGATTAGACAGATGGGAAGATAACAAGAGGTGAAAGAAAAGTGCCACGAAGTAGAAGCCCGGATTCAATAAAAGCAGAACGGATGTATAAAAGCGGAATGAATCTGGTAGATATAGCAAAAGAAATCGGAAAGCCCCCTGGGACCGTGAGACGGTGGAAAAGTACACAGAGATGGGATAGCGAACGTTCGGGAAAGAAAGCGAACGTTCGGAAACAGGAAACAGAACAGAATAGTAAGAAAGTAGAAGCCATTGCACCGGAGGTACAGGAAGTAATAAGCAATCTTGATCTGACCGATAAGCAACGGCTTTTTTGTTTGCAGTATGTACGATGCTTTAATGCTACCAAAGCATATCAGAAAGCATATAGAAGCAGCTACATGGTTGCAAACGCAGAAGGATACAAACTCCTCGTAAATCCTCGTGTCAAAGCGGAAATACAGCGTCTCAAGCAGAACCGCCTAAACCGGGAGATGCTCAGCACAGAGGATATCTTTCAGAAGTATATAGATATTGCCTTTGCGGATGTTACGGACTTCACGGACTTTGGTAACGTAGAGATCAATACAGAAAACGGCCCTATGACGGTGTCGTATGTAAATCTAAAAGATTCCGGGGAAGTAGATGGCACTCTGATAAACGAGATTTCAAAAGGGAAAGACGGGGTTAAGGTAAAGCTGCCGGACCGGGAAAAGGCCCTGCGGTGGCTGTCGGACCATATGGACCTTGCGACAGCGGAGCAGAAAGCAAAGGTAGCCTTGTTGACTGCACAGAGAGATAAAATCACCGGGAACAATCAAGAAATTGAAGATATGGACGACATAGAGGGTGAAATCTATGAAAAGTAAGTATAAAAAGAAAAAGACGATACACTTTAATTTCTCTGAAAAGCATAAAAACTATATCCGAAAATGTGAGAACTGTACCTTCAACATAGCAGAGGGGGCGGTAAGAGCAGGAAAAACGGTAGACAATGTATTTTCGTTTGCTCACGAGATTAAAGATACAAAGGATCGTATTCACCTTGCGACAGGATCTACCATGGCAAATGCAAAGCTGAACATTGGAGACTGTAACGGCATGGGGTTAGAGTGGATCTTTCGTGGACAGTGCCACTGGGGAAAGTATAAGGACAATGAGGCGTTGTTTATCAAAGGACCTGCGACAAAGAATCGGCAGCGGATTGTGATTTTTGCTGGAGCAGCAAAGGAAGACAGCTATAAAAAGATCCGTGGAAACTCCTATGGGTTTTGGATTGCTACGGAGATCAACCTGCATCATATTAATACGATTCGTGAGGCGTTCAATCGTCAGCTTGCGGCCCAAAACAGAAAAATCTTCTGGGACCTGAACCCGGACAATCCGAACGCCTTTATCTATACGGACTATATAGACAAATATGCGGCACTGGATGAAGACGGCACGCTCCTGGGTGGATTCAATTACATGCATTGCACTCTGTATGACAATATCAATATACCAGAAGAAAGAAAACGGGAAATCGAGAGTCAGTATGATCCTAATAGTATGTGGTATTTGAGGGATATAAAAGGACAGCGTGTCATTGCAGAAGGGCTGATTTATAGGCAGTTTGCAGATGATACAAGTGCAAAACTCTATCACTTCCGTAAAGCTGAAAAGCCTATGAATCTCATGCGGATCAATCTTGGAATAGACTTTGGAGGCAGCGGGTCAGGCCATGCGTTTACTGCAACAGGGATTGAACGGGGATTTAATGGTATTGTGGCTCTGGCAGCAGAACGGCACAGATGTGATACCGAGGACATAGATCCGGATAAGCTGGGGCAGTTATTTGTAGATTTCTGCCTAAAGGTAATCAATATCTATGGAACCATTGACGTTGTGTATTGTGACAGTGCAGAGCAAACGCTCATTCTTGGTATCAAGGCTGCGCTTAGAAAGTCCGGGCTTGGATGGATTCGAGTAGAAAACGCCCTGAAAACAGTAATAAATGACCGGATCAGAGCGACTACAAGGCTGATGGCACAGCAAAGGTTCCGTTACATGGATCTGATGTGTGACAGTCTTGTAACAGCCTTATGCAGTGCTGTATGGAATCCAAAGAACCTGACAGAAAATGAAAGACTGGACGATGGAACCAGCGATATTGATAGTCTGGATTCCTTTGAATATACATTTGAGCGTGATATTGCAAACTTGATCCGATATGAATAGGAGGTGAGAACAAAAATATGAAATTTACAAGATTACTGACACTGATAACGGAAGTTCTGAATAAGGATTCCGAGACAAAAATAGATGCGTGTCTGACAAGCCAGATGGCACGAGACATCGAATTATGGTCTCGTATGTACGAAGATAAAGCCCCATGGCTTGAAAAGGATAAAATATATTCCATGGGGATTCCGGCAGCAGTGTCGGGAGAATTGGCAAGATTGGCACTGCTTGAGTCAGAAACCGAAGTGACAGGAGGAACCAGGGCGGACTATCTGAATACGCAATATAAAAAGGCGATAAGATATATACGGCAGCAGTTAGAGTATGGCTCTGCAAAGGGCGGAATGGTACTAAAACCGTATGTCACAAGCACCGGAATCAGCGTGGAATATATACACGGGGATTCCTTTTTCCCGATCAATTTTGATAGTGCAGGGAAAATGACAATGTGTGCTTTTGCAAGCCAGCTGAGAAAAGGACAAAAGATATATACAAAGCTTGAGATACACGAGCTGACAAATGGACTTTTAAGAATCAGTAACCGTGCATTTGTCAGCACCAATGACTTTAGCCTTGGATCAGAAATATCTGTGGGATCTGTGGAGGAATGGTCCGAACTTTCGGGGTCTGTCACATTCTCAGGGATGGACCGACTGCCTTTTGGGTATTTCAAAGTTCCGCTGGCAAACAATTCAGATTCGACCTCACCTCTTGGTGTATCTGTTTTCTCAAAAGCGATTGATCCTATCAGAAAAGCAGATAAAAGATACTCACAAATAGACTGGGAGTATGAGGCAAAGGAAACCGCTGTCCATATCGGTGAATCCATGCTGAAATATGATAAGACGCAAGATCGGTTTATATATCCAGATGGCAAGGATCGGCTATACAGAGGATTACAGTTCAACGCAGGAGCTACGGATAAGCCTTTGCTGGATGTATTTTCACCGGATATTCGAGATTCTTCTTATTATAATGGCTTGAACCATCAGCTACGACTGGTGGAATTTAATTGTAGCCTTGCATATGGGACTTTATCTGATCCGAATAATGTTGATAAGACAGCCGAGGAAATAAAGAGTAGCAAGCAAAGATCTTTTGACATGACCAAAGACATGCAGGGAGCACTACAAGAGGCTCTGGAAGATATGTTGGTTGCTATGGATTTTTACACAAGTATTTATCATCTGGCCCCGGTCGGTTCTTATCAAACTACATTCAACTGGGGTGACAGCATCCTATCCGATAGAGAAAAAGAGCTGGCAGCAATGCAGCAGGACGCGACCGCCGGAATCATCAGAAAAGAAATCTATATTGCAAAAAAATACGGAGTGTCGGAAGAAGAAGCCCTCAAGATGATGCCGCCACAGCAGAATGATCCGTTTGGCATACAGGAAGAGTAGGTGATAGCATATGCTTGATCCAGAATACCTGGATAAATGCAGTGACCAACTCCTAGCCTTAATAGATGAACTGTCGGTCTCTCTTATTGGGGACATTGCCCGCCGGATTGCAAAGACAAAGCACATCACAGACACAGCAAAGCATCAGGCTCATGTCCTGCAGAACGCCGGAATGGTCTATCAAGACGCTGTTAAACGGATCGGACAGACAACCGGATATATAGATCGGGAGATAGACCGACTATTTAAAGAGGCCGGGGTCAAAAACATCCAAAATGAATCTGTCATTTACAAAATGGCTGGAATGGAACCAAAGGAGCTACACCAGTCAAAGGAAATGCAGCAGATCCTAAATGCCAATCTAAGAAAGACCAAAGGAGTGTTAAAGAATCTTACACTTACAACGGCGAACAAGGCGCAGAGTTCTTACATAAATGCTTGCAATAGTGCCATGCTTAAGGTACAGACCGGAGCTTTCAGCTATGATAAGGTCATAGCGGATGCAATCAAAGAGGCAGCAGCACAGGGTACAGAAGTCCTGTATCCATCCGGGCACACAGATAAGTTGGACGTGGCAGTCAGGCGCAGTGTGCTAACCGGAGTCAACCAGTCGGCAGCACAACTGAACCTTGAATATGCGCAGGAAATGGACTGCGACTATGTGGAGACTACTGCCCACAGTGGGGCAAGACCAGATCACCAGACATGGCAAGGGAAGGTCTTTTGTATATCAGGGAAAGATCCAAAGTATCCTTCGTTCTATGATAGCACGGGATACGGAACAGGACCGGGGCTTTGCGGTTGGAACTGTCGTCATAATTTCTATGCTTTTATTCCTGGGATATCTACTCCGGCCTATACGGATCAGATGCTTAAGGAGTACAAAGCAAAGAATTATACATATAACGGAAAAGCATATACAGAATATGAAGTTTCACAGATGCAGCGTTTCCAGGAGCGGCAGATCAGGAACACAAAGCGCAAGCTGGCCGGATACGATGCCGGGGTCAAGGCAGCAGGCGATGATGAGGTTCTGAAAAATACCTTACAGCAGCGTTTTGAATCTGAATCCGTGCGACTCAAGGAACAGGAAAAGACGCTGAAAGAGTTCTGCAGGCAGACGGGCCGACTGGTAGAATCTGTAAGGACTCAGGTTCATGCGGTTTTAGACGATAGCGGTAATATTGTAGGCTTTAACCGGAGTGTGGCACAAAAGGCTATTTGGAGCAACAAGTTTGCCAAAGCTAATAAATCTAAGTTCACAGAACGGCTGGAAGACATTAATAATGGGCAGAAAGATACAATCAGTCATTGGAGTCTGCAAAGGAACCTAAATAAATCTGATATTGGAAAAGAAACTGTGAAGTACATTGCAGACCATCCGGAGCTAAATATCAGAATGTTGTATAAAATGGATAATCCAAGGAAAGTGCTTGGAATGCAGGATAAAAATGAAATTCTTATCTATGCATCGGAAACCAGGACGATACAGAAGACAGCAGAGACCATTATTCATGAAGTTACTCACCATAGATATAATATAGGCAATTCTCAATGGGCTGAATGTATATGTAAAGCTCAAGAATTAAAGCATAAACTCAGGCGGAATGAATTGACCGGGGATGAGCTGAGAGGTATAATTAAATTAATAAAAGAACTATATCCAGAATATCCATGGAGGTGATCTTATGGAAGTACCAGAAGGAGTAAAGAAGCTGAATAAGCTGCTGAATGGTGAAAAAGTGACCTGCACCGAGTGTGGAAAAGGGACATATGAGCCGATAGGCGGAGACTTTAAAAAGACGCATTGCTTCAAGTGCAGCTACTGCGGAGCGAAAATTAATATTGACTAATACCATCTGATGCATGTCAGGTGGTATTTTTATGCCAAGAGAGGAGAGCATGATGATTCATATATCTTTAAGCGAAACAGGATATAGAGAAGTATGGATTGATCTGTCCGGTCACGCAGATTATGCGGAAAAAGGGAAGGATATTGTTTGCGCCGCTGTATCATCTTTATTTTTTAGTACAGCAAATGGACTTATGGATTTTACAAAAGCAAGGGTAGAGATTCATGAAAAGAGGTATATAGATGGTCGTGGTGGTTCGATGATGCACGTTAAAAGTCTAAGCATAGAATCAGAGCTATTGCTAAAATCCATGTTGTCCGGGATGATAGAGCTTTCAAAGCAGTACCCGGATAACGTACAAATAGGGGAAGGAGTTGAGGGTTTTATTAAAACTTAAGAGATCACACAGGAATATAGGGGAGTGGATTTTATACAATCCGGATAACTTTGCGCTTCACACCCACTGCCGGAGTAAACGGGTAGCCTTGGTTATAAAATCCAACGTGGAGCGTCGCAGACTTCCAAGGAGCCGCAACCTGCGGACGCTGGAAAGCCATATCCGGGTTACGGGCAATCAGAAGTATATCCGGCAGATAGAACAGATCATAGAAGAAATCAAACACGCTTAGGCGTGTTATTTTTATGCAGCAAATGAACTGGTCAGGTGATTAGACCTAAAATAGTCCGGTCACTGGTGGATAGTTACACACCTAAAATAACTTAATAGTGATAAAGAAAGGGAGAAGAGAATGAACACAGACGATTTAAAAGCACAGGGACTAACACAGGAACAGATTGACTTTGTTATGGCTGAACATGGGAAAGTTGTAAATCCATTAAAGTCAGATCGTGACAGTTTTGAGACTCAGTTAAAAAATGCAAAGACAACATTGAAAAGTTTTGAAGGAGTGGACGTTACAGAGCTGCGAACCCAGATCACGAATCTTACAAATGATTTACAGAAAAAAGATGAAGATCACAGCAGAGAGATCCAAGACATGAAATTTAATTCTGCGATCAAAGACGCAATCTTAAAGGCTGGCGGTAAAAATGAAAAGGCAGTAATGGCGATCCTTGACATTGACAGCTTAAAAGAGAGCAAGAACCAGGATCATGACATTGAAGACGCTTTAAAGAAAGCAAAAGAGGAAAACGATTACCTTTTTCAGCCAGAAAAAGAAATTCCAAAGTTTGTGTCAAGTACTCCTGGGGCAACTGGTGAAAATGATGATTTAAAGAGCAAAGCAAACGATGCACTGAGAAGTGTATTCGGGAAAGAATAGGAGGTATATATGGCAGTACATATTACAAGCAGGGCAGACGCAGAGGCAATTATCCGGGAACAGGTGGTAAGTACCATTTTTCAGGATGCACCAAAGCAGTCTGTATTTATGGGGTTGGCAAAAAAGTTGCCAAACATGACAAGCAATCAAACAAGGATCAGAGTTCTTGATTTCTTACCGACTGCTTACTGGGTAAACGGAGATACAGGCATGAAACAGACATCCAACCAGGCGTGGGATAATGTCTATATTAATGCCGGAGAGCTTGCGGTAATCGTTCCGATCCCGGAGGCCGTATTGGATGATGCTGAGTTTGATATTTTCGGAGAAATCACACCGAGGGTTAATGAAGCGATCGGACAGAAAGTGGACAGTGCGATTATCTTCGGCTCAAATCGTCCGGCAGAATGGCAGAATGATATTATCACTTTGGCAAGACAGGCAGGGAATAATGTACCAGTCGGGTCATCTCCTGATTATTACAAGTTAATCATGGAGGAAAACGGTGTCATTGCAAATATAGAGGAATCTGGATATATGGCAACTGGTGCGTTGGCTGCCATGGGAATGAGAGCGAAACTTAGAGGTATCAGAGCAACAGACGGAACCCCGATCTTTAAGTCAGATATGCAGGGAACAACGCAGTATGCACTTGACGGCGCACCGATGTATTTCCCTCAGAATGGCTCTTTTGATTCTTCTATTGCACAGCTGGTTGTAGGAGACTTTAAACAGGCAGTATATTCTATCCGCCAGGATATAACGGTTAAGATCTTAGACCAGGGAGTTATCCAGGACCCTTCCACAAAAGAAATCGTGTATAACCTTGCACAGCAGGACATGGTGGCTTTACGAGTTGTATTCCGCATGGGATGGGCTCTTCCAAACCCGGCAACAAGAATGGACGAAGATCGACTTGGTTGTCCTTTTGCTTACTTGGAGCCAACTGTGCCAGTAACAACGCAGACAGTAACACTGACAGTGAAAGATAATGCAGAAGAAGCACAGCCGATTGAGGGCGTGATTGTGGACGTGAACGGCTCAAGACAAAAAACAGACGCAACCGGACAGGTGGTGTATAACTTGAGAAAGGGTACTTATCCGGCGAAAGTAAAGAAGAATGGATATTCTCAGGTAACGACTACGATCAATGTCGATGCTGCGGCAGTAACACAGGAGATTGTATTGGTCGAAAAGGCATAAGGAGGTCACGGTATGGTAGAGTATGCAGACTACACATTTTATAAAGAGCAGTTCAATGGCAGCACCATACCGGAGGCTGCCTTTTCCTCAGTAATCCTGCGGGCGAGCATCTATATAAAGTACATCACGTTTGGCAGGATAGATGATGCAGAGATCCCGGAGGAGGTCAGGCTGGCTGCCTGTGCTGTTGCGGAAGTAATGTATAAATCCGATGCCGCAGGGCAGCAGAAAGAGAAGAAGTCAGAGACGGTCGGAAATGTCTCTGTATCCTATGTGACGGAACAGCAGGACGGACAAACAAGAGAGGCGGCAGCAGCAAAGAAACAGTATGCCGTTGCTTATCCATACTTAATCCATACCGGGTTGTTATACAGGGGGTGTCGGTAATGGTTACAAACGCAGACATAACACTCTACAACAAGGTATATGACCGGGATACCGGGACGAACCGCTATTACCGGACAGTCCTAAAAGGCGTGAACTGGCAGGATACCACAGCCGTGCAGCCCACAGACAAGGGGATTGTAAGTGCTGATGTGGCAGAAATCTATATCCCGTTTACGGCAGAGACAGAGAAGCAGTTCAGGAAACCGAAAAACTTTGTGAAGGAGACAGAAAAGACGGGATTTTTTACGGTCGAAGCCGGGGACCTGGTGGTCCGTGGCATCGTGGAAGATGAACTGACCAGCGCAAAGGACGAAGAACGGTTGAAAAATGCCTATGATGATGTGCGGGTGATCGCCGTTGTGGAGACGAACGACAACAGCAGCCCGGAAATGCAGCATTGGAAGGTGACGGCTGAATGAAGATAAAAGTCAAGATTGCTCCTGCAAACGTAATCCTTACAGAAAGGAACCTGCAGAAAGGTGGTCCCGGTCAGAGACTTGCTGTGCATGAAGTGCGCAGAATATCGGATGCATACGTCCCTTTTCTCAACGGTCCACTGAAAAATACTGCGATTGAGACAACGTACTGCATAAAGTACATCACCCCATATGCAAAGAAGAATTACGAAGAAAATAAGGGCAAGGGACTGCGTGGAAAACATTGGGACAAGAGAGCGTTTGCCGACAGAGGGCGAGAGGTTCTGGTATCTATTGCGAGGTTTGTAGGAGGAAAGCCAAAATGACGATTGTGGAGGCTATACGGAACATTGTTAAGCAATGCCCGTATCTAGATGAGTATTGCAAAGGGATCGGGGTGGATTACCTGGGTAGTGACACAACGTACTACTCGATAGAATCCGTTCCATCACAAACAGTTTTGAAAAAAGATATTGTCGGAAATACCAAACGGCAACATCTATTTAATTTTGCCAGTCGGGAGCTATACGGCGAAGAAGTGCGGCAGAACCTTGAAAACATCGGGTTCTTTGAGCACTTTTCAGACTGGCTGGAACAATTCTCTGAGGCCGGGGAGTTCCCGGAATTGGAGAAAGGTAAGGAAGCAATAAAAATCGAAGCGATTACGAGCGGTTATGCGTTTGATACGGAGCTTGACAAGGCAAAGTATCAGATTCAGTGCCGCTTTATTTATTACCAGGAAAGGAAGGTATAACATGGCATTAAAAAGTGTAAGACAGAGAAGGATGCAGGCGAACTATCTGGACATTGGGACCGCAGAGGCAGAAAATTTTGTCCTGATGGGGACAGGGTTCACGGATCTTAATGAGGAACCGGGAGCGCAGACCAGTTCAAAACGGTACGTAAACGATGCATCTACCAGCAAGGGAATCACCGGGTACGAGTGGCAGGCACCGTACACAGCGGACCAGATTCGATCAGAAGAGGCGATTGCCTATATCTGTGAGATCGGAGAACTTTTAAAAACAGGAGCAGATGCAGAGACAGACTACGTGATCGTAGATCTGGATCAGAAGGAAAGTGCAGAGAATACCTACCATGCCCGCAAGTTCCACGTGGCGATCGAAGTAGCCAGCTTTGGAAACGAAGATGGAGAAATGAACTGTGAAGGTAACCTGTTAGGTATCGGGGATGTAGTCGAGGGAACATTTAATACCAGCACTAAGAAATTTACAGCGAAAGGCGATACACCCTCTTAAAGCCGTAACCGGGGTGGCGTTGAATAAAACAACGCTGTCCCTTGCAGTTGCGGCGAAAGAGACACTTACGGCAACCGTAGAGCCTGCAGATGCTACAGACAAGACAGTTACATGGTTCAGCACGGATACTGGTATTGCAAAGGTATCTGATACTGGGGAAGTGACCGGGGTTGCAGCAGGGGCCGCGGATGTGACAGTGACAACGACAGATGGAAATAAGACGGCAACCTGCGCCATTACGGTAACAGCAGGAGCATAGAGAAAAAGACAGTGAACATGGAGGAGTAAAGGATATGAACAAGATTTTTAAATGGAATGGGGCAGAGTTTAAATTCTCTGCTCTGGATGCGGATATGATAGAGCGATTTAACAATGTGAAGCAGCAGACGTTTGAAGAACTAATGGAATATGAAAAGAAACATGGGATTGACGGAGCCTTAAATGCAGAGGGTGTCCGGGCAGAATGTAAGATTATTGACCAGACATTTGATAAGTTGCTGGGAGATGGTGCGGCAAAGAAAATGTTTTCTGATACAGACATCCATGAGCGGGTTGCTGCATTTAACAAACTTGTGAACCTGCGAGAGGCACAGGTGGAATCTTATAATAAACTTGTCCAGTCCATGGCAGGTGACTAATGAATATTCTGACGGATCAGCTGCCGGAAACCGTTCTGGTGGCTGGTCAGGAACATAAGATCAATACAGACTTCCGAGTGTCGATCCGTTTTGAGGAGATGATACAGGATAAAAACATCACGGAAGAACAGCGGTTTTTTGTGGAAGATATTCTGAATATCCCGGAGTTTGATGTAGACGAGAAAAAAGCCAGGCTGCTTGCGAAATACAATAGCGGCCTGGTTTTGTATTATCCAGAGATACCGGAGGACCTTGACGGAGCCATTTCACAAATGTTGTGGTTTTATCAGTGCGGGAAAACAGAAGAACAGAAGCAGTCCGGAAAAGGAAAGAAACAGGATCAGATTTATAGCTTTACTCATGATGCGGATTATATCTATGCTGCATTTATGGAACAGTACGGCATAGATCTGAACGCTGTCGAATTGCACTGGTGGAAGTTCTCGGCCATGTTCGCCGGATTAAAAGAAGACTGCTTAATATCGAAAGTGATGGGATACCGGGCAGCAGATACCGCAGGTATGGATAAGGAACAGAAAAAGTTCTATAAGAAGATGAAAGAAATATATAAGCTACCGGAGAATGTGTCCGAAGAAGACAGGATGTTGGAAGAAGAGGTTACGCAGGCCCTTTTGAGCGGTGGGGACCTAAGCAATATTTTATAAATAAAAACACTGTAACACAGAGGTTGCAGGGGAGCGGAACTCTACGCCCAGGAAGATAGAGACGTGAACATAGAAGACAGACGCAGGCAAAAAAGAAAGGAGAATATATGCCTGACGGAAGTATTGAAATCGAAGTTGAGTTAAATTCGGAAAAAGCCGAAAAAGAACTCAAACAACTATCGAGAACACTGGACACAGAGACGAAAAAAGCGGCGAAATCCGCAGAAACTGCGACCAAGCAGGCGGCAAAGTCCGCAGAAACCTCTGTAAAACAAGCAAGCAAAACAACAGAACAGGCGGCAAAAAAAGCCGGGAAGACAGCGGAAACAGCCGCAAAGCAAGCCGGAGAGAAAGCCTCGCAGAGCACGAAAAAGGCCGGAGAGGAACAGAAGCGGTCTTATAAGCAAACGGAGGCACAAGCGAAGAAAAGTGCGGAAAATGCAGAGAAATATTGGTCTGGTGCTGCCAGCAAGATAAAACCTGCGGTATCTACCGGAATGAAAGCAACCGGAGCCGCAGTTATTGCGGGCGGTGCGGCATCTTTGAAAGCAAGTATTTCGTTTGAAAGTGCTTTTGCTGGTGTAAAAAAGACAGTAAATGCCACGGATAAAGAACTGAATATCATGCGAAAAGACATTTTAAATATGTCGAAAGAGATGCCAACCTCTGCAAATGAGATCGCAGGGGTAGCAGAGGCAGCCGGACAGCTTGGCATTAAGACGAAGAATATCGCAGGATTCTCTAAAACCATGGTTATGCTTGGAGATTCTACGAACATGTCCGCAGATACGGCGGCAACCTCTCTGGCAAGGCTGGCAAACATCACACGGATGCCACAGACGCAGTTTGGACGGCTGGGATCTGTAATTGTAGATTTAGGAAATAATCTGGCCACAACAGAGCAAGAGATTACGGATATGGCTCTTAGACTTGCAGGAGCTGGACATCAGGTTGGAATGTCAGAAGCAGATATACTTTCCTTTGCTGGGGCGTTATCTTCTGTAGGGATCGAGGCAGAAGCTGGTGGAACGGCATTTTCTACCCTAATGTCGAAAATGAATCTTGCAACTACCAAGGGCGGTGACGAATTAAACGACTTTGCGAAAGTGTCTGGCATGACGGCGGATCAGTTCAAAAAGGCATTTAAAGAAGATGCAGCAGGAGCTATTATTTCCTTCATCCAAGGCTTGGATAAGGTAAATAAGAGTGGCGGCAGTGCAATAAAAGTCCTGGACGATATGGGGCTTTCCGATATCCGTATGAGGGATGCACTGTTAAGAGCAGCGGGAGCATCTGGGACATTTACAGAAGCCTTAAAGATCGGCAATAATGCGTGGAACGAAAATAAGGCCCTTACGAACGAAGCTGGGCAGCGGTACAAGACGCTAGAAAGTCGGATCAAAATACTTGGAAATAAGTTTACTGCGCTCGGAATTGCAGTGGGAGATGAACTCAAAGGACCGCTTGCGGATGGAGTGGCAGCGGCATCGGATGCGATCGGAGGACTGGCGGACCAGATAGAAGCGCACGGGCTTAAATCCATCATTCCGAAAGAGACGATTACCACGGTCAAAAATCTTGGCTCTGCGGCAAAGACAGTCGCAGGGGGCGGTCTGAAAGTCCTTGGGGCATCTGCAAAGTTCCTCGGGGAGAATATGCAGACTGTACTTCCGTTGGTAACAAGCCTTTTAGTTACATTTAAAGGGTATAAAGCAATTACAGCTACGGTTGCGACTTTCCGGACTATGCAGACAGCAATGACCGGAGCAAGTACCGGCATGACTTTACTTGGAACGGCAGTTAAAATCTTTACTGGACACACAATGGCTGCAACAACAGCAACGGGAGCCTTTAATGCGGTATGCACTGCCCTTGGTGGCCCTATTGGTATGGCTGTACTTGCTATCGGAGCATTAACTGCTGGTGCTGTTGCTTACAAAATGACACTTCCGAAGGTCGTAACAGAATCAGAGAGATTTGCAGACTCATGCAAAAAAATAAAAAAAGAGCAGGATGAGCTTTCTAATTCGGTTAAGTCTCTTCACAAAGAAAATGAAAAATCCATTGAATCCACAAAGGCACAAGGAGTTGAAGCGGATAATCTGTTTAAGCAACTTCAAGACCTTATCAAGGTAGAAAACAAAAGTGAGGGAACTAAGGCAAGAATACAGGCAATCGTAGAAAAGCTAAATGAAATACTACCGGACCTAAATCTTGCTTATGATAAGGAAAAAGACAGTCTTAACAAGTCTACGGATGCAATAAGAAAAAACATAGATGCCCTAAAAGAACAGGCAATGGCGAAAGCTTACCAAAAGGGCATGGAAAAGACTGCTGAAAAGGTGGCAGAAGCAGAGATTGCGCATGAAAAAGCAATCAACAAGCAGACAGCAGCACAGGAGAAATTTAACAAAGTTCAGTCTGAATACAATTCGCTAACTGAAAAGGCAAAGAACGGTGAAATTTCTTGGGATGATAAACGCTTTGATGAACTTGGAGAACAGTTAACTGATTACGCCCAAGGCGTGAAGTTAGCTGATGATGCAGTAGCCAAAAGTGAGAAGACCTTAAGCTCTGTATATAAGGATCTGGATGTATATACGGATAAGTTTACTGCGGAATCGAATTATACAGATTATTTAAAGAATCTTGATAATTTGGCAAAAGAAGCGGGGTTAAAAGCGTCTAAAATACCGGAATCCATAGGGGAAGGAATTAAGGCTGGCATCTATGCCAATCCCACAAGTGGAAAAGAGCTTAAACAGCTTATTAAGCTGGATAATCTGGTAAACAGCGAAGATCTTGCAAAGATGCAAGAAGCCGGAATGAAGATCCCGGAATATCTGGCACAGGGAATGGCAGACGGATCTATCTCTTTCAAATCCGCAGCACAACAGTTGAAAAACGGGCTGAACTGGCAGGATATGATTGAAAAGGCAAGAGCGTCAGGTGTGGAAGTTCCTGACAGCATTGCAGAGGGAATACAGTCCGGACAGTATGCAGTTCCTACAAAAGTATCAGAAATAAAAAATCTCGTCACATTTGAAGATCTGAAAGCAAAGGCATTAAATGGCGGTGTACAGATCCCCGAATATCTAGCAAATGGTATCACTTCCGGCAGCATGAAGCCAAAGGAGGCCGCCGCTGCACTTGGAAATCTGATGGATTTTCAGGAGGCGATTAATAAGGCGGGGTTACAAGGGGCGCAGATCCCGACAGAGTTAGCCACAAAGGTGGCGCAGGGCAAAACCAGTGTAGACAATGCTGTCATTCAGATGATGAGCGGTCAGGGGTTATCAACAGACGCCTTTGGTGTAATGAACGTTATTGACGGCGTAGCAAAAAGCACAGGGGATTCTGCAAAGAAAATAGAAACAAATATGAAGGTGAACCCCGTAGACAACAGCGGAGCGGCATCATCATCCTTTAAGCCTTTTAAAACAGAATCATCCAAGGCAGTCGGAGAAACAAAGAAAAACACCGATTCAATTAAGAAAAATTCTAAGATTCCAGCAACCAACAACGCGGGTGCAGGAAAGAAAACAGAGAGTTCTTATACAAACGAACTTTCCAAAGGGGCAGGCAAAGCCAAGGCAGCCACTAAAAAAGTGAGCAGTTCTGCGGTAAACGGATTTTCTGGGGGTGACTCTAAGGCTAAAGCAGCAGGGGCGAAACTCAGCAGCGCATATGTCTCTGGCATTTCTTCCAAGAGCGGGCAGGCTACGGCAAAAGGAAAAGAACTTTCCAGCAAAACTGCCAGCGGTGTGACCGCAAATAAAGGAAAGATTAAGACAGCGGCACAGAATGCGGTTAATGGTGCGAAAAAAGTAAGCACCGGAGGATTTACAACAGTCGGAAAGAATATTTCCACAGGGATTGCATCTGGCATAGATCAAAATTCTGGCGTGGTTTCTTCTGCGGCAAGAAGAGTGATCCAGCAAGCAAAGACAGCAGCAAATGACGAAGCAGATTCTCATTCACCATCACGGGTATTCAGAGATCAGGTTGGAAAGTTTCTTCCTCTCGGAGTAGCTGTTGGTATTCGTAAAAACACTGGCGAAGCAGTGAAAGCCTCTGTTGCAATGACAAGGGCTACTCTGAATGCAGCAACAAAAGACCTTGGTATCCATTCTCCGTCCACAGTCTTTAAAAACATGGTCGGAAAGAACATTCCAAAGGGGATAGCAAAAGGCATCAAAGAGGGACAGAGTGAGCTTGTGGCAGAGATGAAAAGTGTCATTTCTGCGGCGTTATCTGCGGCAAAGAAAGCAACATTCAAAGGCAATTATTCCGAAATCGGCAGCGATCTTTTAAGTGGGCTGAGCGACTCTCTGAGCATTGCGAAACAGCGGTCAAGCGAGACGGTGCAGGAGATCATTGACCAGTCGTACAATAAGCAAGTAAAAGCATCAGAAAAGGCAGAAGCGAAGCTACAAAAGAAAATCGACAAGCTTGGCAGCAAAAAGAAGAATAAGAAAAAGAAAGCAAAGCTTAAAGAAGAACTTAAGGACTTAAAAGCTGCGAATGACAAGAAGGAAAAGAAACTAAAGCTTGCAGGAGAAAAGGCCGCAAATGCCTATAATACAGCGTTTGAGAAAGAAGCGGACCGCCTGACGAAGATTGCTGAGGAGAAGATCCAGGAGCTTTCAGAGAAGTACCAGGAACAGTACAACGAGATCAAGAGCCTGCGGGACAATCTTACAAGCAAGCAACAGAGTTACGGCAGTCTTTATGATCTGGACCAGAACCTCTATGACATAGAAGACTATCAGAAACGCCTGAAAGCCTTGGAAAACAAAATCCCTGATTCTATGATGCAGCGTATCCTTGGCATGGATGTGGAAGAGGGCCGACAGTACATGGCGTGGTTCCAGTCCCTTACGGTGGCAGAACAGAAAGCCTACACGGACAAGTGGAACAAACAGCAATCAATGGCAAAAAACTTCTCAGAATCTTTCTTCAAAGATGATTTTGAGAGGATCAACAAGGAATATCAGTCAGCAATAAAAAAAGAGACAGATAACCTGAATGCCGAAATGAAAAAGGCCGGGGCCAATGTTGCGAAAGGATTAGCCGCTGGAATAACAGGAGAAACCCGGAATCTGTCTAAGGCAATGAAAAAGCTTTGCAAAGACATTGTAAAAGCCGCAAAAAAAGAGCTCAAAATAAAATCCCCATCCCGTGTATTTGCCCAGATTGGAAAGTTTACGATCCAGGGAGCAGAAAAGGGACAGGAGAAAGAAGCACCGAAACTTTACAGACAGGTAGAGACGGTAGCAGATACCATGGCAGCACGTTTTGCAAAAGCAAAGCTTAATATACCGGAATTACAGAGCCGGATGCAGACGGCAGTGTCAAGGCAGATGAGCAAGATCACAGCAAGTGTGCAGCCGCAGATTGTTTACGCCGGAGGCGGCGGTACAACGACAATCGAAAAGACGGTCTATACCGGGCCGGAAAAGATAGAGGTTGTAACAAACATAGAGGGCCGAGAGGCGGCAAGGACGCTGGCCCCGTTTATGGACAGCCGATTGAATAGTATGGCCGATAGAAAGGCAAGAGGAGGTGTATAGATGGAAGACAGAGGAACGTTGGGTGTGCAGATTGGAGGAAAGCACACTTTAAAAGACTGGAATCTTGGGTGGTTGTCGATCACCCTTGGATTCCCGGAGGCAAAGACGTATGAGCAGGAAATACCGGGTGCAGACGGAATTATCGACCTTACGGAGGCAGTCACAGGAGATGTGAAATACAAGCAAAGGTCAATCTCTATGGAGTTTGACCAGCTGGATGCTGATTACTTTGATTGGCAGGCAAAGCTATCAGAGATCGCAAACTACCTAGCAGGACAGAAATTTAAGATTTTCTTGGACAGTGATCCGGCGTTCTATTACATAGGACGGTTGAAACTGGACACCGAAAAGTCAGAAAAGGCAGAAAGTAAAATCACCATCTCCGGGGAGGTCGACCCGTACAAATATGAAAAGTATAGCAGTCTGGAAGACTGGACCTGGGACGACTTCAATTTCGAAACAGGAATCATACGGGAATATAAAGATCTGCAGGTGGATGGGAGCTATCAACTCTACATTCCGGGGCGCAGAAAAAAGATCGTGCCCGTGATCGAGTGCAGCGCAGCGATGCAGGTGACACACAATGGGAAAAAGTACAGTCTCCCGGCTGGAAAGTCAAAGGTGTTTGATATATGGCTGGGCGAAGGAGACAACTATCTTACTTTTGTCGGGAATGGCACGGTATCTGTCGAATATAGAGGGGGTAGTTTGTAATGTATAGAGTATTGTGCGATGGAAAGGTCCTGCACGATGTACGGGACGAAGACTATATGCTGATGGAACCGAAGATTTCCCTGGAACTGAACAAGACCGGGAACTTTGATTTCTCAATTCTTCCCAGGCATCCGAATGCAGATGTTATCAATAAGCTGAAATCAAAAATTGAAGTCTATGAGGATTCAGAACTATTGTTTTCGGGCAGATCCTTAACGGATGAAATAGATTTTCAGAGGACCGGGCAAGTTTCCTGTGAGGGGGAGCTTGCTTTTTTGTTAGATTCCGTACAGCGGGCGCACACATACGGAAGCGAATCTTCGGAAGTGCATAAGGCAGATAACAATATAGATATTTTCAAAGCCCTTATTGCAGAACATAATTCACAGATGGGAGCAGAAAAGCAATTCACGATTGGGACCATAGATATTGATAGTGTCCCGATTACAAAATTATCTACGAATTATGAAACAACATGGGATTTTATAAATACAAATTTTATAGGGAAATATCCTGGATATTTGCGTGTGCGGCATGAAAACGGCATCCGCTATCTGGATTATGTGAAGCAGTATGGAAAAGTGAGCAATCAGGTGATCCGATTCGGAGAAAATCTCCTTGATCTGAAAAAGTATACCAAGGCCGAAAACATAAAGACTGCAATCATTCCGGTGGGTGGAAATGGTGTTACAAATATTGCTTCTGCAAATGGCGGGAAAGATTATATCTATAACCAAGAGGCGGTTGATCTCTATGGATGGATCTACGAAAAGGTGGATTTTCCGGATGCCGTTGATCCGAAAGACTTGCTTGCAAAAGGGCAGGAATATCTTAAAACCTGTGTGAATCTAGCAATCACAATAGAACTCACAGCGGTAGATTTACACATGATTGACGTGGATATAAATGCTATCAGGCTGGGAGATCTGGTTCCCTGCGTGTCACAGCAGCACGGATTGTTGAGCACTATGGGGGATGTCTCTACATATTACTTGGTCAGCAAGTATGAAATTGATCTGGAAAACCCGGCTAATAACAAGATTGTGCTGGGGCGGACGATCAGTAGCCTGACCGATAAGGTGGCAGGAACTTCCAATTTGACGAACATCGTGCAGGGAATGGCCGGGAGCGTGAACACCGCTGTAAACACAGCAAACAACGCCGCAAACACTGCGGAGCAGATCCGGGTAGAGATGGATGCGGTTACAGCAAAGATGTATCCAGTCGGAAGTATCTATATTTCCGTAAACAATGCAAATCCTGCAACTTTTTTTGGCGGCAGTTGGGTAGCTTTTGCTACTGGAAGAACCCTTGTAGGGGTGGATGCATCTCAAGGAGAGTTTAATGCAGTAGAAAAGGCGGGTGGACACAAAGAACTGCAAAGCCACGCACACGGCTTAAATAATCACGTTCATAACCTAGGCAATCACACGCACAGCGTCCCTAACCACACGCATACAATGCAAGGATCAGGAAATCATTTTCACTATTTGGGTATTGATAAGAGCGCTGTACAGAAAGGTACAAGTTATAACAAGCCCAACAACTTCGAATCCGGAAGTACCTCTTATAAGTCAAACACAACAGGCAACCATACGCATACCATGAACTCTTCCGGGACATGTACCACGGGAGGAAATAGTGGAAACACAGGCGGAAACAGCGGGAATACAACTTCCGCAGGCGGTGGTAATGCAGGAAACTTACAACCATATATAACTGTCTATATGTGGAAAAGGACAGGGTGATAAGAAAGGAGAATTATGTTAAGTTTACAAGAATGTTTAGAAAATATTAAAAATGCTGTACTTGGCAGGGATGTTCGGCAGAGCATCCATGACGGGATCAAAGGCATTAATGACGAAAGCAAGGCTGATATGGAGGCGAAGCAGACAGCAATAGAGAAGTATACAAAGAGACAGGATGGAGTTATCTCAGACTATACAGGGAAAATGGATCTCCTTAATAGCAAGTATGAGGAGCAGATCAAGAATATGACTCTTGCAAGTCCGTCTGATGCGGAGATAGTAGATTCACGCCGGACGAAAGACAATACTGTTTTTTCTACACTGAAAGAAAGACTGGATGAGGATAAAAACTCCATTTGGATTCAAAAGCAATTAACCAGTGTAGCAACATTAGACGAGACACGATTGTTAAAAATAAATATTCCGGCAAATTGTGTACTTGATAAAGATACGCTTTCGATCACCCCGGTTTATAAAAACGGAGACGGTGATGCGCTCACAGGTTCAGCATTTACAAAAATAGAGAAAGGGGAAAAGTTGAAATTTACAATAGAAAAAGTATATTTTGATTCCCTTTGCTACGATGTTCTGGAAGATCAGGGTGTGCAAGGCGGAACAATGGGTACTTTGGAGTTTCCTGTGGATCTGAATGTAAAAGTTTCTTATTTATCGCCGACGACAACGAAGGTGAACCAGTTCATTGGAGCACCAGAAGAATTAACAACAACTTCTAATAACAGCCTTGTTTCTTCGATAAATGAATGTTATGCAAAGATCAATGAGAATTATCAATATTTTAATAACATCATTACAAAAGTGCGTGGTGAGTGGAGAAACATAACAGGATATTGCAATTTTACTCCTTTTGTAGATGTAAAATATCAAACAATTTTAGCCAAATATGATGCTTTAATGGGTTATTTATGGATGAATGTTTTCTTCGAATTTTCCACTAACGCGCTTGCTTCCGCAAGCAGCACTTTGATATCGCAAGCTAAATTGATTGAATTATTCCAAATTGATAAAAAAGGTAGTGGAAATGTAAAAATTGTCATATGCGACGGAGTTGCGTCGTATGGAACAACGACCAATGGATCTTCTGTTACTACAGAACAAGTCTATGGAAGGCTGCACGTTAATTTTTACAATGGTTTGTATGTAAGTTTTGATAACTATGATACAAAATCTCGCAAAGTAAATATTAATTATTGCTTTGCTGTTCCATTTTAATATTCGTATAAATATATAAAGGAGACAAACATGTTAGAAACAAAGAGAAGCATCACCCTTACCGGGGAAATAAAAGTACCCGATTCTGACCGCACAGTAGTCTATCTAAACGCCACAATCTCAGAAGGAGGTGGAGAAGACAGCATTAATCAGAACATCCAGGACAGCAAGTTATACGAGGCAAACAAAGACAGCGTGCGGCAAGAAATTGCAGAGTTTACAGAGCAGTTTTACGCAGCACAAGACGCAAGAGCAGCAGAGACACCAGAACAGCAGTAAGGCCGCAGGGCCTTTTTATTTTGCAGACAGGAGAGCGAAGTGTTACAACAAATTTTAGCAGCGTGCGGAGCAATCAGCATCGTAGGCGGAGCCGGGGCAGTGATCTATAAGGTCGTGCACCCGGCCTTTAAGTTTAAGAACCGTGTGGAGAAATTGGAAGACCACTCAGAGAAAGATTACAAGCGGATCGTGGCGATAGAGGAGATGCAGCGGCAGCAATCAAAGAGCCTGGCTGCATTGCTCAATCATCAGATCACAGGAAATGGCATCGAGAACATGAAGAAAATAAGAGATGAGCTTTTAGAAAGCATCATCGACCAGTAGAAGGAGAGGTATATTTATGAACTTAGAAATTTTATTACAGTATGCAACGTACGGATTTATGGTCATCGGCATCCTAGCGGCAGTGGTGTCTATTATTACGCAGGTAACAAAGGAAATTGCTTTCCTGAACCGGATTCCTACATCTCTGCAGGTGCTTGTACTGTCGCTAATCCTGTGCCCTGTGGTCCTTGTAGCGGCATGTCAGTATTTTAGAATAGTAATTACCTGGTACATGGTATTTGGGGCCTTTATTGCGGCATTCGTGGTGGCTCTGGTTGCCATGGGTGGCTGGGAAAAGGTAAGAGAGATCTGGAACAGAACAAAATATAAAGAGGGCGAGTGATCGTCCTCTTTTACTTCGGGAAGGAGAAGCAAATGGGATTGAAGTTTAAGAAAAAATTTGCACATAAGAGTAATTACGGCGGTAAAAGAAGCACAAAGGATATAGAGTACATTTCTGTGCATTACACCGGGAATAATGGGGACACGGCCTTGAATAACTGTAAATACTTCCAGGGGAAGAACCGGCACGCCTCCGCAAATTACTTTGTAGACGGTGGAAAGTATATCTACAAATCGGTAAAAGTAAACCGAATCGCCTGGGCAGTTGGCGGCTGCTATTCCACGGCAGGGGCTGCAGGAAACTACTATAAGAAGTGCACGAACGCAAACAGCCTGTCTATAGAAATGTGCAACAGCGCTGGGAAGGTGCCGGAGAAAGTGCGGGAGCAGACCATCGAGCTTGTAAAATTCCTCATGAAAAAATACGGCGTTCCGGCATCGCATGTGATCCGGCACTGGGACGTAAACGGGAAAGAGTGCCCTGCGCCTTGGATCGGAGCAGACAACGCAGAGTGGAAAGCTTTTAAAAAGGCTATCGGTGGTCAGGCTGTAAAATACACAACCGTAAAAAAGACATCATCTAAAAATGCGATCCGCTGGATGCAAGATAAATTAAACAGCCTGTCGCCGGGTGCAGATATTGCGACAGACGGCATCTGGGGACCTGCAACACAGAAGAAATTAGAACGGTACTGGAAACAGCTTGGATGGAAGAAAGGCAGCTACGCAGGTAAGAAGACTTGCACGGCACTTTTCAAGAATCGGAAAAAATAGCAGAGAAAAAGCCTCGGAGCAATCCGGGGCTTATTTTTTTGCGGGTATATATTCTACAATATCCCCTGGCTGGCAGGAGAGTATTTCGCATAGGTACATAATCGTGTCGATGGACACGGTTTCATCGTTGTTCAATCTCCTTATTATAGTAGGAGATATGCTATATTCATTTCTTAGGTTTGTTTTCTTTATTCCCTTATCATCCATCACAGAAAATAATTTTTCATAAGAGATAGAGCCGGAGTATTGTTTTTTACGCTCTGTCATTTCATCACCTCTTTGTACGCTATTATATACTATACGGTATCATCCGTCAATGGAATGTATACTATTGTGTACTGTTCACAATAAATAAAGTATATTTTTGTGTACTATTACTATTGAATTTAAGTACACAATAATGTACTATATAAGTGTAAGGAAGATAAGCAAACAAAAAGACGGCTCCCACAACCGACTAAAGTAAGAAGGAACCGTCACCCACACAGGGCAAGTACAATATAGCATACTTGCCCGGAAAGTAAAAGAGGTAAGTAAAATGAGAACGATCGAAAAATTATTAAACAAGGAAATGAGTTTTGTGGAGTTAGACAATGTCATGGTTAAAAACGGATTTTACTCCGTTTTGGCCGACGGGGTAATGGAAGATGTGAAATCAGATAAAAAAGTTGTTTATACCGGAGTAGGAACAGGAATGTGCGAAGTTGTTGTTGAGTTTGAAATTACGATCGACAATGGGGAAGACGAAGACGCAGAAGCTTTCTACTTAGAAGTGACAAGTGTAGAAAAGTTCTAAAACACACCAACCGACCGGGAGCGGCTTTCTCCCGGAGAAAGGAGTGTTCGGATGAAAACTTTTTACGATGTCTCTATGAAGTGGTTTAGTCTGCATGAGTTGGAAATAGCAGAATCCACCGCATACTCATACAGCAAAAATCTGCGCTTCATTAATGAGTATTTTTATGGAAAGTCCATTTATGAGATAGATAAAAACGATATACAAGATTATGTGAAGTTTTTGTACTCTAAAGGTTGCAAAACTGATACAATTACAAATTATTTTAAACTTATCAATATGACATTTAACTATGCTGTTGATTATGAGATTCTTCCAAAAGGGGCAAATCCGTGCTATAAAATTGTCATTCCAAAAACGGAAAAACAAGAAATAAATCCATTTTCAGAGACAGAGATGGAGAAAATTCTTAAAGTGAAGTGTCTTCCTTGGCTTTATGCTGGGGAATTTATCGCATATCGAACAGGGATGCGAAAAGGTGAGATTTATGCATTGAGAAAAAAGGATATCGATTTTAACGGTGGTTTTATTAAGGTACAAAAAACGCAGTCCTTAACTAAAAATGCAAAGGTTATTTTGAAAGAGCCAAAATCGAAATCGAGCCGGCGCAGGATCGCCTGCGATAAGATTCTAATGAATTTCTTGTGGAATCTTTCAAATAGGTCAGAATCGGTTTTCCTATTTCCGAATAATGACACATTTTTTGTACCGTGGAACATATCAAGTGCTTTTACAGATGTCTGTGAAATGGCAAAGGTGCCCCGGAGGACTTTTCACGAACTTAGGCATACTCATGCAACCGTGCTGCTTTCGCACAATGTTCATCCGAAGGTGGTTCAAGAGCGTTTGGGACATGCAAGCATACAAACCACGCTCAATACATACAGCCATCTTATACCGGATATGCAGCACACTGCGGTGAATGTCTTTGATAAAATAGCATAGAAAAACGACAATAAACATGATAAAATAAAGGAAAATAGCGGAGGTAAGGAAGATGAATAATTATAGTAGAAAAAGCCCAGACAATGGATCAATTCGGCAACAACCTTCCCGATGTAGAGCAGGGAGGGGCAAATAGAACTCGGTAATCTTTGGGACGGCACAAGAGACGTGCCGCAGGAGTCTTATAGTATTCAGTGAACTTTTATAGATAATGTAAAGGCCCGGCAGGCAGCCGGGCAGTGTATAAAAATAGTCGTAATAATAGCCGTTAGGCCCTCTAAGAAGTGGGTAGTTTGTCGTGAATTTGTCGGCAGTGTCTTACAGACCGCATAAAACCGTGGTTCCATGTTTTATAAACAAAAACAAGAGTTGTATTGAAATCACATGAATTTCGGTCGTGCACATAAATTACGGCACCGATAAACAAAAACAAGAGTTGCATTGAAATGAAGAAACTGTTGTTCCGGTAGAAGAATTTAATCTTAGATAAACAAAAACAAGAGTTGTATTGAAATTGATGAATTACTACACCTCCAATAATACTTGATTCCGATAAACAAAAACAAGAGTTGTATTGAAATACACTTACCTCCTCTTTTGTCAAAGGACGTCCACAGATAAATAAAAATAAAATGAATAATAGATTGCTTATCTTAATTTGAATTGTTTGAAAGTACTATGAAATGTTGTATTATTTTGGAAAATATAGTAAAATAGAACAATAGAGTGGTTTGTGTATAAAAGCTACTAATGAATCATTCCCTCCAGGGCAGTCGTTACGATAGGTACTATCAGCATGTATACGATACGAGGGTGCATACAAAAGAAAGGGGTGGGGCAGTGGATTTACAAGTTTTTGAAATCCGGCTAAAAGTATATCTGTTAGAAGATATCCCTGTAGAAGCAGTTCAAAAGAAGACAGCCGCACTGATTGACATTTGTCTGAGCAGAGACGAAGCACTTCTGAAATTTCATGAGACGAATCAATTTAAGAATTATTCTTTCGGAAATCCATATCCATTGGAAAAGGACAAAATTTATAAAAAGGATAAGGTGTATGTCATAACAATCCGCACCATTGATCCACAGCTTGCAAAAGTATTTTCCGAAAAATTAATTCATGAGCGATCCGATGAGATGCAGGCATTAACCTGCGAAATCAAAATTATCCCCAAAGAAAATAAAATTATTGATACGATTTATTCTATCTCTCCGGTGATTGTGAAAGCAGAACGCTACTGGAGGGGTGTTTTTTCTTTACAGGAATATGAGAAAAGACTTACAGTAAACCTTGTTAAAAAATATAATGCGTTCTGTGATACAAAGATCAATGAAGATTTTGAATTCATTCGTATGATTGAGGTCAAAAACAGAACGCCGATCACTGTATCCTATAAGAAAATAAAACTTTTAGGAGATAAAATCGCGTTAAAGGTAGCAGATAATGAATTGTCACAGGAATTAAGCTATATGACGCTGGGAACAGGACTGGGAGAAATCAATGCGCGGGGGGCTGGTTTTGTAAATTACAGGTGGATGTAGGAGGTGGCATTTTGCTTAGAGAGTGTACGGAAATATTCAGGGAACAATTACAGCAAAACAGAAATCTGCTGTTCGACTCTTACATACCGGCCAACGGAACCTATCTGATTGTGAAGGAAGACGGAAGCTTATGTGAGCCTGTGGAAATTGAGCTGGATAAAAAAAGTGGTCAGATAAACCGCACCAACCGTTATTTCACTCAAATCTGCCAGTATGACTATTACAGCAGGCTGATTGATATGAATAAACCGCAGGACAATAAAAAGATCATTCATTCCAATAATTATCTTTCATTTTTTGTAAAAAAAGAGAGTTTTCAAAATGGAAAACTGAACACGGAAGCTATTGACCGTTACTTCGATGCAGTCATTTATCCGGAGCTTAAATATAAGGGACAGACATTAAAGATTTATCAAATGCTGGAAGAAGAAATCGGATGTGTTCCAAAGGATATCGCAGAAAAGATCCGCATGTGGATAAAAGAGAATATCTTTCATCTGGATGTGGATCTATCCAAAAAAGATTATCTGAAAATATTTTTTGAAGCGCCGATGGAGCAGTATCAACGGGAAAATGACAGATATCTGGTGCCGAATATTTATAACAGCAATGATTATAATCTGGAGGTGGAAGGCGAAGTATACGGACTGCCGAATAACAATCTCGGAATGAACGCAAAAAAACCTTTTCTGTCCAGCCGAACGAAGAAAATTGAGGTGCCGTTTCTGCTGAACAAAGAAGAAGTTCTTCTTCAGAAACAGTTTTTTGATCATCTGATGAACTATGCCATGGCGGGTAAATCCAATGTATATATAGATATGGATGAAAGGACGATATGTGCGTTCAAAAACAATGAAATCATTGACCGTGACTTTAAGGGATATTATCTTCGGATTCAAAAAGGAAAAGAAGTAGAAATCCACAGCAGCGATATTGTTCCATGTTATCATCCTTCTGTGAAAAAACCATTCGTATATCGAAATGCCCTTTCCTATACTCCGAAAGAGCATAAAGAAGGAACGGAATATGGCGCTTATTATACGAAAGAGAAGATACAGAGTCTGCTGGACGCAGTTTTCTTTTCTAAATTTCTTAGGGGCAATTATTTTACTCAGCAGGATAAACTGGGAATGAACGATGGATATATCAAGCGGAATCTTATCATTTCCAGGGAAGCTGTTTTTGACTGGCTGTACAAAGATGAAGAGGTGCAGGCAGCAAAAGTTCTGGGAAACGTATCTTTAGATTTAGTATTGGGAGCATTGAAAGAAGGCTACATTTTTAAGACCATGGACTGCTTTAATTTGCGCCACTCACTGTTGGAATATTTTTCGGATAAAGGAGAAGATACGATGGAGAATAGAATAAATCAGATAGTGACCGATCTAAAGGCAAAACTGGATGCGAAGGAAACACCGGAGATACAGTCAGCTGATGAATATTTCTTTGCAGTCGGACAGCTGGTGCAGTATTATATTTCATTAAACAAAGGAAAAAAGAAGACACATGCATTGGCAAATCCGTTTATAAATGCAAAAACAGATGCAGTCTTAAAAAAGAAACTGGTACAGTTTTTCTTGAAATATAATTATGATATTGGAGTATCAAGCAGACGTTTTAATAACCTTTACTGCATGATAACAGAATATGAGCTGAAAGGGGATATTGAGAAGGACTTGATAATCGCAGGGTATTTACACAGCAGTTTGATTTATGTACCAAAGGAGGATAAGTAAATGGATAAAAGAGTATATGGGGTTTTGGGGATTTCTTCAATCATGGCCAACTGGAATGCGGATTTTACCGGGTATCCCAAAACTACGCAGGACGGAACAACCTTTGGCAGTGATAAGGCACTGAAATATCCAATGAAAAAAATGTGGGACAATGAAGGAAAAAAGGTTCTTTATATCAAATCTATGAAATTTTCCGAGGGGAAAAAGGGCGAAGTGACATTGGTTCCAAATTCCCTGAAAGAGCGTTACGAACATTTATATGACATAGAAGATCTGAAAAAATGTAATGACACGAAGGAAGTAATCGAAAATTTGTTTCAGGCAGTAGATGTAAAAAACTTTGGAGCAACATTTGCCGAAGAAAAAAACAATATATCCATCACTGGAGCCGTTCAGTTTGGGCAGGGATTCAATAAATATGAGGGGACAAGCCCGGAGGAACAGCAGATTTTATCTCCGTTCAGGGACGGATCAAAAGATGATAAGAAGGAAGAAGCGAAAAACTCTACACTCGGAACAAAAATCGTCAGCAATGAGGCTCATTATTTCTATCCGTTTGTGGTGAACCCTCTGGCATATAAAGAGTTTGTACAGCTGGGTGTGACTGACGGGTACACAGAAGAAGACTATGAGAATTTCAAACGCACAGCGTTAGTTTCAGCAACTGCTTTTGCCACCAACGCAAAAGAAGGCTGCGAAAATGAGTTTGCTCTGTTTGTGGAGACAGAGCAGGATTTATATTTACCAAATCTTTCTGAATACATCACCTTCACAAAGGGTGAAGACAAAAATGTGATTGCATTTAAAGATACAGAATTTTTAGATGCACTTGCTGACAAAATCAAGAGTGTGGAAATTTACTATAATCCATATACAACCAAATTAGAATGTGAAATCAAGGGAGCAAAATACTATAATATTATTACACAAAAAGAGGTGTAGCCAATGGAAGTATGCAAGGTTACTCTGAAAGGAAGGACTGCTTTTTTCAAAAAGCCGGATGTGAACAGTTATTACTATTTTACTTATGACCAGATTCATAAAGTTGTTCTTCTCGGAATCTTTGGAGCCATACTTGGCTATTCAGGCTATGAATCCATAAAAATAGAAAAGCGGAAAAAGGATTCTGCGGAAGGACCAGGTTTCCCGGAGTTTTATGAACGTCTCAAAGACTGCAGATTTTCCATTGTGCCAAAGAATGAGAAAGGCTGGATTCCGAAAAAAATCCAATACTTTAATAATTCCGTCGGGTATGCTTCCAGAGAGCAGGGCGGCAATCTGATCATAAAAGAGCAATGGCTGGAATCACCGGAGTGGGATATTTTTATTCTTCTGGATGGTGAGGAGAGCCGTAAACTTTCTGAAACTTTGATGGATAGGCGCTGTGTTTATTCTCCTTATCTTGGGAAGAATGATCATCCTGCGGATCTTTTGAATCCTGAGATCATGGAGGCAGAGGAAATTCCGCCGGAAAACAGACAGCTGGATTGTCTGCTGCCAAAAGGGAAAGTCACATTTGCATATTTGGATGAAGACGACGATGAGGAAGAAGACTTCTATAAGTATGAGGAAGGACTGCCGTATGCATTGGACCCTTACACAAATCTTTATGTCACAGAGCCGTTTGTCTATACGAACCAATATGTAAAAGAGTGTGAACTGCCCTTATACCGGGCAGGGAAAAATATCATTGTATTTTATTAAAATGCCGTCGGAGAGAATTCTGCCTATATGCAGGATTCTTTCCGGCGGATTTTTACATTATAGGGGGGAACAGATATGTATTTTGATAAAGACGTTGTAAAAATAGAGGATCTGATCAAACAACCGGAGCGGTATTTTGCTCACAAGCCAAAGAAAGATGACAGGAAAAAAGAAACATTAAAAGAGCATACCAATCTGGCAGAAGCTTATTTTCTGAGAATTTTTGAGGAAAAGAAACTGGGGCACTGCATGGAAGTTTTTGAAGAAAAATATTTTGATCATCTCACCTGGGAAGCGAAGAATCTTTTTCGGAGTATGATCTTTGGAATTGTGACCTTTCACGATTTTGGAAAAGTAAATCCTTATTTTCAGAAGGAAAAGATGGGTCATGAAATGCCGGAGGCTAAAAAGATTTTTTCAAATAGCCATCATTCTTTGATTTCGGCTGTTCTTTATTTTGAATATTTTATGGAAAAAGTATGGGCACTTGACAAAAGTGATCAGAAGCAGCTGAAAGAGTTCCTGTTCCTGAATTCTTATCTGATAGCAAAACACCACAGCGATATAGACACATTTGAAAAACATCTCAAAAGTTTTGAAGATGAAGATATCTATCATTTGATTGAAATGCTGGAAGATCAAGACCATCTTAATTTTTATAAAAAGCCGTTTCAGTGTTCGCTTAAAAGAGAAAGACTTGGGAAAGCCGCAGGAAATTTAAAAAAAGCAGCGCGCGATCGAAAAAGCCGGACCAGGCAGATTCTTTTTTACGCGTATGAACGGCTGGCTTATTCTCTGCTGGTCGCCAGTGACCATTATGCTGCATCAGAATATATGAGTGGAGTGCAGATCAGACATTTTGGCGGAATGGAGCATATGGATGAGTTCTGCAGACAATATTATGGGACAGAAATTTATCACGGAATCCGTAAATACGAGCAGGAAAAGTATTTGAAAGAAAAGGATCTGCGGAAAGAAGAGAATATGAATATAATGCGGACGGAGCTTTTTTTGGATGCTGAGCAGGAATTAAAAAAACATATGGATCAGAACGTTTTTTTCGTTGAAGCGCCGACCGGAAGCGGGAAGTCGAATTTGGCTGTCAACTTAAGCTTTCAGCTTATGAAACAGAACTCTGGTATCGGAAAGATATTTTATGTGTATCCATTTAATACTTTGATTGAACAAAATCTTGAGTCCATGGAAAAAATATTTGGGGGATCAAAGGTTATGGAGGACATCGCAGTGGTAAACTCCATGAAGCCGATTCCAATGGACCGGGCCAAACGAAAAAACGATGAGCTTCAATATTATCAGGAAGCACTGCTGAACCGCCAGTTTTTAAATTATCCGATGATCTTGACGACTCATGTCAGTCTGTTTGACACGATGTTTGGAAGAAGAAAAGAAAGTACCTTTGGATTTCATCAGCTGGCAAACAGCGTTCTTGTATTAGATGAAATCCAGAGTTACCGAAACAGTATCTGGACAGAGATTATTTTGTTTTTAAAAGAATTCGCCTCATTTCTTAATATGAAAATTATTATAATGTCCGCCACACTGCCCAACCTGGATGTGTTATCTCCGGAACTTGAAAATGCTGTGCCTCTGATCAGAAACAGAGAAAAATTCTATTCCCATCCGGTTTTTAAAAACAGAGTACGTGCAGATTACAGTCTTATGAAAAAAGAGTTTACCATGGAAGATCTGCTGGACCATGTTTTAGAGCAGCAGAAGCTTAAGAAAAAGATACTGGTAGAATTCATAAAAAAAGAATCTGCGTATACATTTTTTCAAATGCTTCAGGAGGATGGACGGCTGGAACTTCCGGCGGAACTGCTTACAGGAGATCAGAGTATTCTGGAGAGAAAGCAGGTGCTGAAAAAGATTGATACTGCAGGACAGCAGGGCATGATTTTGGTGTCAACCCAGATGATCGAGGCCGGCGTGGATATTGACATGGACATCGGATATAAAAACTGGTCCAAGCTGGACAGTGAGGAACAGTTTATGGGAAGGATCAACAGGTCCTGTAAGAAGAAAGACGCAGTTGTCTATTTCTTTGAAATGGATGATCCGCGGCACATTTACCGGGATGGAGATGCCAGAATTGATAATCTGGAATATACGCTGGCCAATGAAGAGATGAGAACGATTCTTTCAGAAAAGGATTTTCAGAAATATTACAAGTCTGTTTTAGAGGTGTTGAAACAAACATTCATGGAAAGTACGGGAGATCACGGGATTGAAGCTTTCTTTGCGACAAAACTTGGGCTGTTAGAGCATCCTGAAATCGAAAAAAGAATGCAGCTGATCCAGGATGACATGTGGAGTATGTCGGTTTATCTTTGCCGGAAGGTGGAGGAGGAAGATGGGACTGTGGTTGACGGAAGGGAGATCTGGAACAAATACAAAAAACTTTTGATGGATCAGAAAATGGATTATTCCGAGAAAAAATATAAACTTTCAGAAGTCAGGAGTAAGATGAATTACTTTACTTATACCATCCAGAGAACAGACCTAATGTATAGTGACAAAATCGGAGAGCTTTATATGATCGAGGATGGAGAGAAATATTTCCAGAATGGAATACTGATGATAGATTTTATGCAGAATGTAGGAGAAAATATAGAAATATTTAATAATATATTGGTTGATTGACATCGAAAATTCAAAGTTGAAATACAAATTTAGGTTATTGACATAATAAATTAGTATAGATATAATTGTAGCTGATAAACTATAACTTAAGAGGTTTTGAAATATTAACATACGGGCTTATCTTTATGATGCCTAACGATTAACAGTAACATATGATGTAAATGTCTAACTTGATAGAAAAGTTAGGCATTTTTTAATATCTTAAAGATTTATTTTGTGGAATATAAAGCACATATATTAATTGATATTTAACAATCGGATAAGATGGTGATACATTATAAATGAAAATAATGTCAGAAAATTAAAAGTATATCTAAAAGTGGAGGTCAAATATGGATTGTTTTTCTAAAATTAATAATATTCAGAAAAAGGATGATTTTGACTATGTATGTCTTAAAAAAACATACATAGTAAAACCTACAAAATTAAGAAGACTAAAAAAAGTTTTTTTAGTTCATGGTCATGATATAGCCTTAAAAGAAGAGATTACTAAAGTGCTGGAAAAACAAGGAATAGAGGTTGTGTTATTGGATGAATGTATGAATGTATGAATGCAGGTCTCACAATATTTGAAAAGCTAGAAAAATATAGTGATGCAGATGCTGCTATTTGTCTCTTAACCTGCGATGACATGGGAAAAGAAAAAAGGCAGAGCGAGACAAAATGCTATTTTTGAAACTGGGTATTTTATTCACAAATTAGGTAGGGATAAAGTATTGTTAATTTGTGATCCAGAAGTAGAATTACCAACAGATTTGCAAGGTGTTGTCTATAATAGAAAACAAGATTGGCGTTTAAAAGTATTGAAAGAGCTAAAAGAAATTGGCTTCGTCATTAATTTGGATAAAATTTTCTAATTGACTTTTCACAAATTTTATTATATTATTGTATTATATCATTAATACAAAAAGGAGGCGCATCATATATGCAAAAAAAGCTGATTGCCCCGATCATTGTGACGGTTATCACAATCGTATTTTTATTAGGTTACTTTGGAATGATTTTTGTGCTCATTCCATTATCTGTCGGTCTCCGTCTGCTGATCGGTATGATCCCGCTTTGCCTGGCAGGTGTCTCCGTCTATGTACTCGTTGAACGCATTAAGGAAGTAAGGAGTGGTGAGGAAGATGATCTTAGTAACTACTGAAACAATACCAGGAAAAGATTTTGAAGCATTAGGAATGGTCAAAGGCAATACTATTCAGACCAAAAATGTGGGAAGAGATATTACCCAGGGCTTTAAGCATTTGGTTGGCGGTGAGTTAAAGGCCTATACAGAGATGATGAACGAGGCCAGGGCTCTTGCCACAAAGCGTATGGTAGAGGAAGCAGAAGCATTAGGGGCAGAAGCAGTTGTATGTGTCCGGTATGCATCGGCGGAAGTCATGTCTGGTGCTGCCGAGATTATGGCTTATGGCACAGCAGTTAAATTTAAATAAAGAACGCAGGTGTAAGAAAATCTTTTGACTGATCAAATCGTATCTGGCACGCAAAATTGTCAAGTTCCTCAAAAAGAGAGGGGCTTGACAATTTTGTTTTAAATGATTTTAATGAAATACAGAGAGGGGAAAACGGAAGGAAGAGAATTTGTTATTTTCTGGGGAGAGTGAGACTGTGGAAAGTAAAAAAGGATTAAAATTAGTTCTAAAGAAAATCTACAATTTATTGGACGGAAAACAGAAAAGAAACTTTGTATTAATTATATTGATTATGATTGTGTTTGCTGTCTTATCACAGATTACTCCTAAAGCAATCGGATGGCTGACAGACGATATGCTGATACAAAATCAAATTAATTTTTTAAAAGTGATACCGCTGCTGTTTCTTATTTTGGCTGTCAATGTCATAAATGAACTTATGAAGATACTGCGCAGAATCATGGTTGAAGATACGGCAACTAAAACAGAAAAAAAGGCAAGGGGAATCGTGATTACATCGCTTCTGAAAGCTCCGTTATTGTATTTTAAGGAAAATATGACGGGAAATATTCATGGAAGATTAAATCGATGTCTGGAGGGAACCATTAAACTTGAAAAACTCATTTTTATGGATTTTGCTCCTGCAATTTTTAACAGCATTGCGGCGATCGTTGTTATATTTACTACGCTGCCTGTCTTTCTGGCTTTGCCGATGCTTTTAGTTATTCCGATTGGAACGGCGATCGTATTTCGGCAGATCAGCACCCAAAGGGGGATACGCATCGAATTATTAGAAACAAAATCAGCTATGGACGGAGCGATCGTCGAGTTATTAAACGGCATTGAAGTCATAAGAATGACGGACAGCATTGTATTAGAAGAAAAGAGATTTGACAATAAATCCGAGTTTTTAAGAAACAAAGAAATGAATCACCACATACAAATGGCGAAATATGACAGCCTGAAATTCTTCAATGAAGTGTTTTTTACGGTCTTAATGATAGGAGTCTCAGCATATCTTGCAACGCAGGGCATAATCAGCGTTGGAGCGGTTCTGACATCCTATCTCTGCTTTTCACAGCTGATTAAGCCATTGGAAGAACTGCACAGAATCTTAGATGAATTATCAGAAAGTATTGTGTTAGCAGAAGACTTTTTTAGAATGACGGATATACCCCATGACTTTTCTTATTCCACAGTTTGTGAAAGTTGCGAAAATAAAAACAGAAGCAGTCATATAATAGATATTCATGGCCTGAATTTTTCTTATGATCAGAAGAATACTATTTTAAAAGAAATAAATATCTCCGTTGAAAAAGGAACCTTTTTGGGGATCGCAGGGCCAAGCGGCTGTGGGAAATCATCTTTGATAAAAGCCATATGCAAACTGGAAAAATGTGAAGGAGATGTCTTAATTGACGGTGCAAATATTACTTCACTATCAAGAAAAGAAATGTCGCAGATTATAGCTTTAGTTCCGCAAAGCCCGTTTTTAATTGCAGGAACGATCTATGAGAATATCTGCTATGGCCTGGACAGAGAACCGAGTCAAGAGGAAGTTGATGAGGCCGTCATAAAGGCAAATCTTCATGATTTTATAAACAGCCTGCCCGATAAAATGAATACTTTAATATCTGAAGGAGGAAGCAATTTATCAGGGGGACAGAAACAGAGAATTGCAGTCGCAAGAATTTTTTTGAGAAAACCAAGCGTTTTGATTTTAGATGAGGCGACTTCTGCTCTGGATAACACTTCTGAAAGGTTTATTCAGAATGAAATTGAAAGACTGAAAAAAGAAAATAATATGACGATAATATCAATAGCGCACAGACTAACTACTTTAAAAAACTGTGATAAGATCATAGTCATGAATAGAGGGGAAATCGTGCAGGAGGGTAAATATCATGAGCTGATACAGAAAGAGGGCATATTCAGTGATATGTATTATGGAAAACTAAAGTAGAAATCCTGCTGGTTTCGTGTATAATAATACACAGGAGTGAAAATGATGAAAGAAAATTATCAAAAAAAGCTGGATGGTATCATAGAAGGGCTTCAGGGAAAGAGGCCTTCTCTTTTGCTGCACAGCTGCTGTGCCCCGTGCAGCAGTTATGTTTTGGAATATCTCTCGAAGTATTTTCAAATCACAGTGTATTATTATAACCCTAACATCGACACCGAAGAAGAATACGAGAAAAGGGCCGAGGAGCAGAAGCGTCTGATCTCGGAGATGGAATTTCCGGATAAGGTATCTTTTATAAAGGAAGAGTTTCGTCCGGAAGAGTTCTATCAGGCAGTCATAGGATATGAAAAAGAGCCGGAGGGCGGGAAGAGATGTCTTCGGTGCTATCGGCTGAGACTTTCCGAGGCGGCGAAAAAGGCAGGAGAATTGGGGAGTGACTATTTTACCACGACACTTACCATCAGCCCGCTGAAAAATGCCCAGTGGCTCAATGAAATCGGTCAGGAATTAGAGGCGCAGTATCAGGTAAGGTTTCTGCCGTCCGATTTTAAAAAGAAAAACGGTTATAAACGTTCTGTGGAATTATCACAAAAGTTTGACTTGTACCGGCAAAGTTTTTGCGGGTGTGTTTTTTCGAAAAACGAAAAATAATTGTCAAAAACCCTTGCAAAAGGTTTTTATTTGTGATAGAATTTTTACAATTTGTAGAGAGATATATCTAAAATAATACCACATATTGCATTGAACTGCGTCTGCGCATCAATGCTTGGATTCGTGATTTTTATTTTTGGATATATTTTTTTTATGCACATTTTTAAGGAGGAAACAGATTCATGGACGCATTTTTGATTTTGGAAGATGGGCAAGTGTTTAAAGGAAAAAGTTTCGGCGCCAGGAAAGAAGTTATCTGCGAAGTTGTATTCAATACATCGATGACAGGCTACCTGGAGGTGCTTACGGACCCGTCCTATCAGGGACAGGGTGTCGTCATGACATATCCGCTGATTGGGAACTACGGCGTATGTCTTGAGGATGCAGAATCCGTAAAGCCATGGCATTCAGCTTTTATTGTAAGAGAGTTATCAAGAACCGCAAGTAATTTCAGAAGTGAGCAGGATTTGGAAAGTTATCTGATCGCCAACGATATTCCAGGAATCCAGGGAGTGGATACGAGAGCGATCACGAAAATTTTGAGAGAAGAAGGCTGTATGGGAGGCATGATCACAACCAATCCGGACTATGATCTGGATGAGATCCTTCCAAAATTAAAAGGGTATCAGGTAAAAGATGCAGTCAAGACCGTATCAAGAACAGAAAAAGAACATTTTCCGGGAGACGGACTGAAAGTTGCCCTGTTAGATCTGGGCACAAAGAGCAACATTGCAAATTCTCTCAACAAAAGAGGCTGTGATGTGACCGTTTATCCGGCGTTTACAACGGCAGAGGAAATCCTTGGGGATCAGCCGGACGGGATCATGTTATCCAATGGGCCTGGAGATCCGAAAGAATGTGTGTCCATTATAAAAGAAATAAAAAAATTATATGCCAGCGATGTGCCGATCTTCGCGATCTGTCTGGGACATCAGCTGATGGCTCTGGCAAACGGAGCGGATACGAGGAAGATGCGCTTCGGGCACCGGGGCGGAAATCATCCGGTAAAAGATCTGGCTACCGGCCGTGTCTACATTTCTTCTCAGAACCATGGATATGTGATCAAAAAAGAGAGCGTACCAAAGAATCTGGCAGAAATCTCATTTATCAATGTCAATGACAAGAGTATTGAAGGACTGCGGTATAAGGGGAAAAATGTCCGTACCGTGCAGTTCCATCCGGAGGCCAGTCCGGGACCGGTAGATACCGCTTACTTGTTTGATGAATTTATTGAAATGATGAAAGGAGCAAAAAATGCCTAGGATTGAAAGTATTAAGAAAGTATTAGTCATCGGGTCCGGACCGATCGTCATCGGACAGGCAGCAGAGTTTGACTATGCAGGAACCCAGGCCTGCCGCGCCCTTCAGGAAGAGGGAATCGAAGTTGTCTTGGTGAACTCTAATCCGGCTACCATCATGACCGATAAGGATATCGCAGATAAAGTTTACATTGAACCGCTGACTGCGGAAGTTGTAGAAAAAATCGTAGAAAAGGAAAAACCGGACAGTATTCTCCCGACATTGGGAGGACAGGCTGCACTGAATCTGGCGATGGAGCTGGAGGAAAACGGCTTCCTTGAAAAAAGCGGAGTGCGCCTGATCGGTACCTCCTCCACTACGATCAGAAAGGCTGAGGACCGCCAGGAATTTAAAGATACGATGGAAAAGATCGGTGAGCCTATCGCGGCAGGAAAAGTTGTCACAGACATTCCTGCGGGTGCTGAGTTTGCCGAGGAGATTGGGTATCCGGTCGTCTGCCGTCCGGCCTATACGTTAGGGGGAAGCGGCGGAGGAATCGCCCATGACAGAGAAGAATTAGAAGTGATCCTGGAAAATGGTCTCAGGCTGAGCCGTGTCGGAGAAGTTCTGGTAGAGCGTTACATCGGCGGATGGAAAGAAGTCGAATATGAAGTGATGCGCGATGCCAACGGAACCTGCATCACCGTATGTAATATGGAAAACATTGACCCGGTCGGCGTTCATACCGGAGACAGCATCGTAGTAGCTCCTTCCCAGACATTAGGGGACAAAGAATACCAGATGCTTCGTACTTCTGCATTAAACATTATTACAGAACTGAAAGTAAACGGCGGATGCAACGTACAGTTTGCTCTGAATCCGGACAGTTTTGAATATTGTGTCATCGAGGTAAACCCTCGTGTCAGCCGTTCTTCTGCACTGGCATCCAAGGCTACAGGATATCCGATCGCAAAGGTGACGGCAAAGATCGCCATCGGATATAATCTGGATGAGATTCCAAATGCCATCACAGGAAAGACTTATGCAAGTTTTGAGCCGATGCTGGATTACTGTGTGGTAAAAATGCCGCGTCTTCCGTTTGACAAGTTTATTCATGCAAAGAGGACACTGACCACTCAGATGAAAGCAACCGGGGAAGTCATGAGCATCTGCAATAATTTTGAAGGTGCACTGATGAAGGCCATCCGTTCCCTGGAACAGAACGTGGACAGCCTGATCTTCGGTAATTATGGGGAAATGTCAGACGAAGAACTGACAAAGGAATTAGAGAAGATCGACGACTTGAGAATTTATGTGATCGCAGAGGCGATCCGCAGAGGATTTGACTACGACACGATTTTCAACATCACGAAGATCGACCGCTGGTTCTTGGACAAGATTGCTGTTTTGGTAGAGATGGAAAAGAAACTGAAAGAAGCAGGAGAATTGGAGAAAGAACTGCTGGCAGAGGCTAAGCGCTTAGAATTCCCTGATTCTGTGATCGGAAAGCTGACAGGAAAAACTGCAAAAGAGATCAAGGAACTGAGAAACCAATTCGGTATTCATGCGGCTTATAAGATGGTCGATACATGTGCAGCAGAATTTGAGGCGAGTACTCCTTACTATTACTCCATCTTCGGAAGTGAAAATGAAGTAGAAGAACTGAGTAAGAAGAAAAAGGTCATGGTACTGGGCTCCGGACCGATCCGGATCGGACAGGGAATCGAGTTTGATTACTGCTCTGTGCACAGCGTATGGGCATTAAGAGACGCAGGGTATGAGACCATCATCGTCAATAACAACCCGGAGACGGTTTCCACAGACTTTGACGTGGCGGATAAGCTCTATTTTGAACCTTTGACTGCTGAGGATGTGGAGAGCATCGTGGATCTGGAAAAACCGGACGGAGCCGTGGTACAGTTCGGAGGACAGACTGCGATTAAACTGACGCAGGCTCTGATGGAGATGGGAGTTCCGATCCTCGGAACAAGCGCAGAAAATGTAGACGCGGCGGAAGACAGAGAACTGTTCGATGAGATTCTGGAAGAGTGCTGTATTCCAAGACCGAAAGGAACGACCGTATTTACATGTGAGGAGGCGCTTTCCGCAGCACATGAACTGGGGTATCCGGTTCTGGTAAGGCCGTCTTATGTTCTCGGCGGACAGGGAATGCAGATTGCTGTTTCCGATGAAGATATTGTATCCTTTATTGAGATCATTAACCGCCAGACCCAGGAGCATCCGATCCTGATCGACAAATATCTGGTCGGAAGAGAAGTGGAAGTGGATGCCGTATGTGACGGGGAAGAAATTATTATCCCTGGTATCATGGAGCACATCGAGCGCGCCGGAATCCACTCCGGTGACAGTATTTCTGTTTACCCGTCCATTAACCTGAGCGAAAAGGTGAAAAGGGTAATCGCAGAGTATACAAGGAAACTGGCAAAATCACTGAACGTTATTGGACTCATCAATATCCAGTTTATTGTCTGTGACGAGGAGGTTTATGTCATCGAGGTAAATCCTCGTTCCAGCCGTACCGTTCCTTATATCAGCAAGGTAACCGGAATTCCGATCGTAGATCTGGCGGCCAAAGTGATCGCCGGAGCCAAGATCAGGAATCTGGAATATAAGCCGGGACTCCAGGAAGAGTCTGAATATTATGCAATCAAGAAACCGGTGTTCTCTTTTGAAAAACTGAGGGGCGCAGAAGTCAGCTTAGGGCCGGAAATGAAATCCACCGGAGAGTGTCTGGGAGTTTCCAAAAACTACAATGAGGCATTGTACAAGGCATTTCTCGGAGCGGGCATTAACCTTCCGAAGTACAAGAAGATGATTCTCACGGTGAAGGATTCAGATAAAATCGATGCGGTGGATATCGGAAGAAGATTCGTGGATCTCGGATACGAAATTTTCTCCACGAGGAGCACGTGCAGAGTGCTGAATGAAAACGGCGTGCCTGCCCATTCGATCAACAAGCTGGAAGAAGAATCTCCGAACTTGCTTGATTTGATTTTAGATGATAAAATAGATTTGATCATTGACACACCTTCTCAGGGAGTAGGGCGCAGCAGGGACGGATTCCTGATCCGCAGGTATGCGATTGAAACCGGTGTGACTTGTCTGACCAGCCTGGATACGGCAGATGCACTGCTCACCAGCCTGGAATCAGGAAGCAGAGACAATTTATCAGTTGTGGACATTGCACAAATTTAAACGTACAACGGGGTACCTTTAAGTCTATTAAAGGTGCCCCTTTTTTCTTTCATCGGAAAGTTCTATTTCAGGAGGGCGGTGTTCCCTCTGCTCTGATTGACAATAAAAATGTAACTTGATAAAATTATGTTAACTGCCGGCTGTATTTTAAAGCCGAATAAAAAAGAAAAGAGGAGTGATGATATGGACCGATATACTAAGCAGGACGTCATAGATCTGGTCAGGGAAAATGACGTACAGTTTATCCGGCTGCAGTTTTCCGATGTGTTCGGGACGCTGAAAAATGTGGCGATCACCGCAAGACAGCTGGAAAAAGCATTGGATAATAAGTGTATGTTTGACGGATCTTCCGTGGACGGTTTTGTGCGGATAGAAGAATCCGACATGTATCTGTACCCTGATCTGGACAGTTTTCTCATATTTCCATGGCATTCCCAGAGCGGAAAAGTCGCGAGGCTGGTCTGTGACGTGTACGGACAGGACGGGCTTCCATTCATCGGGGATTCCCGCTATATCCTGAAGAAAGTGCTCAGGAAGAGCAAGAAACTCGGATATAATTTTAACGTAGGGCCTGAGTGTGAATTCTTTTTATTCCACACGGACGAGGAAGGATGTCCTACGACGCTGACACACGAGAAAGCCGGCTATTTTGATGTGGCGCCTCTGGATCTTGGAGAAGCGGCCAGAAGAGATATGATCCTGAATCTGGAAAATATGGGATTTGAGATCGAAGCCTCCCACCACGAGGTGGCACCGGCTCAGCATGAGATAGATTTTAAATACGACAATGCACTGCGCACTGCAGATAATATTCTTACATTTAAGTTTGTCGTGAAGTATATTGCAAAGCGGCATGGGCTGTATGCGAGCTTTATGCCAAAACCGATCTCCGGTGTGGACGGTTCCGGAATGCATCTGAATATGTCGCTCTGGAGTGAAGGGCAGAATATATTTGCGGATTCCAGAGGCGAACTGGGACTCAGCGACGAGGCGTACCACTTTATGGCGGGTCTTATGAAGCATGCGCCGGAGATGTCGCTGATCACAAACCCATTGGTGAATTCCTACAAGCGGATCGTGCCGGGCTATGAGGCTCCGGTGGATATTTCATGGTCTCCTGCAAACAGGAGTCCGCTGATCCGTGTGCCGACGGCCAGAGGAAGCGGAACACGCCTGGAATTCAGAAGCCCGGATTCCGCGGCCAATCCTTACCTTGCGCTTGCAGTGAGTCTGGCGGCAGGAATTGACGGTCTTGAAAATAAACTGCAGCCTGGAAAGGCATCTACAAAGAACCAGTACGAAGTTACAGAGAAGGCGAAATTAAAGGCCGGCATCGGGGCTCTTCCAAGGGATATGAAGGAAGCGATGGATTTGTTCAAGGACAGTGAATTCATGAAAGAGGTTCTCGGAGATCATATTTTTGACCGGTATCTGGATGCAAAACAGGGAGAATGGGAATCCTATCAGAAAACTGTCTCTCAGTGGGAAATAGATGAATATTTGTACAAGATTTAACCGGCAGAAGGCAGGCGTCATTCATACGGGGAGGTGGGAAGCTTGGTTCATATTTTTGTTCTTTTCCCGAAACAGGAGCAGACAAGGAGTATCCGAAATCTGCTTGTGAGAAACGGATTTGAAGTGACGGCTGCCTGTGTCACAGGCTCCCAGATCATGCAGCGGGCGGAAAGCCTGGAAGACGGGCTGATCGTCTGCGGATACAAGTTTGCGGACATGGTCTGCAGTGAACTGAGAGAATATCTCCCTGACGGATTCAGGATGATTGTTTTAGCTCCACAGGCGAGTCTGGAATTTTTGGATATCCGGGGGATGGAGTATCTGCCGATGCCTTTAAAGCCTCCGCTTCTGATGGAAAAAGTACGGAAAATGTCGGACGCTCTGAGCAATGCCCAGAAGAAAAAACAGCAAAGGCCGAGACAGCGCACGAGAGAAGAGCTGGAAATAATCGAAGAAACGAAGAAACTGCTGATGAAAAACAACCGGATCTCAGAACAGGAAGCCCACGAGTATATTCAGCGCCGCAGTATGAACAGCGGTGTGGGACTGATTGAAATGGCAAAGATGATCCGGGATTCATATAGATACTAAACGGACTTTCACAGTAAATTATTAGGAGGACATCATGTTTAAGATCAACGAAAATTATTTGAAATTACCAGGAAGTTATTTATTTTCAACCATTGCCAAAAAGGTCAATGCATATCAGGAAGCCAATCCGGAAAAAGATCTGATCCGTCTGGGAATTGGGGATGTGACACAGCCGCTGGCTCCGTCAATCATCGAGGCGCTTCACGGCGCTGTGGATGAGATGGCCGCAGCGGAGACCTTTCACGGTTATGCACCGGACCTCGGATATGAATTTTTAAGAAACGCTATTGTGGACGGTGATTACAGATCACGGGGTGCGCAGATTGAGGCGGATGAGATCTTTGTCAGTGACGGAGCAAAGTGTGATTCGGGAAATATCCAGGAGATCTTTGCACAGGATAATAAGATTGCGGTCTGTGATCCGGTGTATCCGGTTTATGTGGACACCAACGTCATGGCCGGACGGACAGGAACCTATGATCCGAAATCCGAGACATGGAGCGATGTAATCTATATGCCGTGTACGGCGGAGAATAATTTTGCACCGGAATTTCCGAAAGAGGTTCCGGACATCATTTATCTCTGTTTCCCGAACAATCCGACGGGATCTACGATTACAAAGGATCAGCTTCAGGGATGGGTAGACTATGCAAATAAAAATGGGGCAGTCATTATTTATGATGCTGCATATGAGGCATATATCTCAGAGGATGATGTGGCACATACCATCTACGAATGTGAAGGCGCAAGAACCTGTGCCATTGAGTTAAAGAGTTTTTCTAAAAATGCAGGATTTACCGGAGTACGATTGGGATATGCTGTAGTGCCGAAAGATCTTACATGCGGTGATGTAAAACTTCACGACTTATGGGCAAGGCGCCACGGTACAAAGTATAACGGCGCACCGTATATTGTGCAGAAAGCGGGAGCGGCTGTCTATTCTGAAGCCGGGAAAGCACAGCTTAAAGAGCAGGTGGGCTACTACATGAACAATGCCAGGGTGATCTATGAGGGTCTGAAAGATGCGGGATATACTGTGTCAGGAGGAGTCAACGCTCCTTATATCTGGCTGAAGACTCCGGATGGAATGTCCTCCTGGGATTTCTTTGATCATCTGCTGGAACACGCAAATGTTGTGGGAACACCGGGATCAGGTTTCGGACCGAGCGGGGAAGGCTATTTCCGGCTCACGGCTTTCGGAAATTATGAGAATACGGTGAAAGCCATTGAACGGATTAAAAATATATAACTGTATTTTGCAGGACCATGCCTTTGCCGGCATGGTCCTTTTAATGTTCCTGACATAGAGTTTTGTCAAAATATGACGATTCGTTGACATTTTACACAGAATGTGTTAAGTTAATTTTAATAATGTTGTAATAAGTTCACAATACGCAGGAAGGAGAGGGAGACACAGAGGGATATGAAGCATAAGATAGCAAAGGGAACGATGGCAGCCGGACTGTCACTGGCATTCATTCTCGGAGTTTCCACATTCGCAGACGCCAAAGGCGATCAGTACCAGACCGGTCTTGCGGGATCTGCGGCAGCTATGGAACAGTACACAGAGTCAGACAGTTCAGCACCAAAGAAGAAAGTAAAAACACCTTCGGCTGCAGCAGCAGTGAAGAAGACGACAAAGACGCAGCATATTACAGAAGTTAAAAAGCAGGCGGCAGCGACTTCCGCAAAACCAAAAGTGACAGCAAAACAGGCGGCAGCGGCCGCGGTGCAGAAACAGACAAAAGAGCCTGAGTTTTCCGCTTCTTTTTACAAAGGAAAAGCAGCACCCGACGTGCGCTCCGTACTGAACATCAGAAAGAAAAAGAGCATTTCCAGCCCTGTGGTGGGAAAGTTCAAAAAAGGAAACATCGGCACTGTATTGAAAAAGGGAAAAGAATGGAGCAGGATCCGTTCCGGAAAAGTGACCGGTTATGTGAAGAACGAGTATCTGATCTGGGGAAGTGATATCCACAGTTACGCTAAGAAACATAATTTTCCGAAACAAGCCGTCGTGAAAGTGGACACACTGAAAGTCAGACAGAAACAGTCCACCAAAGCAAAAGTTTTGACCCTGGTTTCCAGAGATGACAGCTACAAAGTTCTCGGAGAATCCGCAGAGTGGGTCAATGTGAAGGCAGACGGAGACAAAGGCTATCTGGCAAAAGATTACGTCAGTCTTGGGTATTACTATACCAGTGCAAAGTCAACGGTGAAAAAACAAAAGCCGGCAAAGAGTACCACGAGTACAGAACGAACAACCGAGAGCGAAAGACAGAATTCCTCTTCTCAGGAGAGCGGAGACAGTTCCTCAGGAACTACCCGTCAGCAGGTCGTGAACTATGCCCTGAAGTTTGTGGGGAATAAGTACCGCTACGGCGGAAACAGCCTGACAAACGGTACGGACTGTTCCGGATTTACTCAGCAGGTGCTTGGACATTTTGGCTACAACATCAGCAGAACATCCTATTCCCAGGCAAACGATGGACGCACCATCTCCATCAGCAGCGTCAGACCGGGGGATCTGCTGTTCTATAAACGGGGAGGCCGGATCAACCATGTGACCATGTACATCGGAAACGGTCAGGTCGTCCACGCGAGCAATTCCGCCCCATATCCAAGGGGAGGCATCAAAGTATCCAGTATGGGATACCGGACACCGTGCAAAGCAGTGCGCATCATCAACTAAGTGAGAGAAGATTATTTACATATACCAAGAAACCGCCGCGGTTCACATTTGTGAACCACGGCGGTTTCTCTCTGCAAGAAGAAGCTGCTGCAAGACAGCACTTTCTATCCGGCAGGATGTCTTCTCCAGCAGATATGATATCTATTTTCTGTATGATTGGAGTGAGGCATTCTAAGAGCCGAACGAAAATCATACAGAAAATTTTACACATTAAACTTAAACACGATCACGTCTCCGTCCTGTACGACGTATTCTTTTCCTTCCTGTCTCACCAGCCCTTTTTCTCTGGCTGCTGCGATGCTTCCATTTTCAACAAGGTCATCATAGGAAACTACTTCGGCACGGATGAAGCCCCGCTCGAAATCCGTATGGATCTTTCCGGCTGCCTGAGGCGCCTTCGTTCCTTCTGTGATCGTCCATGCCCTCGTCTCGTCTTCCCCTGATGTCAGATAACTGATCAGGCCAAGCAGTGAATAGCTGGCAGAGATCAGTTTATCAAGGCCTGACTCACTAAGACCCAGATCCTCTAAAAATTCTTTTCGCTCTTCATCATCCAGTTCTGCGATTTCCTGTTCAATCTGGGCACAGATCACGAAAACACCGGCGTCTACATCTTTTGCATAAGTTCTCACTTCATTTACAAACTCGTTGGATGCGGCATCATCCATGAGATCATCCTCACAGACATTGGCGGCAAAAATCACAGGCTTGATCGTTAAGAGATTGCAGGAATCCAGGATTTCCTGTTCTTCTTCGTCATCGGTCACGAATGTCTTGGCCAGCTTCCCGTCCTCAAGATGAGCTTTTACCCGTTCCAGAAGTTCTACCTCCCGGGCGAGGGACTTGTCATTTCGTGAACCTTTTTTTGACTTGGCGATCTTTCTGTCAAGAACTTCGATGTCGGAAAAAATCAGCTCAAAATTGATGGTTTCGATATCGCGAAGCGGGCTGACTGAACCGTCTACATGGACGATATTTTCATCTTCAAAGCAGCGGACTACATGGACAATGGCATCGACCTCACGGATATTGGCCAGAAACTGGTTGCCAAGCCCCTCCCCTTTGGATGCTCCCTTGACGAGACCTGCGATGTCTACAAACTCGATGACTGCGGGAATGACTTTTTTTGAGTGATACATCTCAGACAGCACGTCCAGCCTTTTATCCGGCACGGTAACGATCCCTACGTTCGGATCGATGGTGCAGAACGGATAGTTGGCAGACTCGGCACCCGCTTTTGTGAGAGAATTAAACAAAGTACTCTTACCTACATTTGGCAGTCCTACGATTCCTAATTTCATTGTGTATTGATTCCTTTCTTCATGTCTTTGCATAAATATAGTCCTGTGATCCAAGGACATTGATACAACAAGTCTACCATAAGAACCTTGAAAAGAAAAGAAAAATGGGATAAGATGAAACGACGGAAAGGAGTAATGCGATTATGGAAAATGAAATCCGGTTTCCATTTTTGGGCATTGTGTTCAAACATGTGGGAGAGGGCATCAGCATCGGAGGATTTGAGATCAAATATTACGGTATAGTCATTGCACTGGGATTTCTTCTGGGGATGCTTGCGGCGGCCAGAATGGCTAAGAAAAACGGAGTCAATCCGGATCTGGTCTTTGATTTCATCATCGCGGTGATGATTCCTGCTATCATTGGGGCGAGACTTTACTATGTTATTTTTTCCTGGGATTACTACAAAGATCATCTGACGGAGATACTGAATACCAGGAGCGGAGGCCTTGCCATTTATGGAGGGATTATTGCTTCGGTCATTGTGATGGTCATCTTCTGCAGAGTGAAGAAAATAGAATTTTTCAAACTGGCGGATATTGCGGTGCCGGGGCTGCTGATCGGCCAGATCCTGGGCCGATGGGGGAACTTTTTCAACAGGGAAGCATTCGGAGGCTTTACCAACGGGCCTTTGGCTATGCAGATCCCCACAGACTATTTCGTAAAGCACGGAAGACTTTCAGAGATTGTGGATGCCGGGCTGTATGACCAGGCTGTGTTTGTGGGAAGCGGAAGCCATATGAATACTTATATTCAGGTACACCCTACGTTTTTATATGAAGGGCTGTGGAACCTTGCACTGCTGATTCTCATTGTTATCATGTTCAGACACAAAAAATTTGACGGCCAGATGCTGGCAATTTATGCCATCGGATATGGAGTCGGACGATTCTGGATCGAGGGCCTTCGGACAGACCAGCTGCTGATCCCGGGAACACAAATCGCCGTATCTCAGGTAGTTGCGGCACTTTTTGCTGCCGGGGCACTGCTTGTCCTTCTCTATCAGTGGAAAAAACGGAAACATTAAAAGTGTAGAAAAAAACTGTTCACAGAAAAAATTCTGTGGACAGTTTTTTTATTTCTTGATTTTTTGTGGACAATCCATTAGAATGGAGACAGTAGTGGTGAGAAGTGGTGGATAGTGGGTAGAAAAGACCACAAAGTGTCACGACTGATCATCAGGTGGAGCGCACCCGATTTGGGAAACGGCAGGTGATTACCATGTTCATGGGCGAATACAATCACACAATCGATGCGAAAGGCAGACTGATAATCCCCTCAAAGTTCAGAGAAGCACTGGGCAGTGAGTTCGTTCTTACAAAGGGATTGGATGGATGCCTATTCGTGTTTCCTATGAAAGAATGGGAGGCTTTTGAAGAAAAATTAAGAAGCCTGCCGCTGATCGATAAGAATGCACGGAAGTTTTCCAGATTCTTTTTGGCCGGAGCATCCACTTGTGAATTGGACAAGCAGGGCAGAATCCTGGTGCCAGGCACACTGCGTGAATTTGCACAGATGGATAAAGAAGTAGTTCTTACGGGCATGCTGGACCGTATTGAGGTATGGAGCAAAGAACAATGGCTTGAAAATAATGCTTATGACGATATGGACGATATTGCCCAGAGTATGCAGGAACTAGGTTTGAATATCTGAATGGAAGGAAAGACAAATGGATTTTGAACATGCATCTGTGTTGTTGGATGAAACAATAAGGGAACTAAAGATAAAACCGGACGGTATCTACGTGGATGGGACTCTTGGAGGAGGCGGACATGCCTTTCATGTCCTGAACAGACTCTCTGAAAAGGGACGATATATTGGCATTGACCAGGACGAGGATGCGATCAGGGCAAGCACAAAACGGCTTGCTCCGTTTCAGGATAAAGTTACGATTGTAAGAGATAACTATGTGAATATGCCGAAAGTGCTGAAGGATCTGGGGATATCCCGTGTGGACGGAATTCTTCTGGATCTTGGCGTTTCCTCTTTTCAGCTGGATGAGAAGGACAGGGGATTCACATACCGCGAAGACGTACCGCTGGATATGAGGATGGATCAAAGGCAGACTTTTTCTGCAAGAGACATAGTCAATGGATACAGTGAACAGGAGTTGTTTCATATTATCCGCGATTATGGAGAGGACAAGTTTGCTAAAAATATTGCCAAACATATTGCAGCAGAGAGAGAGAAAGTACCGATTGAGACAACAGGACAGCTTATTGAGGTGATCAAACATGCAATACCGATGAAGGTGAGGGCTGTGGGAGGACATCCTGCAAAAAGGACATTTCAGGCCATCCGGATTGAATGCAACCGGGAGCTGGAAGTGTTAAAGACAAGTCTTGACCAGATGATCGAGCTGTTAAACCCCGAAGGAAGACTGTGCATCATTACCTTTCATTCTCTGGAAGACAGAATTGTGAAACGGGCGTTCAGAAAAAATGAAAATCCGTGTACCTGTCCGCCGAATTTCCCGATCTGTACCTGCGGAAATGAATCGAAGGGTAAGGTTATCACAAGAAAGCCGATTATACCGACCGAAGAAGAACTTATGAGGAACAAAAGAGCAAAAAGTTCAAAATTAAGAGTGTTTGAGAGAAAATAGTGAGGGGGAGAACAGCGAAGTGAATAAGACGAGACAAGAGCGATATGAATTTATTTACGGAAATACTGCGCGGAAAATGGAAGCGGCACCGGCAAAACCCGAGTATGAACCATCCAGGCAGCCGAAAAGGAAACCGGCAGTACGCACCAAAAGAAAGACAACACCTCAGACAAAAGCAAACCAAACAAAAGCTCTGGAATTTGATTTTGCGTTTATCAAAGCGCTGGCAGCAGGTATGGCTGTGATCGCACTGGTAAGCTTCTTCTATTTGTCGGAGCAGTCAAAACTGGAGCAGCAGCGGTCCGCAGTCTCTGCCAAGAAATCGGAGCTCAGCACACTGCTGGTCGAAAATGAGGATCTGAATCTGGAGATCGAACAGAGCATTAATCTTCCTGCGATCCAGGAAACGGCCATGAAGAAATACGGAATGAAGAAACCTGCGCAGAGTAAGGTAATTGCATATGACAGTAAGAATGTTGACTATGTGAGACAGTACAATAAAATACCCGATTCAAAGTAAGGAGCGGTTTTATTGAAAAAAAAGAAATATAAGAAGATCAAAAGAATAAACAATGCTATGAGAGTCAGGACTCTGTCTGTATCGGCTCTCATAGCAATTCTTTTTATTTGCCTTATGGGCCGGCTGGTTTATTTCAGTGTGGCAAAAAATAAGACATATGAAAAAAAAGTTCTGGCCCAGCAGAATTATCAGAGCCAGACCCTTCCGTACAAAAGGGGAGATATCCTCGACAGAAACGGAAACACGCTGGCTACCAGCCAGAAGTTATACAGTCTGGTCCTGGAACCGAAAAATATCCTGCGTACAGAGCAGACTCAGAAAAATGCTTTGAATGCACTGACCAAATATATGGACCTTGACCGGGATGATCTGCTGTCCTATATAAAAGACAACAAAGACTCTTATTACTCAGTGTACAAAAAAGACATGAAGTACAGTGAAGTGGCAGATCTGAAAGATTTTCTGAAATCGAAAAACGGAAAAAAGGTTGTGGGGATTACTTTTTCTGAAAAGTATGTGAGAAGATATCCCAATAAGAGTCTGGCAAGCCACCTTCTTGGGTTCGTATCTGACGGAAGCATTGGAACAACGGGGATAGAGCAGTATTATAACAGTACACTGTCCGGTGTGGACGGAAGAAAATACACGTATCTGAATGAGGAACTGGAACAGGATGACTCTATAGTAGATCCGGAAAACGGCAAAACACTTGTGTCTACGATCGACATCAATATCCAGAAAATAGCCGAAGACCGCCTAGAAAAGTTTGAAAAAAAATACGGCAGTAAGGGAAGCTCTATTCTGGTCATGGACCCGAACAATGGGGAAGTCCTGGGAATGGCCAACTCCAACAAATATGACCTGGAACACCCCAGAGATGAAAAAGGTCTGCTCTCGAAATATTCTCAGAGCCAGATTAATTCCATGTCAGAAAAACAGAAGGTAAAAGCCTTTAATGAACTGTGGAAGAATCCGATCGTATCAAACAGTTTCGAGCCGGGATCTACCTATAAACCGTTTACGGTGGCAGGAGGACTGGAGGACGGGATTCTCAAGGGAAATGAACATTATTACTGCAGCGGTTACAAACAGGTGGGGAAATACAAGATTCACTGTTCTCACAGAGAAGGACATGGAAATCTGAGTCTGTCTGACAGCATCGCATATTCATGCAATGTGGCGCTGATGGATATTGCCTTTAAAGAAGGTAAGGATGTATTTGCAAAATATCAAAAAGATTTTAACTTTGGAGTAAAGACGGGGATCGATCTTCCGGGCGAAGCGGAAACCGCAGGCCTTCTGCACGGCGCAGACCAGATGACGAATGTTGATCTGGCTACCAGTTCCTTCGGACAGTCCTTTAACTGTTCTATGATACAAATGGCATCTTCTTTCAGTTCATTGGTCAACGGAGGCAGCTACTATAAGCCTCATGTGGTGAAGCAGACCAGGGATGACAAAGGAAATGTAGTGAGCAACAAGGAATCCGAACTGGTCAAACAGACGATCTCGGCTGATACATCCAAGAAGCTGCGCACTTATATGGAAGAGACAGTCGAAAAAGGAACCGGGAAAAAAGCACAGATCAAAGGCTACAGCGTCGGAGGAAAGACAGGGACCGCACAGAAAATTCCGAGAAGTGCAGGGACTTACATCGTCTCCTTCTGCGGATTTGCTCCCGTAGAAAATCCTAAAGTTGTTGTATATGTGGTCATAGATGAAATCCAGAAAGACTCACAGCTCAACACCGGACTGGCTGTTGAAATGGCGAGAGATGTATTAAAAGAATCACTGAAGGACATGAATGTGCAGAAAACGAAAAAGTAAAACATGTCATACTTGTTTCCTTGGATTCATATATTTTTATCAGTATGGATTCCGGAGTTTTTTATGAAAACAAGTTATAAACGAAGGATGCTTCTCATGGGCGGCATCTTTGCATTCTGTCTGATCTTTATGGCGGGAAGGCTTGGCTATCTGATGATCGGGCAGGCAGATAAGTATCTGGCGCTGGCCAAAGACCTGCACCAGAGAGAGCGGGAAATCAAGGCTCCCAGGGGAAATATTTATGACAGAAACGGGGTGAAGATCGCATCCAACAAAGCGGTTTACTCTATCTCTGTGATTCATTCCCAGACAAAGCAGAAAGAGAAAGTCGTATCGGTCCTTTCAAAGGAACTTCAGATAGATGAGTCAGAAATCAAAAAAAAGGTTTATAAAAATTCAGTTAGGGAAAAGATTAAGAGTAATGTAGATAAAGACGCAGCAGACCGTATCAGAAAATATGAACTTGCCGGCGTTAAAGTGGATGAGGATTATAAACGGACTTATCCTTATAATGATCTGGCTTCAAAAGTCCTGGGATTTACAGGAGGAGACAATCAGGGGATCGTTGGGCTTGAGGTGACATATGACTCTTATCTGCAGGGCAAACCCGGAAGAATCCTGACACTGACGGACGGCGGCGGAAGAGAAATTGACGGTGCCTACGAGGAGAGAGATGAACCGGTAGCCGGCAATGACCTGTATACTACACTGGATGTGAACCTGCAGAACTATGTGTGGCAGGCATGTGAAAAGGTAAGAAAAGAAAAGGGAGCAAAACGGGTTTCCATGATTATCATGAATCCTCAAAACGGAGAGATTTATGCCATGGTCAACACTCCTGAATACAATTTAAATGAACCGTTTAAACTGAAAGGGAAAAAAGAGAACACCACAGGAAAGAAAAGACAGGAACTGTTGAACCAAATGTGGAGAAACACATGTATCAATGATACATATGAGCCGGGATCTGTCTTTAAGATTGTGACTGCAACCGCCGGTCTGGAACTTGGCAAAGTGAAAGTGACGGATCACTTCAGCTGTCCGGGATTCCGGATCGTGGAAGACCGGAAGATCCCCTGCCATAAAACCACGGGGCACGGCGCCGAGACCTTTAAGGAGGGTGTTATGAATTCGTGCAACCCGGTTTTTATGGAAGTTGGAGCCAGGGTAGGAGTAGACGGGATGTATACGATATTCCGCCAGATGGGCCTGTTTGAAAAGACCGGCATCGATATTCCGGGTGAGGCAAATTCCATTATGCATAACAAAAAGAATGTGGGAGCGGTGGAGCTTGCCACGATGTCTTTCGGGCAGTCCTTCCAGATTACTCCTCTGCAGCTGATGAGAGCTGCCAGTGCCGCAGTTAACGGAGGAACTCTGGTGACACCTCATTTTGGCATGAAGGCAGTGGATTCATCGGGAAAGACAGTGAAGACTTTTGAATTTGCGAAAAAGAAAAACGTGATTAAAAAAGAAACATCTGAGACAATGAGGGAGCTTTTGGAGGCAGTGGTGTCAGAAGGTTCCGGAAGGAACTGTAAGATTGAAGGATATTCCATTGGAGGGAAGACTGCGACCAGTGAAAAACTGCCCCGCGGAACAGGGAAATATATTTCCTCATTTTTAGGTTTTTCAAAGGCAGAACATCCAACCGTGATGGCTTTGGTCATGATCGACGAGCCGAAGGGCACTTATTATGGAGGAACCATCGCAGCGCCGGTGGTACGGGAGGTATTTAAAGTTGCACTTCCTTATCTTGGAATTTCCAAGGATTATACGGTTGATAAAACAAAGAAATAAAGATATACTGGAAAGATAAGAAAAACAAATGAGGTGAAAACATGAATTATAGTATCGTAAAACCTATTTTAATTGCATTTTTCGTCAGCGTGGTGCTGAGCCCGATGATGATTAAATATTTACAGAAGCTGAAATTCGGCCAGTTCATCCGGGGCGAGGGACCCGAGTCCCACCTGAAGAAGTCAGGGACCCCGACGATGGGAGGACTGATCATCCTGCTTGGCATCATTGTGGCTTCTCTGTTTTATGTGAAAGATTATCCGAACATTATACCGGTTCTCTTTGTTACCCTCGGATTCGGCTTCATCGGTTTTATCGATGATTATATCAAAGTCGTGATGAAGAGAAATCTTGGACTCAGGGCCTGGCAGAAGATGCTTGGACAGATCATTGTGACCGGAGTGTTTGCATACTATCTGATCAATCATACGGATATTGGAACCTCCATGCTGATCCCTTTTTCACACGGAAAATATCTGGAGCTGGGAGCACTGTTTGTTCCCGCTATCTTTATTATCCTGCTGGGAACTGTCAATGGGGCCAACTTTACGGACGGACTCGACGGTCTTGCATCCAGTGTCACTGTTTTGATCGCTACCTTTTTTACGGTTGTAGCCATCGGAGCGGGTATCTCCGGAAATGATCCGGGATTATGGCCCATCACTTGTGCCACGGTGGGGGCTTTGCTCGGATTTCTCGTGTTTAATGTTTACCCTGCGAGAGTATTCATGGGAGACACAGGGTCCCTTGCACTGGGCGGGTTCGTGGCTGCCACAGCGGGTATGCTGAGGCTCCCTCTGTTCGTACCGCTTGTGGCTTTTATCTACATGATCGAGGTATTGTCGGTTATGATACAGGTCGTTTATTTTAAGAAAACAGGGAAAAGAGTTTTTAAGATGGCGCCGATCCATCATCATTTTGAGCTGTCCGGCTGGCCGGAGACAAAAGTTGTTGCCATATTTGCCATCGTCACAGCAATCTTATGCCTGATCGGCCTGATCGCCATTTAGATAAGGAGCAGGAAATGACATTAAAAGATAAGAAGGTTTTAGTTGCGGGAGCGGGGAAGAGCGGAATAGGATCTGCCAGTCTCCTGATCCGTTCCGGGGCATCTGTCAGTCTGTATGACGGAAATGAACACTTGAAGGCACGGGATATTTATGACAAACTGGAGGGAAAAAAAGAGATTCCGCTGATTCTTGGAGAACTCACACCGGGAGCAGAGGAGGAGTTTGATCTCTTAGTACTTAGCCCAGGAATTTCTGTCAATGCTCCGGTATCAAAGCAGTTTATGGATTCCGGCAGGCCTGTCTGGAGTGAGATTGAACTCGCATATCAGGTTTCCAGGGGACAGATTGCGGCTATCACAGGCACGAATGGAAAGACAACGACCACAGCGCTGGTGGGAGAGATCATGAAGTGTTTTTACAGTGACGTGTATGTGGTTGGAAATATCGGAACGCCGTATACGAGCGTTGCTTTGGATACAAAAGACGAGAGCATTATTGTGGCCGAGATCAGCAGTTTTCAGCTGGAAACGATACAGGACTTCTGCCCTAAGGTTTCAGCCGTTTTAAACATTACACCGGACCATCTGGACCGGCATGGGACAGTGGAAGTCTATGCAAAGACAAAGGAATCCATCGGAAAGAACCAGACCGGAGATCAGGTTATGGTTCTGAACTATGAAGACCCAGTGACCAGAAATATGGCTGAGAGGGCAAACGCCAGGGTCGTATTTTTCAGCCTGGATCATGAACTGGAAGAAGGAGTCTATTTTAAAGACGGATCTTTCATGCTTGCAGAAAACAAAACAGTACAGACCATATGTACAGAAGCCGATATCAACCTTCTGGGCGGGCATAATTATGAAAATATTTTGGCGGCGATCGCGGTATCCCACTATATGGGGGTTCCGGCAGAGCAGATCAGAAAGGGAGTTTCTGGTTTTAAAGGAGTGGAACACCGCATAGAATATGTAGATACCATTAAAGATGTTGCATACTACAATGATTCTAAGGGAACCAACACCGATGCAGCCATCAAAGGGATCAAGGCCATGAACCGTCCCACGTTCCTGATCGGGGGAGGGTACGATAAGAAGGCAGAATATGATGACTGGATCGAGGCCTTTGACGGCAAAGTGAAGGAACTGATCCTTTTGGGCGCGACGGCGGAGAAGATCGGTAAAACAGCCGAGGCCCATGGTTTTTCCCGAATTGTATATGTAGATACTCTGGAAGAAGCAGTGGAGTATGCATCAAAGCATGCAGTTTCCGGCGATGCAGTTCTTTTATCTCCGGCCTGCGCAAGCTGGGGGATGTTCCCGAACTATGAGGTACGGGGCGACCGCTTCAAGGAGTATGTAAACAAATTAAAGGAGCGCTAAGATTTGAAAAAAAGCAGAGTCAGTGAAAAATACATGCCAAAGCGGCGTTATCTCGATTATCCGATGCTTTTTATCGTGATGTTTCTCGTGGGATTCGGCCTGGTTATGATCTTTAGTACAAGTTCATATAAGAGTACACTGAACTTTGGGAATCCGTATCACTGGCTCATCAGGCAGTGTTTTGCAGTTGGAGTGGGAGCGGTCTTTATGGCAGCACTCACATGGTTTGATTACAGGATTCTCAACGCAAAGATCATTGCCTATGGCTGCTACGGACTCAGTGTAGCACTGCTGATCATCGTATTATTTATCGGTGCCGCTAAAAAAGGAGCTGTGCGCTGGATCTCTATCGGAGGATTCCAGTTCCAGCCTTCCGAAGTCGCAAAAATTTTCCTTGTGATCTATCTGGCATACATATTATCACAGAATGCCCATCGGATGCGTACGATGGCTGCTGCTGTAAAAGTTATCATCCGATGTCTGCCGATCATCGGACTGGTTGCCTATCAGAACTTAAGTACGGCGATCGTTTTGACAGCAATGGTCGGGGTCATGATTTTTGTGGTAAGTCCGAAAACCAAAGAGCTTCTGGGAATTGCCCTTTCAGGTGTCGCAGGATTAGTGCTTTATCTGACGTTTTCCAACAGTTACCGGAACGAACGTGTGGCGATATGGAAAAATCCGGAGACTCACCCGAAAGGACTTCAGACGATGCAGGCACTGTATGCTATCGGTTCCGGAGGCCTGTTTGGGAAGGGCCTTGGCCAGAGCATGCAGAAGATGGGGTTCATACCGGAATCCCACAATGATATGATCTTCTCGATCATTTGTGAGGAGCTGGGCTTATTCGGCGCTGTCTGTCTGATCCTTCTGTTTATGCTTTTAATATGGAGAATGCTTTTGATCGCTATGAATTCGGATGATCTGTTCGGGTCCCTGATCGTGATCGGATTTATGATTCATATCGGAGTGCAGGTATTTATTAACATAGCGGTTGTAACAAATACGATCCCTCCGACCGGTATCCCTCTGCCGTTTATAAGTTACGGCGGAACTTCAATCCTGGTCGTTATGGCGGAGATGGGGCTGGTTTTATCGGTATCCAGGAAGATACGTATGTAGAGGAACTGATTATGGATAAAAATGAAAAAATAATTACAATCAGTCAGGCAAAAAAACAGCAGAAGGGCCTTGGGAATAAGAAAAAAATTATCGGCTGCATTGCCGGCCTGCTGTTTCTTCTCTGTATTATTTTATTTGCAGTATTCCAGACGAAAAAGATTGTCATAAAAGGGAACAGCCATTACACAGAGGGTGAGATAGCGGCCGCACTGAAGGACAATACATACACGGGCAACGGGCTGATCCTGTTTCTGAGAAATAAGATTGCGCCTGTAAAGACGCTTCCGTTCGTAGATTCTGTAACGATAACTCTTAAGGGGACGAATCAGGTGACGGTGCAGGTCAATGAGAAAAAACGGGCAGGGTGTCTGAATTATAACGGGAAATATGTTTATTTCGATAAGGAAGGCTATGCGCTGGAAATTTATGAGAAACACTATGATGATGTGCCGCTGGTCACAGGGCTGAATTATAAAAAAATTGCTCTCGGTGAAAAAATACCGGAGAAGAAGACTGCCGTATTTGAGCAGATACTAAAAATTACCATGGCCATCGACAAGTATGATCTTCCGGTAAGCCAGATCCATTTTAATGCAGAAGGGAAAGCCCTTCTGATCAGCGGAGATTTAACGATTAATCTGTGGAACAGCCGGGAGCTGGACTTGAAGCTTACAGAGCTTACAGGTATCCTTCCTAAGATGAAAGGCAAGAAGGGTACCATCTCGATGAAATATTTTACAAAGGACAATCCGGTAGCGATTTTCAAGAAGAAAAAGTAGTTGAAAGTTTAACTGAAAAACTGTATCATGTAAGAAGATAACATGAAATGATAATGTGGATGAGTATAAGAAAATTTGAGATAGAGATTGAAGGAGGAGCATCGTGGTCGAGATTATGCCGAATGTAGAAAGCACACAAGCCAGAATTTTAGTCATTGGAGTCGGGGGAGCCGGCAACAATGCAGTGAACCGCATGGTTGACGAAAATATACAGGGAGTGGAACTTGTAGGAATTAACACGGACAGGCAGGCCCTGTCTTTATGCAAGTGCTCTACGAAGATCCAGATAGGAGAAAAGCTGACCAAAGGTCTCGGTGCCGGTGCGAAACCTGAGATCGGAGAGGCAGCGGTGGAAGAAAACCGGGATGAGATCACACAGCTGGTACAGGGTGCCGATATGGTCTTTGTCACCTGCGGTATGGGAGGCGGAACAGGTACCGGAGCAGCACCGGTGATTGCCGAGATTTCAAAGTCTCTTGGTATTTTGACCGTCGGTGTTGTCACAAAGCCTTTTACTTTTGAAGGAAAGCCAAGAATGAATAATGCTGTCGCGGGAGTGGCGCGTCTTCAGGATCAGGTGGACACGATGATCGTGATTCCGAATGACAAGCTGCTTCAGATCTGCGAGAAGAAAACAACCATTCCGGACGCACTCAAAAAAGCTGATGAAGTGCTTCAGCAGGGTGTTCAGGGAATTACCGATATGATCTACAATCCTGGTCTTATCAATGTTGACTTTGCAGACATCCAGACGGTTATGCGCGATAAGGGTATTGCACACATCGGTATGGGTGTTGCGGATGAGGAATTGGAAGCAATCAAGGCAGCCATGGAAAGCCCGCTTCTGGAAACTACAGTTTCCGGAGCGACCGATATCATCGTCAATTTCTCAGGTGATGTGGGTATGCTGGAGGCACAGCAGGCAGTAGAGTACTTGAAGGATACGGCTGGACAAGAAGTCAACGTTATCTTCGGCACTGTCAACTCTGATATGGGTGACCAGATCAGCGCAACTATCGTTGCCACGGGGATCCAGTCTGAGGCAGGAGCCAGAGGAGCAGGATTTAAGAAGAAAAGCATTACTCCTCCTCCCGTTTTTTCCGGACAGCCTATCTACAGCAGTCAGCCGAAAAGTGAGCCTGCTGAAACAGCAGAATCTACATATGGGAGCAAAGAACAGGAGACTGCCAGTGTAGAGGATCATGATTCAAAGATCGTGATTCCGGAGTTTTTATTAAAGAGCAGAAGAAAATAAAATAAACGTGGGACAAGCCCGTATCTTGCCGTAAGGCAGGATACGGGTTTTTTTGTAGAATTAACGTATCTGCCACTTCTCTTTTTTGACAAAGTACGTGCACCTCTTTTTTTATAATAAGCTTATGTTTTTTTTGATGATGTTTTTGGAACAGTGGCTGGTCCTCCTGGGGCTGCTGCTTATTTTAAGAAGTTCGCTGAAATCACAGAGTTCTGTCTGGCGTATCCTGCTGGCATCAGCGGCCGGAAGCGGACTCGGGTGTCTGACGGCATGGGCGGCGGAAGGAAATCAGGCAGTCCAGCTTGGATTTCTCGCGGCAAGCATCGGAGCGACCTCCTGGCTTGCATTTCCGCTCTCTCTGAGAAAAAGTCTGATATGTTCCGGATATTTATTTGCACTCTCAGCCTTGCTGGGCGGACTGTGGAGCTTCGTGAAATACCGTTTATCTATCCATATCTGGATTTTCGGCTGTTTTGCGGCGTTTCTCCTCTTGGCTTTTTTGTATTGTGCAGTCTGGGAAAATATCAGGAGCCAGAAAGATTCCTTATACCAGGTATCATTTGAACTCCTTGGCAGGACGGTCAGAGTCACTGCCTATTTGGATACGGGGAATTTTTTATACGAACCTATAGAAAAGATCCCGGTTTCCGTCATGGAGGAACAGGCACTGAATCCATATTTAGATGAATCATTAACCATTTTAATAGAAAAACATAAGCTAAAAGATATAAGAATGATTCCATACAGGACGGTTGGCAGGGAAAACGGCCTGATGATGGGGATTCTTGTAGCTAATATCAGAATCAAGAATAGCAGCCAGACATGGATGGCAGAAAGAGGATTGATAGGACTGTCAGAGCACCCGCTTTCCCGGGACGGCCACTATCAGTTACTGCTCCATCCGGATCTGGTCAGATAAAGTAATGGGAGGTTGTACAGTGCTGAAACTTAATGTGACATGCCAAAAGAGGACTTTTTTAGCGAAAGGAAAAGAAATCCACTACATAGGGGGTGCAGAAATTCTGCCGGCTCCTCTGGAAGCAAAGGAAGAGGAGAAGATGATACATAAGCTCGGGACAGCGGAGGAGCCGGAAGCCAGGGCAAAATTAATTGAGCGGAATCTGCGGCTTGTAGTCTACATAGCAAAGAAATTTGACAATACAGGGATCGGTGTTGAAGATTTAATATCCATTGGGACGATCGGACTGATCAAAGCCATCAATACATTTAATCCGGCCAAAAAGATCAAACTTGCTACCTACGCTTCCAGATGCATTGAGAATGAAATTCTGATGTATTTGAGAAGAAATAACAAGACGAAGATGGAAGTGTCCATCGATGAACCGCTGAATGTGGATTGGGACGGAAATGAACTTCTGCTCTCGGATATACTCGGAACAGACGAAGACATTATTTACAGGGACCTGGAGCATGAGGTGGACAGGAAGCTTTTGCTGAATGCCATGAAGATCCTCTCTGACCGGGAGAGAAAGATCATTGAGCTGAGATTCGGCATCAACCAGAAGGATGGGGAGGAGAAAACACAGAAAGAGGTTGCCGATTTAATGGGAATCTCCCAGTCGTACATATCCAGATTGGAAAAGAAGATTATTAAAAGATTAAAGAGAGAGATGTCCCGGATGGGGTGTGTCTGATCAGTGAAAAAGAGAATGCCGCATGGGAGAAGTCCTGATGCGGCTTTTTCATTTCATAGAAAAGTTCTACGACCTTCTCTATGAAATACAAAATCTCCGAGGGCTGTCCACAGATGCGTAAGGAAAACTTTGTTTTACATGAAGACTCATGGAAAAATTTTCTGTGTGATTGGGTTTTGAAAATGAGCGGAAAGATGTTATACTACTGACATAGAAAAAGGAGGAGACAAGTGAGAGTAAAAGGGGTAAAGAATAAACTTGCAGTATTTGTTTCAGCAATCGTATTGGCGGCTGGAATTTCTTACGTCAGCCATGCTTCTGTTTTTGCGGAAGAAAAAAGTGCGGAAGAACATGATCCGGCCAACAGTTGGCGGTTTAAAGATGGAAAACCGGTAAAACAGCAGGAGCCGATAGGTCCATCCATATCAGCCAGAGGAGGCAGGGCAGTTTCAAATGCTTGGAAAAATGTAAACGGTGTATTTTTGAATTCCCTGGGGAATCCAATTCCAAATGCCACTGCAAAGGGAATCGATGTGAGCAAATGGGACGGTAAAATTGACTGGAATAAAGTCAAAGCAGACGGAGTTGATTATGCCATTCTAAGGGTGGGATACGGAGAAAATCTTAAAAGCCAGGATGATCCAACATGGGCATACAATTCATCCGAATGTGAGAGAATCGGGATGCCTTATGGCGTATACATATATTCGTATGCAACTAATACGACGAAAGCAAAAAGCGAAGCAGAACACGTGATACGCCTGGTCAAGGGTAAGAAGCTTTCCTATCCGATTTATTATGATATGGAAGATGAGAAATTTCAGGGAGGATTGTCAAATAAGAAACTAGGAGAAATTGCCGATACTTTTATAAAGACACTGGACAGCGCAGGTTATAAGAATGTCGGTGTTTATGCAAATAAATACTGGTTTACTTCACGGCTGACAAGCAGTGTATTTGATAAATATCCAAGATGGGTTGCACAGTATAATTACCGCTGTGATTATGACGGAACTTATCATATGTGGCAGAGTACAGATTCAGGAAAGGTCAGTGGAATCGGTACAAATGTAGATCTGAATTTTAAAATAGGCTCATGGAACGTCAATGCACTGCAGACGACAGCTGTTTCGTCAATGAAGCTGAATAAGACAAGCCTGAAGCTTAAGAACGGTTCTTCCTATACATTGAAAAAATCAATCGCGCCATCCAATGCTTCCAACAAAACGGTGACATGGACCAGTTCCAATAAAAAAGTGGCAGCTGTTTCTTCCGGGGGAAAGATCACTGCAAAGGGCGTGGGGAAAGCAACGATCACAGCGAAGACATCCAACGGGAAAAAGGCAGTCTGCAAGGTTACGGTACGGCCCAGGACGAACAAAATTAAAAAGCTTAAAAAATCGGGAAGGAAAAGCATTAAGGTTACCTGGTCAAAAGTTAGCGGTACTACAAAATATCAGATTTATATGTCAAAAAAGAAATCTTCCGGATATAAAAGGGTAAAAACTGCATCAGCTAAAACATTCAGTTTTACCAAAAAAGGACTGAAGAGAGGCAAACGTTACTATTTTAAAATACGTTCTTATAAAACAGTTGGAAAAACCAAGTATTACAGCAGCTACAGTCCAATCAAATCAATAAAAAGATAGGAATAAAAAGCAATAAAAAAGATCCTGAAAAGGATCTTTTTTATTGCTTTTGAATATCGAAACTAAAGAATGATTTATTTAATGGTGACGGTGTTATCGTATCTCTGATAAGTATAGTTTTTAGATTTATATTTGTAGATAATCGTCAGGCGGTCCGGGCTGATGTATAAATACTGGACTTTACTAAAGTCAATGTCACTTCCCAAATAATGCATGAAGGAATCCTTAAAATCGGTATCTATGGTGGTACCCTGCTCATGGCTCCAGTCGGCTCCCGAAGAATAGATTACTTCACCATTTTTACTGTTGTTGTCAGCATAAACCTCCGCATAGGCAGAAGTAGCAGCGTTTGCGATCAGCTTTAAATCCGCATGGGCCGAGCGTTTGTTGGCTCTGTCTATGTACCCGGTCAGAGTCGGCACCAGCAAAGCGATCAGGATCGCCAGAATAACCAGCACGACGATTAATTCAACTAAAGTAAATCCTTTTTTTGTTCCCTCTTAAACGATTCATATAAACCCCATCCTTTGTCGTTTGTTTTTTTTAATTATATCACAGGAGAATGAAAATTTATACCCACAGGCGGACAACTTGTGATATAATAGTCCTACAAATGTAGGATTATCGAAAGGGGACAGGGATGAAGAAAAGTTTTTTAAGAGCGGCAAAGAAAGTTTTCGCGGTACTTTTGACTGTCAGTTTGATGTCGGCTGCACTGCCGGTACTCGTAAACGGTAACCAATCAGAACCTAAACAGAAGGAAGGACAGGGAGCAGAGAACAGCTGGCGTTACAAAAACGGTACACCGATCTATCCCGGACAGTCTTTCAGCAGAGCTTCAAAACCATATTCAAATGCCTGGAATAAAGTCAACGGCATGTTTGTCAATGATCTGGGGAATCCGATTCCGGGAGCAGTGAAAAAGGGGATAGATGTCAGTCAGCATCAGGGAAAGATTGACTGGGAGATGGTGAAAATATCAGGGATTGATTTTGCTGTTATCCGGTGTGGGTATGGAATGGATCAAACAGACCAAGACGATGATCAATGGCTGCGGAATGTATCAGAATGTGAGCGTCTGGGCATTCCCTATGGAGTTTACCTTTATTCCTATGCAGACACAGTAGAGAAGGCGAAAAGTGAGGCAGATCATGTTATTCGTCTGATTAAGGATAAAAAATTATCATATCCTGTTTATTACGACTTGGAAGATGATTCTTTATTAAAGCTTTCAAATTCCAAATTGGCACAGATTACAGAGGCATTTGCCGGAAGATTAAAGGCAAACGGTTATAGCAAAGTAGGAATATATGCAAATAAAAATTGGTTTGAGAAGAAACTGACGAATAAGACATTTCAAAAATATCCAAAATGGGTTGCACAATATAGCAATCTGTGTACTTATTCCGGAAACTATGTTATGTGGCAGTGTACTAACAAAGGAACGGTCAATGGCATCAGAGGAAATGTGGATATAAACTTCCTGATCAGCAGCATTCCTGCAAAAAATATCAAACTGAATAAAAAGTCCCTGTCGCTGAAGAAAGGTTCCTACTATACACTGAAAAGTTACATAGAACCTAAGAACTCCTATCCTTCAGTTAAGTGGTCCAGCTCCAGTTCGTCTGTGGCATCGGTCAGTTCGTCAGGCAAAGTAACGGCGAAAAAGGTAGGGACAGCGGTTATCACCGGAAGAACAGGAAATGGAAAAAAGGCTTCCTGCAAAATTACGGTGATCCCAAAGACGAATAAAATAAAGAAGCTGAAGAAGAGCGGATCAAAGGGGATTAAAATAAGCTGGTCAAAAATTTCCGGCGTGTCTAAATATCAGATTTACATGTCCAGGAAAAAGTCTTCCGGTTTTAAAAGGATAGCAACTGTATCTGCAAAAAAAGCATCTTACACAAAAGGCAAGTTAAAAAAGAAAAAAAGGTACTATTTTAAAGTCAGATCGTATCAGACTGTAAAGAAAAAGAAAATTTACAGTAAATTTTCTAAAGTAAAATCTCTTAAGCGGTGATCTAAAGATATTCCTCTTGTAAAAGTGGCTTCTTTAGTGTAGATTAGCCTTACAGTCATTAAACATCAGGAGGATAAAGATATGATTATTGCATTGATCGCACATGACAAGAAAAAAGACGAGATGGTGGAATTTGCAAAGAAGCATAAAGAAACATTAGCAAAATATGACTTGGTCGCAACCGGTACAACCGGAAAACGGGTAGAGGAAGCCACAGGACTTCCGGTGAAGAAATATTTGTCAGGACCGTATGGAGGAGACCAGCAGCTGGGAGGCAGAATTGCAGAGGGAAAGATCGGACTGGTTGTTTTTTTCCGGGACCCACTGACTGCACAGCCCCATGAGCCGGACGTGTCTGCACTGCTTCGTGTCTGTGATGTGCACAAGGTACCGGCAGTCACCAACACTGCGGCGGCAGAACTGATGATTCAAATGTTTTAAACTGTCAGGACTGAGTATTTTGACTTGAAAAATGACAGATCATAGTGTATATTTATTTTGAAAGCTGTGCGACTGGCGGATAGTGGAGAAACCACGGGGAGCACGGCAGCAGAAATGCCGGCCGCCTGGGCAACTTTTATTTAGTGTGCCCAGGCGGCTTATTTTTACATAAAAAAGGTCTGCGAACCTTTCGTATGGAATGAAAATCTCTCTGCGAAGCTGCACACAGATACAAAAGGAGGATACAGGACAATGAAGATGTTGTCATTAGAAAACGAGTTAAAAGGGAATTCATACCCTGGAAGAGGAATTGTGATCGGGAAGTCACCAAACGGGGCCTATGCAGTGACTGCATATTTTATCATGGGAAGAAGCGAAAACAGCAGAAACCGTGTGTTTATTGAGGACGGAAAAGGTATCCGGACACAGGCTTTTGATCCGTCAAAGCTGAGTGATCCGAGCCTTATCATCTATGCTCCGGTCAAGGTATTAGGAAATAAAACAATCGTGACCAACGGAGACCAGACGGATACGATCTACGAGCTCATGGATAAACAGCAGACATTTGAACAGGCATTGAGGACGAGAGAGTTTGAGCCGGATGCACCGAATTATACTCCGCGTATTTCAGGCATTATGCATGTGGAAAACGGAACCTACAACTATGCAATGTCTATTTTAAAGAGCAATAACGGTAATCCGGATGCATGTAACCGGTATACATTTGCCTATGAGAATCCGGTAAGCGGGGAGGGACATTTCATTCATACCTATATGCAGGACGGAGATCCGCTTCCGAGTTTTGAGGGAGAGCCTAAATTAATCGGTTTAGACGATGATATTAATGCGTTTACAAGCCGTGTGTGGGAAAGCCTGAATGAAGACAACAAAGTATCTCTGTTTGTGCGCTACATTGATATCAAAACAGGAGAATATGAAACAAGGATCGTGAACAAGAATCGATAGGAGGAGACCATGAAGGAATTAGAATTAAAATACGGATGCAATCCGAATCAGAAGCCGTCAAGAATTTACATGGAAGACGGTGAACTGCCGATCAAAGTGTTAAGCGGCAAACCGGGATATATTAATTTTCTCGATGCATTAAACGGATGGCAGCTGGTGAAGGAACTAAAAAAAGCGACCGGGCTTCCGGCGGCAGCTTCCTTTAAGCACGTCTCTCCTGCAGGCGCTGCGGTAGGGCTTCCGATGACTGATGTGGAAAAGAAGATTTACTGGGTAGATGACATGGATATGGAATTTACTCCTCTTGCCAATGCATATGCCAGGGCGAGGGGGGCTGACCGTATGTCTTCCTTCGGAGATTTCATTTCACTTTCCGATGTGTGTGATGCGGCAACAGCCAAAATTATAAAAAGAGAGGTGTCTGACGGGGTTATCGCACCGGGATATGACGCAGACGCTCTTGAAATTTTAAAAGAAAAGAAAAAAGGAAACTATAACGTGATCGAGATTGATCCGGATTATGTGCCGGCTCCGGTGGAGCGCAAGGAAGTGTTCGGTGTTACTTTTGAGCAGGGCAGAAATGAACTGAACATTGACAAGGATTTCTTTAACGATATCGTGACAGAGAATAAAGAACTGCCTGACTTTGCTAAAATTGACTTGGCGATTGCAATGATCACATTAAAGTATACCCAGTCTAATTCCGTATGCTACGCAAAGGGCGGACAGGCCATCGGCATCGGTGCGGGACAGCAGTCCAGAATCCACTGTACCCGTCTGGCAGGACAGAAAGCGGACAACTGGTATCTGCGCCAGGCTCCGAAAGTCATGGGACTTGAGTTCGTGGACGGTATCCGACGTGCGGACCGTGACAATGCCATTGACTTGTATATCGGAGACGACTATATGGATGTTTTAGCCGACGGGGCTTGGGAAAATATCTTTAAAGTAAAACCGGAAGTGTTTACGAGAGAAGAAAAGCGTGAATGGCTGGATCAGATGACGGGTGTGGCATTGGGATCAGATGCGTTTTTCCCGTTTGGCGATAATATCGAAAGGGCACACAAAAGCGGCGTTTCTTATGTGGCTGAGCCGGGAGGCTCCATCAGAGATGACCATGTCATTGCCACATGCAATAAATATAACATGGTGATGTGTTTTACGGGAATCCGTTTATTCCATCATTAGAAGATATAAGAAGGAGAGAAATCAAGCTGGTTTCTCTCCTTCTGTATTATAGGGTCTGGCAGTAAATATGAATGGCCTTTGAGACGAAACGGGCGGTTCCCTCTCCGCCGGCACGGTCTATAGACTCTTTCATCCTGTCATCACAGACGTACATTTCGCCCAGAGAGGCCAGAATATCGTCTGTACAGGTATAATATTGATCCGTAATAGACTGTTTGAGGAGCTCAACCTGGTGCATCACCGGTTCGGAGGCCGGGTCTTCGTTTATGAGACGGCCAAATTCCGCAAAGTTTGCCATAAACTTGGTATTCATGACCTTCCAGTCCTCCTCTGTATAAGTTTTTGCTTTCTGCTCATATTCACGGAAAGCATCGGTACCGCCCCAGCTTTTTCTGGCCTCGGATTTATAGCTTTCCAGCGTTTCTTTGTTCAATGTCTGATAATTCAATGATTCCACTCCTAACTTTTGAATTCCAAGAGCGAAGTCGATCAGATGTTCCAGCCGGTCCTTTTTAAGCCTCAAAAGCTGTATCTGCTGATCTAATGCTTTTTGGCGGTCAAAATCCGGACGATCCAGGATCTCTCTGATGTCCTTTAATGAGAATTCAAGTTCCCGGAACAGTAAAATATGTTGAAGGCGTTCCAAAGCTTTGGTGCCGTACAGCCGGTAGCCAGCCTCCGTGACACGGTCGGGACATAAAAGTCCGATCTCGTCATAATAGTGGAGAGTGCGCACACTGATACCGGTTAATCTGCTTACTTCTCTTACTGTTTTCATCTTGGTCTCCTCCTCCTGGTAAGTACAGAATAGCCTATCACGCTGCGTGAGAGTCAAGAGATAAAATAGATTAAAGGAATTCTGTCATGTGTTTGCGGTACCAGAGCGGCATCATGGTTCTCTGACAGCGGGGATTTTTTCTGGCTTCTACACCGATCGTCTCAAAAAATACTTTCCAGAGATCTGTGTAAAGATCAGAAATCTCAGAGGTCTTCAGACGGTTTAATTCATCCTCTGAGAGGGTGGTCATATAGTAATCATGATCACAGGGATGAACGACGGCAGTTTTCCGGTTATCGTCGATGATCATCCAGTTCTCGGAGGGCATGCGGTCCGTAAACTGGGGAGCCAGGATGGTCAGGACATCACACTTGGGTTCAATATGGGAGATAAGAACATGATCTATTTCGGAAAAACGCAGAAACTCCCGGAATAAGTGAGCTTCATTCATAACTTTACGGTCCAGTTCAAACAAATTCATCACAGCAGGCTCCTGCAGCATATTGACAACGGCAGGCCCATAGTGAAACCCATAGATCAGGAACCGGTAGATCATATCCAGCTTTTCTTCCTGAAAAGACATGGCAGCGCGGTATACCATCTGGTAGGCGCGAAAAGAGATCTTTTTTTGGATGGAACGGATGACACTGGCGGTCTGATCGGGATCGTGATCTACATGGCGGTAATCACAGAACAGTTCCAGATTCCCTATGGGTTCAGTTTTTAATCGGATGTTTTTGTGGCCTAAGCGGGATGCCCAGGCAGTGTATATACAGGACATCATATCCTCAAACGTATCTTTGCAGGTGAAAATGGTCATGCGTTTTCTCCATTATTTTCAGTCGGCCGTTTTTCAGGCAAATATTAAAACTGTTACTGGTTTTTATATTTGTCCGCTCAGAGACTTGCAGGTATCTTCGGCTGAGGGGGCCGATGCAAAATTCTTATCGTCAAACAGGGACAGCTGTTCATAGGTCTGGGGATGATCAATCTCCCAGGACTTTTTGTAATCCTCTCCGATCAGCTGACGGGTGATGAAGTTCTCCTCGATCGGGATATGAAACATCATCTTTCCGTTACAGGTTATAAAATACTTGGCCCGTTTCAGGACGATCCCCATCTTTTTCAGGTTTTCAAATGTCAGGGAGCGCTGTCGGCGGCTCTTGACAATACGGTAGGGGGCTTCCCTCCCGATGCCGGGAACTCTCAGAAGATCTGCGTAGCTGGCGCGGTTGATCTCCACAGGGAAAAGCTCCAGGTGCCGCAGTGCCCAGTCGCACTTGGGGTCCAGCATGATATTGAAGTTGGGCCTGTCAGTACTCAGCAGTTCCTCTGCATGAAAGCCGTAAAACCTCAGCAGCCAGTCGGCCTGATAGAGACGATGTTCCCTTAACAGAGGAGGGGCGGTATCCAGGGAGGGAAGGCGGGAATCTTCATTGAGCGGGACATAGGCTGAGAAGAAGACACGTTTCAGATCAAACTTCTGGTACAGCTGCTGAGTGACAGAAAGAAGCTGAAGATCATTCTCTGCGGTAGCTCCAACGATCATCTGAGTGCTCTGCCCGGCGGGGACAAAGGGTGCATTCTTGTCCTTAGCGGGCGGGAGGAAAGAGTTTGATGCCAGCTGTCTGTGCTCCTCGATGCGGCCGGATCGGACATCATCGAAGATCGTGTGCTTTAGACTGCGGTTGCCGCCGAAGCGTTCCATCATAGGGTCCTTGCCGATGGACAGCCGGTGATCTGCGATGCCGGAACGGATCTGTTCCATGGGTTTTAAGATCGTTTTCTGTGTCTTGTGAGGGGCCAGATCCTTCAGTCCTTCCGGTGTGGGCAGTTCCAGATTAATGCTGACGCGGTCCGCGAGATATCCGATGGATTCCAGAAGTTCTTCCGGCGCTCCGGGAATGGCTTTCACATGGATATAGCCGTTGAAATGATACTGATTTCTTAACATAGACAGTGTCCGACACATGAGTTCCATCGTATAGGAAGGACTCTTTACCACACCGGAACTTAGAAACAGCCCTTCGATATAGTTTCGGCGGTAGAACTCGATGACTAAGCGGCAGACTTCTTCCGGGGTGAACGTAGTGCGCACCCGGTCATTGGACGAGCGGTTTAAGCAGTACCTGCAGTCGTAGATACATTCATTACTTTGAAGTATCTTTAAAAGGGAGACACAGCGGCCGTCGGATGCAAAGCTGTGGCAGATGCCTGCAGCCACTCCGTTGCCCAGTTTTCCCTTTTCACCTCTGCGGTCGGCTCCACTGGACGTGCAGGCTACGTCGTACTTGGCTGCGTCTGCTAGAATTGTTAGCTTCTCCTGCAATGACAGGGAAGGACTGATAGTTTCCATAATCCACCTCACAATATCGAATGTTTGTTCTCTTATTCTAGCATAGTGCCATATAAAAAGCAAGGAGGAAAAGAACAAAAGTTCGGGTGAAAAGAAGTTGCGGCAATGTATTGGTAAATGGTATTATTATACTTAACGGAAAAACAATTCAGAAGGATGAGGGTTTGTATGAATCAAAAAAATAAAACGAAGCTCGGCAAGGCAGCGTTGTTCGGTTCTGCACTGATATGGGGCAGTTCCTTTTTTATTATGAAAAATACCATTGCTAATGTCCCGGAAAATTTTCTGCTTGGGACAAGATTTTTAGCAGGGGCATTGCTCTTGTGTATCTTTTTTCATAAGAGACTGGGGAAAATAGATAAAAGTTACTTTAAGACAGGATTTGTGCTGGGAGGATTTTGGTTCTGGGCTTACTGGTTCCAGACCGAAGGACTGTATCACACGACGCCCGGAAAGAATGCATTTTTAACGGCGATCTACTGTGTGGCAGTCCCTTTTGTCACATGGATATGGCAAAAGAAGAAGACTACAAAGCAAAACTTCCTGGCCGCATTGATCTGCATTACGGGTATTGGACTGATTTCACTGGATGGGAACCTTAGTATAGGAATCGGTGATGGATTGACTCTGGTGGGAGGCCTTTTATTTTCCCTTCATATTGCCTATCTTGGCATGAAAAGCGGTCAGAAAGATCCGGTGCTGCTGACGATCGTGCAATTTTTATTTGCTGGACTCTGGGGTGCAGGGATTTCTGTATTTACCGAAGACATCAGTGCTATCCACTGGACGGTCGGACAGGCAGGAAGCCTGGCCTATCTGGTGATCATGTGTACGGCTGTGGCTGTTACCTTTCAGAGTATAGGGCAGAGCCGGGTGAGTTCATCTTCCGCATCTCTGATCCTGAGTCTGGAGTCCGTGTTCGGTGTGCTTTTCAGCGTGATTTTTTATGGTGAGAAGGCGACGGTGAAGATCCTGATCGGTTTTGCCCTGGTGATGGCGGCGATTTTGATCTCGGAGACGGATTTGGGCAGAAAGTCCGGGCACACCGAAAATAATGAAAAAAAACGCATTAATAAGAAAACAGCAAATGTGGTATAATTTATCATGAACAGTGAAATATTTTCCGCCTGTGTGCACGGCGGATCAAGCATAAAATAAAGAACGAATTTCGGAGGCTATGATGAAGAATTATGAATTGGTAAAAGAAGAACAGATCAAAGAGCTGAATGGAACCGGGTATGTGTACCGCCACAAAAAGACAGGGGCCAGGGTTGTGGTAGTATCCAACGAAGATGACAACAAGGTATTCCAGATTGGATTTAAGACACCGCCGAAGGATGACACCGGAGTTCCTCATATCATGGAACACTCTGTACTCTGCGGCTCCAGAGAGTTTCCATTAAAAGACCCGTTTGTGGAACTGGTCAAAGGGTCCCTGAACACATTTTTGAATGCAATGACCTATCCGGATAAGACGGTATATCCGGTGGCAAGCTGCAATGACAAAGACTTTTTTAATCTGATGCATGTGTATTTAGATGCGGTATTTTACCCGAATATCTATACGAAACCCGAAATCTTAAAACAGGAGGGATGGCATCACTCTCTTGAATCAGAAGATGCGCCCGTAATCTACAACGGCGTCGTTTACAACGAAATGAAGGGTGTGTTCTCATCTCCGGATCAGCAGCTGGCGCGTCTGATCCAGAAGTCCCTGCTCTCAGACACTCCGTATGGATTTGAATCCGGAGGCGACCCGGAAGCGATCCCGGAACTCAGCTATGAGCAGTTTTTGGATTTCCACAGGACTTACTATCATCCGTCCAACAGCTATATTTATTTATACGGGGATATGGATGCGGAAAAGTACCTGACATTCATAGACGAACATTATCTGTCTGATTTTGAAAAGAAGCAGGTGGACACATCCTGGAAGCCCCAGGAAGCCTTTAAAGAAGTAAAGAGAGTGGAGGCAGTATATCCGGTCAGCGAGCAGGATGAGATACAGAACAAAACGTTTCTCTCCTATAATGCAGTGATAGGGACAAGTCTTAATAAAGAACTGTATATCGCATTTCAGATTCTTGACAGGGCACTGTTCTCTATGCAGGGCGCGCCGGTGAAAAAGGCTCTGATGGAAGCCGGGATCGGCAAGGACATCAGCAGTTCCTATGACAATGGGATCGAACAGCCTGTGTTTTCCGTGGTGGCCCAAGAGGCAGATGAGGAAAAAGAGGCAGACTTTGTGCGCATCATCGAGGACACCCTGCGTAAGATTTCTAAAGAGGGGATTCAGAGACGAAGCCTGGAATCTGCGCTGAATTATTATGAGTTCCAGTATAAAGAGGCTAATTTCGGCAGATTTCCAAAGGGACTGATGTATGGACTTCAGATGTATGACAGCTGGCTCTATGACGATCATGAGCCGTTTATGCATATCAAGACCAACGATGTGTTTGAGTTTTTGAGAAAACAGCTGGACGGAAGTTATTTTACGGATTTGATTGAAACTTATCTTCTGTCCAATACACATAAATCCATTGTGGTGCTGAAGCCGGAGAGGGGCCTTCAGAGCCGGAAGGACCAGAAGACGGCGCAGAAGCTGAAGGAATTCAAAGAAAGTCTTTCAGAAGAAGAGATCAGGCAGCTCGTTCAGGCTACAAAAGAGCTGAAAGAATATCAGGAGGCGGCAACTCCGAAAGAGGACCTTGAAAAGATCCCGCTTCTGGATATTAAGGATATCAAGAAGGAGATCCGGCCTCTTTGCAATGAAGAAGTATCAGTGGACGGAGTTAAGGTGATCTGGCATCCATATTTTACAAATGGTATCTGCTATCTGAAGATCGTATTCGACATGTCAGAGGTTCCGGCAAGGCTCGTGCCTTATGTGTCTCTCATGTCAGAAGTATTCCGAAGCGTAGATACTAAGAAGCACAGCTACTTTGAGCTTGGAAATGAAATCGGTATTGAGACCGGAGGCATGGTGACGACGATGGACGTTCTGCCGGCCGGTGCTGAAGGTGTAAAAAGTTATTTTGTCATCAGGACAAAGTGTTTTTATGAAAATGCAAAAAAGGCATTTGAACTCATGGAAGAGATCCTGTTTGAGAGCAAACTGGAGGACAAGAAACGTTTGAAAGAGATCATCGGGCAGATTTACACTAATATGAAGACAGATCTTACACAAGCCGGACACAAAACGGCATCCAACCGCGCCATGTCCTATTTTTCTCCTTATGCAAGGTATAAAGAACAGATCCAGGGCGTTTCCATGTTTGAGTTTGTAAAGGACTGGTATGAATCCTTTGAGCAGGAGAGCGGAAAGATCATTGACAGCATGAGAGAGGCGTGCAGATATATTTTCCGGAAGGAACATATGATGGTGAGTTACACAGGAAAAGAAAAAGAACCGTCCTTTTTGGAAGATGCGGTGCACAAGTTCTCAGCACGCATGTTTACCGGCGAATTAGCCAAAGAGGAGACAAAAATTCTTCCGGAGAAAAAGGAGGAGGGCTTCGCTACGGCGGGCGGTGTCCAGTATGTGGCCTGTGCAGGAAATTTTGCTGAGCAGGGTTATGAATATACGGGAGCCTTAAATGTTCTCCAGGTAATCTTTTCTTACGAGTATCTCTGGCTTAATATCCGTGTAAAAGGCGGAGCCTACGGATGCATGTGCAGCTTTATGCCTCAGGGAGACAGTATGTTTGTATCCTATCGGGACCCGAATCTCTTAGAGACTTACAAAGTCTACGAAAATGCGGCTGATTTTGTGGAGCATTTCGATATCGATGACCGTGACATGGTAAAATATATCATCGGAACGATCAGCAATATGGATACCCCGCTGGAGCCGGATGATCTGGGAGAGAGAAGCTTCCAGGCTTATCTTCTTGGAAGGACAGAAGAAGAACTTCAGAAGTACAGAGACCAGGTGCTGTCCTGCAGTCAGGAGACGATCCGTTCGCTGGCACCGTATGTGCGCTGTGTGGTGGATGCGGGAAATAATTGTACTATCGGAAATGAAGATAAACTGAGAGAAGCTGAGGATAAATTTAAAGAAATTAAACACGTATTTTAGGAAGGAATTTTATGAACACAGGAATGAAATCGGGATTTGTGACATTGATCGGCAGGCCAAATGTGGGGAAATCTACGCTGATGAACCAGCTGATCGGACAAAAGATCGCGATCACCTCGAAAAAACCCCAGACAACCAGGAACAGAATCCAGACCGTATTCACCGACGAGAGGGGACAGATTGTATTTTTGGACACTCCGGGGATCAACAGGGCAAAGAACAAGCTCGGCGACTATATGCTGAAAGTCGCCGAGAGGACTCTTAACGAGGTGGATCTTATTTTATGGCTGGTGGAGCCGACTACCTTTATCGGAGGCGGAGAGCGCTATATCATCGAACAGCTGGGCAAGGTGAAGACCCCGGTTATCCTGGTGATCAACAAGACGGACACGGTGAAGGACGAAGAGATCTTAAAAGCGATCACCACCTACAAAGATGTATGTGAATTTGCAGAGATCATACCGGTTTCCGCGCTGAAGGGACAGAACACGGATGATGTCACAGACAGCATTTTCAAATACCTTCCGGAGGGGCCGATGTTTTTTGATGAAGATACAGTCACGGACCAGCCGGAGCGGCAGATCTGCGCGGAGCTGATCAGAGAGAAGGCGCTGCGTCTTCTGGATCAGGAAATTCCGCATGGGATTGCGGTAGTCATCGACTCCATGAAAGAGAGAAGACACGGCCATATCATCGATATTGATGCGACGATCGTGTGCGAGAGAGACTCTCATAAAGGAATCATCATCGGAAAACAGGGCAGTATGTTAAAGAAGATCGGAAGCCAGGCCCGGATGGAGATGGAAAACCTTCTGGATATCAAAGTGAATCTTCAGCTGTGGGTGAAAGTGAAAAAGGACTGGCGTGACAGTGACATGCTTCTCAAAAATTACGGGTACAACAAGAAAGAAGTATAAAAAATGGGTCAGGAGATCAAAGTAACCGGTCTGGTACTGAACGCCGGAAATATCGGAGAATTTGATAAGAGAGTCACGCTTCTCACAAAGGAACGGGGAAGGATCACGGCGTTTGCGAGAGGGGCGAAAAAAGCCACCAGTCCATATGCCGCGGCCTGTCAGCCTCTGACATTCGGAGAGTTTTCACTGTATGAAGGAAGAAGCTCCTTTAATCTCATGTGGGCAGATGTAGGCCATTATTTTGAGGGCGTCAAGGAAGATCTTCTTTTGGTTTCCTATGGCAGTTATTTTTGTGAATTTGCATCTTATCTTACAAGAGAAAACAATGATGAAAAAGAGATTCTGAAGCTTCTTTACCTGAGTCTTAGAGCACTTGAAAAAAAGACCATAGATCCGAAGCTCATACGCAGAGTGTATGAAATTAAACTCATGGCTCTCTACGGACAGGGGATGGAAGTATTTTGCTGCACCCAGTGCGGCAGTACAGAGGACCTCAGTTACTTTGACAGCGGTTCGGGAGGGATTCTCTGCTCAAACTGCACAAAATCCGGGGGACGTACAGTACATATATCCGGATCTGCGGTATATACGCTTCAGTTTATTATAAGCAGCCCCCCGGAGAAGCTGTATACGTTCAGGGTCTCTAAGGAAGTTTTGAAGGAACTTGATTCTGTCAGCGAGTCATTTTTAAAACAGTATGTCAGCCATCATTTCAAGTCTCTGGATTTTTTGGAACTGCTTTGACTTTTTTAGCTTATCTCTTGAAAAAAGAGGGGTTACACGCTACAATAGAACAGATTATAGGAAATGAAGAAACGGTGAGGTAGAAACAATATGGAATTAACAATGGAGAAAATCGTAAATTTAGCAAAGGCCAGAGGTTTTGTGTACAGCGGATCTGAGATTTACGGCGGATTGGCAAATACATGGGATTATGGAAATCTTGGCGTGGAGCTTAAAAACAATGTAAAAAAAGCATGGTGGAAGAAATTTATTCAGGAAAGCCCGTATAATGTAGGTGTGGACTGTGCGATACTTATGAATCCGCAGACCTGGGTTGCTTCCGGACATCTGGGCGGGTTTTCCGACCCTTTGATGGACTGTAAAGAGTGCCACGAACGTTTCCGCGCAGATAAGATCATCGAAGATTATATGGATGAACACGGCATGGAGATTGAGGGCGGCTCTGTGGACGGATGGACCAAAGAAGAGATGGTGGATTTTATCAATGATCATGACATCGTATGCCCGTCCTGCGGAAAGAAAAATTTTACGGATATCCGTGAGTTCAACCTGATGTTCAAGACGTTCCAGGGTGTCACCGAGGATGCAAAAAATACAGTTTACCTGCGCCCGGAAACAGCTCAGGGTATTTTCGTAAACTTTAAAAACGTGCAGAGGACATCCAGAAAGAAGATCCCGTTCGGTATCGGACAGGTCGGAAAATCTTTCAGAAACGAGATCACTCCTGGAAACTTTACGTTCCGTACAAGAGAGTTTGAGCAGATGGAACTGGAATTTTTCTGCGAGCCGGATACAGATCTTGAATGGTTTGCCTACTGGAAAGAATTCTGTATCAACTGGTTAAAGACACTGGGCATCACCGATGACCAGATGAGAGTCCGTGACCATGGAAAAGAAGAACTGTCTTTCTACTCCAAGGCAACTTCAGATATCGAATTTTTATTCCCATTCGGATGGGGAGAACTGTGGGGTATCGCTGACCGTACAGATTATGACCTGACACAGCACCAGAATACTTCAGGGGAAGATCTGACTTACTTTGACGATGAAAAAAAAGAGCGCTACATTCCATATGTAATCGAGCCGTCTCTCGGAGCCGACCGTGTGACTCTTGCATTCTTATGCGCCGCTTATGACGAAGAAGAACTGGAAGGCGGAGACAAACGTACCGTCCTTCGTTTCCACCCGGCTATCGCACCGGTGAAGATCGGGGTGCTTCCTCTGTCCAAGAAATTAGCTGAGGGGGCAGGGAAAGTTTATGAGACGCTTGCGAAATACTACAACTGTGAGTACGATGAGCGCGGAAATATCGGAAAGAGATACAGAAGACAGGACGAGATCGGAACACCGTTCTGTGTGACATACGATTTCGATTCCGAAGAAGACGGAGCAGTAACCGTCAGAGACCGTGATACAATGGAACAGGAACGGGTGAAGATCGAAGATCTGAAAGAATACTTTGAGAAGAAGTTTGACTATTAAAAACTATCAAATAATTGGACCGGCGGGATTTGTTATCCAGCCGGTTTTTCTATTCTGTCAATATGGGTTCTGCACGATCATGCAGGAATCAACTTACATGGATTTTTGATACGCCAGACGTTCACTGCAGTCGTTCAGACAGATGATCCCACAGTATGAGAAACCATTTTTTTTGAGCAGATTCTGCATGACCTTGTTGTCACGGTGGGTATCGATCTTTAAATTTCCGCACTGTTCCAGAGCCCAGGAAAGACAAAAAGAAGCGCATCCTTTCTGTGTTGTTTTGGAAGCAAGTCTGTGTACAACACCGTAAGGGCTTTCATTTCTCCATTTACCGTCATAAATTTTTTTATAAGAAAAATCTTGCCCCATTTTATAAAAAAGACAGCTTGTATTTGTTCGTTTTCTATGCATACATAACTATTTCCAGCTTCTATATCCATGCGGATCATGGACTCTTCCGGATAATGTTCTCCCCATTGATCCGGGTTTCCATGCTGTTTCATAAATAGCCTGGCACCAGAATAGAGAGCCATGATTTCATTCAGCTGTTCGATTCTGGATTTCTGGATTTTCATCATAGATTCCTTTCCCTTTAAAAAGTAATAAATTTGGTTTTGTGTATCTTTTGATGCAGACAAATCATGGGGATGAATTTATAATTCTAGATACAGTCCGGCCGGTTCAAAGAGTTTCCAGCGAACAGTATTCCGTTAGTGCAGGCAGATCCCTGATCTCTATCTGTTTCCGGCGGGTGAGAATAATTTCCTGCTCCCGGAGCTGTGAAAGACCGCGGGTTACATGGATACGACTGATTCCAAGAAGATCGGAAAGATCATCCTGCGTCATGTCGATGTACAGATCCGGATGATCCGTCTCGTTTCCTGTGAGCAGGTAAAGCAGATTGCACAGACGGGTTAAGGAACTGTTGTATTCCTGATGTGCTGTTTCATAGAGCAGACGATTTACATACGTGGAATACCAATCTACAATATTGGCGCTCAGCTGAGGATTTGTCTCAAACATCTGCCGGAATTGCTCTTTTGTAAATTCCAGAACGTTCATATCCGAAACTGCTGTAGTTATGAGAGATTGTTCGATTTTATAGTCATGCTGGTGATAACCAGGGAACACGGTACCCTCCCCGTGGAAGGATATAATTTTCCTGTGGCCGTTTTCGTGTTCCATATAGTTTTGGGCAGCGCCTGAGATTATGTAATGAATTCTTTGGAAGGGTTCGCCGCTCTCCCACAGAAATTCACCCTTTCGAAAGAAACGTTTTTTATGAGGCTGAGTGAGAAAGTAACTGTAAAACTGTTTGAAATCATTGGCAAAAAAGTACCGAGGGGTAAGCATACAAAGACCTCCTTTTGCTCAAAGTGGTTTTTTTATTTTAACACTTTTTTGCTAATGTATCAAAAATGATTGATGAGTCAAAAGGAAGGAGATTAAAAAATGAAAAAAGTAAAAATTACAGTCTTGAGAACCATGTTTAATGAGGACCTGGCTGCCGAGTACGGTGCAGAAGGGCTTGCAGCATGTCCTTTTCACAGGGAGGGTCAAGTGTTTTACGCCGACTATGCAAAACCGGAAGGACTCTGCGATGAGGCGTGGAAGGCTATTTACCAGTATGTATTTGCACTGGCCCATGGAGCGGGAAATGAAGTGTTCTATTACGGAGACTGGATCAGAAAGCCGGGCACTGCCATATGCAGCTGCAATGACGGGCTGCGCCCGGTAATCTTTAAGCTGGAGACGACACAAGAGGAAGAGTGACATTTTCCACATGATTTCCGTTCGGCTCTTAGAATGCCTCACTCTAATCATGTGGAAAATGAACATAAATTTTATAGGAGAAGCATCCATCGAACAAAGGGGGCTATCCAACGATTGTTTTCTATTCTTCTTTTATTTTGGCGATCTCTTTAGCCATTTTTTTCTTCAAAGTGAGATTACTCTGGCGTGCGATCATGATCCGCTGTGCCTGCGGTGACCCCGCACCGTGCATGGATTCTGTACGGTATCCGACGGCTGCGCTTCCAAGAGTCAGATTTTCAATCAGCCTCATGATGCGAAGTCTGTTTTCTGTGGAGACGCCTGACACTCCGCGGAGATACTTTTCAACATAAGCGCCCAGCTTCGGATCTTTCAGATCTTTTTCGGAAGGAGCGGTAACCATCAGACCTCCTGCGATATCTTCTGCAAGACGTGCGATTTCATATGGAAAGCGGGTAACATTCTGTTTACATACATTGGCCAGAAGCAGATCGATCAGATAGTTTCCGGACCTGGTGGCTGCACCTTCGGCAGAACATGCGATGCCGCAGCAGTACAGGGTTTCGTTTAAATGGGTCATTTCGATCAGCTTGTCTTTTACATGGGAGGCACGTCCCGCTCCATTGTATTCTGCTGCAGCTGCAGACGCACCGATCAGGACATCGCCAACACCAACTTTACATCCGCCGTAGGACTGTCTGTGGTATCCGGCAAAACGCTCCACCAGAACCCCGGCAAAATCATATTCCCCATTTAAGAAAATACGGTCGTTTGGCACAAAGACATTATCAAACACAACCAGAGCTTCCATTCCTCCGTATTCGGAATTTCCTACATCCATTTGAGAGCCTTCTAATTTTCTTGTATCACAGGACTGTCGTCCGACAATCATAAAAATGCCATCAGAGTCTGTCGGCACTGTAAAAGAAACTGCATAGTCTTTGTCATCTTCGCCCATGGCTATGGTAGGCATGACCAGCACTTCATGTGAGTTGATAATTCCGGTTTGATGGGCTTTGGCTCCACGGACGACGATCCCGTCAGGCCGGCGTTCCACGACATGCAGAAAAAGGTCAGGATCGGCCTGAGCATGAGGAGCAAGGGAGCGGTCTCCTTTTGGATCTGTCATTGCGCCGTCTGTGGTCAGATCCTTTTTCTGTGCATATTTTAAGAAGTTTTTAAAGTTTTCGTGGTAGCTGGTGCCGTATTTTTCATCCACCTCATATGTAGTACTGTAAACTGCATTAAACGCATCCATACCTACACAGCGCTGGAAACAGGCAGCGGTTTTTTGGCCGCACAGTCTCTGCATTTTCACTTTTTTAATCAAATCCCCGGCGCTTTGATGGATATGGGTAAAGCGGTTGATCTTTTCTCCTGTTTCAGAAGAAACTGCAGTCATCAGATCCTCATATTCCGGCATCTGTGCCAGGTCATAAGTCGCTTTTACAGAATTCAGGGACGGTCTTAAAATAGGATCATCCACCGGATGTTCAATTTTTTCCCCAAACATATAAACCTGAAGATTCAGTTTTCTCATGCTCTCCACATATTCGTTTCCTGTCATTAAAGCCATATGATCTTACCTTCCTTTCATAAACGGCGGAAGCTTTCTGCTCCCGAAAATAAGTTTGACATCAGAGTATATAGCAAAAAATGTGCCAAGTTTTTGGGAAACTGAAAAGCAATCGTTGGAGACATACCTGACAGAGATTATGTCTGTTTTTTCAGCAAGATAAAATATCTTTTGTGTTCAAGAAATGGAACAAAAAACAGTGATTATTTTATTTTTGGAACAATAGATGGGAGATTGTGCATAAAAGCAGGAGATGCCGGTTGGCATGGTATTTGCTATATATAAATATCAGGAGGTGATTGTGATGTTAAGGGAAATAGAGAAGGTGCTGGAAGAAGATGTGCGTCCATATTTGCTCGAACATGAAGGAAATGTCCGGATATCAGAATATAAAGAAGGTATTTTGAAAGTCCGCCTGACAGGACAGTGCTCCGGATGTCCATCCGCAGCCCTGACAACCGAAGAATTGATTGCAGAAGCGGTGAAAAAGAAAATACCTGAGGTAAAGGATGTAGTGCTGGTGAATGAGGTAAGTGATGACCTTATCGAAATGGCAAAAAAACTGATGAGCCATTCGGGAAAGCAGGGGGTGTCATGGAGATAGGGATAAAACACTGTCTGTTCCATATATGAAACAAATGAGCCGCGTAAACTTGGACGAAACTGCCCGGTGTGTTAAAATAAAACCAACGAATGATTCTTTTGAGAGAAGGAGAGAGAATGGACGGGAAGCAGGAAAAACCTCAGATTTTTTCAAATATACAGGAAGCCAGTGAGCGGCTGGATGCTATCATTGAGAATTCCTTCGATGGCATTTATATCACGGACGGCAGGGCAAACACAATCAAAGTCAATCGGGCATATGAGACGATCACCGGACTTGACAGAGCAGATATGCTCGGGAAAAACATGGAGGAACTGGAGCGCGGGAATGTAATTTCCGTGTCCGGTTCTCTTATGGCTATCAGGGAAAAAAGAGTGGTGACCCTGGAGCAGGAGTTTAAGACAGGAAAAAAGGCGGTCATAACAAGCAGCCCGATCTGCGACAAGGAAGGGCAGATCATCATGGTCGTCACAAATGTAAGGGACCTGACTGAGATTTATCATCTGAGAGAAGAAATGGGAAGGAAAAAACAGGAGGAAGAAAAACTCCGGCAGAAGCTCCGGCACGTCCAGGGGGAATTTTTCGGCAGCTGTATGGTGGCCCAGGATAAAAATACCCTGGATGCCTTGTTCTGGGCAGACAAAGTATCCGGGCTGGATGCAACGGTCATGCTGCTTGGGGAGACCGGAGTCGGAAAGGAAGAGTTCGCGAGATATATTTATCAGAACAGCAGGCGGAAAGACGGAAGTTTTATCAAAGTTAACTGCGGTGCAATTCCTCCCAATCTGTTGGAAAGTGAATTGTTCGGATATGAAAAGGGAGCATTCACGGGCGCCAGTAAAAACGGAAAGCTCGGTCTGTTTGAACTGGCAGATAAAGGAACCATTTTTCTCGATGAGATCGGGGAACTGCCGTTTGATATGCAGGTCAAGTTCCTGCGGGTTCTGCAGGAGCAGGAGGTGGAACGCATCGGAGGGAGCAGGCCGGTAAAGATCGATGTGAGAATTGTTGCGGCCACAAACCGGAATCTGGAAGAAATGGTGAAACAAAAAGCATTCAGGGAAGACCTGTTTTACCGTCTGATGGTATTTCCGATCCACATCCCGCCTTTGAGAGAGAGAAGAAAAGACATAGAGCCGCTTGCCAGGCTCTTTTTGGGACAGCTCAATAAGAAATACGGATTTCGGAAGGAGTTTACGTTTGAGGCTTTGGAACTGCTGAAGGAATACCGATGGCCGGGGAATATCAGGGAATTGAAAAATCTGGTTGAGAGGGCTGTGATCATCAGCAATGAGGACCTGATCGGACCGGAGAGTATCCCTGTAGAGACAGGGGAAAGAACACTTAAAGCAAAAAAACGGAAAAAAGAAAAGAGTACATCCATCGACCTGAAATCTGAACTTCACAGAATTGAACTTCAGTATATGGAACAGGCTTATAAAACATTTGGAAATGTGAGGGATGCAGCATTAAGCCTGGGGATGACAGCGCCGACCTTTGTGAGGAAACGGAAACAATATGCCGAAGAAAACAAATACCAGGTTCCCAATGGAAAAGCTGATTGAATGGGGTCTAATCGATATACGGGTAGAAGAGAATCAACGGTCGGTTGTCCGCTGGGGGAAGATCTTTTTATTATCCTAAGAAATTTGTAATATTTTCTGCATAGTTTTATCATACTTTTCTGGTATACTAAATCATATCAGGCAACAGGAAGGGAGAAACTATGAGAAAATTGGTATTCAATAAAAAGTTTTTGGCCGCAGTGGGGATTGTTCTGGCAGTGGGCGGATGCTTTTTTGTAAAGGGAAGGATGAATACAAAAGCTGCGGATGACAGCATTTTTGTTCAGAATATGAGCGTTCAGTACAAACAGTGCGAGGGAACTTCCAAAGAAATTCTGGAAGAAGATATCGACGAACATATCTCAGAGGAGATTATGGCGCTGGAGGAAAAGGGACATACCTACGAGATCGGCGAGGCCTTGTCCGCCAAAGACAGTGAGTTTATCCCGGTGATCAAGCAGATCAACGATGAGACTGCATATGAGGCCATCGGCGGAATCACAGTGAAAAATAAGAACTATGTCGTAAAGGTCAAATCGGCTCAGAAGATTACTGAGGAAGATGTGGAGAACGCACTGGAGGCGGTAAAGGACCAGTTAAACTAAATACAACATCAAAGATTTATACGAAGCACAGAGGAATTCCTTTTTAGCCGGGCGGCAGGAAGTTTTTCTCTGTGCTTTGTTTTATTGCCCGTATTCAGGCTCATATGTTATGATAAAATAAAATCAGCAGGAGGAGATTTATATGATTTTAATTAAAAACGGAAGAGTCATGGACCCGGAAACCGGATTTGATAAAGTGACTGATCTTGTTCTTTCTGGTGGAAAGATTAAAAGTATAGGAAATACAGAAACAGCAGATTTTGAGCAGATCATAGATGCAGAAGGTATGGTTGTGGCTCCTGGTCTGATCGATGTCCATGTGCATTTCAGAGACCCTGGATTTACACACAAAGAAGATATGCAGACCGGGAGCCGGGCGGCCCTTCACGGAGGTGTCACCACGGTGGTTTGTATGGCAAATACAAAGCCTGTGGTGGACAGCACGGAGATTCTGGATGATATTCTGAAACGGGCACAGAAACTGCCGGTCCGGCTTGTCCAGACTGCGGCGGTATCCAAAGGATTTAAAGGGAAAGAACTCGTTAACATGGAGGTGCTGAAAGCCCATGGGGCATTGGGATTTACAGATGACGGTCTTCCGCTCATGGACGAAGAGATCGTCCGTAGGGCTATGGAGACTGCGGCAAAACTTGATGTTCCGGTCAGTCTTCACGAGGAAGATCCGAAATATATTAAGCGCCCGGGAGTCAATGCCGGAAAGGTTGCCGAACAGCTTGAGTACGGCGGGGCTTCTGACGAAGCGGAGGCGGTGATGGTAGAGAGAGACTGCCGGCTGGCGCTGGAAACCGGGGCATCTGTGGATATCCAGCATATCAGTTCTGCCAAAGCCGTTGATCTTGTAAAGGATGCCAAAGCGAAAGGTGCTCATGTGACAGCGGAAGCTGCACCCCATCATTTTACGCTGACAGAAGAGGATGTTCTCACTTACGGCTCCCTGGCCAAGATGAATCCGCCGCTCAGGACAAAAAAAGACAGAGAGAGGATTATCGAGGGACTGAAGGAAGGCACCATAGAGATTATCGCCACAGACCATGCGCCTCACTCTGTGGAAGAAAAGGCAACAGGCCTTGAAAAGGCACCGAGCGGTATTACCGGACTGGAAACTTCTCTGGGACTTGGTATTACAAAACTGGTAAGGGAAGGACATTTAACTTTGATGGAACTCCTGGAAAAAATGACGGTCAATCCCGCAAAACTTTATCACCTGGAACAGGGAAGAATACAGGAGGGAAAACCGGCAGATTTGGTTCTGTTTAAAGAGGACGAGGAGTATATTGTAGAGAAGTTTTATTCCAAGGCCTCAAACTCACCGTTCAAAGGCTGGAAACTTTTCGGCAAGATTTATTACACAATCTGTAAAGGGAATGTTTACGATCTGTCACAAGATTAAAAACTTCATGTTAATGTCATAGTTCTGAGATATCTGCATGATATAATGATACTATAAACAAATTTCTGACTGATCATATAAAGCCGCTTTGACAGGGCAGATACGAAGGAGGGGTGTCTTATGAAAAGATACGGTATCTGTTTTACAAGTATCATTGTAGCTGTTGTTCTGTGTGCAGAACTCATCGGATTTCCGGTATCTGTTTCTGCCAATGAGCCTGAGAGTGCGGGAAATATCTCAGCGGACGTAAAAATAAAAAGAAGTGCTAAAGCGTCCGGAATGAATGAAGAAAATATGGAAGCGAGCCGGTTCAGCAGTATGGATGAGGCTTCCATGTATATGATGTACGGAGACGGCATGTATACTTTTACCCAGTCCTATCTGAGAGATCACAGTGACAGACTGGTCGAACTCAGGGTGAAGGAAGCGGGAAGTTTGATCCTTGTATCTTTTCAGGAAGAAGACAACGCACAGATGCCGTCTCTCCTGGATAGTCAGAAGCAGCCTGTGGGACAGCGGATACCGGATGGGGCCGTGAAACTTAAAGCAGAACCGGGAACCTATTATGTGAGGCTGCCGAAAGACTTTACCACGGTTTTTATCGCACCGTTTGTCATCAAAGATAACCCGCGTAAGCTATCCAATGAGGTTTCCTACATTCAGAGCGGACAGGGAAAATACACGTATCACTCCTTTACCATGGCAAAACGGGGGACAGCGGATATCACAGCATCTCCGATCGTGAAACAGAAAACTCCGGTTGTATTTTACGTCCAGAGAAGAGAAGACGGACGCTGGAAGAATATAGGACGGCAGCAGAAGTCTTATTTTACCAGTGATACAGGAACGGTTGTCTATGGACTGAAGAGGGGAACCTACCGGATTGCAGCAAAGGCAGACATAAAACAGGGATATTCACTCTGTGTGATCAAGACATTTATCCCGGCAAAGTATAAGACGAAGAAAACAAAAGCAAAGACGTTAAAAAGATTTCGGGAACAGTATGATTTGTATACAGTAACAGAAAGAGCGTCCAGATGGTACCGAATTTCAGTTCCGAAGAAACGGAAAAAGATATCAATGGAAGCAGAAACTTATATGAACTCCGGAAAGATCAGGTTTACTGTCTATAAAAAGGGCAGAAAAAAGCCTGTAAAATCTCTGACTTTGTCAGGAGAAAAAATCAAACGGTTCAGTTTTAAGGGCAGCAAAGGCACTTATTATATAAAGGTCGCAAAATCAGGAAGACAGACAAATGGGTCTTATTGGCTGTATCAGTATTGATCTGAGAATAAGAAGGAAAAAAAGAATCTATGAGCTGATCCATAGGTTCTTTTTTGTTTTTTTCATAAAAGTAAAATACCGATATGTTTTCTGTGAAGTTTTACTCAGATTTAACATAACCTGTCTTTTGAATTTTACATTGGACAAGTAAGATATGACTTGTAGCGATGAAAAGCCAAAAGGAGATTATTATGAGAAAGATGAGGAAAAGAATTTTAAGTGTTCTTCTGACAGCAGTGGCAGCGACAACTTTACTGGCAGGCTGCGGAGGCAAAGACGAAGGTAAAAAAGCAGCAGGTGAAGATATCACCGTTGTATCCAGAGAAGACGGATCCGGCACAAGAGGAGCGTTTATTGAGTTATTTGGGATCGAAGAAAAAGACAGTGACGGAAATAAGATAGATAACACGACAACGGAGGCAATGATCACCAACTCTACTTCCGTTATGATGACGACAATCGCCGAGAATGAGGCAGCAATCGGATACATATCTTTAGGGTCCTTAAATGATACAGTAAAAGCCCTGAAGATTGACGGAGCAGAGCCGAGTACCGAAAATGTAAAAAACAAGACTTATAAGATCGTGCGTCCGTTCAACATTGTGACAAATGAGAAGAAGCTGAGTAACCAGGCTAAAGATTTTATGAAATTCATAATGAGCAAAGAAGGCCAGGAAGTGGTCGCAGACAATGGATATATTACGGTCGATGACAAGGCTTCCGCATACAAAGCAGCCGGGGCAAAAGGCAAGATTGTTGTGGCAGGATCATCATCTGTTACCCCTGTCATGGAAAAGTTAAAAGAGGCCTATACGGCACTGAACAAAGATGTAAAGATCGAAGTTCAGCAGAGTGATTCTACAACAGGAGTGACTTCCACAGTGGACGGAGTCTGCGACATCGGGATGGCATCCAGAGAACTTGCAGACAGCGAGGTGAAAAAAGGCGTGAAGCCTACAGTCATCGCACAGGATGGAATCGCAGTGATCGTAAACAAGAAAAACGAGGTATCTGAACTTAAAAGTGACCAGATAAAAGGTATTTTTACAGGTGAAGTGATTTCCTGGGGCGACGTGAAATAAAGCTATATAGTGCAAATAGAGAGATAGTGGGGAAATAAAGATGAAACAGTACAAAGAAAAGATCATGAAAGGCGTATTCCTGACCGCAGCCTGTACTTCCATACTGGCAGTCATACTGATATGTGCATTCCTGTTCATGAACGGCTTACCCGCTATTGGGGAGATCGGACCGGTAAAATTTCTGGTCGGAGAGCGATGGATGCCAAAGAATGGATTCTTTGGCATCTTCCCAATGATCATGGGAAGCCTTTATATCACAGCGGGAGCCATCATCGTGGGTGTCCCTGTCGGAATCTTTACGGCGGTCTTCATGGCAAAGTTCTGCAGCGGGAAGCTTTATAAAATACTGAAGCCGGCAGTGGATCTTTTGGCAGGAATTCCATCTGTGGTTTATGGCTTCTTCGGCATGGTCGTTTTGGTGCCGATGGTCAGAAATATTTTTGGCGGCAACGGAAACAGTATTCTTACGGCGTCACTGCTTTTAGGGATCATGATTCTGCCGACGATTATCGGTGTTTCTGAGAGTGCCATCCGTGCAGTGCCGGACAGCTATTACGAAGGTTCACTGGCCCTGGGGGCGAGCCACGAGAGAAGTGTGTTTTTTACAGTACTGCCTGCGGCGAAATCCGGTATTTTGGCAGGTGTGCCATAGGAGAGACTATGGCGGTTGTCATGGTTGCGGGAAACCAGGCCAGGATGCCGATGGAACTTGCTAAGGGAGTCAGGACACTGACGGCGAATATCGTATTGGAAATGGGATATGCCACGGATCTGCACAGAGAAGCGCTGATCGCCACGGCTGTGGTGCTGTTTGTCTTTATCCTGCTGATTAACCTTTCTTTTTCTGCATTAAAACATAAGGAGGAATTCTGATGGAGGCGATGACAGCAAAGCCATTAAACGGTATAAAACAGGTGAATAAGGTCACAAGGAAACAGAGATTTTCTTCTTACAAAAGAACTCCGCTCTCTCTGCTTCTGTATCTGCTGGTGCTGATATCCACGGTCTTTACGGCGGGAATTTTGATCTATCTGATCGGATATATTTTGGTGCATGGGGTTCCGTATCTTACAAAAGATCTGTTTTCTTTAAAATACACATCGACGAATGTATCACTTTTTCCGGCCATGGTCAACACGGTCAGCATGACAGCACTGGCGCTCTTATTTGCAGTGCCGCTGGGAATCTTTTCTGCGATTTATCTTGTGGAATATGCCAAGAAGGGAAACCGGCTTGTGGGGATCGTCAGGATTACTGCCGAAACTCTTTCAGGAATTCCGTCGATTGTATATGGACTGTTTGGTATGCTGTTCTTTGTGACCACATTAAAATGGGGACTGTCCATTTTATCGGGAGCCGCAACACTGGCGATTATGATTCTGCCGGCTGTGATGAGAACCAGCGAGGAGGCATTAAAATCTGTCCCGGATTCTTTCAGGGAAGGAAGCTTCGGGCTTGGAGCGGGAAAACTTAGGACGGTCTTTCAGATCGTGCTTCCGTCTGCGGTGCCCGGCATTTTGTCCGGAGTCATATTGGCAGTGGGAAGAATCGTAGGAGAGACGGCGGCGCTGATGTATACAGCCGGAACAGTGGCAGAGATACCATCCAATGTGATGGGTTCCGGGAGAACATTATCAGTCCATATGTATGCACTCTCCAGCGAGGGTTTGCACGTCAATCAGTCTTACGCCACAGCGGTGGTTCTGCTGATCGTAGTGATCGTCATTAACGCGGTGTCGACATTTATTGCCAAGCGGATAACGAAAGGATAGAACATGGAATCTAAAATCAAAGTACAGAATCTGGATTTATATTACGGGGATTTTAAAGCGCTCAAAGCGATCAATCTTGATATTTCCCCGAATGAGATCACGGCATTTATCGGTCCGTCCGGCTGTGGAAAATCTACACTTTTAAAGTCATTAAACCGTATGAATGATTTGGTGGAAGGATGTAAGATTACGGGAAAAGTCACTCTGGACGGAGAAGATATTTACGGAGATATGGACATTAATCTGCTCAGGAAACGGGTGGGTATGGTATTTCAGAAACCGAATCCGTTTCCTATGAGTGTCTATGACAATGTAGCCTACGGACCGAGGACACATGGAGTCAGGAACAAAGCGCAGCTGGATGAGATCGTGGAGAAATCTCTGAGAAACGCGGCAATCTGGGATGAACTGAAGGACCGACTGAAAAAAAGTGCCATGGGCCTTTCGGGAGGCCAGCAGCAGAGACTCTGTATCGCCAGGGCTCTGGCAGTGGAGCCGGAGGTGCTCCTGATGGATGAGCCGACGTCTGCCCTGGACCCGATTTCCACCTCAAAGATCGAGGACCTTGCGGCAGAACTGAAATCCAAGTATACTATCATTATGGTAACCCATAATATGCAGCAGGCCGTCCGTATTTCCGATAAGACCGCATTTTTCCTCTTAGGGGAAGTCGTAGAGTATGGAAAGTCCGATCAACTGTTTTCCATGCCGAAAGATCAAAGAACAGAAGACTATATTACAGGAAGGTTTGGTTGATATGAGAAATCGGTTTGACAGACAGCTTGAACAGCTGAATATTGAAATGATCGAGATGGGTGCCCTCTGTGAGGATATGATTCATCTGGCAGGGAAATTGGTAGATACAAAGAGCAAAGAGATGATTTCAAGGATCAATGATCTGGAAGAAGAGATCAATCAGAAAGAGCGGGACATAGAGAGACGATGTATGAAGCTTCTGCTCCAGCAGCAGCCGGTGGCCGGGGATTTGAGGGTGATTTCAGCAGCGCTTAAAATGGTTTCTGATATGGAACGGATCGGGGATCAGGCTGTGGATATCGCGGGCATTGTAAAAAAGAGTGATGTGGTGACTGTGATGAATCATCACACCCATGTTCTGATGATGGCTGCAAGAACGCTCGCCATGGTCACAAAAGCTGTGGATTCTTTTGTAAAAAAAGATCTGGATGCGGCCAATGAGGTGATCAAAGCAGACGACGAGGTGGACGCTCTGTTCTCAAAGGTGAAAAAAGAAGTGATCTCTTTGATTCATGAGGACCCGGAAAAAGGAGAGGCCTGTGTAGCGATTGTCATGATTGCCAAGTATTTTGAGCGGATCGGCGATCACGCCAGCAATATCGCCGAATGGGTAGAATTCTCTATGACCGGGGAATATAAAGGAGGAAGTTTGTGATTTATATTGTCGAGGACGATGCGAACATACGGGAACTTGTCATTTATACTCTTCAGAGTACAGGATTTGATGCGGGGGGATATGAAAGCGGCATCAGCTTTTTTAAAGATCTTTCGGCTGGAAAGATTCCTGAACTGGTGCTTCTGGACATTATGCTTCCTGGGGAAGACGGCATTAGTATTTTAAGGAAGATCAGGAGCAATCCTGAGACAAAGCATATCCCGGTGATCATGATGACGGCGAAGGGCGCCGAGTATGACAAGGTGCTGGGCTTAGACAGCGGAGCGGACGATTATATTACAAAACCTTTCGGCATGATGGAACTGGTATCCCGGATCAAAGCGGTTTTAAGGCGGGTAAAAAAAGAGGAGCCGACGGAAGAACTTTCGGCAGGAAATCTCTATATCCATGTGGGAAAGCATAAGGTGCTGGCAGACGGTGAAAAGGTGGAGCTGACCTACAAAGAGTTCCGCCTGCTCTGTATGCTGATGGAGAGCAAAGGCAATGTGCTCACCAGAGACCAGCTTCTCACAAATATTTGGGGTTATGATTTTGACGGCGAGACCCGGACGGTGGATGTCCATATCCGTACCCTGCGCCAGAAGCTTGGAGAATGCGGATCTATGATCGAAACTGTGAGAGGGATCGGTTACCGCATTGGAGGAAATGAATGAAGCGTAAGATATTTCTGAATATGAGCTACATTGCCCTGATCACGGTGGTGTGCACTACGGTATTTTTATCTGTGGTCGCTTACGGAAGATATATGTCCCAGGTAAAAGAGGGAATTCAGAACGAGGCCGGATATATGGCGGAGTCCCTGAACCAGCATGAGAACCAGAGTCTGGATGCATACAAAGATATCACGATCAGCAGGATCACGCTGATCGCTGCGGACGGGAAAGTCCTGTATGACAGTACGGGAAAAGAAAAGTCCATGAGCAATCACAGAAATAGAAAAGAGTTCAAAGAAGCGGAAAAAAATGGGGCCGGCGAGAGTACAAGGATTTCTAAGACCCTCAAAAAACAAACGTATTACTATGCTGTAAAGCTTTCGGACGGCAGTGTCTTACGGCTCAGCCGGGAGACTCAGACTATTTTTAATCAGGTGGAGGGCGTACTGCCTGTTCTGATTTTAATGATGGCAGTGGTTTTTGTTTTGGCGCTGGCCCTTTCAAGACTCCTCACCGGAAGGATTATTGAGCCGATCAACCGGATCAACCTGGAGCATCCGGAAGATGAAAATACCTATGACGAGCTGTCACCTCTGCTGGTGAGGATTCACCGGCAGAATGAAGCGATCAAAGAAAAGATCAGAGAGATCAAGGAAAAGCAGATCGAGTTTACGACGATTACAGAAAATATGAGCGAAGGCTTTCTGATCCTCAATGATAAATCTGTGGTGCTTTCTTACAATACGAGTGCTCTTCGGATTCTTGACATCAGGGAAGATCAGTGCAGCAACCAGAATGTATTGTCCATTAACCGCAGCCATGAATTCCGCAGGGCGGTGGAGGCAGCTTTGAATGGTGAGGCTTTTGAGGAAGTGATGGAATTTCGCGAGCGCAAGTACCTGCTGATGGCCAATCCGGTGACGGTATCAGGCGCAGTGAAAGGAGCGGTGCTGATGATGATTGATGTGACAGAAAAAGAAGAAAGAGAAGAACTGAGAAAAGAATTTTCTGCCAATGTATCTCATGAGCTGAAGACTCCGCTGACGACGATTTCGGGATATGCGGAGCTTATGAAAGACGGACTCGTAAAGCAGGAGGATGTAGGCCGGTTCTCGGAAAAGATTTACACAGAGGCCAGAAGGCTCATTTCCATGATAGAGGGTATCATCAAACTGTCCAGACTGGATGAAAATCAGATTATACAGGAAAAAGAAGAGGTTGATCTGTATCAGCTGGCTTTGGAGATCAAAAACTCTCTTTCTATGAAAGCGGCAGAGGAAGGAATTGACATTCAGGTTCTCGGCTCACCGTGTAAAGTCTCAGGGGTACGCCAGATCTTATACGAAATGCTGTATAATCTCATGGAAAATGCAGTTAAGTACAATGACAGGGGAGGTCATGTGTTTGTAACCGCCGCTGTCATGGAAGGGCGGGCTGCCGTGATTGTAGAAGATGACGGTATCGGCATTCCGCCGGAAGATGCGGACCGTATTTTTGAACGTTTTTACCGGGGAGATAAAAGCCACTCCAGCGAGAGGGAAGGAACGGGACTTGGACTTTCTATCGTAAAACACGGAGCAAAATACCACGGCGCAAAGATCGAAGTGGAAAGTGAAGTAGGCAGGGGAACAAAAATTGCAGTTATTTTTTAGCCTAAAAGAGGCGGTCCTTTTTGGATCGTCTCTTTTTTTCTCCTTCTTTTTATGTTATGATTTCAGTTAAGTATGACATTTTCCACATGATTTCCGTTCGGCTCTTAGAATGCCTCACTCCAATCATGTAGAAAATGGACATAATGTCTGCTGGAAAGGTATTCTTCGAATAAAATGGACTATTCAAAGTAAAATTTCTTTATTCGTCGGCTTTTTCCAGAAGAAACTATGTCCATCTCGTCCATTTTCATTAATATAAAGGAGAATTGACATGATCAATGAATTAGTAAAAAAAATAAAACAGCTGGATGCACCGATCGTGGTGGGACTGGACCCGATGCTTGATTATGTGCCTGACCAGATAAAGAAGAAAGCATTTGACGAATTCGGTGAAACTTTGAAGGGTGCCGGGGAAGCAGTCTGGCAGTATAATAAAGGAATTATTGACACTACATACGACCTGATTCCGGCGGTAAAGCCTCAGATTGCTATGTACGAGCAGTTCGGGGTGGAGGGCCTCATTGCTTTTCATAGAACCTGTGAATATGCAAAGGAAAAGGGACTTGTGGTGATCGGCGATATTAAGAGGGGCGATATTGGCTCCACATCAGCGGCCTATGCGGTGGGACATGCCGGAGCAGTACAGGTGGGCAGCAAAAAATACCGCGGATTCGATGAGGATTTTCTGACGGTAAATCCATACCTTGGCAGTGACGGTATTCTGCCTTTTATTGATGTATGCAAAGAGGAGAAGAAGGGTCTGTTTATTCTGGTCAAGACGTCCAATCCTTCCAGCGGAGAATTTCAGGATCAGCTTGTAGATGGAAAACCGTTATACGAACTGGTGGCAGAGAAAGTGGCTGTGTGGGGCGAAAGCCATATGGGAGACAATTACAGCTATATCGGAGCCGTCGTAGGGGCAACTTATCCGAAAATGGGAGAAGTCTTAAGAAAAATCATGCCGAAAAACTACATTCTGGTTCCGGGATACGGTGCGCAGGGAGGGAAAGCAGAGGACTTAAAACCGTTCTTTAATGAGGACGGGCTGGGAGCCATCATCAATTCTTCCAGAGGCATCATCTGTGCGTACAAACAGGAACAGTACAGCAGCTTTGGGGCTGAGAATTATGCAGATGCATCCAGACAGGCGGTGCTGGATATGAAAGAAGATTTGAAAAAAGCATTTGTAAAATAAGGAGAAGTATATGGGAAAACAGAACATAAAGGCTGAAATCCTCAGCCAGAAGAAGCTTTCCGCAGATATTTTTGACATGACGCTGAATGTTGGAGATATGGCCAGGGAGGCTGTGCCGGGTCAGTTCGTATCTGTCTACGTCAACGACGGAAGCAAACTTTTGCCGAGACCGGTCAGTATCTGTGGTATTGAAAGAGAACAGGGCACAATCAGGCTTGTATACCGGATTGCGGGCAGGGGAACGGAACTTTTAAGTACCTATGAAGCAGGAACCCGGATAAACGTGCTGGGTCCCCTGGGCAATGGATTTACAATGAAAAAAGAAAAAGCGATCTTGATCGGCGGAGGCATTGGGATTCCTCCGATGCTGGAACTTGCAAAACAGCTGGGCTGTGAGAAAAGCATCGTGCTCGGCTATCGGGATCAGGATACTTTTTTAAAGGAAGAATTTGAGCCATACGGCGATGTCTATGTCTCAACAGAAGACGGTTCTTTGGGGACAAAAGGAAATGTGATTGATGCCGTCAGAGAACAGGCGGTACAGGGTGCTGTCATTTATGCCTGCGGACCGACACCTATGTTAAAAGGTGTCAAAGCTTATGCGGCGGAAATGGGGCTGGAAGCCCAGATTTCTCTGGAAGAGCGAATGGCATGCGGCATCGGTGCGTGTCTTGCGTGTGTCTGCAAATCAAAAGAAGTGGATGGGCATACCCATGTCCATAATAAGCGGGTCTGCAAGGATGGGCCTGTATTTGACGCAAAGGAGGTAGAACTCTGATGAATTTGGGAGTAGAGATCGCAGGAGTTTCTTTAAAGAATCCGGTGACCACAGGCTCCGGGACTTTCGGTTCCGGGAAGGAATACAGTGAATTTGTCGATCTGTCCAGCCTTGGAGCGGTGACGACAAAAGGTGTTGCCAATGTGCCCTGGCCGGGCAATCCGACGCCGAGAGTTGCTGAGACCTACGGAGGTATGCTCAATGCGGTAGGACTTCAGAATCCGGGTGTTGACGTGATGATTAAGAGAGATCTGCCGTTTTTAAAGGAGGCAGGAGCCACTGTGATCGTCAATGTCTGCGGAAAAACTACCGAGGATTATCTTGAGGTAGTGGAACGGCTGTCTGACCAGCCCGCAGATCTTCTGGAGATCAATGTTTCCTGCCCGAATGTGAAAGAGGGAGGCATTGCTTTCGGTCAGGATCCAAAAGCATTGTACGAGATTACAAAAGCAGTAAAGGCAAAGGCAAAGCAGCCGATTATCATGAAACTGAGTCCCAATGTGACAGATATTAAAGAAATGGCAAAGGCCGCAGAGGCTGCGGGAAGTGATGCGCTGTCTCTGATTAATACTCTGACCGGAATGAAAATTGATATTGAGAAGAGGGATTTTCTTCTGGCAAATAAAACAGGGGGACTCTCAGGGCCGGCCATCAAGCCGGTGGCAGTGCGAATGGTATATGAGGTGTGCAGTACGGTGAAGATTCCGGTGATCGGAATGGGAGGAATCCTTACTGCAGAGGATGCCCTGGAGTTTATCATGGCCGGAGCCGCTGCGGTAGCTGTAGGAACAGCGAATTTTACGGATCCGTGCGCGACTGTCAAAGTGATCGAGGGGATAAAGTCTTACATGGAACGCCATAACATAGAAGATATCCGGGAATTGATCGGATGTGTAAAGTAAACTGCAAAAGATGACGGAAGTGAGGTCAGCATGAATATATTATTTTTCTTGACGCCGAAGGAAGATGTGTCATATCTGCCGGAAGATTATACTTTGAGACAGGCGCTGGAGAAAATGAAATACCATGGATACTCGGCAGTTCCTATATTGACCGGCGACGGAAAGTATGTGGGAACCGTGACGGAGGGGGACCTTCTATGGGCAATGACGGATGATGCCGGATTTGACCTTGAGAAGGCAGAACTGATCTTTTTAAAAGATATGAAGCGCAGAAGGGACAACAGGCCCGTGACAATCAATACAGATATGGATGACCTGGTGGATGTGATCAAAGACCAGAATTTTGTTCCGGTCATCGACGATGAACAGAGGTTTATTGGGATCGTCACAAGAAAAGATGTGATCGGGTTTTATTACAGAGAATATCAGAAGGCTGAACATAAGGAGGAACATGATGGAACAGTATAAAAAAGAGTTTATTGAATTTATGATCGACTGCAACGTTTTGAAATTCGGAGATTTTGTGACCAAAAGCGGAAGAAACACGCCGTTCTTTGTAAATACGGGATTTTATCGGACCGGTGCCCAGTTAAAGAAGCTTGGAACTTATTATGCAAAGGCCATTGAGGCGAAATTCGGATTTGACTTTGATGTCTTGTTCGGACCCGCATACAAGGGAATCCCGCTGAGTGTAGCCGCCGCCATTGCAATCTCTGAAACCTATGGGAAGGATATCAAATACTGTGCAAACCGCAAGGAAGTAAAAGATCACGGGGACACAGGAATCCTGCTTGGAAGTCCGATCGAAGACGGAGATAAGGTCGTGATCATTGAAGACGTGACCACAGCCGGAACCTCCATCCAGGAAACACTTCCGATCGTGAAAGCCCAGGGTGATGTGGATGTATTGGGGCTCGTGGTTTCTGTGGACCGGATGGAACGGGGACAGGGAACAAAGAGCGCCCTGGAAGAGATCCGTGAAAATTACGGGCTGGAAACTACGGCCATCGTAACGATGCAGGAAGTGGTGGAACACTTGTATAATAAACCTTATAATGGAAAAGTTATTATCGACGATACATTAAAGGCAGCTATTGACGCATACTATGAGAAGTATGGCGTTCAATAAAGAAGGGTTTATTTGTGACAAGAAAAAAGAAAAGGGCAGCCAGGTTTGGCTGCCGGATTTTATTTTATTTGTATCTCATTGTGATGTTTTATTTTGTGCTGTTCAGTGAGCGTTACGGCAGAGAGACTGGGTATGATACATCCCATGTAAATCTGGAATTGTTTAAAGAGATCAAACGGTTCTGGATGTATCGATCCCTGCTTACCCCGGAGGCATTTATAACAAATTTGGTCGGAAATGTTTTTGCATTCAGTCCGTTTGGATTTCTGCTGCCTGTCATGACAGAGAAAAAACGGGGACTGATAAAAGTTGTCCTCGGATCATTTTTATTCAGTTTGATCATTGAAAGCTGCCAGTATATTTTTAAGGTTGGGGTCTTTGACGTGGACGACTTACTGTTAAACACGATTGGCGGACTGATCGGTTATATCATCTACAAAATTTCCGTCACGATTTACCGGAGGAAATAATATGCGGGTTAATAAAAAGAAACGTCAGGCCTATCGTCCGTCGGATCACGTTGTATCCAGGGAGTCAGCAGTTTCCAGTATTCTCGGAGCCATAGGAATTTTCGGCTATCTTATTTTAGTCGGAGCTTCCTTTCAGGCGGCCGGAAACGGGGGAATACTGCTCGGCGCAGCTGCGTGGGTGCTGTTTGGCATCTCTGTCTTTGGAATGATGCTGGCAGTGCGCAGCTATCATGATACGGCATCCATCAGGGTCTGGAAAGTGGTCGGAAGTATTACAAACGGAGCGGTGCTTTTGTTTTCAGCTGCTTTGTTTGTGATCGGATTGATTTAGGAGGGAGTTATGGAACGACTTAAGAAACAGATGGAGTTTATCATAGAGGTGGATAAGCTCAAAGACATTATTCGTCAGACGAATCTGACAAATGGGGAAAGAAAAGAAAATGATGCGGAGCATTCATGGCATCTGGCACTGATGGCTGTTTTTCTATCTGAATATGCAAAGGAACCGGTGGATGTCCTTCAGGTGATCAAGATGGTTCTGATCCATGATCTGGTGGAAATCGATGCAGGAGACACTTATTTGTACGACGAAGCCGGAAATGGTACGAAAGCGGCAAGAGAACAGAAAGCGGCGGAACGGATCTTCAACATTCTTCCCGGAGATCAGGCAGAAGAGCTGTTTCAACTGTGGCAGGAATTTGAGGATCGTAAAACACCGGAATCCAAGTTTGCGAATACACTGGACCGGATTCAGCCGGTTCTTTTGAATGATGCCACAGAGGGAAGGGCCTGGAGAGAACATGACGTCTGCATTGACCAGATTATGAGCAAAAATGAGTATACCAGTCAGGGATCTGATGTACTCTGGGCGTATATTCAGGAAGTTTTTGAGAAAAATATAGAAAACGGAAATATTAAAAGGAGCTTATAACGTGGATGAATTATTAATGGAACGCCATTTTCTGAACCAGGAAAGGCTCAAGGCTATTTTACAGGAAGACTCTGTAAAAGAGCCTTTTTTGGATTATTTCAGAAAAATGGCGGAGAGGCTTTTATTTGCCGACGAAGTATATGGAACAAAAGACAAACAGCTGTTTCAGCTGAAAGAGTGGAACAAAGAGTGGTATGAGCAAATTCTGCCGTCTGAGTATGATGTATGCTATGGAAATCCGGACTACGCCCGGAATGTTTTTGGGGAAGAGTTCGGGGATATTTTGTGCTTTTTGTATGCAGAAATCCAGGGCTGCTTTGTTTATGCGGTGGAAGGACAGCTGTTTGAGCTGACAATTATGAATGAACTGTTTTTAGAAATCTATCAGCTGTTTCTGGAAGGGGATGTACAGAGAAAGACGGCAAAACAGGTCATCTTTGACCATATGAGAGATTACAGCCAGGAACTCTGCTATAACCGTGTCAGGGAGCAGCTGGATCCGTGTGTGTCTTCTGCGTCAGATATTGTGATGAAGGAGGATCTGGACAATACGGATGTTCTATATCTGTATGGTGAGTATGTCTCAGAAAATGAGACAAAGATGCTTTCTTTTTTAAACAGTCTTCCTAAGGAACGGATGAAAGAGATTGCCAAAACTTTTGTGGACGGATATCACGATGGCTTTATTATCAACAACATTGATATGTCAAAAAAAACAACCGTAAATATCCGGTATCATCTCGGGTTCGAACCAATCATCAGGGAGGCTGCACTGCAGTTTCAAGAGATCGGGCTGACTCCGATTCTGTACCGGGGCACTACGGGTGTGATTACAAGAGGGATGTCAAAAGTCGGGTACATTTCCACAAGTCCAAACCCCCAGTTTGAGTATGACCACAGATTTGACCAAGCGCTGTTTTTTAACAAAGCGTTTATGAGCCACAAGCTGGAAAGCTATCGGAATGCCTATGAAAAATTGAAGGAGGAGGCTGCAGCATTTGCAGGACCTGCATGCATGGAGACGTTCGGGGAACTGCCGTTTACGCCGAAGAATAAAGAGACTGCTCTGCGTCTTTCCGAGAAGCAGCAAAAGCTTTCTGTGGAGTACCAGAATGAGTCCGGCAGGATTGCCAACGAGTATATGAAACCGGAGGAGCGGAGTTTTACGATCATCGCATATCCGATCCCGGAAATAGGGGAAAACTTCGAAGCAATCTTCGAGGAGGTGGCTAAGGTCAATACGCTGGACAAAGAAAAATATAAGAAAATCCAGCAGCATCTGATCGATGCCCTGGATCAGGGTATGGAAGTCCATATAAAGGGAGCGGGAGAGAACGAAACAGACCTCTATGTGGCCATGCACGAGCTGGAAGATCCTGAGAAGGAGACTAACTTTGAAAATTGTCTGGCAGATGTAAACATTCCGGTTGGTGAGGTGTTTACTTCACCGAAATTAAACGGAACCAGCGGAGTGCTTCATGTGAGTGAGGTCTATTTAAGAGATCTGAAGTTTATCGATCTGAGACTGGTTTTCAAAGACGGTATGATTACAGAGTATTCCTGCCGGAATTTCGAGTCGGAAGAAGATAATAAGGCATATATAAAGCAGAACCTTCTCTATAACAGGGAGACTCTTCCCATGGGAGAGTTTGCTGTCGGAACCAATACTACGGCCTATGCCATGGCACAGAAGTTTGGGATTTTATATCAGCTTCCAATCCTGATCGTCGAAAAAATGGGACCTCATTTTGCAGTGGGAGACACCTGTTACAGCCACAGCGAAGCAACCGAGCTTCACAATCCTGACGGAAAAGAGATTGTGGCAAAGAGCAACTGTTTTTCAGAAAAAGGAGAATATTTTAACTGTCATACGGATATCACCATTCCTTATGAGGAGCTGGATTCCATCTGCGTGATCGGCCTCGGCGGCAGGAAAACGGCTCTGATAAAGGAAGGAAAATTTGTCCTCCCGGGCACAGAAATCCTGAACGAACCATTGACGTAACCGGATACAGTGGGTAGAATAAAAGAAAACAAATCGAATTATGACAAAGGAGACAGAATTATGGCAAAAGTAGCGATTGTTATGGGAAGCGATTCCGATATGCCTGTGATGAGCAAGGCGGCAGATTTTTTAGAGGAGATGGGGATTGACTTTGAGATGACCATTATTTCTGCTCACAGAGAACCGGATATTTTCTTTGAGTGGGCAAAAGGAGCCGAGGAGCGCGGAGTCAAGGTTATCATCGCAGGTGCAGGGAAAGCAGCACATCTTCCGGGAATGTGTGCAGCACTGTTCCCGATGCCGGTCATCGGAATTCCGATGAAAACTTCCGATCTTGGGGGAGTGGATTCTCTTTACTCCATTGTTCAGATGCCGGCCGGAGTTCCGGTTGCATCCGTTGCTATCAACGGAGGGCAGAATGCAGGAATCCTTGCAGCACAGATTTTGGCTTCGTCTGATGCCGGTCTTCTTCAGAAACTGAAAGATTACAGGACAACAATGAAAGAATCTGTAGTAAAGAAGGCCGATAAGCTTGACCAGGTTGGCTATAAGAACTATGAATAAGAAAAGACTTGCAGCCGTACTTTTATGTACGGCTGTTTGTGCCGGACTTGCAGGGACTGCATTACAAAATCGGGATACTCTGGCGGGGACACGCCAGATCACGGTGGCGATCGATGCCGGACATCAGAAAAAGGGTGACACCAGGAAAGAGCCAATCGGACCGGGTTCCCGGAGGAAGAAAGCAAAAGCGGCATCAGGTACACAGGGAGCAGCGACGAAAGTACCGGAATCAAAGCTGACCCTCAGTGTGGCCAAGAGACTCGAGCAGGAGCTTAAAAAAAGGGGCTATAAAGTCTACATGGTAAGAAGAAAGCAGAACGTCAACATCAGCAATAAGAAAAGAGCGCTGCTGGTGAATAAAAGCGGCGCCGATATCTGTATCCGTCTTCATGCAGATGCGGCGGGAAAAAGAGTAAGCGGTGCCTCAGCATTATACCCGACCAAGAACAATCCCTATGTAAAAAAGCTGAGCAAACGCAGCAGGAAGCTGTCCGGGGATGTGCTGAAAAAATACTGCAAAGCTACCGGGATCAGAAACCGGGGACTTTCAGGGCGAAATGATCTGACGGGCACTAACTGGAGCAAAGTCCCGGTGACACTAATCGAAATGGGATTTATGACGAATAAAAAAGAAGACAAAAAGATGCAGAAGAGTTCTTTTCAGAAAAAGATGGCGAAAGGAATTGCAGACGGCGTTGACAGTTATTTTGGAAAATAGACAGGACCTGTCCCGGGGATCGGGTCTGAGTTTAAAAAGATATACTTTTTAGGAGGATAAAAATGGATTACAAAAAGGCAGGAGTGGATATCGAAGCAGGTTACCAGTCCGTAGAACTCATGAAAAAGCACGTACAGGCCACAATGAGAGAGGAAGTTTTGACAAACATCGGAGGATTTTCCGGGGCTTTTTCATTAAAGAAGTTTAAGGACATGGAAAATCCAACTCTTGTATCCGGCACCGACGGGGTTGGAACAAAGTTAAAGCTTGCTTTCCTTATGGATAAGCATGATACGATCGGGATTGACTGTGTGGCGATGTGCGTCAATGATATCGCGTGTGCAGGCGGGGAGCCATTATACTTTCTTGATTATATCGCATGCGGAAAAAATTTTCCTGAGAAGATCGCTACCATCGTAAGCGGGGTGGCAGAGGGCTGCAGACAGTCTGATGCGGCACTGATCGGCGGGGAGACTGCCGAGATGCCGGGATTTTATCCGGAAGACGAATATGATCTGGCTGGTTTTGCCGTGGGAATCGTAGACGAGAAGGACCTGATTACCGGAAAAGAGATCAAAGATGGAGACGTGCTGATCGGCATCGCATCCTCAGGAATCCACAGCAACGGGTATTCTCTGGTGCGCAAAGTGTTCGATATGTCAAAAGAATCACTGGAGACTTACCATGAAGAATTAGGAACAACTCTCGGGGAAGCGCTCCTGGCACCTACGAAGATCTATGTCAAAGCACTGAAGGCGATCAAAGAAGCGGGTGTGGAAATCAAAGGCTGCAGCCACATTACCGGAGGCGGTTTTTATGAGAACATTCCAAGAATGCTTCCGGACGGGGCCCATGCGGTGGTCCACAAGGACGCATATGAAGTGCCTGCGATCTTTAAGCTGCTTGCAGAAACCGGGGATATTGATGAAAAGATGATGTATAATACATACAACATGGGAATCGGCATGATGGTGGCTGTGGACGAAAAGAGCGTCAACGATACGCTGGAAGCCCTGGAACGTGCCGGGGAAACGGCATTTGTAGTAGGTGAGATCAAAGCCGGTGAAAAAGGTGTGACGGTATGTTAAGAGTCGCAGTATTAGTGTCTGGAGGCGGAACCAACCTGCAGGCTGTAATTGACGCCATTGAGGAAGGACGGATTTCCAATGCCCGGATCGACGTGGTGATCAGCAATAATAAAAAGGCCTATGCACTGGAGCGCGCCAGGAAGCATGGAATCCAGGCAGTGGGACTGTCACCGAAAGATTTTGAGAACAGAGATTTGTTTAACGAAGCACTTTATCAGGAGCTGGCTGGCAGAGAGATTGATCTTGTAGTGCTGGCCGGATGTCTCGTAGTAATACCTGATAAAATCATCCGTGAGTTTGAAAACAGGATCATCAACATTCATCCGTCTTTGATTCCGTCTTTCTGCGGGAAAGGGTGCTATGGACTGAAAGTCCATGAACAGGCGCTTCAGAGAGGTGTCAAAATTTCAGGCGCCACCGTTCATTTTGTAGATGAAGGTACGGATACGGGTCCGATCATTATGCAGAAGGCTGTAGAGGTAAGAGACGATGACACACCGGAAGTTCTGCAGAGACGGATCATGGAACAGGCGGAGTGGGTGATCCTTCCTGAGGTGATCAATCTGATCGCAGAGGGAAGAGTTTCAGTTTCAGTTTCAGAAGGACATGTAAAGATTAAGAAATAAAAGAAAGGATAAAAGGATGGATATACTGATTGTTGGCAGCGGAGGACGAGAACATGCCATTGCCTGGGCAGCGGCAAAGAGCCCGAAAGCAGACAAAATTTACTGTGCCCCTGGGAACGCGGGTATTGCGGAGTTTGCAGAGTGCGTGGACATCAAAGCCATGGAGTTTGACAAACTGGTGGCGTTCGCAAAGGAAAAACAAATCGGTCTGACGATCATCGGAATGGATGATCCGCTTGTTGGAGGTGTCGTAGACGCTTTTGAAGCCGAAGGACTCAGAGTGTTCGGTCCCCGCAAAAATGCGGCGATCATCGAGGGTTCCAAGGCGTTTTCCAAAGATCTGATGAAAAAATACAATATTCCAACAGCATCCTATGAGAATTTCACCGATCCAGAGCAGGCACTCGCTTACCTCGAGAACGTTAAGATGCCGATCGTACTCAAGGCTGACGGACTGGCACTGGGCAAGGGAGTTTTGATCTGTGAGACTCTGGAGGAAGCAAAGGCGGGCGTTAAGACTTTAATGCTGGACAAACAGTTTGGGGATGCCGGCAATGAGATCGTTATCGAAGAGTTTATGACCGGCAGAGAAGTTTCTGTATTGGCTTTCTGCGACGGAAAGACCATCCGGTGCATGACTTCCGCACAGGATCACAAGCGTGCCAAAGACGGAGACAAAGGACTCAACACTGGAGGTATGGGAACCTTTTCTCCGAGTCCATTCTACACGAAAGAAGTGGAAGAATTCTGTGAAAAATATGTATACCAGCCGACGATGGATGCCATGGCTTCCGAAGGGCGTCCGTTCACAGGCATTTTGTTCACAGGGCTGATGCTTACAGAAGACGGACCGAAGGTACTGGAATATAACGCCAGATTCGGAGATCCGGAGGCGCAGGTAGTCCTGCCCCGGATGAAAAATGATATGATCGAAGTGATGGAAGCCTGTATTGACGGGAAACTTTCCGATGTTACTCTGGAATTTGAGGAAAATGCGGCAGTCTGTGTGGTGCTCGCATCTGACGGATATCCGGAAAAGTATGAGAAGGGTTTTGAGATCAAGGGACTCGATAAGTTTAAAGACCAGGATGACTACTATGTGTTCCATGCGGGGACAAAGTTTGACGGAGACAAGATCGTGACCAACGGCGGACGGGTACTCGGCGTCGTGGCAAAGGGCGGTGACCTGAAAGCTGCCCGTAAAAATGCATACGAGGCCACAGAATGGATCGATTTTGCAAACAAATATAAAAGAAATGACATAGGAAAAGCTATCGACGAGGCGTAAAAACTTGTATTCGGGAAGCAGGATGGAGAAGAAATTCTCTGCCCTGCTTCTCTATTTTTTTACATTGACATTCCGTGCTATTTATTATAGTCTAAGTATAACAAAAGATATGAAAGAAGGAAGTGATGAATATGCTGCTTGAAGTAGATTTTAACAGCGATCAGGCCATTTATATTCAACTGAGAAACCAGATCATCGTTGGTATTGCGTGTTCCGACATCCAGGATGGCGAGTCCCTGCCGTCGGTGCGCCAGCTGGCACAAATCTTAGGAGTAAACATGCATACGGTAAATAAAGCATATGCTATATTAAGAGAAGAAGGCTATTTGAAGCTGGACCGGAGGAAAGGCGCAGTCGTAAGCGTGGATGCCAATGAAAAGGCAAAGCAGCTGGAGGAATTGGAAGAGAGCCTTCAGATTTTGGTGGCGCAGGCCATCTGCAAGGGTGTGACGAGAGAAGAATTATATCAGCTGATCGGCCACGTATATGGACAGCTTGACAGAAATTAGGAGGACAGAATGAGAAAATTACCACTTACCAGATATTTAAGCCATGCATTGGAGGAGGCGGGAAAGATATCCGCGAGGCTTGGAGCAGAACATATAGAAACTTTGTCTCTTTTGCTTGGACTGCTTAAAATGAAGGGGTCTCTGGCCTGTGAGATACTGAAGATGCACGGGGTGTCTGAGGAGATTTTTTCAGAAGCTTTCAAGGCGCGTACTGCAGAAAAAAAGAGGCGTACAAAGGTAAAAACCTTTACTCCCAGGACAGAGGAGATTTTAAGCCTTGCCGCCCAGATGGCAGTTAAGTACGGAAGTGATGTGCTCGGCACAGAGCATGTTCTGCTGGCGGTTTTGAAGGACGGCGAAAATGAAGCGGTTCAGCTGCTGGCACAGCAAAAGATTCCGGTGGATGCCATATTCATTGATACATTGGTGACAATGGGAATCGATTATAAATCTGCCAAGAACGAATTTTCTAACAGTTCACCGGATGATTATTTCACGGAAGACGGAGCCGGAGAAAATATTTTGGAGAAGTTCAGCACAGATCTGACTCAGAAGGCAAAGGACGACGAACTGGATCCAATGATCGGAAGAGAAGACGAGATGGAGCGGCTGATGCAGGTATTGTGCAGGAGGTCCAAAAATAACCCTTGTCTGATCGGAGACCCGGGTGTGGGAAAGACCGCTATCGTTGAAGGGCTGGCTGCGAGGATCGTGCAGGGTAACGTGCCCCTTAATCTAAAGGATAAGAGACTGCTCTCTCTGGATCTGACAAGAGTGATCGCAGGGACGAAGTACCGGGGGGAGTTTGAGGAGCGGATGAAACAGATTATTTCCGAGGTGACGGAAGATCCTTCAGTGATTCTCTTTATTGACGAAATTCACACGATGATCGGGGCAGGCGGTTCTGAGGGAGCCATGGACGCATCCAACATCCTGAAGCCCTCTCTCGCACGGGGAGACTTTCAGCTGATCGGGGCTACAACCAGCGAGGAATATACCAAATACTTTGAGAAGGATGCAGCACTTGTGCGGAGGTTTCAGTCTATTTTGGTGGAGGAGCCTTCGGTGAAAGAAGCAGTCAAGATCCTTGAAGGGCTCAAATATAAGTTTGAATCTCATCACAGAGTGCTGATTCCTGAAGAGGTGACTTCCTATGCGGTGGATCTTTCCTGCCGGTATGTCAACGACCGGTTTCTGCCTGACAAAGCAATCGACGTTCTGGACGAGGCCTGTGCCAAAAAGCGGATGAAGTCTTTGAAAGTGCCGTCGGATATGAAAGAGGAACAGGAGCAGCAAAAGCAGATTGTAAAAGAAATGGAAGCTTACATCAGCAGCGGGCAGATTGAAAAAGCAAGAGAACTGAAGAGCAAAAAAGAGGAACTCGGCAAAAGTCTTGAGAAGAAGTACCGCAGGATGGAAAACCAGCAGAAGAAGATACCTTCCATTGAGATGGAAGATGTGGAGGAGATCATTTCTCTTTGGACCAAGATACCGGTGAACCAGCTGAAACAGGGAGAGATGGAGAGACTTCGGAATCTTGAAAAAATTCTTCACAAACAGGTGATAGGACAGGATAAGGCCGTGGAAGCTGTGGCCAGAGCCATAAAGCGCAGCAGGGTTGGCCTGAAAGATCCAAAACGCCCCATCGGTTCCTTCTTATTTCTAGGGCCTACCGGTGTGGGTAAAACAGAGCTTTCCAAGAGTCTTGCGAAAGCCATGTTCGGAAGGGAAGAAGACCTGATCCGCGTAGACATGTCTGAATACATGGAAAAGCACAGCGTATCAAAGATCATCGGATCACCTCCCGGATATGTCGGTTTCGGAGAAGGCGGACAGCTGAGTGAGCAGGTCAGAAGGCATCCATACTCTGTGATCCTGCTGGATGAGATTGAAAAAGCGCATCCGGATGTATTTAATATCCTGCTTCAGGTGCTGGATGACGGACATATTACAGACTCCAACGGAAGAAAAGTCGATTTCAAAAACACAGTGCTTATTATGACTTCCAACGCGGGCGCGTCCAGGATCATTTCTCCGAAACAGCTTGGGTTTGTCAGAACTTCCGATAAGGAAAAGAATCATGAGAAGATGACTCAGGGTGTGATGGAGGAGGTGCGGCAGATTTTCAAGCCCGAATTCCTGAACAGAATAGACGGAACGATTGTATTTACCATGCTGACTAAAGATGAGCTCCGGGAAATTGCAAAACTCTTTTTGAACAATTTAAAGGAACAGCTGATGAAAAACCATCGGATCTCGGTAAAGATCACGTCCAATGCCGTTTCACTGCTGGCAGACAAAGGGTACAGTGAGACGTACGGTGCAAGACCGCTGCGCCGTGTGATCCAGAGTGAGATCGAGGATGTGCTGGCAGATAAGATCTTAAGCGGTGAGCTTCGGGACGAAGCAGCGCTTACGATCGGAGCAAAAGACAAAAACCTTACTTTTTCGATAAAGGATGCTAGTAAATAAGCAGCAAATATTATATAATAAAATAACAAATGCAGATTTAATAGGAGGATAAGAACATGTCAGTGGTAACAGAGTTGTTTCGCAGCGAAGAAAATGGGACATTAAGCTTCGGGGATTACACATTAGATACGAAAGCCAAAAAGGACAAGATCGAATTTGAAGGGGATATGTACAAAGTGAAAACCTTCAAGACAATGACAAAGCTGGACAAAAACGGACAGCTGATCTTTGAATCTGTACCGGGTTCCGCCGTCCACAATTTTGCTGCAACAACAGACGGAGTGGCATTTGAGATCGAGGCATCAGAAGATGTCCAGGTAACGCTTGAAGTGGAGCCTGAACAGGAATACCGCGTATATATAGACAATATAAATGTTGGAAACATGAAGGCCAATCTAGGAGGAAAACTCACTCTGAGTGTGGAACTGAATCCGGGCATGACGGCTATGGTCCGTGTGAAGAAACAGTAAGGAGCAGGAACTGATATGGCAAAGGCAAAAACCGTCTTTTTCTGCAGTGAGTGCGGACATGAATCATCCAAGTGGCTGGGACAGTGTCCGGCCTGCAAATCGTGGAATACCTTTGTAGAAGAAAAACAATCAGTGACAAAAAAGGGAGGGGCAAAGCCCAGGCGGGCTTCTGCCTCTCCTATGAATATGTCAGAGGTTTCTATAAAGAGTGAGGAACGTATTCCGACAGGCATAGGTGAGCTGGACAGAGTTCTCGGAGGAGGAATTGTGACCGGCTCTCTGTCTTTAGTGGGCGGAGACCCGGGGATCGGAAAGTCTACTCTGCTGCTCCAAGTCTGCAGGAATTTAGTAAATGCAAAGCGGAAAGTTTTATATGTTTCCGGGGAGGAGTCCGCACATCAGATTAAGATGCGTGCAGAGAGGATCGGGGCATTTGAGGATGAACTTCTTCTGTTCTGTGAGACGATTCTGGAGGAGATCCTCGAGGGAATCCGCAAAGTCCGCCCGGAGTTTGTCGTGATAGACTCCATCCAGACGATGTTCAGTGAAGAACTGACCGCGGCAGCGGGAAGTGTATCCCAGGTCCGGGAAGTGACGGCTCAGATGATGAGGATCGCAAAAGAAGAAAATATCGCAGTCTTCATTGTCGGACATGTGACAAAGGAAGGTGTCGTGGCAGGGCCCAGGACACTGGAGCATATGGTGGATACGGTCCTATATTTTGAAGGGGAGAGGGAGGCGGCATACCGGATTCTGCGGGGAGTGAAGAACCGCTTCGGCTCCACAAATGAGATCGGTGTGTTTGAGATGTGCGCAGATGGTCTTACAGAGGTGGAGAATCCGTCCAAGATGATGCTGAACGGGCGCCCTGTGGACGCCTCCGGTTCTGTGGTAGTATGTTCCCTGGAGGGAACCAGGCCGATTCTTATCGAGATTCAGGCACTGATCTCTCCCACGAGTTTTCAGATGCCGAGGAGAACAGCGGTGGGAATTGACTATAATAGGGTCAATCTTCTTATGGCAGTTTTGGAAAAAAGGGTCGGTCTCCAGCTGGGCGGCTGTGACGCCTATGTGAACCTGGCCGGAGGCATGAGGCTGGTAGAGCCGGCGATTGACCTGGGGATTATTCTGGCCATTGCATCCAGCTATAAAAACATACCTCTCCCGGAAGATACGATCATCTTCGGGGAAGTCGGGCTGGTAGGCGAGGTACGGAGAGTATCCCAGGGAGACCAGAGGATCAAAGAGGCGGAAAAGCTTGGATTTAAAACCTGCATCCTTCCCAAGGCAAATGTGGACAGCTTAAAGATCAGGACAAACATGCGGCTTTTGGGCGTCGCAAATGTAAGAGAAGCCCTTGATTGTATTTAAAATATGTCTTATATTATTAGAGAATAATGAAAAGTATGGAGGAATGGAGACACGATGGAAGAGGCGATCTCAAAAAATTTTATAGAACAGATCATTGAAGAAGATCTGAAAGAAGGGAAATACGAAAAAATTGTGACCAGGTTCCCGCCGGAGCCAAACGGCTACCTGCATATCGGACATGCCAAATCAATCCTTTTAAACTATGGACTGGCGAAAGAGTACGGCGGAGATTTTCATTTCCGGTTTGACGATACGAATCCGACGAAGGAAAAGACCGAGTATGTAGATTCGATCAAAGAGGATGTGGAGTGGCTTGGAGCAGATTATGACCAGACGATTTATTTTGCATCCAATTATTTTGACCGTATGTATGAATGTGCAGAGTTCCTGATCAAGAAAGGAAAGGCCTACGTGTGCGACCTGACGCCGGAGGAGATCCGGGAATACAGGGGAACGCTGACGGAACCGGGAAAAAACAGTCCGTACAGAGACCGTACACCGGAAGAAAACCTTGCATTATTCCGCGCAATGAAAAATGGAGAGTTTGAAGACGGAAGCAAGGTGCTCAGGGCTAAGATTGATATGACTTCCGGCAATATGAACATGAGGGACCCGATCCTTTACCGTATTGCCAGAATGGAACATCACAATACAGGTGACGATTGGTGCATTTATCCGATGTATGATTTTGCGCATCCGCTGGAGGATGCCTTTGAAGGCGTGACCCATTCCATCTGTACACTGGAGTTTGAGGATCACAGGCCGCTATATGACTGGGTTGTAAAAGAGTGCGAGTTTGTACATCCGCCGAAGCAGATTGAGTTTGCAAAACTTTATCTTACCAATGTAGTCACGGGAAAACGCTATATCAAGAAGCTGGTGGATGACGGAATCGTGGACGGCTGGGATGATCCGAGGCTTGTGACGCTGTCTGCACTGAGACGCCGTGGATATACTCCGGAATCCATCCGCAGGTTTATGGAGCTGGTCGGTGTGGCTAAGAGTCACAGCTCCGTTGATTATGCCATGCTTGAGTACTGCATCAGAGATGACCTGAAGCTGAAAAAGCCAAGGGTATCGGCTGTCCTGGACCCAATTAAGCTGGTTATTACAAACTACCCGGAAGACAAGGTAGAGTATATGGAAGTAAAAAATAATCAGGAAAATGAAGAGATGGGCACAAGAAAAGTGCCGTTTTGCAGAGAACTGTATATAGAGCGGGATGATTTTAAGATTGAGAGGCCGAAGAAGTATTTCCGTCTGTATCCCGGCAACGAAGTGCGTCTGATGAACGGATATTTTGTGACCTGCACAGACTACGTGACCGATGAGGACGGAAATGTCACAGAGGTACTCTGTACCTATGATCCGGAATCCAGAGGAGGCAACAGCCCCGACGGACGAAAAGTGAAGGGGACCATTCACTGGGTTGCCGCTCCTTTTGCAAAAAAGGCCGAAGTCCGTTTATATGAAAATATTGTAGATGAGGAAAAAGGCGTGTATAACGAGGATGGATCTGTTAATTTAAATCCAGATTCTCTCATAATATTAAAAGACTGCTATGTTGAGCCGTCTCTTGAGGAGGCAGCTCCTGGGGACAGCTTCCAGTTTGTCAGACAGGGGTATTTTTGCCTGGACACAAAAGATACAACAAAGGATCACATGGTATTTAACCGCATTGTTTCTATGAAGAGCTCTTATCAGCCTAAATAGAAGCAGAAGAGAGATAAGCCGTTTTATAACGGCTTATCTTTTCATTTTCTGAGAAATGAAGAATGCTCCGCAGAGTGTGTTTGACTACTTTGTTTAATTTTTGGAAACAATGAAGGAGATGAAGATGAAAAATCTTACAGAGATGTCCAATGAAGAACTGTGGGAACTTTTTCCCATCGTTTTGTGCGGCCATAAGGAAGAATGGAAGCAGATGTATGAAAATGAAAAGAAACTGCTGCTTCATTCGATTGGGCGGGGCCAGGTGGCGAGGATCAGTCACATCGGCAGCACGGCTGTGAAAGGGCTTTTGGCTAAGCCTACGATTGATATCCTTTTGGAAATTGAAGAACACTGCGACCTGAAGGACCTGATCCGGGCGGTGGAGAAGGAAGGATATATCTATGAGAAGAAGCCGAGGAATCCTCCCCCGCATATGATGTTTATGAAAGGTTATACTTTACAGGGATTTGCAAAGAAAGTCTATCATCTCCATGTAAGGTATCCGGGGGACTGGGATGAACTTTATTTCCGGGATTATTTGAAACGGCATCGGGAGGCGGCAGAAGAATACGGGAAATTAAAGACTGGTTTTCAGAAAAAATATGAACATGACAGGGATGCCTATACAAGGGCAAAGACAGATTTTGTAAGAGAGTGCACGAAAAAGGCCCGGAAAGAGTTTGGAGATATCTACCGGCCAGACGGTGAAAAGTGAAAAAATTTTTCAAAAAAGCCCTTGCAATTTTTTGATAGGGTGTTATACTATATTTTGTGATTAGCACTCGATGAGAGTGAGTGCTAACAATAATCGGGTAAATAAGACAAAAGAATTTCATCTGAATTTTAGGAGGTAATGATATGAATTTAAAACCATTAGGAGACAGAGTAGTGCTGAAACAGCTGGAAGCTGAGACTACAACAAAATCCGGAATCGTGTTGACAACAGCATCTCAGGAAAAACCGCAGGAAGCCGAAGTTGTCGCAGTCGGACCTGGAACGGATGAAGTGAAAATGGAAGTAGAAAAGGGACAGAAAGTCATCTATTCCAAATATGCGGGAACTGAAGTGAAATGTGGAGATGATGAATACATCATCGTAAAACAGAACGATATTTTAGCAGTTGTAGAATAGGATTTTTGGAGGAGACGAATCATGGCAAAAGAAATCAAATACGGAATTGATGCAAGAAAAGCGTTAGAAGCAGGTGTAAACCAGTTAGCAGATACAGTCAGAGTTACCATCGGACCAAAAGGAAGAAATGTAGTGTTAGATAAATCTTTTGGTATTCCTCTGATCACAAACGACGGTGTGACAATCGCAAAAGAGATTGAATTAGAAGATGCATTCGAGAACATGGGTGCTCAGATTGTAAAAGAAGTTGCAACAAAGACAAATGATGTTGCGGGTGATGGTACTACAACAGCCACTGTTTTAGCCCAGGCAATGGTAAATGAAGGAATGAAAAACCTTGCGGCAGGTGCAAATCCGATTATTTTAAGAAAAGGAATGAAAAAGGCAACAGATGCGGCAGTAGAAGCAATCGCTGAGATGAGCAGCAAAGTAAACGGCAAAGATCAGATCGCAAAAGTTGCTGCAATTTCTGCCAGTGATGAGGAAGTCGGGGAGTTAGTTGCGGATGCTATGGAAAAGGTGTCTAACGACGGTGTTATCACAATCGAAGAATCTAAGACAATGAAGACAGAATTAGATTTAGTGGAAGGTATGCAGTTTGACCGCGGATATTTATCTGCTTACTTCTCAACAGACATGGAAAAAATGGTCGCTGAATTAGAAGACCCATATATCCTGATCACAGATAAGAAGATTTCTAATATTCAGGATATCCTTCCAATCTTAGAGCAGATCGTACAGAGCGGAAAGAAACTTCTGATCATCGCAGAAGATATTGAAGGCGAAGCACTGACAACATTGATCGTTAATAAACTGCGCGGAACATTCTCTGTGTGTGCAGTGAAGGCACCTGGATACGGTGACAGAAGAAAAGCGATGTTAGAGGATATTGCAATCCTTACAGGAGGAACTGTGATTTCTGAGGAAGTCGGATTAGATTTGAAAGAAACAACGATCGATCAGTTAGGCCGTGCAAAATCTGTAAAAGTTGAAAAAGAAAACACAGTGATTGTTGACGGAGAAGGATCTAAGGATGCAATTCAGGCAAGAATCGGACAGATCAAGGGTCAGCTGGATGAGACAACTTCTGAATTTGATAAAGAAAAATTACAGGAAAGACTCGCAAAATTATCCGGTGGTGTTGCAGTTATCCGTGTAGGTGCGGCGACAGAGACAGAGATGAAAGAAAGTAAACTTCGTCTGGAAGACGCCCTGGCAGCGACAAAGGCAGCAGTTGAAGAAGGTATTATTTTCGGCGGCGGTTCTGCTTATATCCATGCTTCCAAGAAGGTTGCAAAGATGGCAGAAGAATTAGAGGGCGATGAAAAGACAGGTGCAAATATTATCCTCAAAGCTCTCCAGGCTCCATTATTCCACATTGCTGCAAACGCAGGACTGGAAGGTTCTGTTATCATCAATAAAGTTGAAGAACAGGAAGTTGGATTCGGATTCGACGCATTAAATGGAAAATATGTAAATATGATTGAAGCAGGCATCATTGATCCGGCTAAGGTAACAAGAAGTGCATTACAGAATGCAACATCTGTTGCATCTACCTTACTGACAACAGAATCTGTTGTTGCTAATATCAAAGAAGATGCACCGGCAATGCCGGCTGGAGCAGGAGCACCGGGAATGGGAATGATGTAATCGGATTTCATAAGGTGTTTGATTGTAAAAGAGATACAGAAACAAAGAGAAGGCTGATAAACTCGTCAGCCTTCTTTTTTTCATGACATAAAAAATGCATTTCAGTACAAAAGGGTAGACAAAGAGTAAAGAAAGAAGTATAATATTTACAATTCCTAAAATATGTAAGAAGGAGGCGAAAAAAGTTGCCGGAAGAACAAATGATAAAAGACATGTATAATCTGATGCAGCAGGTGAATTCCAGTATGACAGCCTTTGACGGACGAATGGGATGTGTTGAGAGAAAAGTGGATCTGCTGACGGTAAAAACAGAGAATCTGGAAGAAAAAACAGATATGATCGTTCAGGACGTTCAGAGACTGGATGAGAAGACAGATGGATTAAGTCAGGATATCCAGAGACTGGACGAAAAAACAGACAGAATGGAAAGCAGTATTCAGGAATTAAATGAAAGAACCTCTGCTTTGGAAGAAAAAACAGATCAGCTGGATCAGACGACAAAATTCCTAAGTGAACAAAACAGCCTTCTCTTACAGCGCACTGATATTCTCACAGAAAAGTCAAATCTTATGTCAGAAAAAATAGATTTTATATCAGAGAAGACAAATTCCATAGAATCCCGTTTGGAGCGAACGGAAGGAGAGGTATCTGATCTTAAAACGAAAATGGAAGCTGGATTTTCCGATATTCATATGATTCTGGAGAATGAAATCTGCACCAAATTAAATGTACTCTTTGAAAACCGTGAAGATTCATCCAGATACAAGATGGTTATAAGAAGACAGGATGTTTTGGAGACCGATGTCGATCTGTTAAAAAAGACAGTCACAAATCACAGTGTAAAATTAAACAAAATATTTTAAGGAGAAGGAGCCGGTTCTTTCTCCTTTTTTCTGTGCAGAAACAAGGCAGGTTTTTTCATTTGTTAAGAGTATTTTAAGAATTTCAAAAAAATGCTTTGCTATTGTACAGTTTCACGATATAATAAAAAAGATATTAAAAGATGCAGAAAGAGGTGTATTTGGTGTATAAAATAGTAAAAAAAGAGACACTTAATAACTTGGTTGAATTGATGGAAATTCACGCACCATTCGTTGCAAGGAAGTGTGAACCAGGTCAGTTCATTATTATCCGTGTTGATGAAAAAGGCGAGAGAGTTCCTTTGACTATCGCAGATTATGACAGAGAAAAGGAAACAGTCACAATCATTTATCAGGTTGTCGGATATTCCACAGAATTATTAAGCAAGAAGAAAGAGGGAGACTATGTAGCCGATTTTGTAGGTCCTCTAGGACAGCCGTCCATCTTACATAAACGAGAGAGAGTTTTAGGTGTGGCAGGCGGAGTCGGTGCAGCACCTCTTTATCCTCAGCTTCGCAAACTTGCCGAAATGGGAGTTCCTGTAGATGTTATTATCGGAGGCAAGAGTGCAGAATTTGTTATCTTAAAAGAGAAATTTGAAGAGTTCTGTGAAAATGTATTTATTGCCACAGATGACGGAAGCCTTGGAACAAAAGGATTTGTTACGAATGTTCTGGAAGATCAGATTGCAAAAGGCGTGAAGTATGACGAAGTCATCGCGATCGGGCCGCTGATCATGATGAAAAATGTTGTAAAGATTACAAAACAGCATGATATTCCGACGATGGTATCCCTGAATCCGATCATGATTGACGGAACCGGTATGTGCGGCGGATGCCGTGTCACAGTAGGCGGAGAAACGAAGTTTGCCTGTGTGGACGGACCGGATTTTGACGGATTCCAGGTGGATTTTGATGAATGTATGAAACGTCAGACAATGTTCAGAGAAGAAGAACACGAGTGTAAGATTGGGAGGGGTAAATAGTCATGGCAAATATGAGTCCAAATAAAGTAGCAATGCCGGAACAGGATCCGAATGTTCGGAATAAGAACTTTAAAGAAGTTGCTTTGGGATATACGAAAGAAATGGCTATGGAAGAAGCAACCCGCTGCTTAAACTGCAAAAATAAACCGTGTGTCAACGGATGTCCGGTCAATGTACCGATTCCGGAATTTATCGAAAAAGTAGCTGCAGGTGATTTTGAAGGCGCTTATGAAGTAATCACGAGTGAGAATGCCCTGCCTGCTATCTGCGGCCGCGTATGTCCTCAGGAAAATCAGTGTGAGGGTAAATGTGTCCGTGGGATCAAGGGTGAACCTGTTGGTATCGGGCGTATGGAGCGGTTTGTTGCAGACTACCACATGGCAAATGCAGAACCGGCTGAAGTCAGCATCGAAAAGAATGGAAAGAAAGTCGCAGTCGTAGGATGCGGACCTGCAGGTATTACCTGTGCCGGTGAACTGATCAAAAAAGGATATGAAGTGACAGTATTTGAAGCACTGCACAAGCCGGGCGGAGTACTGAGCTACGGAATTCCGGAATTCCGTCTTCCAAAGGATCTAGTGGCGAAAGAAATAGAATCTGTTGAAAATCTTGGCGTGAAGATCGAGACCAATGTGATTGTCGGAAGATCTGTTACCATCGACGAGCTGATGGAAGACGGATATGAAGCTGTCTTTGTGGGCAGCGGAGCAGGACTTCCAAGATTCTTAAATATACCGGGAGAAAACTACCTGGGAGTTTATTCTGCCAATGAATTCTTAACCCGTGTGAACCTCATGAAGGGTTACGAATTCCCAGAGTACCCGACCCCGGTCAAGATCGGAAAGAAAGTTGCAGTCGTGGGAGCAGGAAACGTAGCGATGGATGCTGCCAGAACAGCGAAGCGTCTTGGAGCAGATGAGGTATATATTGTTTACAGACGAAGTGAAGAGGAAGCTCCTGCCCGTCTGGAAGAACTTCACCACGCTAAAGAAGAAGGAATTATCTTTAAGTTTTTAAATAATCCGGTAGCCATTAAGGCAAATGAGGACGGATGGGTAGAGAAGATGGAGATCGTAAAACAGGAATTAGGAGAACCCGATGCCTCAGGAAGAAGGTCTCCGGTTCCGATTGAAGGGTCCAACTACGATATTGATGTAGATACTGTTGTCATCGCGATTGGACAGAGTCCGAACCCGTTAATTCGTCACACAACACCAGGCTTGGATGTTCAGAAATGGGGCGGTATCATTGTTGACGAGGAGACGATGGAATCAAGCAAAGACGGAGTCTATGCAGGAGGAGATACTGTCACGGGTGCGGCAACTGTCATTTTGGCCATGGGTGCCGGGAAGAAAGCTGCGGCAGCCATTGACAAAAAGTTAAGAGGATAATCGGGAGGACAGGATATGAGCAAAACTATTTTTCAAACATCTGTCTATGAATTGGGAGACCAGGTTGATGCCTTTTATGACGAAGGGATGTTTGTGCTGTTCGGTGAGAATGTTCCGGATACATTAAAAGATTTCTGCCATTTTATCGATGTCAATGAAGTAGACGGGACAATCGGCAAAGGAAACACACTGGTGATTGACGGTGCAGAGTTTAAGATCTCGGCTGTGGGAGAGATTGCCCAGTCTAATTTAGAGACTCTTGGACATCTGACGGTAGTATTCAGCGGGGCAGCTGAGGCAGGGCTTCCGGGAAGCATCTGTGTTGAGGCCAAGCCAATGCCTAAGTTAAAAGTCGGATCAAAGATCGAAATTAAAGAAGACTAGACGATTGTACAAAGGATTATTGTTTTCGGACAATAATCCTTTGTTTGTTGACAAAGAATTTAGAATTTGTTATAGTATAAAACTATAAATTAGAATACGAAAGACATAGAAAGCGAGGAAAAAATGGGAAAGTTAATTGGCCAGGGAATCACATTTGACGACGTATTATTAGTTCCGGGATATTCAGAAGTAATCGCAAATGAAGTGGTGACAGAGACCCGTCTGACAGACAAGATTACATTAAATATTCCTTTAATGAGTGCCAGCATGGATACGGTAACAGAGCACCGTATGGCGATCGCAATGGCAAGGCAGGGCGGTATCGGTATCATTCATAAGAATATGACCATTGCACAGCAGGCAGACGAAGTGGACAAGGTAAAACGTTCGGAAAACGGTGTCATCACAGATCCTTTTTCTTTAAGTCCTGAACATACGATCCAGGACGCAGATGACCTGATGGGAAAATACCGCATATCAGGGGTGCCGATTACTGAGGGAACCAAACTGGTCGGAATCATCACAAACCGTGATTTAAAGTTCGAAACAGATTTTTCAAAGAAGATCAAGGAATCCATGACATCAGAAAATCTTGTCACAGCGCAGGAAGGGATCACCCTGGAAGAGGCAAAACAGATTTTAGGGAAGGCAAGGAAAGAAAAACTTCCGATCGTGGACAAAGACTTTAACTTAAAAGGTTTAATTACTATTAAGGATATTGAAAAACAGATCAAATACCCGCATGCTGCAAAAGACGAACAGGGCAGACTGCTGTGTGGTGCCGGTGTGGGGATCACAGCCGATATCTTGGACCGTGTGGATGCATTGGTAAAAGCTCACGTAGATGTAGTGGTTGTCGACTCAGCCCATGGACATTCTGCAAACGTATTAAAGGCAGTCAGAATGGTGAAAAAAGCATATCCTGAACTGCAGGTCATTGCAGGAAATGTAGCCACGGCAGAGGGTACAAAAGCATTGATTGAGGCAGGGGCCGACGCTGTCAAAGTGGGAATCGGACCAGGATCCATCTGTACCACCCGTGTGGTTGCCGGAATCGGTGTTCCGCAGATTACTGCGATTATGGGGGCATATGAAGAGGCAAAGAAAGCAGGGATTCCGATCATTGCAGACGGCGGGATCAAGTTTTCAGGAGATATTACAAAAGCGATTGCAGCCGGTGCCAGTGCATGTATGCTCGGAAGTATGATGGCCGGATGTGATGAGAGCCCAGGAGAGTTTGAACTCTACCAGGGAAGAAAATATAAAGTATACCGCGGCATGGGATCCTTAGCAGCTATGGAATGCGGAAGCAAAGACCGCTATTTCCAGACAAACGCTAAGAAATTGGTTCCGGAAGGTGTCGAGGGCCGTGTGGCATACAGAGGGACTGCAGAAGACACCATTTTCCAGCTGCTCGGCGGACTCCGCTCCGGCATGGGATACTGCGGGGCAAAAACCGTAGAAGAACTGCAGGAGAAGGGACAGTTTGTACAGATTACGGCTGCATCCTTGAAAGAAAGCCATCCGCATGACATTCATATCACAAAAGAAGCACCTAATTACAGCGTAGACGTTTAAGAACTTTCCTATGGAAAAATAAAAAGCAGCAGTTATAAAAATTAACTGCTGCTTTTTGAATGTGCAGGTTTACTGGTGCTCTTCAAACCATTGTCTGCTGTCTTCAAGCCGTTTGTTTACATAGTCCCAGTTGATTAGTGAAAACCAGTTGTTCACATAATCAGGGCGCCGATTTTGGTACTGGAGATAATAAGCATGTTCCCAGACATCGACAGGAAGCAGAGGATAAAGAGTATCACTGAGCGGTACATCCTGATTTGGAAGATTTATCACTTTTAGTTTTCCATTGTTATTTACAAGCCATCCATAACCGGAACCAAACTGTGACAATGCGGCCTCTGTCATTTCTTTCATGAAGGCATCAAGGGACCCGAAATCTCTCTCTATGGCTTTTCCAATTTCTCCTTCGGGAGTTGTGAATTCATCCTTTTCCATAGCGTTAAAATATACTTGATGGTTGTAAACTCCTCCGCCGTTGTTCTTAACAGGGGTTTTTGCTTCTTCCGGAATTTTGTCAGGTTCTGTAAGCAGCTGTTCCAGCGTCATGTTATGCAGATCTTGGTGGGGTTTGATTGCCGCATTCAGTTTTTCTACATAGGCGGCAAGATGTTTATCGTGATGAAATCTGAGGGTCTCAGCGTCAATCACCGGCTCCAGGGCATCATAATCGTATGGAAGCGGTTCGAGGGAAAATGGGTATGTTTCATTCATATTATAATTTATCTCCTTTTTTCTTTTTATTTTACGTGGGAATCTAAAATAATATTCAAAAAAACTTGAATCCTTTGAGCGGTCATGCTAACATTGTATTATTCTTATAATACAAAAACTCAAAAGGGGAAAAAACATGTTTTCAAAATTTAGTGTGCGCAAGCCATATACTGTCATTGTGGGAGTCATCCTGGTAATTATTCTGGGCATTGTCTCTTTTTCCAAAATGACTACGGACTTGCTTCCGAGTATGGAACTTCCATACGCTCTTGTCATGACTACCTATCAGGGGGCTTCTCCTGAAGAAGTGGAGACTACGGTGACAAAGCCGGTGGAACAGGCCATGGCAACCATATCCAACATCAAACAGGTGGCATCTTCCTCCAGTGAGAATATGTCCGTTGTCTATATGGAGTTTGAAGGCGATGCCAATATGGATTCGGCAGCTCTTGATATGCGGGAAAAGCTGGATATGATCAAAGGATACTGGCCTGACAAAGTAGGCAATCCTACGATCATGAAATTAAATCCGGACATGATGCCGGTGCTTGTGACTGCGATTGATTCGGACAACAAAGATATGTCTGAGATTTCAAAGCTGATCAAAGACAAAGTTTCTCCGGGTGTGGAGGCAGTGGAAGGTGTTGCCTCTGTAAGCGAGACCGGAATGCTTGAAGAGAATATCAATGTTATCATCAATGAGGACAAGATCAAATCATTAAATAAAAAGATTCAAAAGGCTTTGGACGGCCAGTTTGACGAGGCTCAGGATGAGCTGGACCGGGCGAAAGCAAAACTTGACGGAAGCAAGGCACAGCTGAATTCTAAGAGAACGGAGCTCAACGATACCCTTGCGAAAGCACAGACGGCTCTAAACAGCGGGAAATTAAGCCTTGCCCAGAAGGAGGTAGAGGTCACAAGTGCTCTTACCAATCTTCAAAATCAGAAAAAAGCTTTGGAACTTGTAAAACAGGCGGGGGAAGAAGGACTTAAACAGCTGGAGGCACAGCTCAAAACTGTGACAGACCCCGCACAGAAGGCGCAGCTTCAGGCTCAGATCACAGAGATTAAAAAGCAGCTGAAAACAGCAGACAGTACGATAAAGACCCTGGATAAAAATATTGAAGTTTTACAGAAGGCGTTAAAGCAGATCCAGAAGGGCAAAAAACAGATCGACGCCAATCTGACGACAGTGACTGCCCAGACCGCCAATGCCAACAGCCAGATGACATCAGGAGAGATCGGCATCGCACAGGGCGAATCACAGATTGCTGCGGGCCAGCAGCAGCTGGATGCCAGCAAAAAGCAGGCAAAAGCGGCGGCTGACATAAAAGATAAACTGACTGTGGACAATGTAAAAGCCATGCTGATCGCACAGAATTTTGAAATGCCTGCGGGATATATTTCAGAAGACAACACACAATATCTGGTCAGAGTCGGGGATAAAGTTACCAGTCAGGAAGATCTGGAAGACATGGAGCTGATGGATCTCGGCATTGATAACTTTGCGCCGATCCGTCTGAGTGATGTTGCAGATGTGGCAGTTGTCAACAATAAAAAGGATAATTACTGCAGGGTAAATGGCAATGATGCGGCGGTGCTGAGCATTCAGAAACAGAACAATTACTCTACGGCAGACGTATCAAAGAGGGTTTCCGAGAAGCTGGAAACACTCAAAAAAGAGAACCCCGGACTGCATTATACAAACTTAATGGATCAGGGAATCTACATAGATATGGTTGTAGGATCTGTTCTGCAGAATCTTGGAATGGGTGCAGTGCTGGCAGTGCTGATCCTGCTTGTGTTTTTAAAGGATATCAAACCTACTGCCGTCATCGCCTGCTCCATTCCGATTAGTGTAGTGTTTGCCGTCGTTATGATGTATTTCAGCGGCATTACCCTGAATGTTATTTCCCTTTCCGGCCTTGCGCTCGGAGTCGGTATGCTGGTGGATAACTCGATTGTTGTTATAGAGAATATTTACCGGCTGAGAAAAGAAGGGGTGCCGGTCAAGGAGGCTGCGATCGAAGGAGCAAAAGGGGTAGCCGGAGCAATCACTGCTTCTACGCTGACAACAATCTCTGTCTTCCTGCCGATTGTGTTCACAACAGGACTTACGAAGAAGCTGTTTTCCGATATGGCGCTGACAATCGGATATTCACTGATTGCCAGTCTGATCGTTGCAGTGACTTTTGTTCCGATGATGTCCGCCGGAGTGCTTCACAAAGTGACTGAAAAGGACAACAGGCTGTTTGACGGACTTCAGTCTTTGTACCGCGGAGTCATGGATAAGGTGCTCAGGAGGAAATGGATTGCCATCGTACTGACGCTGGCAGTGTTTGTGGGAGCAGTGATCGGGGCAACAAGGATTGGAACTTCCCTGATGCCGTCTATGGACAGTTCACAGATGAGCCTTACCATCGAGATGCCGAAAGGATCAGGCCTGAGTGATACGGCGGCTATGTCTGATACGGTCATGAAAAAAATTCGTGAGATTCCTGATGTAGACGGCGTCGGAGCTATGGTGAGCAGTTCATCAGGCATGGGAGGCACTTCGTCGGGAAGCAAGGCAGATCAGGATACAGCCAGCATGTATATCATGCTGAAAGAAGATAAAAAGCAGACAAATAAAGAGATAAAAAATGAGATCTTAAAAAAGACAAAGAAATTCGACTGTGAGATCCAGGTACAGGAGTCCAACATGGATATGAGCGCCCTCGGGGGAAGCGGGATTGCCATCGAAGTCAAAGGAAATGATATGAAAACGCTCCGCAGGACAGCCAGTGATATTGCAAAAAGGGTGGAATCTGTCAAAGGCACGAAGAATGTCAGTGACGGACAGGAGGAAACGACTCCCGATATCCATGTTACAGTTGATAAAGCAAAAGCCGCAAAATATGGTCTCACGGTGGCGACCGTTTATCAGCAGCTCAGCTCCAAGATTCAGGAGGGCTCCACAGCGACTACAATCAGCCAGAATGAAAAACAGTGGGATGTAAAAGTGTCCAATGACACCAAGGACAATATTACAAGAGCACAGCTGAAGAAAATGAAGCTCACTGGAACGAAGAAAGGGGAGAGCAGGGAAGTGGCACTTTCCAAAGTAGCCAGCTTCAGTGATACCGACAGTCTCTCTACGATCTCAAGATCAGCTCAGGAGAGAATACTGAATGTAACCGCAGAGCTTGAGGACGGTTACAATATCGGTATCGTAAGCCAGAATGTGACCAAAGCGCTGAAGGGGTACAAGGCGCCTGCAGGATACAGTTATAAAGTGACGGGTGAGATGGAATCCATAAATGATACCGCGGGACAGGTAGGATTGATGCTGATTTTGGCAATCGCATTTATGTATCTGATTATGGTGGCACAGTTCCAGTCACTCAAGTCTCCTTTCATTATCCTGTTTACAATTCCTCTGGCATTTACAGGTGGTCTGATCGGACTGTTTGTGGCGGGCAAGGATCTGAGCATCATTGCCATGATCGGTTTCGTCATGCTGTCCGGTATCATCGTAAATAATGGTATCGTTCTGGTGGATACGATCAATCAGCTGAGAGATAAAGGCTACGAGCTCATGGATGCTGTCATAACTGCCGGTTCCATGAGAATCCGGCCGATTTTAATGACGGCCATCACGACAATTTTGGGTCTTTCTACCATGGCACTGGGTCTTGGATCCGGGGCAGAAATGGTACAGCCGATGGCCATCGTTACAATCGGGGGACTGATTTATGGAACTTTGCTTACATTAATCTTTATCCCTTGTATCTACCTGGTGTTTAACAGAAAGAAGAAAAGGCAGAGATCCTGATTTTCTTACAAATGTATTAAATAAATGAGCTTGGCTTTACATTTTGATGATGGAAAGCTATAATAAGACAAGAATCATGTCATGTATTATGACATGGTTTTTGTTTGTAAAGGAGTGAAATATGAAAAAACTGGATGGCCATTTATGGAATATAATCCCCAAATATGCAGTGCTCCCATTGATTTGTTCTTTCACTTTTAATTCACTGATTTATACAGGTACACAGATTCTGTGCAGGGATTTTAAGCATTATGATTTTACAACGGCATTTGACCGTGCAGTACCTCTGATACCGGAATTTACGAGTATCTATCTGATCTGTTATCTGTTTTGGGCTGTGAATTATATCATGATAGGTAGGATTGGGAAGGAGCATTTATACCGGTTCTTAGTAGGAGATTTACTCTCCAGAGTCATCTGCGGTATCTTCTTTGTAATGGTTCCGACGACTCTGGCAAGGCCCGAAATAACCGGAACCGGGATATGGGATCAGATGCTGAATCTGGTTTATACGGTTGATCCGTCGGCAAATCTGTTTCCGTCCATCCATTGTCTGGTCAGCTGGTTTTGTTATGTTGGGATCAGGGGACAGAAAAAAGTACCTTTGTGGTATCAGCGTTTTTCCTGTGTTTTTGCAGTTCTGGTGTGTATTTCCACTCAGGTTACGAAGCAGCATTATATCATAGACCTGATAGGAGGGATACTGCTGGCAGAGGCTATGTATCTGGTCGGTCAGAAGACGGATTGGTATCTGAAACTGCAGAGTATGTTTACAAAGATCAACCGTGGTGTACATTTGGAGAGGGCAATCGACAAAGAGGTAGGTTATGGAGAATAAGAAGCGCTGGATTGGCAATGGCATCTTCTTTTTTGCACTGTTCGGGCTTACATTTTATGCAATCTTTCGCGGAAAAGAGCTGCCGGAACTTTTAAAGGTTATGAGAAGCGTCAGCCCTGTATACTATATATTAGGTTTTGGGCTGATCATCGTGTTTGTATGCTGCGAAGCTTTTATCATTTACAGAATGCTGCGTGTGCTCCGGTACCGCGTGCCGAAAAGGCACTGTATTCTCTATTCGTTTGTAGGATTTTTTTTCAGCTGCATCACGCCGTCGGCCACCGGAGGACAGCCGGCTCAGCTTTACTATATGAACCGGGATAAGATCGATGTTTCGGTGGGAACCGTTGTTTTGATGATCGTTACAATTTTATATAAGTTTGTATTAGTATTTCTGGGAGCGGCAATCTTTGTGTTCCGGCACAGTCTGATTACAGACTATATATCTCAGGTAGCATTTTTCTTTTATCTCGGTATCGGACTGAATGTTTTCTGCGTCGCACTGATGCTGATGCTGGTATTTGAACCGACGCTTGCGTCCAGAGTGCTTCTGTCAATGATACGGATGCTGGAAAAAATTCATATCCTTAAAAAGAAAGAAGAGCGGATCAGAAAAATAGAGGGCTGGATGCAGGACTACCATAAGGCTGCTGCAGTCATTAAAGAATATAAACTCATGATTTTTGAGATGTTTTTGGTGACTTTGGTTCAGAGAATTCTGCATTTTTCCATCACATATCTTGTCTATAAGGCGCTGGGACTCTCTGCACTTGGATTTGTTGATATTGTAGCACTTCAGTGTGTCATATCGATCTCGGTGGATATGCTTCCTCTTCCGGGAGGAATGGGAATCAGTGAAGGCTTGTTTTTAAGTATTTTCCATAAGATATTCAGGGGCAGTCTGCTGTATCCGGCAATGCTGCTGAGCCGGGGAATCAGTTATTATGCTCTGGTACTGATCAGTGCATTCTTGACTTTTGTGGCTCATGTGACAATAAAGCGTAAGGAATAGAGGTTTAATTATGATAGGATTTTATAATGTGTCAGTGATACTGACATATGCAGGTGTCGTCAGTGCTGTGTTCGGTATGTCAGCGGCATTTAACGGAAACTTTAAAATAGCAATGATTTGTCTGATGATCTCCGGATTTACAGATATGTATGACGGAACCGTCGCAAAAATGATCAAACGCTCCGATGACGCAAAGAAATTTGGAATCGAGATTGATTCCCTCTGTGATCTGATCTGTTTTGGAGCGTTTCCTGTCGTCATAGGTTATTCCATGGGGATGGATGCCTGGTATGCAAAAATCATATATATGATGTACATTCTGGGAGCGGTGATCCGGCTGGCATTTTTTAATGTCACCGAAGAGCAGAGACAGGCAGAGACAAGCGAGAGAAGAAAACATTACCGGGGACTTCCGGTCACATCGGTAGCACTGATTCTGCCCGTCGTATATCAGCTGAAAAGGTTTTTTACAGCACAGTTTCCATACATATATCTGCTGGCAGTATTGATCATTTCTCTGCTGTTTGTAATTGATTTCAGTGTGTTTAAGCCGGGAAAGAAGTGCATGTTCGCATTTGTAATTATAGGCATCCTGATCGCCGTCAGAATATATTTTCTTTAAAGGAGAAAAGAAATGAAATACGTGGATCAAAAAGGCCGCTGTTATGAGGAAGAAACTTTTCAGGATAAATTTCTGAAGCTTCTTTATGGAACTTACATCGGCCG
>OBWY01000049.1_pt1 | contig 114047 bp, 96 predicted proteins | sample 1538081 | NCBI WGS metagenome assembly OBWY01 (sample SAMEA2580089, study PRJEB22360) | human gut metagenome | biome: human gut; feature: human-associated habitat; material: faeces | place: Denmark | collected 2008/2010
AGGTTTTATGCGACCTGCAGGTACTTTTTTCTGATATCCAACTGTCAAACTCCCGGCAGATATACAACGGACTACCTGTAATGTGGGAACCAGCCATATCCGGCATGGGAAATGCGCATAACTGCGCACCTAAATTACAGGCGTATCCGCCGATATTCAGTCTGACGCCTAAAGCGTCTGGAAGCACGTGACTTTAGTCATGTGAGGTTTACTTTACAGGAATCAGTTGTAGGCGAACAGATTTTTGTGTATAATCATAAAGATATATGCCTGTTCAGGCACAAAAAATATTTCGAGAGATGTAAACGGTAACCGGTACATATTTTGAATCTGAAAGATTGTTGCAGAAATCAACTTGTTGATCAGCATGGTTGTTTGTAAAATAATGTACCGTACAGGAAGAAGACAGGAGAAAATATGAGCGATATTTATAGTACATTAAATCCTCAGCAGCAGGAAGCGGTTTACCATACAGAAGGTCCACTGCTGATCCTTGCGGGAGCGGGTTCGGGAAAGACAAGAGTACTTACCCACCGCATTGCTTACCTGATAGATAAAAAGGGAATCAATCCCTGGAACATTCTGGCTATCACATTTACAAATAAAGCAGCCAGTGAGATGAGAGAACGTGTAGATAAAATAGTGGGATTTGGTTCCGAGAGCGTATGGGTTTCCACATTCCATTCTACCTGTGTGCGTATTCTGCGTCGTTATATTGACCGTCTTGGATATGATACCAGATTTGCTATTTATGACACAGAAGATCAGAAAACTCTGATGAAAGAAGTGTGCAGAAAACTGAATATTGATACCAAAAAAACAAAGGAACGTTCTCTTCTGGCGCAGATTTCCCATGCAAAAGATGAACTGATCACACCGGATGAGATGGAACTGAATGCAGGTGGGGACTTTGTTAAAAAGAAGGTTGCTGAGGTATATCGGGAATATCAGGCTGCTTTGCGCAGAAATAATGCGCTGGATTTTGATGATCTGATCGTAAAGACCGTAGAGCTTTTTCAGAACTGCGGAGATGTTCTGGAAAATTATCAGGAACGTTTCAGATATATCATGGTGGATGAGTATCAGGATACCAATACTGCACAGTTTAAATTTATAAGCCTGTTGGCCTCTAAATATGAAAACCTCTGTGTAGTCGGTGATGATGACCAGTCTATCTATAAATTCCGCGGTGCAAATATTGGAAATATTCTTGGGTTTGAGCATGTTTTTCCAGATGCAAAAGTTATCCGTCTGGAACAGAATTACCGTTCCACAAAGAATATTCTGAATGCAGCCAATGCGGTGATCGCAAATAATACCTCACGTAAATCAAAAACACTCTGGACTGAGAATTCGGAGGGGGAACGAATCCATTTCCGCCAGTTCATGAACGGATATGAGGAAGCAGAGTATGTGGTAGGCGAGATTTCCAGAGCTCACAGAGAGAATGGTGCGAAGTATAAAGACTGTGCAGTTCTGTACAGGACCAATGCACAGTCACGACTCTTTGAAGAGAAGTGTCTTCTTGCGAATATCCCTTACAAGATTGTAGGCGGTGTGAATTTCTATGCGCGTAAAGAAATCAAAGACCTGTTATGTTATCTGAAGACAATTGACAATTCCAGAGATGATCTGGCAGTCCGCCGTATCATCAATGTACCGAAGCGTGGAATCGGAGCCACAACTCTTGGCAGAATACAAGATTATGCGGATAAAATGAGTGTGAGTTTCTATGATGCCTTGCGTGTGGCAGAGGAGGTCCCGTCTATTGGAAGAAGCCTTTCAAAGATTGATGGATTTGTAACCTTTATTCAGAGTTTAAAGAGTAAGGCAGAGTCTTATACAGTACGTGAACTTCTGGAAGAAGTGATTGAACTTACCGGATATGTGGCAGAGCTGCAGGCTGAAGATACAGATGAATCGAAGGCAAGAATCGAGAATATTGATGAACTTATTTCCAAGACAGAATCCTATCAGGAAGCAATGGAAGAACAGGGACAGACTGCCACACTTTCAGGTTTTCTCGAGGAGATTGCACTGATCGCAGACATTGACAGCGTGGATCCGGATCAGGATTATGTGCTTCTTATGACACTACATAGTGCCAAAGGTCTGGAGTTTCCGAGAGTATTTCTCGCAGGAATGGAAGATGGGATGTTTCCGTCTTATATGTCCATTATATCAGATGACAGATCTGATCTGGAAGAAGAGAGAAGGCTCTGTTATGTGGGTATCACAAGAGCTATGGAGGATCTGACGCTGACAAGTGCCAGACAGCGGATGCTCCGGGGAGAAGTACAGTATAATAAAGTATCCAGATTTGTACGTGAAATTCCGCGGGAGCTTGTGGATCTGGGACAGGAAGCTCAGGAAAAGAAGAAAAAGATTGAAGAGATGATTCAGGCAGACAGAAACCTTGCAAAAATGAAAATGGCTTTTGAGACGAAAACATTCAAGCCCAGAGAATTTAAGGTGACGAAGGCTGCTGCACTGGATTACGAAGTGGGAGACACTGTCCGCCACATTAAATTTGGTGTAGGAATTGTCAAAGACATTGTAGACGGCGGAAGAGATTATGAAGTCACTGTTGATTTTGACAAAGTGGGAATAAAGAAAATGTTCGCAGGATTTGCAAAGCTGAAAAAAATATAGTAATGGGGCAGGTGACTTAAGTCACCTGCGGAGGCTGCGAAAAGCAATAAGCAGTAAGACGAACGATTTTATCCGCTTTATATATGAGACAGGAGTTCAGGAAGTTTCATAAGACTGTCAAATTCATGATCAGGGATGATTTCTGAAGTTTTCTCATGGCTGGGATTAAACCAGATCGTGCGGATTCCGGCATTGATGCCGCCCTGGATATCAGAGGTCAGGCTGTCCCCCACGATTACGGCTGTTTCCTTATGGAAATCAGGGATTCTGGAGAAGCAGCAGTTAAAGTATTCCCTGCCCGGTTTATTGTATCCCAGTTCTTCAGAGATAAAAATATCCTCAAAGTAACGGGAAATTCCGGAACTTTTAAGCCGTCCCTTCTGGACACTTAAGGTACCGTTTGTAACCAGATACATCCGGTATTGACCGTAAAGAGTTTCGAGCAATTCTTCTGCACCATCTATGAAATAGTGTCCCTGGGCCAGAAGAGTTTCATAGGTATGTGCAGCTTCTTTTGCAGGTACATCCACATTCAGCTCTGCAAAAAGAAGCCGGAATCTCCGAAGCTTTACCTGGTCTCTGGTGATCTTGCCCTGTTCAAGAAGCTTCCACTGGGCGAGGTTGAGCTCACTGTAACGCTTCAGAACTGAAGGCTCGGGAGCAATGTGAAAACTTTTCAGAGTTTTTGCGATAGCTGCTCTTTCTGCCCGGTTAAAATCAAGTAATGTATTATCAAGATCAAAAAAAAGTGTTTCTACCATAAGGATTTATCCTCTCTTATCAGATCGTTGCTGTCGGCATATTTTTAAGTCAGGGGCAAAATTCATTCCAGATTGCCTGCGGCAATGGAATTTTGGTTTGTATGTCTCGGGATTTTGGCATATTCATGCCAAAACACATCGCGGGATAGTGGTGTGTAAACAGTAACCCCCTGATATCATTATAATAAAGAAATTAACAAAAGTATAGAATAAATGCAGATATCTTATGGTAAAATTACAGAAAAAGTGTTATAATAATTTCATTAAACAGCAGACGGCAGAAGTGTTAAGTGTCAGCTGATGAATTATTGAGAGGATGGTGCGATTATGAATATCAAAATTGAAGAATTATTATCAGCATTAAACAGAAAAGAAGAAGAGAAAGAAAAAAATACAGTCCTCTGGGTACTGGCAATCATTGGCGCAGTTGCAGCAGTAGCAGGTATCGCATTTGCTGTATATCATTTCTTTGCTCCGGATTATCTGGAAGATTTTGAAGAGGATTTTGACGATGACTTCGATGATTATTTCGAAGATGAAGAAGAATAATTACCTGTAATATGAAAATGAAAGAATAGCTCCGGCTTATACCGGGGCTATTTTTATGGAGGTTATTTATGAAAAAAGGCGAAATTTATGAAGGCGTGATTGAGAAAGTAGATTTTCCTAATAAGGGAATTGTGATAACAGACGGACAAAAAGTTACTGTAAAGAACGGAATGCCTGGACAGAAAGTCCGTTTTATGATCAATAAGAAGCGTTCCGGACGTGCAGAGGGAAGACTTCTGGAAGTGTTGGAGAAGTCTCCGCTTGAAACAAGAGAACCGGTCTGTAGCATTTTTCCGGAATGTGGAGGATGCATGTATCAGACCATGTCCTATGAAAACCAGCTCAAAATGAAAGAATGTCAGGTTCGCGAACTGTTGGATGGTGCATTGAACGGCACTGATTACCAGTGGGAGGGAATTCATGGAAGCCCCATTGAATTCAGATATCGAAATAAAATGGAATTCTCCTTTGGTGATGCATATAAGGATGGTCCGTTGACGCTGGGTCTGCACAAAAAAGGCAGTACCTATGATATTCTTACAGCAGATGACTGTCAACTGGTTCATGAAGATATGACGAAAATCCTGACTTGTGTGCATGAATACTTCCTGAAACGAAACGTTTCCTATTATAAAAAGATGCAGCATACAGGATATCTGCGCCATCTGCTTCTCCGCCGCGGTGTGACTACAGGAGAGATTCTGGTCCATGTGATTACCACCAGTCAGGAAGAACATGATCTGGAATCTCTGAAAGAAGAACTTCTTGCACTTCCGCTGGAGGGTAAAATTGTGGGAATCATGCATATTATCAATGATTCTCTTTCTGATGTGGTGCAGAGTGATGAGACACGTATCCTTTACGGTCAGGATTTCTTTTATGAAACGCTTCTGGGACTGCGATTTAAGATCAGTACATTTTCATTTTTCCAGCCTAATTCCCTGGCTGCGGAAGTGCTTTATTCTATCGTACGTGAGTATATCGGAGATACGAAGGATAAAGTAGTGTTCGACCTTTACAGCGGAACCGGAACGATCGCCCAGCTTGCAGCCTCCGTAGCGGACGAAGTGATAGGTGTGGAAATTGTGGAAGAGGCAGTAGAAGCTGCAAAGCAGAATGCAGCACTGAATAACCTGAGTAATTGCAAATTTATTGCAGGAGATGTCCTTAAAGTCCTGGATGATCTGACGGAGAAACCGGATGTGATCATTCTGGATCCGCCAAGGGATGGAATCCATCCCAAAGCATTGCCGAAGATTCTTTCTTATGGGGTAGACCATATTGTATATATTTCCTGCAAAGCGACCAGCCTGGCAAGAGATCTTCCGGCATTTCTGGCGGCAGGATATAAGCTGGAAAAAGCCTGCTGCGTTGATCAATTTTGTCAGACTGTTCACGTGGAGACGGTTGTTCTTTTGTCCCAACTGAAACAAAAGCCGGATGATTACATTAATGTCACGATTGAAAGAGAGTGCAATTGTGGAGGCATTGAAGCATTGTAAGATGAATAAATAAAGAGAGGTGCAGATGCTATGCCAGGTATACTCGTGGTTGAAGATGATGAAAATTTAAATCGTGGAATTACATTTTCACTGAAAAAATCCGGATATGAGGTTTTTTCAGCAGAATCAGTGAAAAAAGCGAAAAGAATTGCAAGTGATAATAATGTGGATGTTACCATTTGTGATGTGAATCTTCCGGATGGGAATGGACTGGAATTTGTAAGGTGGATGAGATGCAATTATAATACATACATTATTTGTCTTACAGCACTAGATCAGGAGATAGATCAGGTCATGGGATATGAAGCAGGGGCAGATGATTATATTACAAAGCCGTTTAGTCTTTCGGTACTTCTTTTGAAAATAGAAGCACATTTCCGCCGCAGACAGGAGAAAACGGAAGCCGGAAAGATGATTTCGGGAGATATCGTATTTATCGCAGGAGAAATGAAAGTCCTGATAAAGAGTCGTGAAATCAGTCTGACAAAAACGGAGTTGAAAATGCTGACTTTTTTTCTTCAGAATCCGAAACAGATTCTTTCAAAAACACAAATATTGGAAAATGTGTTTGATCTGGAAGGGGATTTTGTGGATGAAAATACAATCGCTGTCAATATCAGAAGACTCCGTGAGAAAATCGAAGACAATCCGGCTGCACCGGTCTATATAAAGAATATCAGAGGCCTTGGGTATATATGGAATCAGGAGGTAAGGCAGTGACAAAGAGATATCGCAAGAAGATTACAGTAGTGCTCTCCTTGGTATTACCTGTCATATTATTGTTTGCAATATTAAATTGCTTTACCACGTATGTGTTTTATGAAGATTATAAATATAAAATGAATCTTATGACAGAGATTGCTGCAAAGGAAGAATTTTCCGGGCTGGATGCTGTTTCGGAATTGCTTAAGGATAAGGATATTGAAACTAACGAACAGGGAAGGCGATTATTGGAGCAATATGGATACTGGGGGAATAAAGGGAATGCATTTTATTCGCAATTCCGGCATCAGGTTATGGTAACCGGTGCTGTAAGCACTGTGATATGCGTGCTTCTTTTGACTTTTTTACTTTATTGGAAGAAAAAAGAAGATGCGTGTCATCAGAAAATTTTAGACCAGTTGGAAGAAATTCTGATCAGATTCCGTGAAAATAAATTTGATGATTTACTGAAAACGGAAAATCATGCAGAACTGGAAAAATTGAATGACCAGCTTGAAGCAATCGGACATCATATTCAGTTGATAAAGGAAGAAGCAAGGGCAGAAAAGGAGAATACGAAAGAAATGGTTTCTGATATTTCTCACCAGTTAAAGACACCGGTTGCAGCTTTGGATACATGTTTTAGTGTGCTGATGCAGAATGACTTAAGTGCCACAGAACAGGAGGAGTTTCGTATCCGTTGTCGGAGTGCTCTGGATGGACTGGAGACATTATTGCAGTCGCTTCTTGAAATATCCAAGATGGAAACTGGACTGATTCAGATTAATAAGAAAAAACTTCCGCTTATGGATACTGTCATATCTGCTGTGAATCGCATTTATCCTAAAGCGGATGAGAAAGAAATTGAATTCGTTTTTGACTATGAAAAAGAGCTGGAAACATGCACGATTATGCAGGATAAAAGGTGGCTTGGTGAAGCTGTGATCAACGTTCTGGATAATGCGGTCAAGTACAGTCCGTGTGGTTCAAAAATATTTATCCGGTTACAAAAAAGAAACTATCTTGTAAGAATGGAAATTGAGGATCAGGGAATTGGTATTCCGCAGAATGAGTATCACAAAATTTTTCAACGATTTTACAGAGGAAGTTCCAAGGAGGTCATGGAAAAGAGTGGTACAGGAATCGGACTTTTTCTATCGAGAGAAATTATCGAAAAACACGCAGGTACGATTACGGTAACCTCCGGCAAAAAGAAAAAAGGAAGCACGTTTGTGATTCAATTACCATATGTTGGTTAAATTTTAAGTGAGCAGAAATCTTACAATTCTGTAAGACTTCTGCTCGTTTTTTGAAAGTGAAATGAAAGATTACCCTGATACAATTTGGATGTAGGATGAAAAGGAGGCAACACATGAGTGTGATATTAGAAACCAAGCAGCTTTGTAAGTTTTATGGCGCAGGTGAGAATCAGGTCAAAGCGGTCAATCAGGTGGACATTCAGATTGAGCAGGGAGAATTTGTCGCAATTGTTGGAAAGTCAGGTTCCGGTAAAAGTACATTACTTCATATGCTTGGAGGGCTAGACACCCCGACAAAAGGCAGTGTTACTTTAGCAGGGAAAGATTTATACAGGATGAAGGAAGATGCCCTTGCTGTTTTCCGCAGAAGAAAAATCGGATTTGTTTTTCAGGCATTTAATCTGGTTTCATCTGTTAATGTCTGGGAAAATATTGTACTGCCACTGGGGCTGGATGGAAGAAAAGTGGATGAAGCGTATGTAAATGATATTATTGCAACTCTGGGGATTGAAAACCGGATTTATAATCTGCCAAATCAGTTATCCGGAGGACAGCAGCAGAGAGTAGCAATTGCAAGAGCACTGGTGAATCGTCCGGAAATTATATTTGCAGATGAGCCGACAGGAAATCTTGATTCTAAGACCAGTGATGAGGTAATCGCTCTGCTTAAGATGACAGCAAAAAAATATGGACAGACAATTGTAATGATTACCCATGATGACGAAATTGCACAGGTCGCTGATCGTATTCTGGTAATTGAGGATGGACAGGTGGTGGATTTCAGATGAAGACAATAAGCAGGATTGCATATAGCAATGACAAAAAGAACAGGACAAGAAGTATACTGATCATGATGGCAATCTGTCTGACCACGATGCTGCTTGTTATCATCAGTACTGTGGGAAATGGGGTAATTCATTTACAGAAAAGTCAGGCGGCAGGATCATATGGAAGCAATTATGGTCTGTTTGTTTCCGCAGACGGATCGCAGTTAAAAGAAGTAAACCGCCGTGCGGAAATAGATGCTACAGGCACTATGTGCACCGAAGGTATCATAAAAGGCAATGAAAAAGGCGGGTTTGTCTGCATGGATGAGACTGCAAGAAAAATGCTTCCTTATAATAAAGAATATGAGTTGAAGGAAGGAAAGTATCCGGAAAAAATGCAGGAAATTGCCGCAGGAAGAGCATTTTTTCGTGCAATGGGGTATGGTGATGTAAAGATCGGAGATACGGTTACACTGGATTACCGCGCAGGGATGCAGTCAGAATATAAGCCGGAAGAATTTGTTGTCAGCGGAATCCTATATGATCGGGATGAGTATACCATCGAGGCATCTTATGTTGCTTTCGGGTCACAGGAGTTTTATGATGAGCACGTCGCAGAGAATGACAGACAGTATAATATTTATTTTACTTTAAATGATTCTTCAAATGTATCTATGAATAATATTGATTCGGTTATAAAGCAGATTGCAGCAGCTTGTGGGATCGAAGAAAAAAACGTTATAGTCAATGATCTCTATTTGCAATGGGTCTTGCAGCCGAGTTATGAAATGATTGCGGTATGTGGGGTTTTGATTCTTGCAATTGTACTTTTCTCTGTTGTGGTCATTTATAATATTTTTCAGGTCGGTATTGCCAACAAGATACAGGAGTATGGAAAAATCAAGGCTCTGGGAGCGACAAAAAAGCAGATGAAACAACTGATCTTCAGAGAGGGTATGTTTTTGACAATTTCTTCAATACCAGTTGGATTGCTTCTTGGTTTTCTGATTGCAAAATGCGGTTTTAACTGGCTGGTAGAACAGGGAAACCTTGTATCAACCGGAACTGGCTCTATGGGAGTCCAAAATCGGCAGATGCCACTGTTTTCCCTGCCTGTTATGCTTCTATGTATTTTCGTGTCATTTTTTACCGTTGCTTTGGCGCTGCGTAAACCAATGAAAATTGTTTCACGGATTTCACCTATCGAAGCAACACGGTATTTAGAAAATGCAGAAACACAAAAAAAAGGAAAACGAAATGGCAGAAAAAATGTCACCGTGTTTTCTATGGCAATGGCAAATGTAACGGGTAATCCCAAAAGAACTATTGGTACTATCCTCACAATGGGTTTTTCTTGCGTATTGTTTGTGATTATCTCTAATTATGTGGGAAATATTGACACGGAGCATGAAGCACGTCTTTCCGTTAATCATGGACAATTTGAACTGCAGCTTGACTATTCTGCTGAGTATGATGAAAGATATCCGGAGAATAATCTGGATACGATTCTGACGGATGATCCATTGAATGATTCGCTGATTGAAGAAATCAAAAGCATTCCGGGAGTAACAGATGTCATGACGAGAGAGATTGTCTCTGTAAATCTGAACGGAACAAGATTTCCGGTTGATATTGTGAGTAAAAAGGATTTTGATTTTATGCGCCAAGAAGGGGATATTGGCTCTATGGACTATGATCAGGCGGTAAAGAATGGTGATATTTTCTTTGGCTGGTCAACGTGGATGGAACAAGATGGATATGCTCCGGGTGAATCCATTGCATTTGACTTTGAGAATGGAAGTGGAACCTATACCTATCAGGGAAAGATTGCAGGATCTTTTGTAAGTGCGGACACTTATCTTGTCATTCCGGAAGGTGTATATCGTTCCATGAATCCGAGGGGAACAGCCTATGGCTATCTGTGGGTGGACTGTGATAAAAAAGATGTGGCATCTGTAGAACAAAGTCTGAATACTTTGATTTCTAATACTTCGCATATAAAAATGGATACTTATCATGCGCAGTTACAATCTGCCGAATTTGCAAGCAGCATGATGAAGCTTGGCTGTTATCTGTTTATGGCTATTGTAGGACTCATCGGGTTTATGAATATGGCGAATACCATGATCATGAATATTACGACAAAAAAGCAGGAATATGGTATATTACAGGCTGTGGGTATGACAAATAAACAATTAAATTCATGCCTGCAGTTACAGGGACTGATGTTTACGGTTGGTACCATATGCGTAGCTTTGATCATTGGTCTGCCGCTCGGCTATGCACTTTTTTCCTATGCAAAACATAATGGAATATTTGGAATGAATATCTATCATGTTCCAATCGTACCAATTTTTATTATGATTTTTTTGGTCGGTCTGTTGCAGATTGTACTTTCCTGCGTTTTAAGCAGTAATCTGAAAAAGGAAACGCTGGTAGAAAGAATAAGGTATCAGGGATAGCAAGTAATATGTAATGAACTAGAGCGTGTCTGAAAAATAAAAATTGCACAAAACGCATGTTTTATTTCCCTTTTTCATGATAAAATAAAGAAAAAGGGGTGTTCACTATGTTGAGACGATATGAGTTGACTGATTAAGAATGGCTTCGCATTGAACCTTTATTACCTCCTGAAAATACTGGAAAACAAGGACGTCCGAGAAAGATGGACAGATTATATCACGAGAAATGATTGAGCAGTCCATTGACGATGGTGAAGCTTACCGCATTGTACTTGATGGCAAAAAAGTAGGCGGTGTTGTGATTAAAGTCGAGGGTGAAAAAGGCGACCTTGATCTTCTTTTCGTTGCGCCATCAGTTCATAGCAAAGGCATCGGGTATGCTGCATGGTGCGAAGTTGAGAAGTTACATCCAGAAGTGAAAGTTTGGGAAACCGTAACGCCCTATTTCGAGCAGCGGAATATCCATTTTTATGTGAACAGATGTGGTTTTCGCATCGTAGAGTTCTTTGACAAATATCACCAAGACCCCAATGATCCGGAAATGAATGCTGAAAAGCAGGACGAGCAGTTTCCGGACGGAATGTTTCGGTTTGAAAAGGTTATTCGGTAAATTTATATTTGATAAAGGAGATGGCAAATATGTGATGGTCTATTGGGGGCGGAATCATAATCTTTGCGTTAGGTATGTTTATCTTCTTAAAGCCGGGCTTAATATGGAAATTAACAGAAGAATGGAAATCTTATCGTGCAGATGAACCATCTGAGTTCTATTTGAAAGCCACAAAAATCGGTGGTGCTTTATTTGCCCTATTTGGAATTATTATGATTATGCTTCCATTTATTTTGGAGTGACAATTCCGGTTTGCAGAATACTACTTGTAGGACTTGGTTTCCACTGTTTTTTTATTAAAGTGTAAAGAAAAACTGCGCCATAGCCTTGGCAGGCCATCGCGCAGCGATTTTGTTCAATTGGAAGTTATGGCTTTGAATTTTTCCGAATAATCAGCTTTAGGATAATACATACGACCACCACAACAGCCACCAAGGCACCATCCAACAGCAGCTCTGTGTACCACGGTGCAGACTGTATGGCATATAAATTTGGGTAGGTTTTAAAGTGCCAGAACTTATAAATTCCGAATCCAATGAAAACTCCTATTGATGAACCAATAACGATGTTTAAAAAACAATTCAACTTTCTCAGCATGGCAGTGCATCCCTTTCCAAATTTCCGATTTGTACTTATTTCTTAAACAGCTCAGAATGTGAACCAAGGCGATAAAGCATCAAAACAAGAACATCTCCACAAATCTCATAAATAAGCAGCCAGTCCGGTTCGATGTGACACTCACGCGTGCCTTTGTAGTTTCCTGTAAGGTCATGATCCCTGTATTTTGCATCTAGCGTACCGCCATTCGCCAGAATATCAATTACTTCAAACAGCTTATCAAGATTTTTATTTTGCTTTTTGGCAAGCTTCAAATCCTTTTTAAACTGATTAGTAAACTGAATGTCGTATTTCATACGTCGAGAGCTGCCTTAAGCGCATCCATACTGGAATAACGCGGAGCAGAAGGATCCTTCATCATTTTTCTGCCTTCCTCAATGGCAGCGGCTGTCGTATCATTCGGTACTTCCAGTTTTAATTCAAAAGGAATACCATGCTCACGGATAGCGGTTCTTAGGAACATATTTACAGCAGTTGTCATATTCAGACCAAGCTCATTGAAGATTTCCTCCGCCTGGTCCTTGATTGCCTTGTCTATACGAATATTTAAATTAGTTGTTGCCATACAGAACACCTCCATTCAAGTATAGTATATTCAAATATGTGCCTAATGTCAACACATTGTCATCATATAAGATATATATGAAAAACTGAAATAAATACTTTCTCCCCCAAATTATGCCTGTTTTGTTAAAAAACTTGATATCTGTTGTCCAAGAAAGAAACCAACCTGTGGATATAATTCTTGGATTTCCTGATATTTTGCCTCAATCATTTCCGGTTCATCAGCCCAGGTTTTTTCATATATTTTGAAAGCTCTTTTAAAATGTGTTTTGGCTTGCGAAAGATTGGCGGTCATCAGATAAATGGTTCCAAGAGTTTCCTGAAAATCTAGCAATAATGCCTGGTCAGAGTCAGTGCCAATGCTTTTTGTCTTTAACAGATCCTTTAATTCCTGAATGATTACATTCATACCTTTGTGGTAGTTATAGTTATCCATGTATGGAAATTTAACCACACAGACGATAGGAAAGTGTGGGGGATTTCGCCTGTGTCATGACACAGGCAGTGCTTGCTACTCTTGATTAGTTAAAGACTTTTAACTTTCCTGATTTTAAAATAATACCGATCAATAATATCCTGCAATGTAATGGATTTCATTTTTTCATCTACCATATTTTGAATTTCATGATAGAAGTCCCCAATAGCGAATTGAATGTTGATACCGATTCCACAATCCGGATTGGTATCTGTGTCCAGGTGAAGCAGCGGCTTATCGCCCTCTACCGCTCGGTAGATGTCATACATATTGATTTTATCTGCCGGTTTTGCAAGAGCGGCATTCGCATGACCTTGTGTGTTGACAACAATGCCTGCATTTTTCAGGGTTGCCATAAGCTGTCTGACATAAGCCGGGTTTGTCTTGATACTTTCTGCAATTTTTGTGCTGGAGAGTTGTTCTTCATCTCCAAGAGCAATAAATATAAGAATATGAATGGTGTCACTAAGCTTTGTGGAATATTTCATTTGTCACCTCGAATTTTCTTCTTGCAATTTTTAAACTTACATGATAATATGATTTTAATGTTTGATGTAAATTTAATTTTAACAAGTGAAAGAATAAAAGTCAAGCAAAATAAAAAGTGTGGAATCTGATATGAAAAGGGAGATAAAGTGGTGTATGCAAAAGGAGGAACAAGTCAGTTTTCTGGCGGGAAAGGAAATGTGATGAAGATGAATGTATATCAAGAGATAAGTCAAATCATCAAAGAAGCAGATGGTATTTTGATTGGAGCCAGTAATGGTTTGTCTATCGCAGAGGGATATAATATTTTTGCTGATGACGCATGGTTTCAGGAAAATATGGGAGATTTCAGAGAAAAATACGGACTGCGTTGCGTTTTACACGGATTTTCAGTACCAATGAAGGTAGAAGAAAGGTGGGCGTTTGTAAGCAGACTTGTTAAGGCAAAAGCTATGCAGGATGAGCCGAGTGAGATTATGAAAAACATCTATGCACTGGTAAAGGATAAAGAATATTTCGTAGTAACTTCCAATGCGGAGGATCATTTTGTGCCGGCAGGTTTTGAGTCAGACCGTGTTTTTGAAATGGAAGGGAAATTAACCCAGATGCGGTGCAAGAACAGATGTCATGACGAGGTCTATCCTAATCAAAAAGCAGTTCTCGCCATGACAGAAGAGGAAGTAAACGGAAGAGTACCCAAAGAGTTACTGCCGAAATGTCCAAAATGCGGTGGAGATATGGAAGTAAATTGGGGTGAGATGTCCTCGTTTACAGAAACGAAAAATTGGAAGGAAAAGGCTGCCCGTTATCAAGAATTTATTCAGAATTTACATGGAAAGAAGCTGGTAATTCTGGAATTTGGCATTGGTTGGAGAAATCAGATGATTAAAGCTCCTTTGATGCAGCTTGCAGCAGTAGAACCACAGGCAAGATATATCACATTTAATAAGGGCGAAATTTACATTCCAGAGGAAATCAAAGAAAAATCCATCGGTGTGGATGGTAATCTTACGGTAGCGTTAAAGGAAATCAGAAAGGGAAGGATAGACTAAGTAAGGTGGTTAAAGATATTACAGTTGTGAGATAGGAGAATGAAAAAAATGAGCTGTTATGAAAATTTGGTAATGAAAACACAAATGAACTATTCCAGACACTATAGTACCTATGCATCCGGCGGTACTGCTGCAGTGTTGAGCAAACAAAAACCACTTTCTTATGAGGAACAGATTCAGGAATTTGTTCGTAGAGTGCAGGAGGCAGAGTGTATCATAGTAGGCGGAGCATCCGGTTTATCAGCGGCAGGAGGTGGTGACTTTTATTATAGTGATACCCCTTCTTTTCGTGAGCATTTTGGAAAATTTGCAGATAAGTATGGATTCAAAGGTGCTTTTAGCGGAATGATGCATCGGTTTTCTACAAGAAATGAACACTGGGGATATGTGGCAACCTTTTTAAATACTACACAAAATGCCCCTATCAGAGATCCATATCTGGATTTGGATAGAATCTTGCAGGGAAAGGACTTTCATATCTTAACGACTAATCAGGATACACAGTTTGTAAAGATTTATCCGGAAGAAAAGGTCAGTGAGATTCAGGGAGATCATCGTTTCTTCCAGTGTTCCCAGTGCTGTCAGGATGAAACATGGGATGCCGTACAACCTGTGGCAGATATGATTGCGGCTATGGGAGAGGGGACAATGGTGCCGGATGAACTGATTCCTCGCTGCCCTCATTGTGGTGCGGAAATGTTTCCGTGGGTAAGAGGATATGGGAATTTTCTGCAAGGGAAAAAATACGAAGAAGAATATGAGAAAATCTCAAAATACATTCAAAAGAACAAAGATAGAAAAATTCTCTTGATAGAACTTGGAGTAGGGCGCATGACACCGATGTTTATACAGGAACCGTTTTGGGAACTGACAAACAGTTTGAAAGATGCATATTATATTTCCGTAAATTCAGAATATCAGTTTTTGCCGGAATTCATTGAAGATAAGGGAATTGCTATTTTGGGAGATATAGGAACAGTGTTAAAAGATTTGCGGAAAGCAAAAGAGGAAAGTGCATTTGTATAGGATGCTTGTTCTTGATATTCCACTTGATGGAGAAACATTAGAATATTGATTGATACAAAACTGCACTCAGGGATATTGTGGGTGCAGTTTTGTATTAAAATTATTGATTACGATACAGTTTCTGATATGCAGTAGGTAATATCTGAAATATATCTCGGAAAGCCGATGTAAATTTACTTTGGTTTTTATATCCCACAGCGGCGGCAATTCCCGAAATAGATTTATCTTCCTGCAACAGCATATTCGATGCCAACTTCATACGGTATTCTTTCATGTAAGAAGCGATGGGCATTCCATAGACTGCTTTGAAAACGGATTTCAAAGTAGTGGTGTTCATCAGATACTGCTTTGACAACTCTTCAATAGTATAGTGGCGTTTTAGGATATGTTCCCGTGTACGAAAAATGGGCATTTTATTGTTATTTTGAAAAGCTGCGAGGCGTTTCAGGAAGAGCAAACTGTTGAAGTCAAAAAGTGGCTGGGAGCGTTATATTTAATTCACTTTGGCAAGGTGATATGACTGTATGGATCAAGGTTGGTTGCAGCTTCTGACTTTTATAGCCGTAATCCTTTAATATCTTTAATGCGTGATAAGATCATATTGCAACTGCAGCTGATAATGCCAGGCAGTGTATCAATGACATTGTGCAGGAAGTACTCCATTTCATCACCTGATGAAGCAACGGCATGTACATGAAGCCTGTCTCTTCCTGTGACACGGTAAATCTGTGAGACTGTATCATTTTTGTACAATATATCTGTCACCTGCGCCAGGTACTCCGGTTTTGTTTCAATTTCAAAATAGCATGATACAGCCCCACTGATTTTTTGCGGATTAATAATTGTTGTATATTCTTCGATTACGCCTCTTTTCTCCAAAGCCTGGATACGGGCTTTTACTGCCACTCTGGAAATACCGGTTTCTTCACCGATATCAGAGTAAGAGATACGTGCGTTTTCTATAAGCAGCCGGATAATCTTCTGATCCAGCTCATCTAAACCGTCCAGGTACATAAGTTCCCTCCTGTAAAATAATATAAAATAATATCCATCTGATAGCAGCTTTTTTCAATATCAAATATCATATCATTTATATTACTAAAAGTAAACAGCAGCTTGACTTATTTGCTGTAACTACATATAATTGTTGCGTAACGAAATCTTAAACTTACATTTTGAAAATACAATCGTGATTTCGGATAAAAAGCAGGAATTGATGGAGGAAAATGAGAATGTCAAAAGATGAATATTTAATCACAGATGCCCCTCTTAAAGCACTGACTGTTTTTGCAATGCCTATGATTCTGGGCAGCTTCTTTCAACAAGTATATAATATGGCTGATTCCATTATCGTAGGTCAGTTTGTGGGATCCTCTGCACTTGCGGCAGTTGGAGCCTGTGCCGCTTTGACCAATGTTTTCATCTGTGTGGCTTTGGGAGCCGGTGTAGGAGCAGGTGTACTTGTGAGCCGCTATTTTGGAGCTCAGAATTATAGCAAAATGAAAACAATTGTGTCAACATCGTTGATCAGTTTTCTGATTCTGAGTATACTTCTGGGGGTTTTTGGCTTTGTTTTTTCTCATTTTATGATGAGTTTATTACAAACACCTGCTGACATACTGGATGAAGCGGTACTGTATCTGCGTGTTTATTTTGTGGGATTTCCCTTTCTGTTTATGTACAATATCCTTTCAACGATGTTCAATTCCATCGGTGAATCGAAGATTCCGCTGGGCCTTTTGATATTTTCTTCTGTTTTGAATATTGTTATGGATCTTTGGATGGTGGCAGGTTTAGGGCTGGGTGTGTTCGGTGCCGCCCTTGCAACTCTCATTGCGCAGGGGATTTCCGCAGTGTTTTCGCTTTTGATTTTCTTTAACCGGATGCGTCGATATAAAAGCCGCTTTAACTGGTTTGACAGGCAGGAGTTACATTCCATGCTTCGTATTGCAGTACCATCGGTTCTTCAGCAATCCACAGTGTCAATTGGTATGATGATCGTACAGGCGGTTGTAAATCCCTTCGGTACACAGGCGCTGGCAGGTTATGCGGCAACCATGAGAGTAGAGAATGTTTTTTCACTGATATTTGTATCCATTGGAAATGCGGTTTCGCCCTATGTTTCCCAGAATCTTGGAGCAAAGAAAATTGAACGTATTAAAAAAGGATATCACGCTGCACTGGTGTTAGATCTGTGTTTCGCAGTCCTTGCTTTCATAGTCATTGAAACACTGCACACCCCAATTTCTTCCTTATTCCTTGGAAAAGATGGAACCGCTCTGGCATATCAGGTGTCCGGGGATTATATGAAATGGCTGGGATATTTCTTTATTTTTATGGGTATTAAGATGGCAACAGATGGAGTTCTTCGTGGACTTGGAATTATGCGGCCGTTTCTCATTGCCAATATGGTAAACCTTGCCATTCGGCTGTCAGTTGCCTTGATTTTTGCACCGCGTTATGGAATTGCATTTGTCTGGCTTGCTGTACCGGCCGGATGGCTTGCGAATTTTCTGATCTCCTATGGGGCACTTAGAAAATCATGGCCGGTTGATGAAGGAGTTTCATTCCGGTAAATTTCTCTTAAGTTTTGATGGGAAGCTGGATTTGTATGTTAAGAGGTATATTTTCGTTACTGTTCACTGGCAATATCCTGCGAAGCGTGTTGCTGTGAACAGTAACATATTTTCTTATAGACATGATATAGTATGAGTGCTATAATAAAAATAATTTTTTATGGCATTTATTGGCAAACCGGTTGAAAAGCCGGGGCGCAAAGCCAGAAGGAGCTAAAGTCAGATTGAAATCTGGCCATGCCAGCCGGTTGCATCATGCCTCAGTAATAAAAAAAGGTAAATGTTAAATGGGCATTATGGAAAAAGTTCCTGTAAAATTTTTTACAAGGAACTTTTTTTTGTCTTCAAGCGGATATTCGCAACCTCCGCAGGGGACTTACCTGATTCGGTTAAATTTGATGGAAAATAGAGAAGAACAGCAGGAATGGAGAAAAGATGAAAGGAAAAAGAGTGATTGCAGGCATTCTGCTTGTGGGAATTTTAGCAACTGCCCTGGCAGGGTGCAAAAATGCAGATGTTACTAAAAAAGAAAGAGAAAAGCCCGTTATCACCCTGGGCAGTGACAGTTATCCGCCATACAATTATCTGAATGAAGATGGAATCCCCACAGGAATTGATGTGGAACTGGCTACAGAAGCTTTCAGAAGAATGGGGTATCAGGTGGATGTTGTCCAGATCAACTGGGAGAAGAAAAAAGAACTGGTAGAAAGCGGAGAGATCGACTGTATTATGGGCTGTTTTTCCATGGAAGGACGCCTTGACGATTACCGCTGGGCAGGACCCTACATAGCAAGCCGCCAGGTAGTTGCTGTAAATGAGAGCAGTGATATCTATAAACTAAGTGATCTGGAGGGAAAGAACCTTGCCGTCCAGTCCACAACCAAACCGGAAGGCATCTTTCTGAACCGGACAGATGAAAGGATCCCCAAACTGGGCAATCTGATCAGTCTTGGGCACAGGGAACTAATCTATACCTTTCTGGGAAAAGGATATGTAGATGCAGTTGCTGCACATGAGGAATCCATTGTCCAGTACATGAAGGATTATGATGCAAGCTTCCGTATCCTGGAAGATCCGCTGATGGTGGTCGGGATAGGTGTTGCTTTTGCAAAAGAGGATGACAGAGGAATTTGTGAGCAGATGGATCAGACGCTGGAAGAAATGCGTCAGGATGGCACATCCCTGAAAATCATTAAAAAATATCTGGATGATCCCCAGAAGTATCTGGAGGTGGATAATCTTGGATATTAGGAGAAGAATAAAAGTAAAGCGATTCTGGATATTCGGCATTCTGCTTGGAATCTGTGTGACTGCAGCTTCCCTGTATTACTTTTTTCAGGCAGAGAAAAAGGAAGCAGAGAACAGGATGGTGAAAACTGTAAACTATGTCAAAGTGCAGTGTTCCACCTACACCCATTATAATGAAGCTTCGGAATCTAAAAGTCTCCTCCGCGCCATTGAAAGTGCCAGACAGATGAGTACGAATATCGACATGGAAACAGAAAACGGCTGCCGGTTAAGCCAGGAGTTTCTGAAAGAAAATCTGCAGACCCTCTGGGTGGATGGTATCCTTGTGCTGGATGCAGAGGGAAAGACAGTCTGCAAATACAGCATGGATGAGGCTCTGACCAATGAGATCACAGATTATCTGCAAAAAGACATTATCATGGATTTTACCGGATATGAAGAAAGATCTTATTCGGAACGGATTGACCGAGAAGACGGATCACGTATCGACATTGCAGCCTGTGCCAGAAAAGATGCACCAGGTATGGTTGCAATTTATTATTACACATCTCCGGAATTTGTCAGAAATTATACCCTGACAATACAGAACCTTTTAAATGGCTATAGCACTCAGAAAGATGGAACGATTATTGTTGCAGATAAGGGAACCATCGTTGCCAGCAACGATGAAAGCCTGCTGGGACAGGATACTGCCGGCAATCAGGTTGTCCAGGCAATGAAAGAGCATACAGACAGTCAGCATATTTTTCATTTAAAAAATGAAGGAACCAGATGTTATGGAATCATGCTGAAGCAGCGGGATTATTATATTTATGCCTATCTTCCGGATACGGAAGTATTCCGTAACCTGCCGCTAAGTGTAACAGCTGTCGTTTTTCTTTATTTACTCATATTCGGTATATTCTGCTTCTGGGGTTACAGAGCGGATCTGGCACACCGGAAACAGGAACAGGAAAAAGATGAAAAATATAAAGCAGAACTTCTGAGAACAGCAAAAAAAGCAGAAGCAGCCAATGAGGCAAAAACCGAGTTTCTGCAGCGAATGAGCCATGATATCCGGACACCGATCAATGGAATCTGCGGCATGATCAATGTGGCAGACTATTATGCAGACAATATGGAGAAACAGACGGAATGCAGGGCAAAGATCAAAGAGGCATCTCATCTGTTGCTGGAACTGATAAACGAGGTTCTGGACATGAGCAAGCTGGAGTCAGATGAAGTGGTTCTGGAAGAAATCCCATTTAATCTGAACAGTATTTCTGAGGAAATACTGGGTGTGATCGAACATATGGCTACAGAGCAGAATATCCGGATCATTTGGGAAGAGAAAGAAGTTACACACTGGAATCTTATTGGAAGTCCGGTGCATGTGAAACGGATTCTAATGAATATTTTGTCTAATGCGGTGAAATATAACAAAGAAAACGGATATGTCTATATCAGCTGTCGGGAAATCCCATCGAAACAGACAGCAATGACCACATTGGAATTTGTCTGCAGAGACACCGGAATTGGAATGACAGAGGCATTCCAGAAACGCATTTTTGAACCATTTGCACAGGAACATGCAGGAAGCCGCACAAAATTCGCCGGAACAGGGCTGGGAATGCCAATCACAAAAAAACTGGTGGAAAAAATGAGCGGAACCATTTCCTTTGAAAGTAAAGAAGGCACAGGGACTACATTTGTGATCCGGATTCCATTCCGGATTGACACAGATATGAAGGACAGGACTGAAGCTGAAGAAAAAACGGAAACTTCTATCCATGGACTCCATGTTCTTCTGACAGAGGATAATGAGCTGAATATGGAGATTGCAGAATTTGTGCTTCAGAATGAAGGCGCTGTGGTGACAAAAGCATGGAATGGACAGAAGGCTGTTGACATATTCAGAAAAAACAGACCTGGAGAATTTGATGCTATTCTTATGGATATTATGATGCCTGTCATGAATGGATATGAAGCAGCAAAGATGATCCGCTCTCTGGACAGAGAGGATGCAAAAGTGATACCGATCATTGCCATGACAGCAAACGCGTTCACTGAGGACAAAATGAGAGCAAAGGAAGCAGGAATGGATGAACATATTGCCAAGCCTGTTGATGGGAAATTATTAGTAAAAGTGATCAATGAGTTAGTAAAACGCGATCAGAGGGAGAAGTTATAATGAAAAAGAAAAAATGGAACAAGTTAGTTTCTGTGCTTTTGGCGATGGTGACAGCCGTATCACTTCTGTCTGGCTGCGGCGGGAAAAGTGCGGAAAAAGAAGATGCAGAAACCATCACAGTGTATTTATGGAGCACAAAGCTGTATGAAAAATATGCGCCATACATCCAGGAACAGCTTCCGGATATCAACGTTGAATTTGTAGTAGGCAATAATGATCTGGATTTCTATCGTTTTCTGAATGAAAACGGCGGATTGCCGGATATTATAACCTGCTGCAGGTTTTCCCTCCATGATGCAAGCCCCCTGAAGGACAGTCTGATGGATCTTTCCACAACCAATGCTGCAGGTGCTGTCTATGATACCTACCTTAACAATTTCAAAAATCAGGATGGCAGCGTAAACTGGCTTCCTGTGTGTGCAGATGCCCATGGCTTTGTAGTGAACAAAGATCTTTTTGAAAAGTATGATATTCCTCTTCCAACGGATTATGAAAGCTTCGTTTCTGCCTGCCAGGCATTTGATGAGGTGGGTATCCGTGGGTTTACTGCAGACTATTACTATGATTATACCTGTATGGAAACACTGCAGGGTCTGTCTGCATCAGAGCTGTCTTCTGGGGATGGACGTAAGTGGCGTACCATCTACAGTGACCCGGACAATACAAAGAGAGAAGGTCTGGACAGTACCGTCTGGCCGGAGGCTTTTGAACGTATGGAGCAGTTTATTCAGGATACAGGGCTGAGCCAGGATGATCTGGATATGAATTATGATGATGTGGTTGAGATGTACAAAAGTGGTAAGCTTGCCATGTATTTCGGCAGTTCTGCCGGTGTAAAAATGTTCCAGGATCAGGGCATTAACACAACATTCCTGCCATTCTTTCAGCAGAACGGCGAAAAGTGGCTGATGACTACACCATATTTCCAGATAGCTTTAAACCGTGACCTGACAAAGGATGAAACACGTCGGCAGAAAGCAATGAAGGTACTGAACACAATGCTTTCAGAGGATGCGCAGAACCGGATCATTTATGATGGGCAGGATCTGTTAAGCTATAGCCAGGATGTGGATTTCCGGCTTACGGAATATCTGAAGGATGTGAAACCTGTGATCGAAGAAAACCATATGTATATCCGTATTGCGTCAAATGACTTTTTTTCCATTTCTAGGGATGTGGTGTCTAAGATGATCTCAGGAGAATATAATGCAGAGCAGGCTTATCAGTCATTTAATTCCCAGCTTCTTGAAGAAAAATCCACTTCTGAGGATATTGTGTTGGATTCAAAGAAAACTTATTCCAATCGTTTCCATACCAGCGGAGGCAATGAAGCCTATTCTGTTATGGCAAACACTTTGCGTAGTATTTATGGGACGGATGTGCTGATTGCAACAGGAAACAGCTTTACAGGAAATGTACTGAAGGCCGGTTATACAGAAAAAATGGCAGGCAACATGATTATGCCAAACGAGCTTTCCGCTTACAGCAGTGAGATGAGCGGGGCAGAACTGAAGGAAACGGTCAGAAACTTCGTAGAAGGCTACCAGGGAGGCTTTATCCCCTTTAACCGTGGCTCTCTGCCTGTGTTCAGTGGTATTTCTGTAGAAATCAGGGAAACGGATAATGGTTATACATTGAGTAAAGTTTCAAAGAATGGAAAACAGATTCAGGACAAGGATACTTTTACTGTGACCTGCCTTGCAGCACCACAATATATGGAAGCTTATCCGGCAGAGGAAAATATTGTATTTGATGGAGGGGATACCTCTGTGGAAGATACCTGGACAACATATGTTTCAGATGGTAATGCCATTCTTGCAGAGCCTGAAGACTACATTACTCTGAGGTGAGAAGAATGGATGTTAAGAATCATAATACAAACAGAAAGAAACGGGTTGTGAGAAAACGATGGAATGCAGCAGTTCTTATTGCCCTATTTGTTGGAATCCTTTTGACTGTTTTCCAATATTTGGGGTTTGTATCGAAGACTGTTTATGAGGAAAGTGTTTCTCACCTGACAGAAATTTTTCATCAGTCTGATAATATGCTAAGTGAGCTGACAAATAAGAATCTGACTTATCTCCATATATGGGGGGAATATTTGCAGAACACTTCCGATGAAAGTGAAATTCGTGAGTATATAGAGAAAGCACAGGAAGATGCAGGCTTTTTAGATTTTTATTTCCTGTCAGCGGACGGGAACTATAAGATGGCAACAGGTGAAACCGGGTATCTGGGATTGCAGGAAAATATTGAAGATGAGATCCGGCAGGGAAATGATGTGATAACCAATGCAACGGTTCCCGGAAAATCCCAGCTCCTTGTTTTTGCTACTCCCAGGCCTCATGGAAGTTATCAGGGCTTTGAATATGATGCCATTGCCATTGCCTATGAAAACTCTGATATCGTAAATGTGCTGAATATTTCTGCTTTCAATGGAAATGCCCAGAGTTATGTGGTTCATCCGGATGGCCGTGTTGTTGTGGATCATTCTTCTGAGGCATGGGGAGAGGTGTATAATTTCTTTGGGATTCTGAGAGAACATTCCAATATGTCTGAAAAAGAGATCCTTAAACTTTCAGAAGAGTTTAAGGAAGGACATACAGATGCAATGCTGATAAATCTGGATGGAGAGGATTACTATCTGGTCTATGAGAAATCCAAACCTCAGGACTGGATCTTTCTGGGACTTGTCCAGGCTGATATCGTCAATGCAAGTATGAATGTTCTGCAGCGTAGCACTGTGCTGCTTGTAAGTGCAGTAGCGGTGTGTATTGCCGGTCTTTTTATTGGAATTATTCTCCGGAAAAACAGGGTAAACCTGAAGAGAAAGGATACGGAGATCCTGTACAGGGACGAATTGTTTCAAAAGCTGTCAATGAATGTAGATGACGTTTTCCTGATGCTGGATGCAAAAACATATCAGGCAGATTACGTCAGTCCCAATGTGGAAAAACTGCTGGGAATTACAGTAGAACAGATTCGTAAAGATATTTGTGTCCTTGGAAAACTGCATCCCGGGGACGTTGAAGATCCGGAGAAGAAGTATTTGGAAGAAATCCAGGTTCATGAGCAGCAGGAATGGGATCTTGAATATGTTCATCAGAAAACAGGAGAACACCGCTGGTTTCATAACGTTGCAATGGGCAGCGAGGTAAACGGGAAAAAGAAATATATCCTGGTTCTGTCAGATCGTACCTCTGACAGAAAAATGAATCAGGCCCTTTCTGAGGCGGTCCGCGCTGCGGAGACTGCAAACAAGGCAAAGAGCACCTTCCTTTCCAATATGTCTCACGATATCCGTACACCAATGAATGCGATCATTGGTTTTACCACACTGGCTGTAAGCAACATTGATGATAAAGAAAGGGTTCGGGATTATCTGGGTAAGATTCTTTCCTCCAGTAATCATCTGCTCTCACTGATCAATGATATCCTGGATATGAGCCGTATTGAGAGCGGGAAAATCCATCTGGAAGAGACGGAAGTCAGTCTGTCAGAGGTTCTTCATGATCTGAAAACCATTATCAGCGGACAGATCCATGCGAAACAGTTAGAGCTTTACATGGATGTCATGGATGTTATCAATGAGGATGTTTATTGTGACAAGACCAGGCTGAATCAGGTACTGCTGAATCTTTTGTCCAATGCGATCAAGTTTACTCCTGCAGGCGGAACCGTTTCTGTCCGGCTGAGAGAGTATCCGGGTATACAGAGAGGCTGTGAACTGTACGAAATCCGGGTAAAGGATAACGGAATCGGCATGAGTCAAAAATTTGTACAGAAGATATTTTCTCCTTTTGAGAGAGAGCGGACTTCCACTGTAAGCAGGACTCAGGGTACAGGACTGGGCATGGCTATCACCAAGAACATCGTGGATATGATGGGCGGAACCATTGAGGTTCAAACAGAACAGGGCAAAGGTACTGAATTTATTATCCGTCTGCCATTGCGGATTCAGCCTGAGAACCACCGTATAGAGAAAATCGCAGAACTGGAAGGTCTGAAGGCATTGGTAGTAGACGATGATTTCAATACCTGTGACAGTGTGACTAAGATGCTTGTGAAGGTTGGAATGCGTTCGGAATGGACACTTTCCGGTAAGGAGGCTGTTCTCCGTGCACGGCAGTCTGTGGAAATGGGGGATGCATTCCATGCTTATATTATTGACTGGCGTCTGCCTGATATGAACGGCATTGAAGTTACCCGTCAGATTCGCAGTCTTGGTGATGATACGCCGATCATTATCCTGACTGCTTACGACTGGTCAGATATTGAAGTGGAAGCCAGGGCAGCAGGGGTGACTGCGTTCTGTGCCAAGCCTATGTTTATGTCAGATATCAGAGAGACTCTGATGGCTGCAATCGGCCAGAAGCAGGCCGGGGCAGAGGATAATATTCTTCCGGCAGCAGATTTAGATTTCAGAGGCAGGCGCATACTGCTTGTGGAAGATAATGAACTGAACAGTGAAATTGCAGTAGCGCTCCTTAGTGAATATGGTTTTCGGGTTGATACAGCGGAAGATGGAGCAGAGGCTGTGGAGAAAGTTAAGAATTCAACACTAGGTGATTATGATCTGGTGCTTATGGATGTGCAGATGCCTGTAATGAACGGATATGAGGCTACTGAGCGGATCCGTTCACTGGATGATCCTTCACTGGCGGGAATTACAATTCTTGCCATGACTGCCAATGCTTTTGACGAAGACAAAAAGAAAGCACTGGCATGTGGTATGAATGGATTTCTATCCAAACCAATTGTTATAGAGGAACTGATCAGTACATTACAAAACAGTCTGGGGTAAGTTTTCTGTTTGAACTGTGATAATGGGATATGAAAAGTGGTTTGATGAAAGCAAGGAGGAGCAACGAATGATTTGTGGAATGACGTATTTTCAGATATGTCTGTATTTTCTTATTTATTCTTTTGGCGGCTGGGTTGTTGAAGTTATTTTTCATGCAGTAGCGTTGGGAAAAGTTATAAACAGAGGTTTCCTGAATGGACCGGTTTGCCCGGTATATGGATTTGGGGTGCTTTCTGTTTTTGCTTTGCTCAATACAATTCAGGGCAGCGGGCGTCAGATGAGTGATGGAATGATTTTTGTGTTTGGAATTGTTCTGGCAACTGCGGTGGAGCTGGTTGCAGGCTGGCTGCTGGATGTGTGTTTCCACGCAAGATGGTGGGATTATTCAGATAAACCCTTTAATTTTCATGGCTACATTTGCCTGGAGTTTTCTCTGATCTGGGGACTGGCTATCGTTATGGTAGTAAAAGTTTTCCAGAAGTATGTAGAGGCACATGCGTTACATACACCTGCAACCTGGGAGTGGATTGTGATAGCAGTTTTGTATGCTGTGTATCTGACAGATTTTATTGTGACGGTAGCAGTGATCCAGGGACTGAATAAAAAGCTTACCAGACTGGATAAGGTTCGCTCAGATTTGAGAATTGTAAGTGATAAACTGAGTGATACACTGGCTACGACTACGATTGGCACAGCACAGAAAGTGGGAGAAGGAAAGGTTCAGGCAACTCTTGCAGCAGCAGAACTGCGTGATGCAACTGCCGCACAGCGAGAAAAATCTATCGAAATGCTTCGTATAAAAAGAGCGGAGCTTCAGGCTCAGTTTGAGGAACTGTCCAGTTCTATTACCAATCATACCGTTGTCGGTCAGGGGCGTATCATCAAGGCATTTCCGAAGATGCAGCACAGAGACTATTCTGAACTGATTCAGGAGCTGAAAAAGAGATTAAAATAGATTAAAATGCAGAGGGAGGCTTCAGGTGAACAGACAGGCAGTACAAACCTTAAAGACTTATTTTGGATATGATACATTCAGAGAAGGGCAGGAGAGTGTTGTGGAGTCCATTCTGGAACACCGGGATGTGCTTGCAATCATGCCGACAGGAGCCGGAAAATCCATCTGTTATCAGGTACCGGCGTTGATAATGCCTGGGATCACAATTGTGATTTCTCCATTGATATCATTGATGCAGGATCAGGTAAAGGCTTTGAATGAAGCGGGAATACATGCCGCATTTATCAATTCTTCACTGTCGGAAAGTCAGATTAGCAAGGCGTTGTACCTGGCAGCAGGAGGAAGATACAAAATTATTTATGTTGCACCGGAACGTCTGGAAAATTATGAGTTTCTGGAATTTGCCAGACAGGTGGAGATTTCCATGGTGACAGTGGATGAGGCACATTGTATTTCACAGTGGGGACAGGATTTCAGACCAAGCTATGTCAAAATCGTAGACTTTGTAAAAAATCTTCCCGGTCGTCCGATCGTCAGTGCTTTTACCGCAACTGCAACAGAGGAAGTAAAGAACGACATTCTCTGTACTTTAAATCTGGAAGATCCGAAAGTAGTGATTACCGGGTTTGATAGAAAGAATTTATATTACAGCGTGGAAAATATCCGGCGAAAAGACGATTTTGTGATGGATTACATAGACAGACATCCAACAGAGAGCGGGATTATTTACTGCTCTACAAGAAAAAATGTGGACAATCTTTTTGAACTGCTTTTCCAAAAAGGAGTTGCTGTTACCAGATATCATGCAGGACTGAATAATGAAACCAGAAAAAAGAATCAGGATGATTTCATTTACGACAGAACCCCCGTTATTATTGCAACAAATGCATTTGGAATGGGGATTGATAAATCCAATGTGAGATATGTGATCCATTACAATATGCCGCAGAGTATGGAGAATTATTATCAGGAGGCAGGACGTGCAGGGCGTGACGGAGAGAATTCCCAGTGCGTTCTATTGTTTTCTGCACAGGATGTTATGATCGACCGAATGCTTCTGGATAACAAAGATTTTTCCGATGTGGATGAAGAGGATGAATTTCTCATTCGTCAGCGGGATATACGAAGGCTTCAGATCATGGAAGGATATTGTAAAACAACAGGATGTCTGCGAAATTATATTCTGGAGTATTTCGGTGAAAAGACCTTCGGTCCCTGTGATAATTGTGGAAATTGTCACAGAGAATACCATGAGACAGATATGACCAGAGAGGCGAAGTGGGTAGTGAACTGTGTGGCTGAGACGAGAGGAAGGTATGGACTGACAATTGTGCTTGGTACTCTGCTGGGGGCTAAGAGAGCCCGGTTGAGGGAGCTTGGAGCAGATAAGTATAAATCTTATGGAGCATTGAATGATCACAGTGAGGCAGAACTCAGGGCACTGATCAGCCAGATGACTGAGATGGGATATCTCTATCAGACACAGGAACGTTACAGTGTGCTGAAACTGGGCGATATTTCTCCGCTAAGAGATGAAAATACTCACGTGATCATGCGTACTTACGAGGAAAAAGAACCGGATAAAAAGAAAAAGCCCCAGAAATCTGTCAGAAAACGCAGCACAGATGCGCTTACGGCAGCAGGTTACGATTTATTTGAAGCCCTGCGGAAACTTCGTCTGGAAATTGCAAAAGAGGAAGCCATGCCTCCATATATCGTGTTCAGTGATAAGACGCTGATAGATATGTGCATCAAATGTCCGTCAAATGAAGAAGAAATGCTGGAGGTTTCCGGTGTGGGCGAGAATAAGCTAAAGAAATACGGTCAGAGATTTCTGGAAGAGATACAGAAGTTCTGCCTGGAACGTCCGAATGCGGTTTTGAGTATGTCGGAAGATGAAAATGGTAATCCCTGAGAACAAAGGTTGGAAAACAGATGAATATAGAAAAATATACGGAAGAATTAATCACATTGAGACATTACTTTCATCAACATCCGGAGCTGGCACTTCAGGAAGTGGAGACGTCTGCATATATCCGGAAATATCTGGAGAAACTGGGATATGAGATTGTGCCGATAGAACCTACAGGATTGATCGCGGAACTTCCATCTCTGAGAAACAGGGAGAAACTGGTTGTACTCAGGGCGGAGATGGATGCATTGCCCATACAGGAGCAGACAAATCTGCCATATGCATCAGTAAATCAGGGATGTATGCATGCCTGCGGTCACGATATGATCCTGGCAGCAGCACTGATCCTTGCAAAAATTGTGGCAGAAGAGCAAAGAATGCAGGAAAGTTTTCCGGTCAGACTCCGGTTCCTTTTTGAACCTGCAGAGGAGATTGGTGAAGGTGCAAAAAGAATGCTTCAGGCCGGAGCATTAGAGAATCCGAAAGCAGATGCATTTCTGATGTTTCATTACGCAGCGGACATGACATTTGGAATGGCAGTGCATCAGGGACAGGCATCTTCCATGATCAACAGTATGCAGATTCATGTTCATGGAAAATCCAGTCACTGGTGTGAAGCGGATAAGGGGATTGATGCAATTTATGCAGCTGCTCAAGTGATAAGTGCCATTCATGATCTGAATGAAAGTTTTGGAAAACAGCATCCGGATGCAGGAAAATATATTGTGGGTACGGGTACAATCCATGGCGGTGAATATACGAATATTATTGCAGACCATGTGGTATTAAACGGAAATATACGCGCAGTTCATGAAGAAACTTACATGGCACTTGAGCACGAGCTGGAGAGAAATCTGCAGGAAATTGAAAAGCAGACTGGCACACAGATCCGTATGGAATTTCCAAAAGATCCGGTATATGCGTTTGCCAATGATGAGAAACTTACAGAGACAGCAAAGGTAGTGGGTGCAGAAGTATTCGGAGATAAATTTGTTCTGGAAGGAGAAGATGAGTTGTTTCTTTCCGGTGACAACGCATACAGATATTTTAGAGAAACCAGAGGACTTTTCACAGTATTTCTTGCGGGAATACCAGGAGAGAATCATCCTCTGCATCATCCGAAATTTCAATTGGATGAGAGAATACTGCCGTACAGCGTGGAGACATTGTATAAGATTATAACTACATTATGAAAAAAATTACCAAAAGGACTTGAAAACTAGATTAAAATAGTATAATATAAAAACATAAACAAATTAAGAATGCATAGCAACTATAACTTATTAACGTTGAGTGACAGCAGATTGCTGAATAGTAACGGACAGACGATATACTATAAAGAAAGAATTGAGGGCAGAAATATGAAGATTACAGATACCATTAAATATGTCGGAGTGAATGACCATCAGGTAGATTTGTTTGAGGGACAGTATGCAGTGCCAAACGGAATGGCATATAATTCCTATGTGATTCTGGATGACAAGGTTGCAGTTATGGATACTGTAGATGCCAATTTCAAACATGAATGGCTGGATAATCTTGAACAGGCACTGGGCGGACGTAAGCCGGACTATCTGATCGTTCAGCATATGGAGCCTGACCATGCAGCAAATGTAGCGAACTTTCTGGAAGTATATCCCGGCACTACAGTAGTAGCCAATGCGAAGACATTTGTAATGATCAAGAATTTCTTCGGACTGGATCTGGAAGGGCAGAAACTGGAAGTAGAGAATGGTTCTACACTGAGTCTGGGAAATCACAATCTTACTTTTGTATTTGCGCCAATGGTACATTGGCCGGAGGTTATGGTGACTTATGACAGCACAGATAAAGTTCTTTTTTCAGCAGATGGATTTGGTAAGTTCGGTGCTCTGGATGTGGAAGAAAACTGGGATGATGAAGCAAGAAGATACTTTATCGGTATTGTTGGTAAATATGGCGCACAGGTACAGAGACTTCTGAAAGTAGCAGCTACTCTGGATATTCAGATCATCTGTCCGTTACATGGTCCGGTACTTACAGAAAATTTGGGACATTATATCAGCCTCTATGATACCTGGTCCTCTTACACACCGGAGGAAGAAGGAATCGTAGTTGCATATACTTCTGTATACGGACATACCAAAGAAGCAGTCAATCAGTTTGTGGAGAAATTAAAGAGCAAGGGATGTCCGAAAGTAGTTGTTTATGATCTGGCAAGAGATGATATGTCTCAGGCACTCAGTGATGCATTCCGTTACAGTAAGCTGGTACTGGCAACAACTACCTATAATGCAGGAATCTATCCGTTTATGAATGACTTTATTACCCGTCTGGCAGAGCATAATTTCCAGAACCGCACAGTGGGCCTTATTGAAAACGGTTCCTGGGCACCTCTGGCAGCAAAAGTAATGAAAAATATGCTTTCTGAATGCAAGAAGATCAACTGGCTGGACACCACAGTGAAGATTATGTCCGCAGTAAATCAGGAAAACAGAGATCAGATGGAAGCGATGGCTTCCGAGCTTTGTAAGGAATATATTGCAAAGAATGATGAACTGGCAAATAAAAATGATATGACAGCATTATTCCGTATTGGTTATGGTCTCTATGTAGTGACATCAAATGACGGTAAAAAGGATAACGGACTGATCGTCAATACAGTTACCCAGCTGACAGACTCTCCGTTCCGCGTTGCAGTTAATATCAATAAGACAAATTATTCTCACCATGTTATCAAGCAGACAGGGGTGATGAATGTAAACTGTCTCTCTGTAGAAGCTCCGTTCTCTGTATTTGAACAGTTTGGTTTCCAGAGTGGAAGAAGCGTGGATAAATTTGCGGGACAGAAGGTGAATCGTTCTGATAACGGACTGATATTCCTGGACAAATATATCAACGCATTTATGTCCCTGAAAGTAGAGCAGTATGTAGATCTGGGAACTCACGGAATGTTCATCTGCAGTGTGACAGAAGCCCGCGTGGTAAGTGACCAGGAGACAATGAGCTACACCTATTATCAGAAAAATGTAAAACCGAAACCTGAAACAGAAGGTAAGAAAGGATTTGTATGTAAAGTCTGTGGATATATCTACGAAGGTGATGAACTTCCGGAAGATTATATCTGTCCATTGTGTAAACATGGAGCTGTAGACTTCGAGCCGATTGGATGAAAGATTTCTCTTGTTAAACTGCTAAAGAGTGACATTCTGTTATATGAATAATTGTTGAGATTTCAGAGTGATCTGATTGATAAAATAAAAAATAGAGATTGTCAGTGGTTAAATTGCTGGCAATCTCTATTTTGCTCCAATATGGTACTATTATTAAATGCAGAAAATAGTACAATTACAGTTGTATTGTAAGGATGAATAGACGATGGGATATTAATAGAAACATTATGGGATGTAAAGAAATTTTGATAGACGAATTCAATAGCAATATGTTACACTTTATAAAAGTTAGAATTTAATATATCAAAATATAAAGGGAAGTGTGTCTATTGAAACAAATTAAAAAGAAACTTTCAAAAAGAATATATTGGAATATTATGAACTTTCTGAGCATTATGATGAAATAAAAATGTGGTATGACGGATATCGGTTTGGAAATGTAGAGGTTTATTGTCCCTGGGATGTGATAAATTATTGTGACGAATTGCGTATAAATAATATGGCGCAGCCACAGAATTACTGGTCTAATACCAGCAGTAATGAAGCGGTAAAACGTTTTATTCAGGAGACTGATAAGGGAACGGTCAGAAAGGAAATTGAGAAACTGATAGCAGGAGAAACAATTGTAAAGGAGATTCATCAGGAACTGACATATCAGGATATGTATGCTTCGATTGAAAACCTGTGGAGTGTTCTTTTTACTACGGGATATCTCACACAGACCGGAAGAAAAGATGCAAATACGTTCATGCTTACCATTCCTAATATGGAAATACGTAATATTTTTCTGACACAGATTATGGAATATTTTAAGAAAACTGTTTCTGAGAATGGAGAAGCACTTGAAAAATTCTGTAATGCACTAAAAGATGGAAATTCCGAAGTGGTAGAACAAAGTTTGAACAATTATCTGAAAAGAACCATCAGTATTCGGGATACCTTTGTAAAAAAACAGATGAAAGAGAATTTTTATCATGGGATTTTACTTGGAATTCTTGGATTTCAGCAGAACTGGAGTGTGTCATCAAATAAAGAATCAGGTGATGGATACAGTGATATTCTGATAGAAACAGAAGATCAGGAAACAGGAATCATTATAGAAATAAAATATGCCGAAACAGGGAATCTGGAAGCTGTCAGTGAAGAGGCATTAAAACAGATAGAAGACAGACGATACGAGGAGCAGCTGCTGGAAGAGGGAGTAGAGCATATTTTGAAATATGGTATTGCATTTTACAAAAAGAAATGCAAAGTAATGGCAGTCAAATAAATGAAAAACAAATACAAAAAAGCAGCAGAACCATTGAGGGATAGTGATTCAATGGTTCTGCTTTTTACTGTCTGTATTGATGAAGTTGCTTAATGTAACTGGAACACAACAGTTTCGTAAGGTTTGAGTACAAGTGTTCCAATTCCGTATTCAACTTCATTTTCTCCGTAATTGGAAATGATTACGGGAGTGGTGCACGGTAATTCAATATCTTCAGCGCCATAATGGAATTTCTGCATGGATGCAGAAAAATTATGCACTGCCAGCCATGTCTCATTCTGCCAGCTTCTGGTGTAGGCAATAATCGGTCCCTCTTCCGGACAGCAGAGTTTGAAATCTCCATGAGCCATTATCGGGTGTTTTTTGCGTAGTGCGATAAGATTCTGGTAGAATCTGAAAACAGAACAGTCATCATTCATCTGGCTTTCTGCGTTAATGAGTTTGTAGTTTGGATTGACACCCAGCCACGGAGTATGCTCAGAAAATCCGCCGTTTGGGCTGTCGTTCCACTGCATAGGCGTTCTTGCATTATCACGGCTGATACTTCTGGATTCTGCCAGTGCTTCTTCAGGAGAAGCTCCCTGTTCGATCATGGTTTTATAATAATTGCGGGTATCAATGTCATCGTAATCATCGATAGATGGGAAGGCAACATTGGTCATTCCCAATTCTTCACCCTGGAAAACAAAGGGGGTACCGGGAAGTGTGTGCAGATAACATGCCAGCATTTTTGCAGATTCTGACCAGAATTCTCTGTCATTTCCGTAAAGGGAAACCTGACGCGGTTTGTCGTGATTACTTAAAAATCTTGCCCACCATCCGTCTTTTTTCAAGATTTCATAATCTTTCTTAAGATCACGTTTCATTTTCTCTGGTGACCATGTCTGGATTTCAACAATCGGAGGGACAAATGGAATAGCCATGTTAAATTCTTTGCTTGCTGCGCTGGAATAGTTGATGGCATCCTGTTCATTGTTGATATTAACTTCTCCTACACTCATCAGATTGTCGGGAGTCATTGTTTCTGCAACCATTTCACGGATGTAGCGGTGGGTTCCCTCCAGATTTACACACGCTACAGTACCAATGGGTTCATTCATATCTGCACGTCCGTCCAGTCCTTTGTCAAGATAACTGATGGCATCAATGCGATATCCGTCAACACCTTTCTCATTCCAGAAACGGATAATATCAAAAATTTTCTCTTTAGTTTCCGGATTATCCCAGTTCAGATCCGGTTGTTCTTTAGCAAAGAAATGGAGATAGTATTGTCCACGTTCAGGAACATATTCCCAGGCACTTCCGCCAAATACGGACATCCAGCAGTTGGGTGCGCCTCCGTCCGGTGCAGGATCACGCCAGATATAGTAATCACTGTAAGGATTATTGCGGGATTTCTTTGATTCCCGGAACCATTTATGTTTATCTGAAGAATGGTTCAGAACCAGATCCATGATAATGGCGATACCTCGTTCATGCGCACCATCGCGGAAAGCATCCCAGTCTTCCATAGTTCCGAATTCTTCCATGATCGCGAAGTAATCAGAAATATCGTAACCGTTATCCACATTCGGAGAAGCATAGACAGGAGACATCCATACTGCATTGATGCCAAGCTCCTTCAGATAATCCAGCTTCTCAATCATTCCCTTCAGGTCACCGATTCCATCATTGTTGCCATCTTTAAAACTTCTTGGGTAAATCTGGTAGATCACCAGATCTTTATACCAGTCTTTTTTGTGTTTCATATGTACATCCTTTCGTCTTTTTGCATAAATAAACTCTGAAATTATTATATTGTATTGTGCAAAAAAACGCAATGAAGAAAACGAGATTATTTTTGATAATAGTAACACACGTGTTACTGTTCACATTCCACTATCCCGCGAGGTGTTTTGGCATGAATATGCCAAAATCCCGAGACATACAAGCCAAAATTCCATTGCCGCAGGCAATCTGGAATGAATTTTGGCTAAGTTACTGTGAACGGAGTGAACAGTAACTAATAACGAAGTAAACAGTAATACACACTCTGGACATATCAGATTGTACAGAAAAAAGAATTGTGATAGAATAGGCGCGTAAAATATGTTACTGTACATAAGACAATGAAAGACGGAGAACAGAATGAACGCAAATTTTGAATATTATAAAGTTTTTTATTACGTATCAAAATATGAGAATCTGACAAAGGCAGCATCAGTATTAAAGACTAGCCAGCCGGCTGTGACCAGGACGATACATAATCTGGAAAATATATTAGGGTGCAGACTGTTTACCAGAAGCAAAAGTGGCATGAAACTGACTCCTGAGGGAAAGATTTTCTATCAGTATGTAGCAGCAGGCTGTGCTCAGTTTTTCAAAGCCGAGGATAATCTTAATAATCTGATCAGCCTTGAGAACGGGACCATTTATATCAGTGCAACAGAGACAGCATTGCACTGTTATTTGTTCGAGGCAGTCAGAGACTTTAATATTCAATACCCGAATGTGCATTTTAAAATTCTTAATAACAGCACTACAGATTCTGTAAATGCCTTAAAAGAGGGTAAAGTAGATCTTGCAGTTGTATCTGCTTCTTTACAGTTAGCAGAGCCACTGAAAATGAAAGTAGTGCGAAAGTATAGGGAAATTCTGATCGGAGGCAGTCGTTTTGCGGAGCTGAAGGGGAGGAAGACTTCGTTGGAGGAACTTTCAGCCTATCCATGGATCAGCCTGACTTCCGAGGCAATCAGCAGGAGATTTTTGAATGAGTATTTTTCAAAAAATGGACTGCAGTTTTCGCCGGATGTAGAGCTGGCGACTACAGATATGATTCTCCCGGCAGTACGGTATAATATGGGAATCGGATTCCTGCCAGAAGAATTTGCCGGAGATGATCTGGAATCCGGAAAGGTTTTTGAGATAGATGTAAATGAAACACTTCCGGAGAGAAGCATTATTCTGATCCATGATACAGAATATCCTCAAAGTATTGCATCTAAAGCATTCCAGAAGTTTTTGGCAGAACGGAAAGAACAGAACCGCTGAAATAGAAAAGTCATCAGGAAATCCACATGATGTGAATCCTGATGACTTATTATATTTATAAGAAATTTATCATCTGTTAGACGGATTTATTTATGCCACTCCCAGTTTCGAATCTCTTCCAGATCCTGGCCATATTCAGCAATATACTGTTTGTGCTCAACAAGCTTGTCATTCATCTTCTGGATTAAGAAGGAACCTTTGTTTCCAAGCTGTGGAAGATGCATGATGGCATCCTTTACAAGATTGAAACGGTCGATCTGGTTCTGTACACGCATATCGAATGGTGTAGTAATAGTACCTTCTTCCTGATATCCGTGAACAGAGATATTGTGGTTGTGACGCTCATAAGTAAGCTCATGGATCAGTGTTGGATATCCATGGAATGCAAAGATGACAGGTTTATCTTTTGTGAAGATTGCATCATATTCTGCGTCACTTAAGCCGTGTGGATGTTTGTGGTCAGATTCCAGTTTGAACAGGTCGACAACGTTAACAACACGGATCTTAAGTTCCGGCATTTCATCACGAAGGATAGTAACTGCAGCCATGATCTCAAGTGTAGGTGTATCACCGCAGCAGGCCATAACAACGTCTGGTTCTTCACCACAGTCATTGCTTGCCCACTCCCAGATACCAATACCCTGTGTGCAGTGCTTAACAGCCTGCTCCATGGTCAGCCACTGGCAGCTTGGATGTTTGGAAGCTACAATTGCATTGACATAGTTCTTACTCTTGATGCAGTGATCGAAGCAGGAGAGTAAGCAGTTAGCGTCCGGTGGTAAGTACATACGAACTACGTCTGCTTTCTTATTGGCAATGTGATCCAGGAATCCAGGATCCTGATGAGTAAATCCGTTGTGGTCCTGCTGCCATACGTTGGATGTCAGGATGAAGTTCAGGGATGCGATGGGCTGTCTCCAGGAAAGCTGATTGCAAACTTTCAGCCATTTTGCATGCTGGGCTGCCATGGAGTCAACGATACGGATGAAAGCTTCATAGCTTGCGAAGAAGCCATGACGACCTGTTAACAGGTAACCTTCCAGCCATCCTTCACACATATGCTCACTGAGCATACTGTCCATAATACGTCCGTCTCTTGCGAGGCAGTCATCAGTATCAAGCATTTCTGCGTTCCAGTCACGTTTCTGATATTCAAATACTTTATACAGACGGTTGGACATGCTTTCATCTGGTCCAAAGATACGGAAGTTCTTGTTTTCTTCATTCAGTTTGAAGATGTCGCGGATGTATCCTCCAAGTTCGATCATATCCTGAGCTTTTGTTTTGCCAGGCTGTACTTCAATACCGTAATCGCGGAAGTCCGGAAGACGAAGATCTTTCAGAAGAAGTCCGCCATTTGCATGTGGGTTGGCACCGAGACGTGCATTTCCCTTAGGAGCCAGTTCAGCCAGTTCCGGGATCAGGCGTCCGTTTTTATCAAACAGTTCCTGAGGACGATAGCTTTCCAGCCACTCCTTCAGAAGTTCAAGATGTTCCGGTTTTTCCATAGTGATCGGAACCTGATGAGCACGGAAAGAACCTTCAATCTGAAGTCCGTCAACAACCTTAGGACCTGTCCATCCCTTAGGAGTACGAAGGATGATCATTGGCCATACCGGACGTTCTGGATTATTGTTCTCACGGGCGTTCTTCTGGATCGCTTTGATTTCTTCGATCACTGTGTCCATTGTTTCAGCCATCTTCTTGTGCATTGTCATTGGGTCGTCACCTTCAACGAAATATGGTTTCCAGCCACAGCCCTTGAAGAAGCATTCAAGTTCTTCATGAGAAAGACGGGAGAAGATAGTCGGGTTGCTGATCTTATATCCATTTAAGTGAAGAATAGGAAGTACAGCACCGTCTGTGATCGGGTTCAGGAATTTGTTGGACTGCCAGGATGTCGCCAGAGGACCAGTCTCAGCTTCACCATCACCTACAACAGTAGTTGCAATCAGATCCGGGTTGTCAAATACAGCTCCGAAAGCATGAGCGATGGAGTAACCAAGCTCGCCACCTTCATTAATGGAACCAGGTGTTTCCGGTGCGCAGTGGCTTGGGACTCCGCATGGGAAGGAGAACTGTTTGAACATTTTCTTCATACCTTCCTCATCCTGGCTGATGTTAGGATAAACTTCGCTGTAAGAACCTTCCAGATAGGTGTTGGCAATCATGAAGTTTCCGCCATGTCCAGGACCGGAAAGCAGGATCATATCAAGGTCATAACGTTTGATGACACGGTTGCAGTGTGCATAAACGAAGTTCTGTCCCGGTACAGTTCCCCAATGACCAACAATTTTTTTCTTGATCTGATCCATAGTTAATGGCTCTCTCAGAAGCGGATTGTCAAGAAGATAGAGCTGTCCGGCAGACAGATAGTTAGCTGCACGCCAGTAAGCATCGATTTTGTCAAGCATTTCCTGATTTAAAGGCTGCTTTTCCAGACATAATTTGTTGTCTTCCATTTTCTTACCTCTTTCTTTGTCTTTGATGTGTATAGCTTAAGATGTCGAAGATATCTGTATAAGAAATTTTCTGATGGTAGTTAATGATAAACGTTTCTCAACAGATAAGTTGGAGTGTTACTTTGTTATTTTTTAACCGAACATATCCTATCATATCAGAAATGAAACGTAAAATAGAAATATTGCATTGTAATTATAAGTTTTTGATATGGATAAAAAATAAGCTCTTTCTGATGAAATGCGGAGCAGTTATTCGGTATAGAGCTGCGTAGCGAAGCAGATTGTGAATATCCGCTTGACGACAATTCTCTGAGTGGAAATGATTGGTGTTTAATATGGAAGATGACGAAAAGAACTAAGCAATGATTAGTAATTTTCACGAAAAAATGGATAACATGAAAGTTGTATTGCAATTTGCACAAAAAATAGATATAATAAAAAAAACAATTGCGCATAAGGTATAGAAAAACTGCTTATATGTACACTAGATAAAGTATAGGCGGTAAAAGTGAAGAATGGCGAAGGAGACAAGAATCATGGGAAAAAGAGCAGCAGGAATATTAATGCCGATCAGCAGTCTTCCATCAGACTATGGCATCGGATGTTTTTCCAAAAGTGCATATGAATTTGTAGACTGGTTAAAGGAAGCCGGACAGACTTACTGGCAGATTCTGCCATTGGGACCGACCAGCTATGGAGATTCTCCATATCAGTCTTTCTCTACATTTGCAGGTAATCCATATTTTATTGATCTGGATACACTTGTAGAAGAAGGAGTTCTTGATAAGAAAGACTGCGAGAAAGTTAACTGGGGAAAGAAGCCTGATGAGGTAGATTATGAAAAAATCTACAAAGGCCGTTATCCTCTTCTGAGAAAAGCATACGAGAACAGTGATATCAGCAAGAATCCTGACTATCAGAAATTCGTAGCAGAGAACAGCTGGTGGCTGTCAGATTATGCTCTGTTTATGGCAGTAAAAGACCGTTTCGAAGGTGTAGAATGGACCAAATGGGCTGAGGATATCAGACTCCGCTGGAACAATGCCATGGATTATTATCGTGAAGAACTCTATTTTGATATTGAATTCCAGCAGTATATGCAGTTTAAGTTCTATGAGCAGTGGATGAAACTGAAATCCTATGCAAATTCAAAAGGAATCCAGATCATTGGAGATATTCCGATTTATGTTGCAATGGACAGTGCTGATGCATGGGCGCATCCGGAGCTGTTCCAGCTGGATCAGGATAATGTACCACTGGCAGTAGCAGGATGCCCTCCGGATGGATTTTCTGCAACCGGTCAGTTATGGGGAAATCCGTTATATCGCTGGGATTATCACAGAAATACAGGATATCAGTGGTGGATTTCCAGAATGAGTTACTGCTTCAGATTGTATGATGTTGTGCGAATCGATCATTTCCGTGGATTTGATGAATATTTCTCTATTCCATACGGAGATAAAGATGCAAGAGGCGGACACTGGGAAAAAGGTCCCGGAATTGATCTGTTCCGTAAGATTGAACAGGCGCTTGGATGGAAGCAGGTTATCGCAGAGGACTTGGGATATATGACAGACTCCGTACGTCATCTGGTATATGAGAGCGGATTCCCGGGAATGAAGGTTCTGGAATTTGCGTTTGACTCCAGAGATTCCGGATGTGCCAGTGATTATCTGCCACATAACTATCCGGAGAACTGCGTGGCGTATACAGGAACCCATGATAATGAAACTATTGTGGGATGGTGGAAGAGCATCACAGTAGCTGAGAGAAAACTGGCGAGAGATTATCTGTGTGATCATGCAACACCGGAAGAAGAACTGTATAAGTGTTTCATCAGTCTGATCATGCGCAGTGCTGCGCGTGTCTGCGTTATCCCAATGCAGGACTATATGGGACTGGACAACAGATTCCGAATGAATAAACCATCTACAGTTGGTACGAACTGGAAGTGGAGAATCAAGAAGAGAGATCTTACAAAGAAACTCCAGAAGGAAATACATGATGTGACACTTCGTTATGGACGTAAGAACTGGGATTAAATACATAATGGAATAATTGGAATAATGACAGCGTTTCGGATACAAATAATATCCGGAACGCTGTTTTTTAACCGAATCAAGCAGTTATTTGGTTAAAAAAGCAACGAAGTGGTTGGTCTTATCTGTTTTGTTTTATCCAGTCAGAGTTATTTGTCAGAGGGAGAAAAAAAGGACAGTTTCGCAAGCTCTTTATTTTTGTATGAAAAAGAAAACATTGAAATTGTTTTGGCGGGCGTACAATTGAAAAAGAAATGCATTGATTTTCGGGCAATGTCTGATAAAATATTAACCAGAAAAAGCAAAAGAACAGATTTTCAGGAGGGAAAATAAATGAACTATAACAGATTAGAAAACAGTCTGATTGATGTGATTAAAGAGGAACAGGCGAAGCTTGGATATATGAAGGAGAAGATTCGCCTTTATTATCCGCTCAGTTCTCTGAATCATTTCTTTGGCAATGAGACGGATGCTGCAGGCATGATGGAGATTTTAAAAGATTTTCCTTCTTATATAGAAGAGAAATTTGGTGAAGTAACAGTATCACACAGAGGAGATCGTTTCTGCTTCACTGTTTCGGAAAAAGCTTCCGAATATGTACATAATAATATGAAAGAGAATGAATTCATCAAGGCATTGATCGAACTGGTTGGCAGACATGGATGTACGATAGAGGAAATTAAAGAACTGTTCCATTCTTATTCAGATAAAATCATTACTGAACCAATGGATAACGAGGAGTTTGATGTGATGATCCGCTTTGATGATGGATCAGATCCTTATTATTATTGTTTTAAAGATGAAGGATGCCATATCATTTACCACAGATTTCTGCCGGAAGACTATGCAGATTTTGGATTCTGATAAGAATGAGTGAAAAATTTTCCAACTGTCGGATCAGCAAAAATATATGTGATATTTGCAACAAAAGTATGTTATTTTTTTGTCAAATATCAACAAAAATAAGTCGAAATTCTATATTGACAGATAGTCTCAATAATGGTAATTTTTATTTGATTTAATGTTTTCATTTATAGAAACAAGTAAAATTTTATTACATTATTTTACAGGAATAAAATAGATAAAATTGAGTTGACAGTTTGGAGGGAAAGATTAAATGAGAAAAACCAAAATTATCTGTACAATGGGACCGTCTACTGATAAGGGCGATGTTATGGAGCAGCTTGTGAGAGAGGGAATGGACGTAGCACGTTTCAACTTCTCACATGGACCTCACGATGAGCAGAGAGGCCGTATCCAGAAACTGAGAGAACTTCGCAAGAAATATGACAGACCTGTTGCAGCACTTCTTGATACAAAGGGACCGGAGATCAGACTTGGATGCTTCAAGGATGGCAAGGTTTCTCTGGAAGAAGGACAGATATTTACATTTACAAATAAAGATATTGAAGGAACTAATGAGTGCGTAAGCATTACTTATAAAGAGCTTTATAAGGATGTGCAGCCGGGCGGACATATTCTGGTTGATGATGGACTTGTAGACCTGGAGGTTCAGGACATCGCAGGAAAGGACATTGTCTGCAAGGTTATTAATGCAGGTGTGATTGGCGACAGGAAGGGTGTCAATGTTCCGGGTGCAAACCTGAAGATGCCATTCATCAGTAAAAAAGACCATGATGATCTTCTCTTCGGTATCCAGGAAGGATTTGATTTCGTTGCAGCATCTTTTACACGTACTGCAAACGATATCCGCGAAGTAAGAAAAATCCTGAAAGAAAACGGCGGTGAAGAGATTCAGATCATTGCAAAGATTGAGAACCAGCAGGGCGTTGACAATATCGACGAGATTATTGAAGCAGCAGATGGCATCATGATCGCCAGAGGTGACATGGGTGTTGAGATCCCGCCGGAATATGTACCTGTTATCCAGCAGAAAATCATCCAGAAAGTTTACACAGCAGGAAAACCGGTTATTACAGCAACACAGATGCTTGACTCCATGATCTCTCATCCGAGACCAACCCGTGCAGAGGCTACAGACGTTGCCAATGCGATTTTCCAGGGAACAAGTGCAACTATGCTTTCAGGAGAAACCGCAGCCGGTAAATATCCGGTACAGGCACTTCAGATGATGAGCCGTATTGCAGAACATATGGAGCAGAATATTGATTACAATACAATCTTTAAGAAAACAGACAGAAATGAGAATCCGGATATTACAAATGCAATCGCACATGCAACCTGTCTGACCGCAATCGACCTGAAGGCCAGTGCAATCCTTGCAGTGACAAAATCTGGAAGTACAGCTCATATGATGTCCAAACACAGACCAGGATGTCTGATCGGTGCATGTACAAGCTCTGAGAGAGTTCTTCGCCAGCTGAATCTGTCCTGGGGTGTTTACCCGATGCTGATCAAGGAAGAATACAGTTCTGAGATCCTTTGCCTGAGAGCAATCGAAGCAGCACAGAAGCATAAACTTGTAAAAGTTGGTGACACTATTGTATTTGCCGGTGGTGTACCGCTTGGAATTCCGGGAAGAACAAACCTGATCCGCGTCTGCACAGTAGAATAATGGAGCAGGTTATGAAACGGTTAGTCATAAAAAATAAAAGAAAAATCTGGCTCTGGTTTCTGTTTATCGTGCTTCTGATCCTGGCATGCAGGGCTGCGTATGTTACGGGAAATAAGAATATGCAGATAAGAGACGAGGCAGTAGAGGAACAGCAGGTAGAGAATGTAGTGGGACAGGATAAAGTGGAGAGATTATGCTGAATCAATTTTCGAGAACTGAGCTTCTTCTTGGAAAAGAAGCGATGGATAAACTGGAGAATGCCCGTGTGGCAGTATTTGGAATCGGAGGAGTTGGAGGTTATGTATGTGAAGCATTGGTCAGAAGCGGCGTAGGGGCCTTTGATCTGATCGATGATGACAAAGTATGCCTGACGAATCTTAACAGACAGATTATTGCCACCAGGAAAACTGTTGGTCAATATAAAACAGAGGTGATGCGGGACAGGATCCTGGACATTAATCCGAAAGCAGATGTGAGAATCCATAACTGTTTTTATCTTCCGGAGAATGCTGCTGATTTCGATTTTAGTGAGTATGATTATGTGGTAGATGCTGTGGACACAGTGACTGCGAAGATTGAACTGATCATGCGTGCAAAAGAGGCAGGGACTCCTGTTATCAGCAGTATGGGTGCCGGAAATAAGCTGGATGCCAGTGCATTTCGGGTGGCAGATATCTATAAGACGAAGGTGTGCCCTCTGGCGAAGGTTATGCGCAGAGAGCTGAAGAAGCGTGGTGTGAAAAAACTGAAGGTTGTTTATTCGGAAGAACAGCCGATCAGACCGATTGAAGATATGGCAATCAGCTGCAGATCGCATTGTATTTGTCCTCCGGGTGCTGCGCATAAGTGTACGGAGCGCAGAGATATTCCGGGAAGTGTGGCGTTTGTGCCGTCTGTCGCCGGGCTGATTATTGCAGGAGAGGTTATTAAAGACCTGACTGCGGAGTACAGAAGATAAGAATTGTTTGTTTTGAGATGTGTATGGTGTCAGAAATGGTATGGTGCACATCTTTTTTTGCGGGAAATATTTGGAATCGGATGGGGTTTATTACTTTTTGGATTTTATAGAATTGTTATAGGGAAAAAGTCAAAATAATATAAAAATTTATGGGATTTTCAAAAGATAATGAAAGAAAAAGGAGAGAATCTGTGATACACTATCATTATTGACGGATAAAAATCTATTAGAACTGTGGAGATATAGAAGTTTGGTGGATCAATGTCTGAATGATGTCAGCTTAATAAATTTCAGATTGGAGGATATAACATCGGATGAAAACAAATTACAACAGAACAGTGCAGGCCTGTTTTATCGGATATGTAGTGCAGGCCATTGTGAACAATTTTGTTCCTCTGCTGTTTCTGACATTTCAGGGCAGTTACGGGATTTCGCTGCAGAAGATCACACTTCTGGTTACTTTTAATTTCGGGATCCAGTTGCTGGTAGATCTGGCATCGATTGGATTTGTGGACAGAATAGGTTATCGTGCATCTATGATCCTGGCACATACAATGGCGGCTGCAGGTCTGATTTTGCTCACAGTATTGCCGGAGTGCCTGGGAGATCCGTTTGTGGGACTTCTCGTTGCAGTTATGATCTATGCCATCGGAGGCGGATTGCTGGAGGTGCTGGTAAGTCCTGTGGTGGAAGCCTGCCCTACAGATAATAAGGAAAAAGCAATGAGTCTCCTTCATTCCTTTTACTGTTGGGGACATGTGGGAGTGGTACTTCTTTCTACATTATTCTTTCGTATTTTCGGGATTGCAAACTGGAAATATATGGCGCTGGTGTGGGCATTGATTCCCATTGCAAATGGAATCCTTTTTACCAGAGTTCCCATTGCTCCACTGCTGGATGAGGGTGAAAAGGGGCTGACTATGGGAGAGCTTTTTAAGAAAAAAATCTTCTGGGTTCTGATGTTAATGATGCTCTGTGCAGGAGCCAGTGAGCAGGCGGTAAGCCAGTGGGCTTCTACTCTGGCTGAGAAAAGCTTTGGAATCAATAAAACTATCGGAGATCTGGCAGGTCCCATGGCGTTTGCAATTCTTATGGGAAGCTCAAGGGCATTTTATGGGAAATTTGGAGATAAAATCAATCTGGAACGCTTTATGCAATACAGTGCAGTTCTGTGCATGGTTTCCTATCTGATGATCGCATTTATCCCGGTACCTGCGTTGGGAATCCTTGGATGTGCGGTTTGCGGTCTGTCTGTAGGTATTATGTGGCCGGGAACCTTCAGCATGGCGGCTGCCTCAGTAAAGCGTGGCGGAACAGCCCTGTTTGCCCTCCTTGCCCTTGCTGGAGATGTGGGATGCTCATCCGGACCAACCTATGTGGGGATGATTTCAGGAGCACTGAATGATAATCTGAAACTTGGAATCTTTGCGGCACTGATTTTCCCTGTGTTGATGATAATGGGGATTAAGATGATTGGAAGTCTGCAAAAATATGATTGAGATATATTAAAAAGTATGGAACGATTAATTTTTCATATTGATGTAAACAGCGCATTTCTTTCATGGGAATCAGCCAGAAGGGTAAGCCAGGGGCTGCCGGATCTCAGGGAGATTCCCTCCTGTGTGGGAGGAGATCCAAAGAAACGGACAGAGTACACACGCTGTTCCCGGACGAAATACCGGAGAAAATGTGGCCACTTCCTGTCCGTAACCTGTTATTTCTGGGAAAAGCCTCCGAGCAGAAGCTTCTGAATCAGGGAATCCGTACTATTGGTGATCTGGCAAGGGAACGGGAAGCAAATGTACAGTTCTGGCTTGGAGAAAAACCAGAGCACAGATGAAAAATGAAGACAGACAGGAAGAATAAAAGCGCAGAGATGATACTTTTTCTCTGCGCTTTTATAGCGGACTGTTATACATATTTCAGAAATTCTTCATCCGGGATCCGGGAAGTATGAATGGCATTCTGGATAGCCTGAGCCATGACTTCTGCGGCGAGAGTTCCAGCCATGTTGATATCCACAGAAACATTGCCAATGCTGGCAGCATAGATGGAATCACCGTCAGCCATAGTTGCTACAGGATTGATGCATCTGGCATAGGCACAGCGGGTCATAGAGGCAATTTTATTCAGTTCAGCCTTTGAAAAAGCCCCATTGGTGATTACAGCTCCGATGGTGGTATTGCCGGTAAACTGGTCATGAGGTGTCATAAAGCGGTATAATTCGTGGACACTGTCCAGAAACTCGCTTCTGTCAGGTGTTTTCAGCCCTGCAATTTTCTGACCATTTTGTGGACTGAAGATATCTCCCAGTGCATTGACAACGACAATTGCGGCCATCTGGAAATTTTTCACAGATACAGCGGTAATACCAAGACCTGACTTCATGGATTGTTTCATACCGTAAAGTTTTCCCACAGTTGCACCGGTACCTGCACCGATATTTCCGGTTCTGGTATCTGTTCCTGCAAATGCCTGACGGCAGGCTTCTTCGCCCATTTTTGCAGTTGGACGTATTTTAGGATCTCCGTAAGAGAGGTCATAGATACAGGACTGGCATACAAGAGGAACCAGGGCTGCACCGGTGTTATAACCGATATTTTGTGATTCCAGATAGTGCATCACACCGTCAGCAGCAGCCAGTCCATAGGCAGAACCTCCGGACAAGACAATAGCATTGATGGGATTGTCGGCAGTGACAGGAGAGGTGAGAGGAGTTTCTCTGGAAGCAGGGCCACCTCCGCTTATATCGCAGCCTGCTTTTGCTCCATTTGGAAAATAAAGAACAGTTACACCGGTCTTCGCATCATGGTCAGAAGTATGACCGATGCGTAAATTTGAAAGCTCTGTAATAGAAATCTCTTTTAGTAATGACATAAAAATCTCCTTTTGATAAAAAAAACCTGACTACAGTGACAATGTAGTCAGGGATTTTTAGTGAACCTTCCGGAACAGCAGAATTAAAAGGCTGTTCTTTTAAAGATTATGCACGTTTCAGTGCCACAGAAAGTGCCTTGGAAACGATGCTTCCCACTACAAAGCAGAAGCCCGCTTCGATCAGTCCCTGAACGCCCACAAAAGCAGCAACGAAGACAACAGGATTGCTTACTCCAAGACTGGAAACAATACCTTGAATGTAATCTGTGTTGTAGAAGAAGAGACATAAAAAGCCCATGAAGAAGAAAGTATTCAGTAACGGGCATGCCAGTGAAGCAACGTAATAGGAAAATTTCTTCGCCGGTGATTTATATAATGCTGCGAAAATAAGTCCTGTGATCCATCCTTCCAGCACACGTGCCACGATACATACAATAAAAGTGCCAAATGGATTAATGTTAAAAAGTGCGGCAGCGAAAGCTGAACTTCCTGTGACAGCCATATAGAAGCTGGTTGCACCGAAAGCAAGTCCGCATACAGCACCACCTTTCGGTCCGAGGATGATAGCTCCTACAGCTACCGGGATGGTGAGAAGAGTGATGGATAAGCCGGGAGTACGAAGGTAGCCCAGCGGGGTAAAGGACATGAGCAGAATAATGGCAATCATCATAGCCAGCTCTACCATGTAAAGAGTGCTGCTTCTTTTTGCGGCAGCTGTTGTAGTAGTTGTTGTTGTGTTCATATGAATTCTCCTTTTGGTCTGATAAAACGGCGCAATGCGTCCCCTGCTTTTCAGACAGTTTAGAGTATGGGGATCAGGCGTTATGAAAAATATACATCAGAACAAAAGATATGAAACAAGAAATATCTTCCGGTAAAAGTTTCCGGTGTGTAGACGCCTTACAGGTCGCCTCACAAATTTAACCAGACTGTGAAGTGGATGACTTTATCCACCAGACTGTCAGATGTGGAAATCAGATGCATTTTCTTTCGAATAACGCTCCCGTAAACAATAACACATTTGATTAAAAACTGCAATATTTTATAGTATGTTTGAAAATAAATACAGGATATAGAGGTGTTTCTATATCCTGTAAAAAATATTGATTATGAGATTTAGCGTTCCATCATGCTGATGGATTCAATTCCAACGCTTCCACCGCGTACCACTTCAATTCTGTGGAATTCTTCCTTGATCAGTTTAACAACTGCATCATTCTTGGTGGCTGTCTGGACAAATTCCAGAAGCAGACTGTCTTTGCCATAGTCAATGACTTTTGCCTTGAAGGTTTCTGCAATCTGAAACAGTTCAACCTTATCTTCTTTGGAACAGTTAAAAACCTTAATATACAGAATCTCTTTCATGCGGACAAATACGTCTGTGAAATCAATAACCTTAATAACCTCGATCATACGGTTCAACTGTTTTTTGATCTGTTCAAAGGTTTCATCATCGCTGACTGTTGCGATAGTCATTCGGGATACTGTAGGATCCTCGGTGGTTCCTACAGTAAGACTGATCTATCACGAGATATGTAAATGGTTAAGTGAGTTTTGTTAATTAAAATGTACTAAAATGTCGTCTTTTTTGACAAGAAATTATAGAAAATAAACAAAATAACACAATGCAAAAAACAATGCATAAAATAAAAGAATGTCCCTTTGAGGAACATTCTTTTAACGTGTCTGAAGGAAAACTTTTAATTTGGGAAGCTGGTTGTTAAGGATAAGAGTTTCCGGAAACATGAGCTGGTGAACGAATTCTTCGGCATAGGTGAAATCTCCAACATGTTCTTTTCCGTGGCTGTCGCTGGACAAAATAACAGGAAGCTGATATTTCTGACAGAGATACAGGATTCTGGCGGCATTGGCTCTTGTGTCTCCCCGATATCCTCCGGGTGCGAGGGAAGCTTCGTTTATTTCAAAAATAACATTTTCCCGTAAAGCTGCTCTTGCCAGCGTTTCATAATCTACAGGGAAATGTGTATCGTCGCAGTGGCCGAGTATTTTTACAGCAGGATGTTTCATTGCATTGATGTAAGCTTCTGTATTCTGAGATACAGAGCCTGAACGGTAGTTCTGCCGATGCATACTAATGATAGCGTAATCCAGGTTGTTCAGCAGTTCATCTGACAGATCTGTATGTCCTGCACTGTCTAGGATGTTTAGTTCAACTCCGTAAAGAATATCTATGCCGAATCTTTTTCTGGGATAAAAAGGAAGGCTTCTGAAATAAGAAGAAGTTCCGGAAGCCAGAGTTCCCGGGCCGTGGTCAGAAATCCCAAGGAGTTTCAGTCCTTTTTTGCTGGCTGCTTTTGCCATGTCAGAGATGGTACAGGTGGTTCCGTGACCGCTGGCGATAGAATGTGTGTGGATGTCAGAAAGATACATTGTTTGTCTCCTTTCCAGAGCGGTTTCTATATATGATAAGAGCCTTACGGAAGATGCAAAGCTGCTGTTTGATGGTACATTCGTTATATTCAAGTATGACAGATGAGGATTTAAATGTCAATGAGGAAACAAAATAAAAACAACTGAAATACAACAAAAATCAAATAAAAAGCAACACAAATAAACGGCTGATACATGTTAAATTATGTTGACTTCGGGAAAATGAGAAGGTATAATGGAACTATATGAAAACACGGGGGCTTATTGCTGATCAATGACAGCGATAGCACTGTTTGCTTATGTGTAGACAGTTACTTCATGAGAAAGGAGTAACATGGAAAAATTTCAAACATCAGACATTCCCGGAATTCTCTTATGAATGGCTGGAGGCTGAACTGGATACTGGTATGATTCCACAAATATGGACAGCGAAGAAATTGCTCCTAATCTTTATGACTAATCGATAAGTATATATCGAGAGGAAATGAATCCTCAGAATTAAGTAAAAAAAGTTACCGGGAACAATGTGACCGGTAGCGAAATACAGACGCCGCACTGCCGTATGGCAAGTGCGGCGTTGTTGTTCAAAACTCTGATAGCAGAGTGAAATCAAACAAATATAAATACAGTAACAGCTCAGACAAGATGATGCAAATAAAGACACTTTTTTGGACAAACGAGGTTCTTACCCTGGAGAGCAGATCAGGGTAAAATGAAATCATCAGATATGAAGAGCGCAATTCATATATTGGAGGAAGAACAGTGAAAAGTACGGAACGGTTAATTTTTCATATTGATGTAAACAGTGCATTTCTTTCCTGGGAATCAGCCAGAAGGGTGAGCCAGGGGTTGCCGGATCTCAGAGAAATTCCTTCCTGTGTAGGAGGAAATCCAAAGAAACGGACAGGTATCGTGGTTGCCAAATCTATCCCTGCAAAAAAATACGGGATCCAGACCGGCGAGCCAGTAGCTATGGCTCTTCGGAAATGTCCCAATTTGGTGATTGTTCCCAGTGATTTTGAATTATACGATAAATGTTCCCGGGCATTTAAAGCAATCTGTGCTTCCTTTGCACCTGTGATGGAATCTTTTTCCATTGATGAGGTATTTCTGGATATGACAGGTACTTCTCTGATCTATCCTGACCCTGTAGCTGCTGCTCATGAGCTGAAAGACAAGATTCACAGAGAGCTGGGATTCACAGTAAATGTAGGAATTTCTACCAATAAGCTTTTGGCAAAGATGGCATCAGATTTTCAAAAGCCGGACAGAGTACACACTCTGTTCCCGGATGAAATCCCGGAGAAAATGTGGCCTCTTCCTATCCGTAATCTGCTGTTTCTGGGAAAAGCTTCCGAGCAGAAGCTTCTGAATCAGGGAATCCGTACCATCGGTGATCTGGCAAGAGAAAGAGCATCCAATGTGCAGTACTGGCTTGGGGAAAAAACGGGACATCAGCTATGGCAATATGCCAGAGGTATCGATGATTCCCCTGTAAAAGCAGTGCCTGATGAGGCAAAAGGTTTCAGCGTGGAAACTACTTTTAACGATGATATTACTTCCATAGAGCAGGTGTTTCCCATACTTTTGGAGCAGTGTGATGTTCTGGCAACCAGAATGCGCAGAAAAGATAAGAAATGCAACTGTATTTCCGTGACTTTCCGTACTTTGGATTTCAGAAACCGTTCACACCAGACAAAGCTGGAAAATGCTACAGATCTTACAGATGAAATTTATATAAATGCTACAAGACTTTTTAAAGAATTCTGGAAAGGACAGCCGCTACGTCTGATTGGTGTGGCACTGACAGGCCTTACAGATGGCACTTATGAACAGATGTCTCTGTTTGAAGATACAGAAAATAAAGAACGCCACAGAAAGCTGGATGCAGCTATGGATGAGATCCGGATGAAATTTGGAAATGATAAGATCACCCGTGCCAGTATTATGAACAGCAATGCACGGATTGGGCGAAAAGCGAAAGCACAGATGAAAAACGAAAAGATGGAAGAACCGTAAGTAAAGGGAGGACTGAGCATTAAGAACAATGCGACAATCCTCCCTTTATAAAAATTTCAGAAAAAGTTTTATCGTTCCATCATACTGATAGATTCGATTCCTACACTTCCTCCACGTACCACTTCAATTCTGTGAAATTCTTCCTTGATCAGTTTCACTACTGCGTCATTCTTGGTTGCTGTCTGGACAAATTCCAGGAGCAGGCTGTCTTTGCCATAGTCAATGACCTTTGCCTTGAAGGTTTCGGCAATCTGAAACAGTTCAACCTTATCTTCTTTGGAACAGTTAAAAACCTTAATATACAGAATCTCTTTCATGCGGACAAATACGTCTGTGAAATCAATAACCTTAATAACCTCGATCATACGGTTCAACTGTTTTTTGATCTGCTCAAAAGTTTCATCATCACTGACAGTTGCGATCGTCATTCGAGATACTGTGGGGTCCTCGGTGGTTCCTACAGTAAGACTGTCCAGATTGTAGCTTTTTCCGGAGAAAAGTCCGGAGATTTTGGACAGAACACCTACCTGGTTCTCAACATAGAGAGAAATCCATCTTTTTTTCATTCCTTTATCCATAATAATTTTCCTCCTGATCAACAGTCCATAATCATATCTTCTAGAGTTCCGCCTGGTTTGATCATAGGATAAACCATTTCCTCAGGGTCAATGATGAATTCAATTACTGTAGGTGCCTTTGTGTTCTTTTTTGCTTCCTCGAAGGCTGCTGCAATTTCCTCTTTTTTTGTGACACGGATTCCTTTTGCCCTGTAGCTCTCTGCAAGTCTGATGAAATCCGGTGTGTACTGTGGATATTCCATGCCTTCAGTGCGGCGGGAAAGTGCTCCTGCGCGCAGATTGGTCATAGCATAGCGTTTGCCGTAGAAAAGCTTCTGCCACTGGCGTACCATTCCAAGATACTCATTGTTAAAGATACACAGGATAACCGGAAGCTCCTCCAGAACTGCAGTTGCAAGCTCCTGAATGTTCATCTGCACACCGCCGTCACCGGAGATAACGATGACAGGTCTGTCGGGATTTCCGATTTTGGCTCCGATGCCGCCTGGAAGACCATAGCCCATTGTTCCCAGACCACCGGACATGATCATCTGTTTGCCCTCTGTGATTTCCGCATACTGGGAGACAAGCATCTGATGCTGTCCTACATCTGTTACGATAATACTGTTCTCAAATTGTTCGTTGATCTCTTTCAGGATATCCATCGGACTTAAAAGATCATTTGGACGCATTTTAAGCGGATGCTCTTCTTTCCAGTTTTTGATCAGGTTAAGCCACTTGTCCGTTGAACATTCCTGGACGTATTCGTTCATTTTGGTGATAGCCTCTTTTGCATCAGCAACAATGGGGATATCTACCTGAATGTTTCGGGAAATGGATGCTGTATCAATATCAATGTGGATAATCTGGGCATGTGGTGCAAATTCATGAAGTTTTCCGGTGATTCTGTCATTGAATCTGGTTCCGATGGAGAACAGCACATCGCAGTTGCTGACTGCCATATTTGCTGCATAGGCACCATGCATGCCAAGGTTTCCGATATAGAGTGGATGGTCTGTGGGGATAGAGCCTTTTCCCATTACGGTTGTGACAACCGGTACTTTTGTCTTTTCCACTACTTCCCGGAAAATTTCATGGGCGCGGGAGATTACTACACCGCCGCCTGCCAGGAATAAGGGACGTTTTGCTTTATTTAAAAGTTTGATGGCACGTTTGAGCTGGCCGATGTGGACATCTGTGTTGGGCTTGTATCCGCGGATATTTACATTTTTAGGATATTCAGCGCTGCCGAGTTCTGCCATTACGTCCTTTGGAAGGTCGATAAGGACAGGTCCCGGACGGCCGGTGCGGGCAATGTAGAAGGCTTCTTTGATAATTCTGCCAAGGTCTTCACGTCTGCGGACAGTAACGCCGTATTTGGTGATGCTTCTGGTGATTCCTACGATGTCTACCTCCTGGAATGCATCGTTGCCGATGAGGTGGCGGGCTACCTGGCCGGTGAAGCATACAAGAGGTACGCTGTCATAGTTGGCGGTTGCAAGTCCTGTTACAAGGTTGGTTGCTCCGGGACCGCTGGTTACCAGACATACGCCGACTTTGCCGGTGGTTCTGGCGTAGGCGTCGGCTTCGTGGACAAGGGCCTGTTCGTGACGGGGGAGGATGATTTTGACATCGTCCTGTTTGTAGAGTTCATCACTGATGTCGATGGTACAGGCTCCGGGGTAGCCGAAGAGGTATTCTACGCCTTCTTCTTTTAAGGCTTTGACTAAGAGTTTGTTGCCGGATATTTGTTTCATATTTGGGTAAACCTCCTTTGTGTATGTGTATAGGACGCTCAGAAATTTATTTGTTTGGTGTGCGGTTTCGGAGCCTAGTAGATCTAAGTGTCTGAAAATCTGCTAAAAGCGTTCAGAAAAATCTCAAACTCGCTGCGCTCAGACAGTGAGATTTTTCTGAACAACGCAGATTTCCAGGCACTAAGATCTACACGACTCCTGCAAATGCACACCAAACAAATAAATTTCTGAGCTGTGTATTGGCTGATACAGGGGCAGAATGGCGCTGCGCTGATTCTGCTGAGAACGCTGTAAAGCAGCTCCCACAATTCTGAATATAGTAAAAAACGCCCTGGGCTTATTGCCCAGGGCGAAAATATTTCCGCGGTACCACCTGTATTCAGAGTCTGGCTCTGCACTTTGTCAGTACTGATATACTGTGTTCCTGTAACGTGGAACTGACGTTGAAGCCTACTTGGCATGTCCGTTCAGGTCTTGTGGATCAGACGGGATATACGGTTTGGTTCACTGCTCGGGGGCTACTTCCACAATTCGTTCACGAAAGCTCGCACCGACCGCTTTCTCTCTGTGCTTCCCGGAGTTGTGTACTCCTCCCTGTCATGGCATTTGGCTGATATGAGGTATTCATTGTCCGAATAGGGTGGACAAATGTTTTCTTGGGTTACATTATACATTTATAGAGAGGAAATTGTCAACCGGGTTTTGGATAATTGCTATAAAATTTATGTTCCTGAATGAATTTTGGCTACGTTACTGAGAACGGAGTGAACAGTAATGTAATTGACAGATTTCTATATTGCTGATATAAAAAATAAATAATACAGTTGTTTGGAAGGAGGGGACATATGGATTATTTATCGAATAATGTGGCGGTGAATCTGAAGAGGATTCGGAAATCCAAGAGTATGAGTCTGGATCAGGTGTCTGAGCAGACGGGGGTGAGTAAGAGTATGCTGGCTCAGATTGAGAGAGGGACTGCCAATCCTTCTCTGGGTGTGCTGGGGAAGATTACAAGTGGTCTGAGGATAGAGTTTCAGGAGCTGATACAGCCGCCGAGAGTGGACTGTTGTCTGGTGACACCGGCAGAACTGGTTCCTACCAAGGAGATAGCAGGACAGTACAGGGTATGGACCTGTCTGCCTTATGAGGATACCCGTCTGGTGGAGGTGTACCGGATCGAGGTGGAACCGGGTGGTGTTTATATCAGTGGCAGCCATGGGGAGAAGACAAGAGAATATCTGGCTGTTATGGAGGGTGTGCTTACTCTGGAATGTCATGGTGAGAAGTATGAAATCCACAGAGATCAGGTGTTTAAGTTTGAAACGGATCAGGAACATGTCTATCGGAACACAGGGAAGGAGAAAGCCTGCTGTACCTGTTTTTTTCTGGATTATCATTGATGCAGTTGTATCAGGAGTTTTGTTGCTGAAGCGGTCTGCCGCAGGTGGATTACCATAGTGTAGAACTGAGTAGTGAAGCAGGTGATTTTATCCGAAGTATGAGTGTAAAATGTACAATATAATGCACAAAATAATGAAAAAGATACACCAGAAAATGAATATCTGAAAAGAAAGGATGTATGTAATGGTTTGTCAGTCTGCCATTTCATGAAGAGGCTGTGTTGTTATGAATTGTTGAGAAACCTTTATTATCGCACGAATATGCAGGAAATATTGGATATACAATAAGGAGAACACAGAGCTTTCGTTACTGTTCACTCCGTTTTCAGTAACGATCTTTCTGTAAAAAATGTAAATGTTCAAAAAAACATGTTGACAAATCATAAGGGCAGTGATATTGTAAGGATGTACAAAATAATACACAGAAAAAGTTAAGCAAAGGCGCTTACCCATACGGGTCAGTTTGTCTTTGCTTTTTTTATTATCTTAAGGATGCAGGAGGGCACAGCTATGAAATTAAAAGACACAGGATTAACTTTTCAGGACATTAAGGACAAAGTAAACAAGTACATGATCGAGACTTATGAGAGATTTGATTTCCTTGCAGAGACAGCAGAGGGCATGTACATTTATGATGAGAATAAAACTCCATATCTTGATTTTTATGCTGGTATTGCAGTAAACAGCGCAGGAAACTGTAACCCTAAGGTTGTAGCTGCTGCAAAGGATCAGTTAGATGATATTATGCATACATTCAACTATCCATACACAATCCCGCAGGCGCTGCTTGCTGAGAAAGTCTGTGAAACAATCGGAATGGACAAGATTTTCTATCAGAACTCCGGTACAGAGGCTAACGAGGCAATGATCAAAATGGCCCGTAAATATGGTATTGAAAAATATGGTCCAAACCGTTATCATATCGTAACTGCAAAGATGGGATTCCATGGAAGAACCTTTGGTGCCATGTCTGCAACAGGTCAGCCGGGTAATGGATGCCAGGTTGGATTCGGACCTATGACTTATGGTTTCTCCTATGCACCGTACAATGACCTTCAGGCTTTCAAGGATGCATGTACAGAGAACACAATTGCCATTATGGTTGAGCCTGTACAGGGCGAGGGTGGCGTACATCCTGCAACAATGGAATTCATGCAGGGACTTCGTAAATTCTGTGATGAGAACGATATGCTTCTTCTGATCGATGAAGTACAGACAGGATGGTGCAGAACAGGTGCTGTTATGTCCTATATGAATTATGGTATCAAACCGGATATCGTATCTATGGCAAAGGCTCTGGGCGGTGGAATGCCAATCGGTGCCATCTGTGCAACAGCAGAGGTTGCAAAAGCTTTCACAGCAGGTTCCCATGGAACTACATTCGGCGGACATCCGGTAAGTTGTGCAGCTGCACTGGCTGAGGTGAATGAGCTTCTGGACAGAGATTTGGCTGGAAATGCAAAGAAGGTTGGCGATTACTTTGCAGCTAAGCTTGAGAAGCTTCCTCATGTAAAAGAAGTAAGACATCAGGGACTTCTGGTAGGTGTGGAATTTGATGATACTATCGGCGGAGTGGATGTAAAACATGGTTGTCTTGACAGACATCTTCTGATCACAGCTATCGGAGCGCATATCATCCGTATGATCCCACCGCTTATTGTTACAGAAGAAGAGTGCGACAAAGCTGTAGCAATCATCGAAGATACAATTAAATCTCTGGAAAAATAAAAATCCGGCAACGGAGTGATACAGTAAGGACAAGGGCGTCACGAATTATATTCGTGCGCCCTTTTATGATATCAGGGCCCAAAGGTCAAAAAGTCGTTCGTGCCTGCACGATAAGACTTTTGAACTTGGGACCTGCCAAACATGAGAAAGTAGTGATTTACATAGCAAATCAGCGGATTTCGAATGTTTGAGAATCTGATAAAAATTTGAGTGTGAGAGGGAAGAGCATGAAACATCTGGTAATTACGATTGGCTGCGAATATGGAGCCAAGGGCAATGCCATCGGTAAGAAGATTGCACAGGATCTGGGGATTAAGTTTTATGATCGTGATCTTGTGGATGAGATTATCAAAGAGGTAGGCATCCCTACAGACATTATGGACAGAGTAGAGGAAGGCGGAACCATCGCAGGTAAAGGTGCACAGGGAGATGTGAGAGGTTCCTTTTCCAAATATGCGGATCTGACAGACCGCGCCATTCATGTACAGAAGCAGATTATCCGGAAGCTGGCGCAGAAAGAAGCCTGCGTGATCATCGGAAGGTCTGCAGATTATATTCTGAAAGATACAGAAGGAATCCAGCTGGTGAGAGCATTTATTTATGCACCTAATGATGTTCGCGTCCACAACATTATGGAAAGCCATAATCTCTCGGAAAAGGATGCAAAGCTTCTGCTGGATGAGAAGGATAAACGTTATCATAAGAGACATCTGGCACTGACAGGAAGTAACCGTGGTGACAGACATAACAGGGATATTCTTATTAACAGTGATTTTCTGGGAATTCAGGGAACAGCAGAATATCTGGAAGACCTGATCGCAAAAAAATACGGAAAAAAGGAGGCCTGACCTATGGAACAAAAAACATCAGAATTTGACAAAGTACTTGGTGCATGGGACATACTTGTAATTGCATTTGGCGCCATGATCGGCTGGGGCTGGGTAGTTTCTTCCGGTAACTGGATTGAATCCGGTGGTGTGCTTGGTGCAGCTATTGCATTTGCAATCGGTGGAATCATGATTTTCTTTGTAGGTCTGACTTACGCAGAGCTTACAGCAGCTATGCCTCAGTGTGGTGGTGAGCACGTATTCAGCTACAGGGCAATGGGTTCTACAGGTTCTTTTATCTGTACCTGGGCGATTATTCTTGGATATGTAAGTGTTGCCTGCTTTGAGGCATGTGCATTTCCCACAATCATCACTTATCTGTGGCCGGGGTTCTTGAAAGGATATCTCTATACAGCTGCAGGCTTTGATGTTTATGCATCCTGGCTGATCGTGGCAATTGTGATCGCTTTTCTTATTATGATAATCAACATTAATGGAGCAAAAACTGCAGCAGTTTTGCAGACTGTTCTTACCTGTATTATCGGCGGTGCCGGAATTATTCTGATCGTGGCTTCTGTGGTTACAGGAAGTGTGGATAACCTTCAGGGACAGATGTTTGTTGGAAACGGTACCGGTGAAGCAATGAAAAGTATTATTAAGGTTGCAGTTATCACTCCGTTTTTCTTTATTGGTTTTGATGTTATCCCACAGGCAGCAGAGGAGATTAATGTTCCGCTGAAAAAAATCGGTAAAATGATGATCCTCTCTGTTGTGCTGGCTGTTGTATTTTACTCACTGGTGATTCTTGCAGTAGGTTATATCCTGAATCCGGCAGAGATTATTGAGTCTCAGCAGGGAACAGGACTTGTAACGGCAGATGCCATGGCCAAGGCTTTCGGGACAAAGGTTATGGCCAAGGTTATCATTGTAGGTGGAATGTGTGGTATTATTACATCATGGAACTCCTTCCTCCTTGGCGGTTCCCGTGCCATGTACTCTATGGCAGAATCCTACATGATTCCTCCGTTTTTTGCAAAGCTTCATCCGAAGCACAAAACTCCGGTTAATTCTCTGTATCTGATCGGTGCCCTGACTATGCTGGCTCCTTTTGCAGGAAGAACAATGATGGTCTGGATCTGTGATGCAGGTAACTTCGGATGCTGCCTTGCATACTGTATGGTCTCTGTCTCTTTCCTGATCCTTCGTAAAAAGGAACCGGATATGGCAAGACCTTACAAAGTAGGCCACTACAAATTTGTAGGTTTTATGGCAGTAGTCATGTCAGGGCTGATGCTTCTGGTTTACTGTATTCCGGGTTCCGGTGGAAGTCTGGTATTTCAGGAATGGCTTATGGTAGGTAGCTGGAGTTTACTTGGAGTTGTATTTTATGCGATCTGTAAACGTAAATATAAAGAAGATTTTGGTAAACTTATTGAACTGATCTCTGATGAGGATGCAGCAAGTCTTATGCCGGAGGCTGATGATGAAGAGCTTGATGTGGTAATCGATGCGGCTATTGACAGGGTGCTTTCCTCTATGGCATAACGCTATAAATGACATGACAATTATTTTGGGTAACAGAGTTTTGAATTTGTGCAGGGTAGATGCCCTGCACATTGCAATATTGAAAAAATACAGGAAAAGAGGCAGAAATTAATGAATCCATTTGAATTTTTTATTCCTCAGAATATTACAGTCGGTGCAGGTACTCTGGCGAAGCTTCCGGAATGTGCCAAAAAGCTTGGAGGTTCTCATGCAATGCTGATCTCAGGACCAACTCTCCGGAAAATGGGAGTTGTGGATAAGGCGGCGGATTATCTGAAAGACGCCGGAATGGCAGTGGATATTTTTACAGATGTAGAAGCCAATCCGTCTGTCACCACAGTGGAAAAAGCGACAGAAGCGTATAAGGATTCTGGCGCAGATTTTATCGTTGCGCTGGGCGGTGGTTCTCCTATGGATGTGGCAAAAGCAGTGGGAGTTACGGCTAAATATGGCGGCAGTATTACAGAATATGAGGGGGCACATAAGGTTCCCGGAAAAATTGTTCCGCTGATCGCAATCCCGACTACTGCGGGAACCGGCTCAGAGGTTACGGCATTTTCTGTTATCACTGACCACAGCAGAGATTATAAGCTGACGGTATTCAGTTATGAACTTCTTCCTGCATATGCGATCCTGGATCCTGAACTTCTCACATCTGCTCCGGCATCTGTGGCAGCAGCCTGCGGAATCGATGCATTTATTCATGCGGAGGAGGCTTATGTTTCCACAGCAGCATCTCCTTTTTCTGACGCAATGGCAGAGAAAGCAATGGAGCTGATCGGTGGAAATATCCGCCGTTTTGTGGCAAGACGTACAGATCTGGAGGCAGCAGAAGCAATGCTTACAGGCTCTCTTTTTGCAGGAATCGCCTTTTCCTTTGCAAGACTTGGAAATGTCCATGCCATGAGTCATCCGGTAAGTGCTTTCTTTAATGTAGCACATGGAGTGGCAAATGCAGTTCTTCTCCCTGTGATTGCAGAATATAATGCGCTGGCAGATCATGGCAGATATCTGAAGATTTATAATTATATCAGTCCGATCCTTGCATATGAGGATGAATTCGAACCACTGATGCTGGTGGATGCCATCAGGGAATTAAACGAAGATATCGGAATCCCGGAAGACCTGACCACAGCCATCCGCCAGGCGAAGAAGGGAGAAGAGATTTCTGATGAGGAGATTGAAAGCAAGATTGATGCCATGGCAGATGACGCCATGAAGAGCGGAAATATTGCAGTAAATCCAAGATCCTCCAGAAAGCAGGATATTGTGGAATTGTATCATAAGGCTTTATAAATTCAGATAAAGAGGAATGCAGTATTTTATGTAATTGCTACAGGTTAACAGAAGGTAATGATTAAAATATCTGCTATTATAAAAAACGTGCAGAAACATTGAAGTCGACAGATAACTTCAGGTTTGAAGATTTATCCCGATTTTAAAATGTATCTGCACGTTGTTTTTTTTGAGAAATTTCCATTGTATAACTTGCCTGATAGAAAGAAAGATTATATAGTATTAATCAAAATATAGTAAAGTAATGTGAGTCAAAATATTGATTGTTTGTTCAGGAGGATTTTATGGCAAAGAAGAAAATATATGCAGTACGCAAGGGACATAAAACAGGACTTTTTGCTACATGGGCGGAGTGCCAGAAGGCAGTAAGCGGATATTCAGGAGCTGAGTTTCGGGGATTTACAGAGAAAGAGGAAGCATTGGCTTTTCTGAACATGGAGACAACAGGAAATGTATCTGGTGATAAAGCAAAAGAGGCGGCAGGAATCGTGGAAGTACCTGAAAATATGGTCATTGCTTATGTAGATGGAAGTTTCGAGAAAAGTATTGGCAGATATGCCTTTGGTTGTGTGATCCTTACACCGGATGGACAGGAAATCCGTAAATCCGGCAGCGGCAGTGATTCTGCAGGAGTCGCGATCCGAAATGTGGCAGGAGAGATGCTTGGTTCCATGACTGCAGTAAACTGGGCCATAGAAAACAAATATCCAGCTGTGGAAATCCGCTATGATTACGAAGGTGTAGAGAAGTGGGTAACAGGTGTGTGGAGAGCCAAAACACCTCTGACCAGCAAATACGCAGCCAATATGCAGGAAGCAGGAAAGAAAGTAAAGATTTCTTTTTGTAAAATAGCAGCTCATACGGGCAATCACTACAATGAAGAGGCAGATCAGCTGGCTAAGAGTGCATTGCTTAAAATGGATGAAGAAGTACGAATATAAAAATCTTATCACTGAAAGGCGATTTCCAAAGGGATGAAAAATTTATGTGGATGACAATTTGAGTGATCCTCAGGGAAATCAATATACGGAAGTGGAAAAATAAAAAGCAGCTGTGTTACCATTGAAACTGTTAGCTGAAATTTTTATCAAGTAACAGTTTCAATTGACAGGTAACGCAGCTGTTTTTGCTTATGAAAGTGTCATATCCCCGTCTTTCACCCATCCAAGCTTACGGATAAACATGTTGATGAGCGGACACAGGATTGCAGGCAGGATAAAGGAAATCAGCAAAAGTCCGGCCCAGTCCCAGCCTGTGACAGCTGTTTTTGTTCCTGCGGCAATATCATTCATCCATCCGGTGTAGACACCAATCTGTCCTACGAAACCACAGGTACCCATACCGGAAGAAACCGGAGTACCGTTCATCTGAAGTTTGAACAGACAGGTTGCAAGAGGTCCGGTGATGGCAGAAGTAAGGATCGGTGCAATCCAGATGCGTGGATTTTTTACGATATTTCCCATCTGGAGCATGGATGTTCCGATTCCCTGAGAAACAAGACCACCCCATTTGTTTTCGCGGAAGGACATTACTGCGAAACCTACCATTTGTGCACAGCAGCCTGCTACAGCAGCTCCTCCGGCAAGTCCGGTAAGGCCAAGCGCAGCACAGATTGCGGCAGATGAGATAGGAAGTGTCAGTGCAATACCCACAAATACAGAAACAAGGATTCCCATCAGGAACGGCTGCAGGTTGGTTGCCCACATAATAATATTTCCCACTTTCATCGCTGCACTTCCAAGTGCCGGAGCCCACCACGCGGACAGGGCAACACCTACACCGATCGTGACAAGTGGAGTGACCAGAATATCAATTTTGGTTTCCTTAGATACTGCTTTTCCGATTTCGGAAGCGAAGATGGCTACAAATAATACAGCCAGCGGTCCGCCTGCACCGCCTAATGCGTTAGATGCAAAGCCAACAGTAATCAATGAAAACAACACCAACGGCGGACAATGCAGTGCATAGCCGATGGCGACAGCCATGGCAGGACCACTCATTGCAGATGCCAGAGAGCCTACGGTATACTGGGTGTCGTTTACAGTTGCCACAGCAGTGGTCAGAAATGAAATATGAAACTGTGTTCCAAGTGTGTTGATGATCGTGCCGATCAGCAGGGAGCAGAAAAGACCCTGTGCCATGGCACCAAGGGCATCGATTCCATAACGTTTTATGGAGATTTCGATGTCTTTGCGTCTGAGAAATGCTTTTAACTTTTCCATAGATTATATTTTCTCCTGTTTTTATTATGTATAGAAGGGTGTATATACACCTATATACGCTTTTCTCATTATAGTCACATTCACGGAGTAAATCAAGTAGTTTTGTAACTGTTCACATACCACTATCCCGCGAGATGTTTTGGCATGAATATGCCAAAATCACAAGACATACAAGCCAAAATTCCATTGCCGCAGGCAATCTGGAATGAATTTTGGGTACGTTACTGTGAACGGAGTGAACAGTAACGTAGTTTAAAAATAGTGGAAAACAATTTACAGAAAGAATATTGTAAAGTATTTTACTGTCTGATATGATAGAAAGAGTTAATTTTACGGAGGAAAAAAAGATGAGTGAATGGATCAGAAAAATAAACTGGAAGTATGTGGTCGTAATGTTGATTGGAAATATAATCCTTGGTTTGGGAATTGCGATATTTAAACTTTCCGGACTTGGAAATGACCCTTTCAGCGGAATGGTGATGGCACTGGCAGAATGTGTGGGAATTGAATATGCCCGTTTTTTAATTCTTCTGAATCTGGGATTTTTTGTAATAGAAATTATCTGGGGAAGAAAGCTTATCGGATTGGGAACGATCATAAATGCGTTATTTCTTGGATATTTTGTTACATTTTTCTATAACTTGATCACATCTGTGATCGATGCACCGGATCAGATGGCAATGCAGGTGGTTACCGTATTTATTGGAGTTATCATAACAAGCCTTGGAATTTCCATGTACCAGCTTCCGAAACAGGGAGTTGCACCATATGACAGTATTTCTCTGATCATGACAGAGAAATGGCCGAAAATTCCGTATTTCTGGTGCAGAGTATCTAATGATGCGATCAGTGCACTGGTGTGTTGGCTTGCAGGGGGAATCGTCGGACTGGGAACACTGGTCAGTGCATTTGGATTCGGACCTTTTGTTCAGTTTTTCGATACACATTTTACATCAAAAGTGCTGGCAAAGCTGGAAAAATAATAAAAAACTGTCCTGTATATGCACATTATACGTAGAAAATAGGTGCACTACAGAGACAGTTTTTTTATTTGTCAGCCTGTTAACTGCATATATGGCATGCTTCACATGCAGATGGCGTAGTAGCGCATCCTCCCATAGCAGTTTCACGCAGTTCTGCAGGAAGCTTTTTACCCACGGTAAACATCGTCTGGATCATTTCGTCCAGAGGAATCAACTGCGGGATTCCTGCGAGAGCCATTTCTGCGGCAATTATAGCGTTTGCCACACCTGCAGCATTTCTGTTCTGACATGGATATTCTACCAGACCACCGACCGGATCGCATACCAGACCAAGCATGTTCATAAGAACAGTAGATGCAGCAAAAGTACATTCTTTCGGTGAACCTCCCATCAGCTCTACAGCAGCAGATGCAGCCATTGCAGATGCAACCCCTACCTCGGCCTGGCATCCGCCTACCGCACCTGCAACAGTTGCATTTCGCATTGCCAGATAACCAATGGCACTTGCGTTAAATAATGCCCGTATAATCTCTTCATCAGAGAATTGATAATGTTCCTGCATTGCCAGCATCAGCCCCGGTACGATTCCGGCAGAACCGGCAGTAGGAGAGGCCACGATCAGCCCCATGGAGGCATTCGTTTCCAGTGTAGCCATAGCATAAGTAATTGCCTTCTGAAGCAGATTTCCGCAGAGACCTTTTTTCTCCTGAGCGTGGAGACTCAGCTTTCTGGCTTCGCCGCCGATCAGACCACCCATAGATTTTACCGGCTGTCTGATTGGTGAGAAAGCAGCATCTTTCATAATTCCCAGTACTCGTGTCATTTTTTTATTTACAATCTCAGAGGCTGTTTCGCCAAGCTCAATCTCACGGATACGCATAATCTCTGAGATAGGAAGATTTTTTTCTTCACAGAGTGCTAAGAGTTCATTTGCATTTTTAAAATCCATGATAAAAATCCTCCTTTCTTTACATCTGTACGATCATAACTTCATGAATATTCGGGTTCTCGCGAATCGCAGGAACGATATTCTCAGGAAGTTTGCCGTCAGATTCTACGATTGTATAAGCAATCTCTCCCTTGCTTTCACGGAACAGACGCATAAATGCAATATTGATATTGCGGTCACTCAGGCATTTGGTAATATAGGCCACAACGCCGGGAGTGTCCTGATGAATCACGATCACTGCACTGTACTCGCCTGTAAAGTCTACCTGTACGTGATTGATATCTACAATACGGACCTTGCCTCCTCCAAGGGATTCGCCGCGTACGGTCATTTTCTGGCCTTTTTCATTTTCCATGCAGATATCTACGGTGTTCGGATGAATATCTGTTTCCTGCTCATTTGGAGTGAAAGAGAATTTCAGACCTTTTTCATGAGCAATATCAAAAGAATTTCGGATGCGCATATCATCGGTAGAGAATCCCATAATACCACCCAGCAGAGCTCGGTCAGTACCGTGACCATGGTAAGTTTTTGCAAAAGAGCCGTACAGGATGAAGTCGGCTCTCTTTAACGGGCCTTCGATCATTTTCTGGGCAAGATAGGAAATACGCGCCGCACCTGCGGTATGTGAACTTGAAGGACCGATCATGTTCGGCCCCATAACATCAAACACACTGATAAATGACATATTTTTTCTCCTGTGAATATCAATTATAGTCTTGCATGTTTATGGCAATAATCTTATTATTTGTAAATTTCTGATTATATTCTATCATTTAGGAATAAAAGAAGCAAACTTATCGTTAACATTAACAAAAATTAATGTAAAAAATGAGAAAACAGGGTTGCTTTTTCTCTACTGGGCGGTTACAATAACTGTGCAAATTGAAAATAATTTTAAAAATGCTGTTTCAAAATAGGGAACAGCATAAAATTTGCTGTTAGAAATCAGATTCCCGAAAACAGGGTCTGATATCCGAAATCGTAAATTTTAAAGAAAAGGCAGGTGGAACAGAATGGATAATTGCGATTCTCATGGGCGAAGTAGTAGCACAGGATCTGAATTAAAAAGAGTATATGAGTATAGCAGCCGTTTTTGTTCTGCTGTAGTCATATATTTTCAGGATTTTCCATGTATGCATATAAAATAGAAGTTTTTTACTGTCTGTGATCTGACAGTTTCTGTATGTGGAAGATCGGATGTCTTTTTCATTTCTTATCCTGTATTTATGAAATTCCCCCGAATCATGCAATTACATATTGAGCAGTAATGATCCGGCGAAGATGCCGGACAGTTACGGACAGCGGATGAATAGCAGGTTATGGCATAATACCCTGCAGTTTATTGTGCTGGAAAAAGCATGGAAGAAATGGCAGTAAAATGTAATAAATAACAGACTGCTTTCTTTTGGTGTGCTTTTATGCAAAAAAACGGAGGATGAAAGAATGGAGAAAAGAGTACAGGATTATTCCAAAGAAATTCTGAAGATCATCCGCAGCAACACCTCTCCAGCCGTTATGGGAGGAAGGCTGCAGGATTATCATGAGAATGATCTGGCAGATGTAATGCCAAAACTGACTGTACAGGAGCGGTGCAAGCTGTACCGTATCCTGGATACAGATATGCTCTCTGATATTTTTGAATATACAGATGAGGAGAATGCAGCAGAGTATCTGAATGAAATGGATGTGAGAAAAGCAGCAGCCATTTTATCCAGAATGGAGACAGATGCTCTTGCAGATGTATTAAATAAAGTTGAAAAAACAAAGAAAAAAATACTGATCGATCTGCTTGAACCTGAGGTTCGACGTGATGTGGAGATGATCGCATCCTTTGATGAGGATGAGATCGGAAGCCGCATGACAACAAATTATATTGTGATCACAGATAAACTGACAGTTAAGCAGGCAATGAGCAGTCTGATCGAACAGGCTGCAAAAAATGACAATATCTCCACTATTTTTGTAGTGACAGAGCAGCAGAAATTTTATGGGGCTATTAATCTGAAAGAACTGATCATTGCCAGACGCGATGATCTGCTTGAGAATCTGGTGGTGACTTCCTATCCATATGTATATGCGGAAGAGAATATTGATGAATGTATCGAAGAACTGAAAGATTATTCTGAGGATTCTATTCCGGTTCTTGACAACGATAATCAGCTTCTGGGTGTTATCACATCTGCCAGTATCATTGACCTGGTTGATGATGAGATGGGTGATGACTATGCGAAGCTGGCCGGTCTGACTGCAGAAGAGGATTTAAAGGAGCCACTGAAAGAAAGTATGAAGAAACGTCTGCCCTGGCTGATCATTCTTCTGGGACTTGGCATGGTAGTTTCTTCAGTGGTAGGAATTTTTGAGAAGGTGGTGACTGCACTTCCGATCATTATGTGCTTCCAGTCTTTGATCCTTGATATGGCAGGTAATGTGGGTACCCAGTCTCTGGCTGTGACGATTCGTGTGCTGATGGATGAATCTCTGACAGGTAAGCAGAAACTGGAACTTGTGTGGAAGGAAATGAGAATTGGTCTGTGTAATGGCGGACTTCTTGGAATTCTGTCTTTTGCGCTGATTGGATTGTATATTTATCTGTTTAAAGGAAAAACACTTTTGTTTTCCTATGCAGTATCCGGATGTATCGGTGTGGCACTGTTGTTGGCTATGTTGATCTCCAGTGCAGTAGGCACCTGTATTCCATTGTTCTTTAAGAAGATCAATATTGACCCGGCAGTAGCATCAGGTCCGCTGATCACAACAGTGAATGACCTTGTTGCAGTAATTACCTATTATGGCCTGAGCTGGCTGTTCTTATTAAAAATGCTGAATCTTGCAGGCTGAATTTCAGATAATAAAAACAGAAAGAGGGATAAAATCTTTATGGATTTAAAACAATTACAGTATTTCGTAGTATGTGCGCAGACAGGTTCATTCAGTGATGCTGCGAAAAATCTGTATTCTACACAGCCCAGTGTCAGCAAGGTAATCAAGGGACTGGAAGATACGCTGGGAATGCAGCTTTTTGAACGACTGCCAAGAGGAATCAGACTGACAGTACAGGGGCATAAGATGTATGAATATGCGTCGAAAATTATAAATGAAGTAAATGTTCTGGAAAATATGGCTTCCAGCGGAATGACAAAATGGATCCGGATATCTTTAAATCCCAGCTCCTGGTTTGCCAATCAATTTGTAGACTTTTATAATGAAACCTATGAAAAAAAATATCATTTCCAGGTAACAACAGCAGGTGTACAAAGCGTAATGGAAAGAGTCCGGGATTATATGGATGATATTGGTTTTGTATATATCCTCAGTCAGCAGAAGGAAAATTTCCTGTATGAATTGTCAAAAAACAAAATGCATTTCGAACCTATCTATGAAACAGATGTAATGCTGTATCCGGGAGGGCTGACAGAGCTTTACAATTCCGGCAAAGAGAGGGCAGAACTGGAAGACCTGGAGGGAATCCGTTTTATACAGAATTATCAGGATGAATTTTTTGACATCGGTGCTGTAAAAGAAGATGCATTCCAATGGAAGGATATTGATATTTCCGTGCTGACCAACAGTGATTATATTATGGAAAAAATGCTGAAGAACAGTAAGGTGGCAAATATAAGCGGAAGTTACCTGTCAGAAAACAAAGAAGGAACTACACCGGGAATCCCTCTGGATCTTGGAGACAGTAAAGTGATTTTTGGTTTTATACTCCACAAAGGAGAAGCAATGGATGAGAGTGTGGCAGAGCTTGTGGAGTTTTTAAAGAGCAGACTGCCGAAGCATTAATTGCCGAAGCATTAATAAAAATTGCAGTTGACTTTTTAACTTATTTTGCATATACTAATAGTAGCTAAGAAATGAAGTGAAATTTCCATGAAGCGAAACGAAAGCCCTCAGAGTTGCCGCTCTGAGGGCTTTCTTGCTCGTTACGGGGAGCTGTTCCGTTTAGACTGTTGCTGTCTAATGTCCGCTGTCCAGCCATTTGCATATGTAGTAGCTAACTACGCCTGCTATGACAGAGACAAGAAATGAAGTAAAAATTGCTTCCATGAAACTCACCTCCTTCCTGCTGGAGGTTCGACAGCTCTTGTAGTATAACATAGTTTAGAACAAAATGGGATGGTTGTTTTAAATTATTGCTGATATTAAAAAAACCTATTCCAAAAATGACGATAGATATTCAAATTAAGAATAGCTCATAACCCCCCGGGTGGGTTGTGGGCTGTTTTTGCTTTTGTTAAACTGAGTGGAGGCTAATTAGGAGTACAATTTTGAAAAATTATAAAATGGAGATACTCAAATGAAAAAATATGCATTCAGACGACTGCTCCAGCTGATTCCCATTTTGTTTGCGATTACTTTTCTCTCCTATGGCATGATGCGGATTGCGGGAAGTGATGTAGTAACACAAAAAATGGAAAATACAGGACAGATCCTGTCAGAAGATAAGTTAAATGCAGCCAGAGAACAGCTGGGACTGGACAAACCATTTCTGACCCAGTATTTTGTGTGGCTTGGGAAACTGCTTCATGGAGATATGGGAAACAGCTATGTATCCAGTCTTCCGGTTTTTGACACGTTCATATCAAAGCTTCCGGCAACGCTGCTTCTTACAGTGACATCTATTTTGCTGACCATCATCATATCAATCCCTCTGGGGATTCTGTCAGCAGTGAAACAGAATACGATTACGGATTATCTGATCCGTTTATGCAGCTTTATAGGAAACAGTCTTCCTAATTTTTTTGTATCATTGCTGTTGATGTATTTTCTTGCGATCAGGTTGCGGATTTTTCCGGTTATATCCAAAGATGTAAGTTTAAAGAGTGTGGCAATGCCGGCAATCACTCTGGCAATTGCCATGTCGGCCAAGTATCTTCGCCAGGTCCGTGCAACTGTGCTGGATGAACTGAGTAAAGATTATGTGGCAGGAGCGAAAGCAAGAGGAGTAAAGTTTTCTGTCACTCTTTGGAAAAGTATTATGAAGGCTTCGCTGGTAACCATCATTACCTTGCTGATGCTGTCAGTGGGAAATCTGCTGGGAGGAACTGCAATCGTAGAATCAATCTTTATGTGGGATGGAGTTGGAAAGATGGCAGTAGATGCTATCTCCATGCGTGATTATCCTATTATTCAGGCATATGTTATGTGGATGGCGATCATCTATGTTGTAGTAAATCTGCTTACAGATCTGTCATACCGGTTCCTGGATCCGAGAATCCGTCTGGGAGGTGTGAAACAATGAGTGAAAAGCAGAATAAAAATGTGACAGTGCGTGTACAGAAGATTAAGAAAAACCATATAAAACAAAAGCTGGTCTTTTTTCTTATTCTGGCAATAGGGCTTGTGATACTTGCAGTTTTTTCAGAGCATCTCTGTCCATATGACCCTTATGCACAGGATCTGGCAAGTGCACTTCAGCCCCCCAGTCTTCAGCATCCTATGGGAACAGATACATATGGGAGAGATATGCTGTCCAGAGTTATAAGTGGTGCAAGAGCCAGTATTTTTTCGACCTTTATCCTGGTTGCTGTGATTTTTGTGTTAGGAACAGCTGTGGGTGTATGCTGCGGATATTTTGGCGGAGCTGCAGATACTGTTATGATGAGAATCTCAGATATATGTCTTGCTTTCCCTGGGCTTGTATTTGCCATGGCGATTGCAGCTATTCTTGGGGGAGGCATTCAGAATGCTGTTATAGCACTGGCAGTAGTAAGCTGGCCGAAATATTCACGTATTGCCAGAGGGCAGACTCTGGCATTAAAAGAGGAACCCTATATTCATGCTGCCATACTGGCAGGTGACAGCTCAGGTCAGATTATGCTCAGACATATTCTTCCAAATATGCTGGGCCCTGTTCTGGTAACAGCCATGCTTGATATCGGTACCATGATGATGGAACTTGCAGGTCTGTCATTTCTTGGACTGGGAGCACAGATTCCCATGGCTGAATGGGGAAGTATGATGAGCAGCGGACGAAGTATGATCCAAACATATCCATGGGTAGTATTATCACCTGGAATTGCAATTTTTATATCTGTGGCAATTTTCAATCTGTTAGGTGATACAGTTCGTGACTATCTGGATCCTAAGAACAGCCGTTCATGATAAGTAATATGAAAACAAACGAGGAGGAAAGAAAATGAGAACAAAGAAATTTCTGGCAATGGCAATTGCCCTGGGGCTGGCAGTAGGAATGACAGCTATGCCAACACTGGCAGCAGAAAAAAAGACATTGGTATTTGGCGATACCACCTTTAATGCGGAAAATGAGGAGGCAGATATTAATCCTCAGAATACCTATGCAGGATGGGCTTGCATCCGTTATGGAGTAGGGGAAACTCTTTTCCGTTATTCTGATACAATGGAAATAGAGCCATGGATCGCAAAAGAGTATGAAAATATTGACGAGCTGACCTGGAAGATCACACTGAACGACGGAGTTGTGTTTTCCAATGGACGTGCCTGTGACGGAGAAGCAGTAAAGGAAAGCCTGGAGGCTTTGGTTGCCAATCATGAGCGTGCAGCAGGAGATCTTTGCATTGATACTATCGAGGCAGATGGAAATACTGTTACCATAAAGACTACAGAACCGAAGCCTGCACTGATCAATTATCTCAGTGATCCTTATGGATGTATTATTGATATGCAGGCAGGTATCAGTGATGATGGTATAGTGATCGGTACAGGTCCTTATGTGGCAACTGAACTGGTGACAGATGATCATGTTAATCTTGTAAAGAATGAAAACTACTGGAACGGAGATGTGAATGTGGATGAGATCACTGTCCGTACAATCTCTGACGGTGATACACTGGCAATGGCTCTTCAGGCAGGGGAGATTAATGCTGCCTATGGTATGGCATATGCAAGCTATCCTTTATTTGAAAATGATGACTTTACATTTACCAGTACAGCTACAAGCCGTGCATTCTATGCGTGGATGAACTTTGAAAGTCCTGTAACATCTGACCCGGCAGTGCGTAAAGCAATTGCCATGGGTATTGATAAGGACAGCTTTGTGTCTGTGCTTCTGAATGGATATGGATATCCTGCAGTCGGTGTTTTCCCGGATACCTTCTCTTTTGGAGGGCAGAATCTGACAACAGAGAGCTATGATCCTGATGGGGCAAAGAAGGTTCTGGAGGAAGCAGGATGGGTGGATTCTGATGGTGACGGTATCCGTGAAAAAGACGGACAGAAACTGGAGATCCGCTGGCTTACTTATCCCAGCCGTCAGGAGCTTCCGCTTCTTGCAGAGTCTGCACAGGCAACCTTAAAAGAAATCGGTATGGATGTTCAGATAAATTGTACCTCTGATAATAATACTATCCGTAAAGACCCTGCATTATGGGATGTATATGCAAGTGCCATGGTAACTGCACCTACAGGAGATCCGGAGTATTTCTTCACTTCCTGCACACTGGATGAATCTGCAAGCAATAACGGACATTATCACAGTGATAAACTGGAAGATCTGGAAAAACAGATGAAGCAAGAATTCGACGCAGATAAGCGTTCAGATCTGGCGATTCAGATGCAGCAGACAATCCTGGATGACAATGCCTATGTATTCTGCTCTTACCTGAGAATGAGTATGATCATGCAGTCTAATGTAACAGGACTGACTGCACATCCATGTGATTATTATGAACTGACAGCGGATTTGGATATCAACTAAACTGTAACAATAAATGAAGAATATGTGAACGATGATATTTCAGGGGCAAAAGATATTTTGCCCCTGATTTGGTAAGTATTAACAAGGATGGTTTACAGAAATGGATAGAAAAATACTGACCTACGATTCCGTAGAGATATCATTTGGCGGGAAAGCGGTGGTTCATGATGTGAGCTTCTCTCTTGAACATGGAGAGATACTTGGCCTTGTGGGAGAATCCGGCAGTGGGAAAAGCACCCTGATCAAAGCCGCAATGGGACTTCTGGGACCGGATGGTCTTGTGACAAGAGGAGATATCCGATATATGAATCAGAATATTCTGGATATACCGGAGAAAGAAAAAAGAAAGATCAGAGGTGCAGGAATTGGCATGATCTTTCAGGATGCAGGTGCTTCCCTGTGCCCGATCCGCACCATTGGAGAACAGATTTATGAAAGTATGCGTGTACATACGAAGATAACAAGAAGTGAGGCCAAAAGCAGGGCAATGGATCTGTTTGATAAACTGAACTTTAAGGACAGTCAGCGTGTGTGGGACAGTTATCCATTTGAACTGTCAGGCGGAATGAATCAGAGAGCAGGTATTGCAATTGCCATGCTTATGAATCCGCCCATCCTATTTGCGGATGAACCGACCAGTGCTCTGGATGTGTCTGTACAGCGTCAGGTTGTAAGGGAAATGCTTAAGTTAAGAGAGTTGTTTGGAACTGCAATTGTGATCGTGACACATGATATCGGGGTAGTCCGGGCAATGGCAGATACTGTGTTGGTTTTGAAAAATGGAAAAACAGTAGAATATGGCACAGCAGACCGTGTACTGGATCATCCCCGGGATCCGTATACCAGGAAATTGCTGGAGGCTGTACCAAAGCTGCAAAGGAAGGTCAGAGTATGAGCATACTTTTAGAGGCAGAACATTTAACAAAAATATTTACCCAGAGAGGAAAAAATCCTTTTAAAGCAGTAAATGATGTAAGCTTTACACTAAAAAAAGGAGAAACGCTGGGAATCGTAGGAGAATCCGGCAGTGGGAAAAGTACAATAGCAAAGCTGCTCACCCGGCTGACTGATATCACAGAGGGTACATTGAAATTTGAAGGAAAAGATATTACAAGACTGAAACAAAGTCAGCTGAAAGAGGTATATGGAGATATACAGATGGTTTTTCAGAATCCGGTGGGTTCTTTTGATCCCAGAAGGACACTGGGTGACGGAATTGGTGAGAGTCTTAGAAACCGTGGAATGAAAAAGGCTGATGTGGAGAAAAGAGTAGCAGAATTGCTTGAGCAGTGCGGCCTTGAGAAGGAATATGCAAAAAGATATCCTCATGAGGTAAGTGGCGGACAGTGTCAGCGGGCTGCGATAGCAAGAGCTCTGGCAGTAAAACCAAAAGTTCTGATCTGTGATGAGGCAACCAGTGCTCTGGATGTAACCATACAGAAACAGATCATGGAACTTCTGGAAGACTTGAAAGAGAAGAATGGGCTGTCTTTTATTTTTATTTGTCATAATCTGGCCCTTGTTCAAATGTTCTGTGACAGGGTTCTGGTACTGTATGAGGGAAAAGTAGTGGAAAGCGGAATTCCCGATGATATCATTAATGAACCAAAAGAAGAATATACGCGGAGACTGGTGGATGCGGTACTTTCGTGATGGTGTTCTTAAAATGATTATAAAAAAGGTACTTCCCGGAGATGGAAGTACTTTTTTATATCATAATTCCGGATCATTTCATGGCAAGGTGAATCCTTTTTCTGTTGTAGACCAGATGAAGATACATGGCATCCTGTGCGCGGAGCGGGTCGTGGGCTGCGATAGCATCTGCAATCTCACGATGAGTTTCGATAGTCTCCTTATGCAGAGTATTTCCGGTGCTTTCCACAAAAAGAGGAATCGAGCTGTTGATCACCGGAATCAGTCTTGGCACCACAACATTCTTACTGCTCAGGGCAATAGCAGCGTGAAATTCAATATCCTTGTGTGTGTGATCCTCATGATTATTCAGTAACACTTCTACTTCATCGCAGAGAGCGGTGATTTTTTTTATGTCTTTTTCTTCTGCATTCGTAGCTGCCATAGCTGCTATGGAAGGCTCCAGAAGGAAACGTACCTCCAGAAGATCATGGATCAGCTTCTGTTTATTTCCGATAAAGGTAAATCCCAGAGGATCCTCTACCATTCCCGGAGAAGAAGCGATATAAGTGCCGGAACCCTGACGTATGGTAACAATGTTTCGTGAAGCAAGCAGCTTCATGGCCTCCCGGACAGAACTTCTTCCTGCATTCAGACGCTCGGAAAGAATTGTTTCATTGGGAAGCTTGTCTCCGGGCTGAAGGTTCTCTTCTAATATAAGTGAAATAATGTCTTCCGAGATTTTCTGGGGAAGACTTTTTTCTTCTAATGAATTCATCATATGATTTACTCCATTTCTAAAAGTGAAATTTCTTAATCTCTATGATAAGGTGTTTTAGAATGAATGTCAAAGCGCTAATATGCACAAAAATAAATGCGAAAATTTAGACAAAATTACAGTATTGCTTTTTTGGAGAATAGAATATATGATAAATACATCAGATGAATTGAAAGGCAAAAAACGAAAAAACGAGTAAATTCAGAAGAAAAACAGAAAATAGATCAGATGTATTTGAAAGAAAGTAGAAAAACATCAGATGAATCAAGGAGGTAAAAGGAAAAAATGGAAGAAACAACTTTTGCGGCAGATCCCATGAGATTAATGATTGCAGCAGCAGTAGGAATCATCGTATTACTGGTACTGATTATCAAGTTCAAACTTCATCCGGTTCTGTCAATGATGATTTCAGCCATTATCATCGGAGTAGGTGCAGGAATGCCCCTTACCATGATTTCCGACACGGTAGAAAAGGGTGTTGGAAAAACACTTCAGGGCATTGCACTTCTGGTAGGTCTTGGCTCCATGTTTGGAGGAATCCTGGAAGTAAGCGGTGGTGCACAGAGAATTGCGGAAACACTGATTGGCAAATTTGGTCAGAAAAAAGCAGGATGGGCACTGGGACTTACAGGACTGGTAATCGGAACTACAGTATTCTTTGAAGCAGGAGTTGTGGTACTGATCCCGTTGGCATTCAGTGTTGCGAAGCAGACAAAAAAATCAACTCTGTACTATGCAATCCCCCTTCTGTCAGGTCTTGCCAGTGGTTACGCTTTTGTACCGCCATCAGCCGGATCTGTACTGGTGGCAAATGCACTGGGCGTAAACCTGGGAACCATGATCATGGTCGGAATTCCTACAGCATTGATCTGTATGCTGGTTTCCGGTATTATCTGGGGCGGATTTATCGGAAATAAGATTTTTACAGAGCTTCCTGCCAATGTAGGTGAGATCAAAGATGACGGAAAAGAACTGCCATCCTTTGGACTGGTACTTGGTGTGATCCTCATACCTCTTGTTTTGATCCTTCTCAGTACCTTATCAAAATATATGCCCCTTCCGGCAGGCGTACAGGATGTATTGGGATTCCTTGGAAAACCATTCCTGGCACTGACAATTGCAACTCTGGCTGCAATGTATTTCCTGGGAATCCGCAGAGGCTTCTCTGGTGCACAGTTAAAGAAAATCCTGGATCACTCCCTCAGACCTGTAGGTATGATTCTTCTGGTTATTGCCAGTGGCGGTGTGATCCGTTGGATGCTGCAGGATTCCGGACTTGGAAATATTATCGGACCTGCTCTTGAGAAAAGCGGACTTCCGCTGATCCTGATCGCATTTTTCATTGCTATTCTTGTCAGAGCTTCAGTGGGAAGCTCCATTGTGGCAATGACAATGGCATCCGGAATTATGGCAACCATGCCTGCAGTTATGGATACCAGTATGCTCTACAGAGCAGCAATGTGCTGCGCTATCTGTGGAGGTGCTACAGCTCTGAGCCATGTAAATGATGCAGGATTCTGGCTGGTAGGAACCTTCCTTGAGATCGACGAGAAAACAACACTGAAATCTTGGACAATTATGGAGACACTGATCGGTGTCACAGCACTTATTGTAAGCCTGGTTATTTCGATTTTTGCATAGGAGGCAGAGAGAATGGTAAAGATACCGGTTTATTTAAGAGATATGTATGACGCGAAACATCTGGTACAGATTGCAGAGAGCTGCAGAGGTGACGTAGATCTGCTCTGTGGCAGATATGTGGTAGATGCCAAGTCCATGCTTGGGGTATTCAGTCTGCCCACTTTCGAGCAGGTGGAAATAAGTGTAGGAGAAGAAGAAGCAGAATTCGCCAGAGAAAAGCTGGAAAGCCTGAATCTGATTCGAAAATAAATGATATCAGAGTCAAAATACCTTTTGATTCTAACAGTACAAAATTACAGGAGGAAAAAATCATGCAGTTAAAAAGTCAGGAAATGAGAAAGCTTGCACCGGAGCTTGATCCGCTGCGTATTGGTACAGGATGGAAGAAAGAAGACCTGGGAAAAGTACAGGTTATGGTAGAGAGTACATACGGAGACAGCCATCCTGGAAGTGGACATCTGAACATTCTTGTGGAAGAGGTTCGCAAGGGAATTGCTGAGGAAGGCGGATTTGGTGCCCGTTATCACTGCACAGATATCTGTGACGGAGAAAGCCAGGGTACAGATGGAATTAACTATAGTCTTGCCAGTCGTGAAATGATCGCAAACATGATTGAAATTCATGCAAATGCAACACCATTTGATGCAGGAGTTTATCTTTCCAGCTGTGATAAGGGTGTACCCGGAAATCTGATGGGACTTGCAAGAGTTAATATTCCGTCTGTATTTGTACCGGGCGGAACTATGAATGCAGGACCGGAAATGCTGACGCTGGAACAGCTTGGAATGTACAGCGCTAAATTTGAACGTGGCGAAATTGACGAAGAGAAGCTTGACTGGGCAAAATGTAATGCCTGCCCAAGCTGTGGTGCATGTTCCTTTATCGGAACAGCATCTACAATGCAGATCATGGCAGAAGCACTGGGACTTGCACTTCCGGGTACAGCACTGATGCCATCCACAAGTCCGGATCTTCTGGCTTTTGCAAGAGAAGCGGGAAGACAGGCTGTAAGAATCGCACAGATGGAAAATATGCGTCCTTCTGATATTGTAACAATGGACAGCTTTGAGAATGCAATCCTTGTACATGCAGCAATCTCCGGAAGTACAAACTGTCTGCTTCATCTTCCTGCAATTGCTCATGAATTTGGCATTGAGATCACAGGAGACACCTTTGACAGACTTCACAGAAATGCAAGATATCTTCTGGATGTTCGTCCTGCAGGACGCTGGCCTGCAGAATGCTTCTATTATGCAGGTGGTGTACCGGCAATCATGGAAGAGATCAAAGAGCATCTCCATCTGGACGTTATGACAGTTACAGGCAAGACTCTGGGTGAAAACCTTGAAGAACTGAAGAACAACGGATTCTATGAGAAATGTGAGAAGTGGCTTCAGGAATTTAACAAACGATATAATGTAAATCTTACAAAAGAAGATATTATCCGTCCATATGATAAAGCAATCGGAACAGATGGAAGTATTGCGATCCTTCGTGGAAACCTGGCACCGGAAGGCGCAGTAATCAAACACACTGCATGCCCGAAAGAAATGTTTAAATCCGTTCTTCGCGCAAGACCTTTTGACAGCGAGGAAGAATGCCTGGATGCAGTACTGAAACATAAGGTTCAGAAAGGTGATGCTGTATTTATCCGTTACGAGGGACCGAAAGGAAGCGGAATGCCGGAAATGTTCTATACTTCCGAAGCAATCAGCAGTGATAAAGAACTTGGAAAGAGCATTGCCCTGATCACTGACGGCCGTTTTTCCGGTGCATCTACAGGTCCGGTTATCGGACATTGCAGCCCGGAAGCTGTTGACGGAGGCCCGATTGCACTGGTAGAGGAAGGCGACCTGATCGAAATCGATGTTATGGAAAGAAAATTAAATATCATCGGAATCGCAGGAGAGCGCAAGTCCATGGAAGAAATCGATGAGATTCTTGCAGAAAGACGTAAAAACTGGAAACCAAGAGAAGCAAAATACAAAAAAGGTGTGCTGCGTCTTTTCAGCCAGCATGCAGCAAGCCCTATGAAGGGAGCTTATCTGGAGTATTGATTATGAAGCATAAATTTATTACCATCGGCGAGATTATGCTGCGTCTGACACCGCCGGATTATGAAAAAATCAGAACAGCTACAACCTTTGAAGCAAGATATGGGGGAAGTGAGGCCAATGTGGCCCTTTCCCTTGCAAATCTTGGAATTGATGCCTCATTTTTTACAGTTGTGCCGGATAACAGTCTGGGTAAAAGTGCCGTGCGTATGATGCGAAGCAATGATGTAAACTGTGACAGCATTGTTTATTCCACAGAAGAAGAGACACCTACTCATCGTCTGGGAACCTATTATCTGGAAACCGGATATGGGATCCGCCCAAGCAAGGTAGTTTATGACAGAAAACACAGTGCGTTTTCTGAGTATGATTTCAGCAAGACAGATGTGAAAAAACTGCTGGAAGGTTATACATGGCTTCATTTAAGCGGCATCACTCCTGCTCTTGGAAAAAGCTGCAGGGAACTGATCCTGACCTGCCTGAAAACTGCAAAGGAAAGCGGTATGACAGTAAGCTTTGATGGAAACTTCAGAAGCACCTTATGGAACTGGGAAGAAGCCAGAGATTTCTGTACACTCTGTCTGCCGTATGTGGATGTTCTTTTTGGAATAGAACCTTATCATATCTGGAAAAATGAAAAGGATCATGGAGCCGGAGATGTGAAGGACGGTGTTCCTTTCCAACCCAACTGTGAAGAACAGAAAAAAGTATTTGAAGCCTTTGTGGAGAGATATCCAAATATCAAATGCATTGCAAGACATGTGAGATTTGCACACAGCTGCAGTGAAAACAGTCTTTCTGCTTATCTGTGGAAAGATGGAGAAATCTATGAAAGCAGACGTCTGACTTTCCACATTCTGGACAGAGTGGGAGGGGGAGATGCATTTGTAAGTGGAATCATCTACGCACTGATGAATGATTACACACCTGAGGATACAGTAAACTTCGGTGTTGCTGCAAGTGCAGTAAAACATACGATCCATGGAGACGGAAATATTACAGATGACGTTTCCCTGATCAGACATGTAATGGAAATGAATTTTGATATTAAGAGATAAAACATCAGGATTTATGGCTGATATTCGATAAAACATTATGAAAGGTGAGAAAATTCGAATGAAAGATTTAGCAGAAAGATTTCATGAAGTGGGAGTTGTCCCTGTAGTAGTTCTGGAAGATGTAAAGGATGCAGTGCCGCTTGCCCAGGCGCTTGTAGAAGGAGGACTTCCATGTGCAGAAGTAACTTTCCGTACAGCGGCAGCAGAAGAGTCTATCCGTCTGATGACTGAAAAATTTCCGGAAATGCTGGTTGGAGCCGGAACTGTACTTACCACAGAACAGGTGGATGCAGCTGTGAAAGCAGGTGCAAAGTTTATTGTAAGCCCTGGTTTTGATCCGGAAATCGTAGATTATTGTCTGGAAAAAGAGATTCCTGTTTTACCGGGATGCATTTCTCCTTCTGAAGTAGCACAGGCAGTGAAACGCGGCCTGAAAACTGTAAAATTCTTCCCTGCAGAACAGGCAGGAGGAGTTGCCATGATCAAAGCTATGGCAGCACCTTACACAGGAATTAAATTTATGCCTACGGGTGGAATTAATGCAAAGAATCTGGAGGATTATCTCTCCTTTGACAAGATCATATGCTGTGGTGGAAGCTGGATGGTAAAAGGAGATCTTGTAAAAGCAGGTGCATTTGGCAAAATTAAAGAGCTGACAGCAGAAGCCAGAAATCTGGTTGAATCTATCCGAAAATAATCGGTGCTGTTACACATATTCACAGACAGGGACAGGAGTTATTTATGATCTCCTGTCCCTTCGCTATATTTTCAAACACACTCTGGCAGAAGTGCTTTAATATCTTCCATATCATCAGCAAAATAAATTCCCTGCTGACGATTTTCTGAGGACAGCCCCATCTTGATCATATGGTCAAGAAGCTGCTTCAGGCTGTTATAATATCCATTCAGATTATACAGAATACAGGGGGCATCCAGGTGTTTGAGGGAAACCATGGACATAACTTCTGTGATTTCCTCCAGAGTACCGGTGCCTCCTGGAAATGCAATAAATGCATCACCAAGTTCAATCATTTTTGCTTTTCTTTCAGCCATATCTTTTGTGACGATCAGTTTTGTGATCTCATCATACTGCAGTTCAGAATCTATAAAAAACTGTGGTTCCACGCCTGTTACTTTTCCTCCGGCATTCAGCACACTTTCTGCTATCTGTCCCATAAGACCGGACTTTGAACCTCCATATACCAGAGAATTTCCGCTTTCTCCAATCCATGTACCAAGTTCCCGGACAGCATTTCCAAGTGCCGGATCATTCCCCTCCAAAGCTCCAAGATAAACAGTAATATTCATTGTAATTTCCTTTCTTTTTTCATGTACAGGTAATTGTTTTATATAACTGCCTCAAATAACATTACCATCAGCGGCATTGTAATAATTGAGAACAGTGTAGTCATGACATTGATGGCACTGGCATAGCGTGAATCATTTCCGTATACCTGGCACATCTGGGTTATTGTGGAAGCAGACGGTGTGATGATCGCCAGAAAGACAATAAGCATAATTTTATTTCCGTCTGCAGAGAACATAGCCAGATGGCTGATCTTAATCATTACAAGTGCAAGCAAAGGCACTGCAATCAGACGAAGAAATGATACAAAATATACTCTTTTGTCAGCAAAAATCTGTTTCAGATTCATTCCTGCAAACAGCATACCGGTTACGATCATACTGGCCGGTCCTATCATGCTGCCCACTGAGCCAAGAGTATTATTGATGATCTCCGGCAAATGGATTTTTGCGAAAAAAAGTACAACACCGATAAAAATAGAAATCATGTTAATATTTAACACAATCTTTTTCCAGTCGTAGGAAGATTCCCGGCTGATAATCTTTTTGCAGTGTGTCCACAGAAAGATAAGTTGCACACTCATAAAAACACATCCATATAAAACCCAGTCCTGTCCAAGAATAAAGGTCACAATGGGTACGATCAAATTTCCTGAATTAGAATAATAAACAGAAGCAATTTCCACTTCATTCAGATGCAAAAGCTTTCCGGATATGGAGATAATGATCAGGAGAAGAACCTGGGTCATGACAGATGCAGCCAGAGCAAGCAGCAATCCCTTTACAGTATCCATCGTGTAATCTACCTGAAAAGCATTGATGATTACACAGGGAATGATCAGATAGAGAATGATTTTGGATAAAATCTTGCTGTCTTCATCTTTTACAAGCCTAACTTTCACGATCAAATATCCCATGAAGATCATAAGAAATAATTGAATGATCTGTTCCATGAGCAGTATGCTGATATTCATAAACTTATCCACCTCGTATTCTTAAAAATGTCCGTCATCGGAAATATTGTATTTACCCGATTTCTGATGTCGGAACTCATTATAGAACTTTCCCGGTTGCGGTTCAATAGTAATGTGCGAACAGAAACAGTTGCTGACAATATTTTACAGGAAGCAAACCACAGATTTGAGAAAGTGTTTCAGATTATATTATCAGACAGTTTTTCAGCGGAAATCTTACAGAATAGCATTCATAGTATACGTCAGGTTTATTGTTTATCAATAACGGCATCCGGAGAATTAAAGGATTACGAAGCAGATCTTAGCTGATTCTTTCTGGACATTCTGATAGTATTATGTCATACTTAAATATGCAGAGGATTGCGGGAGCTGCTTTGCAGCGGAGCAATTCGTGGATAACATCATATGTATTAATTAAAATGAACAGGAGACATCAGCACAATGTTAGATGAAAGGATATATGAGAGTTATATAGGAATCCTGAAGGAAGAAATGGTTCCTGCAATGGGGTGTACAGAACCGATCGCGCTGGCATATGGAGCAGCCAGAGCACGAGAAGTTTTGGGAAAAGAACCGGAACATATCACTGCAAAATGCAGTGGAAACATTATAAAAAATGTCCGTTGTGTTATCATTCCAAACTCCGGCGGATTGACTGGAATTGAAGCAGGTGTAGTTCTCGGTGCAGTAGCCGGAAACGCATCCCTGAACATGGAAGTTCTTTCGAATGTAAATGAATTTGAAAGAAAGAGATGTCGTGAACTTTTGGATAAAAAGATATGCAAAGTAGAACTTCTGGACTCCCCGGTAGTCCTGCACTTTATCATAGAAATGCAGGCAGGGGATGACACAGTAAGTCTGGAGATCAAATACGATCATATAAATGTAACAAAGATCGTAAAGAACCAGGAAGTCCTGCTGGATTCAGATCATAAATCCGGTGAAACTCCGGCTGCAGCAGACAGAACTCTGCTCAATCTGGAAGACATTAAAACATTTGCAGATACTGTAGAAATTGATGATGTCAAAGAAATTATAGAAAATCAGATCCGCAGCAATATGGCAATCGCTCATGAAGGAATGACTGGTAAATACGGTCTTGGAATCGGCCGGATAATACGCGAAACCTATTCCAATGATATGCTTACCAAAATGCGCAGCCTCACAGCCGCAGCTTCCGAAGCCAGAATGGGCGGATGCGATATGCCGGTAGTCATCAACTCAGGCAGTGGAAACCAGGGGATTGCCTGTTCCGTACCACTGATCGTGTATGCCAGAGAAATGGAACTTCCGGACTATGTACTTTACCGCGCACTGGTATTTTCTAATCTCTTAACTGTATACCAGAAACAGTATATCGGTAAACTTTCCGCATTTTGCGGTGCGGTATCCGCATCCTGTGCAGCCGGTGCGGGGATTACCTACATGGGAGGTGGCGAACTTTCAGTGATCAAGAAGACCATAGAGAATACTCTTGCCAATATTCCGGGAATCATCTGTGATGGAGCGAAAATATCCTGTGCAGCGAAAATCGCCGCCAGCCTTGATGCTGCATTCCTGGCACATCACCTTGCTATGAACGGTCAGTCCTATGCGCCATATACCGGAATCCTCAAGGAAGAAGCCGGCGAAACCATCAGCTGTGTAGGACAGATCGGCAAAGAAGGAATGAAAGAAACAGACAAAGAAATTCTGCGGATTATGTTAGAGCGTGTTTGATTTTATGACAAAGTAAAAAAGAACGGTATATTCTCCTGCTGAAAAAAAGACATAATTGCACTGGTTTTGTGATAAGACAAGAAAAAATAATGACTATAAATTTCAATTCATCTATTATGTTCATCTGAAAATAGGAATATAAATGACCTGAAACGAAAAAAGTATAATTACGGTCATCTTAAGAAACCGATGAAAATGACCTGAAACGAAAAAAGTACAATTACAGTCATGTATAGAAGAGAATATGAATGACTTAAAACAAGAAAAGCAGAATTACGGTCATCTTAAAATGAAATTATGAATGACTTGGAATAAAGAAAGTGAAGAATAGAGTCAATATAAAGAGATTTTTTGTTTGACTGAATTTGCTGAAAATAAAATTTAAGTCAAGGAACTTGAGAAAGTAAAAAATTTTTACGAGGTAAGCAGATAGATATGACTATATATGAGTATGGAAATCCAGATGCGGATACTGTTTTGATTCAGTTGACTGGTGATCATGAATTATCTGTTCTTAAGAATGAGGTTGAAGAAATCCGAAAAAGGACTTCAACAGATTTCAGACTCATTGCTGCAAAAGTTGATGACTGGAATTATGAGTTGTCTCCATGGAAAGCACCGGCAGTGTTCGGAAATGAAGACTTTGGTGATGGTGCTGTCAGGACACTGGAGCAGATTCTGACATTATGCACAGACAAAAGCAGGACATATTATATCGGGGGATATTCTCTTGCGGGGCTGTTCTCGTTATGGGCAGCATATCAGACAGATGTATTTTCCGGCATTGCAGCTGCTTCACCGTCTGTCTGGTTTCCGGGATTTATTGAGTATATGAAGGAACATGAAATTAAAAGTGAGACAGTTTATCTAAGTCTTGGTGACAGAGAAGAAAAAACGAGAAATTCGGTGATGTCACAGGTTGGAAACTGTATCCGGATGGGATATGGGTGGCTCATAGAGCATGGGATCAATTGTAACCTGGAATGGAATCAGGGCAATCATTTTAGAGAACCGGATATAAGAATTGCGAAAGCATTTGCCTGGGTAATGGAGGGGAAATAATATGTGGATATTATTTGCATTTGGTTCTGCTCTGTTTGCAGGCTTGACAGCCATATTGGCAAAATGCGGAATCAGAAACACAGATTCTAATGTTGCGACAGCATTAAGAACTGGTGTAGTGTTAGTCTTTTCATGGCTTATGGTATTCATGGTCGGGGCACAAAGTGAAATCAGAGATATTTCGGCAAAAGTCCTGATTTTTTTGATTTTGTCAGGACTGTCAACGGGGATATCCTGGCTATGCTATTTCAAAGCACTGCAGATTGGAGATATCAATAAAGTAACACCAATTGATAAATCGAGTACAGTGATAACGATGCTGCTGGCTTTTATTTTTCTCAGGGAAGAAATAACGTGGCTGAAATTTGTTTCAATGATTCTTATCGGTATCGGTACTTATCTGATGATACAGAAAAAGGAAACAAAGGAGAAGGCAGAAGATAAGAAGTGGCTGCTTTATGCAGTCGGTTCCGCTGTTTTTGCCAGTCTTACCTCTATTTTGGGAAAGATTGGAATTCAGGATGTCAATTCAAATCTTGGAACTGCGATCAGGACTGCTGTTGTATTGGTGATGGCGTGGATTGTAGTATTTGTGACCGGAAAGCAGAATACGGTTAATAACATTGACAGAAAAAGCTGGCTGTTCCTTATTCTTTCCGGATTTGCAACAGGCGGTTCCTGGCTATGTTATTACAGAGCACTTCAGACAGGTCCGGCCAGTGTGATAGTTCCCATTGATAAACTGAGTATTCTTGTGACCGTTGCATTCTCATATATTGTATTCCATGAAAAACTGTCATTGAAATCAGGAACAGGACTGCTGCTTATTGTTGTTGGAACGTTAGCTTTGCTGATATAACTATTATAAAAAAGAAAAACTATCTGGAAAAGTATAATTGCGGAAACTGGCTTTTTCAGGTAGCAGAGGGATATTCAGATGGTATTTCAGATGCCAATGGAATCCTTTGATCCGCGCTGTACGCTCGGAGACGGAATTGGAGAAAGTCTGAGAAATATGGGGATAAGCTGCACCGAAACCCGGAGAAAAGTGGAAGAACTTCTGGAAAGATACGGCCTGGAAAAAGAATACGCAGACCGTTATCCCCAAATTGTATATTTATCCTGTGTCTGAAGTATATCAGACAGGACAGCAGATAGAGCAGAAATGTCTGAAGCGATTTTATTCGTGAAAGACATTTCTGCTTTTTGATTTCTTACTCAAAATGCCGTAAAATTTTGTGTTTCTAAAAATAAAGAAAGTGTCAAAAAGCACTAACAATTATTCAGAAATCTGTGATACAATGGAAAGTACGAAATATAGAAAATATCTGATATTATCCGTTTGACTGTTGGATATATCTCAGAATACAGATATATTGGATAAGGGAGAGACTATGAAAATAGAAAAAAAACTATGGATTATTCTGTTTGCATTTGGGATATTCGCCATTTGTTTTTCAGGTTGGATTTTCAGACAGAGTACGGCCAGAGAAAAATTGTTCTGGGATAATACGATCCGGTGCGAAACAAAAGAACTGAAAGAGGGAGAAATCAAATCAGAGAATATTGCCCTGCCCGAAGACTTCGATGTTCCCAAATCTATCTTATTTAAAACCACCCACACCATTGCAGAAGTTTGGCTGGATGGAGAAAAAATATATGAATATGGAAATGAAGCGGATGCTCCGGGTTTTATGAAGACACCTGGAAGCTGCTGGCATATTGTGGATATTCCCGGAGACAGTTCAGGTAAAAACCTGGAGGTCAGAATTATTCCGGTATATGAGGGCTATTATGGAAATGAAGTCAGCCTTGTATACGGAACACGAGGCGATTGTATTCTGAAAATCTTAACGGACTGTCTTGGAATTCTGGTGATCAGCTGTGGAATCCTGTTTGCCGCTGTTATCTGCATACTTCTCTATTGTGGTGCAGCGCGAAGAAAAAGAAGCGACAAGACAGAAGCGAAAATTGAGATTTTTTTAAATCTTGGATTTTTTTCATTGCTGGTCGCAGTATGGACACTGGTACAATGTGGTTTTCTGCAGTTTTTGATCCCGGATGGAAGAACCTTATATTTTGTGGAGTATTTTTCACTCTTTCTTTTTCCGGTGCCATTTAATTTCCTGTTATATGATATCTGCAAAAGCAGGTACCACAAAGGTGCATTGATTTTTTCCATCCTCTATCTTACAAATATGGCAGTCGATGTTTTGCTTCAGTGTACAGGAATTATTGATATGTCCCGGTTACTTTCTGTAATTCATGTTATTATGGTTGCAAATGTGGTTTACACAGTTGTGATCATTCTTTACGAAGCCGGAAAAAAAGAAAATGATGTAGCCCAAAAATTCCGGTATCCTATGTGCGTGGTCATGGGATTTGGAATGGCGGAAATGATTTTTTATTATTTAAGAAGATTTGAACAGATATCCATTTTGCTTTCCATGGGAACTATGCTGTTTATTATTATGCTGATCTGGATACAGGTTTCTCAATATTACGATCAATATATCCAGAAGCAAAAGGTGATTTATCTGCAGAAAATAGCCAATATGGATATGCTCACAGAGGCCATGAACCGAAATGCTTACGAGGATATGGTGAAATATCTGGATGAAGGTGAAATTAAACTGAGTACCACAGGTGTGGTGGTTTTTGATCTGGATGATCTGAAAGTGATAAATGATAATTTTGGACATGAAAAGGGAGATGAGGCGCTGAAGCTGTGTTATCAGTGTATCAGTCAGGCATTTCAGAATGTGAAGAACTGTTTCAGAATCGGTGGTGATGAGTTTGCGTATGTATATCACAGTGACGAGAAAGATATGATTCCGGAACGGCTGAAGACCCTGGAGCTGCTTCTGAAAAAAACAGCGAAAACACACAAGCTGGATTATCCGCTTAGTATATCAGCAGGATACGCTTATTATCAGCCTGATATAGATTTTGATTTTAAAGATATTGTAAGGCGAAGCGATACCATGCTGTACCGTCAGAAGCGCAGGAAGAAGATTGCGCGGTCAACTGATCCGGGTCACTTGCTTTCCCGTATGGAAAAGCATTCCACAGAGGAAATTACAGATGAAGTGATCCTGCAGGAGAAGAAATATCAGAGCATGCCCTTGGATGAGCTTTGCAGCGTGATCGCTCTTCTGAGTCCGACCACAGATAATTACCCGTATGTGGTTGATTTCCGAACAGATTTTTATTACATAGCAAACCAGGCTCTTGACCGTTTCTGTATTCCGAAAAATAGTTTTCATAATGTGATTTCAAACCATAAAGAATTTGTATATGAACCTGATTATGAAAAAATGAAGGAGGAATTTGATAATCTTCTTAAAACAGACCGCTGTACACATAGCATGGAATATCGATGGCTGGATCTGAAAAAAGTGCCGGTCTGGATTCATTGCAAAGGATATCTGGTGCGGGATGATAATATGAAACCTCTTTATATGATTGGTTGTATCAATGAGATTGGAGAAAGACAGAAGGCAGATAATGTAAGCGGGTTATTAGGAGAGACAGGATTCCGGGAGTATATGGACCAACAGGACACTCCTCTGGAAACAGGATATCTGCTTCGTATTGGAATTGATCATTTTAAGGAAATAAATGATAACTTCGGACAGGAGTACGGTGACTTTGTGCTTAGGAAAACGGCTGATTGTATTTCCGGATGCCTGTCAGAAGGACAGAAAGTGTACAAGCTTGTGGCAGATGAATTTCTGATTCTGGATGTTTCTTCTGACCAGGTGAGGGATGCAGATAAACTTTATGATAAAGTGAGAGCTGCAACAGACAGATTTATTGAATCTAACGAGTTTAAGGTCATGTATACGGTTTCAGGAGGAATTGTGTCATTTGCGGCATTAGAGGGAAATCAGTATTCAGAAGCCCTGAAGCTGACGGATTTTGCTTTGAATGAGGCAAAGACGCTGGGAAGAAACCGCTGTTATATATTTGACGGAGAAACCTACAGGAAATTTCTTCGGAAGAGGGAGATTACCCAGGAACTGCGGGAGGCTGTGCTCAATGGCTGCCAGGGTTTTACGGCTTTTTATCAGCCTGTATTTGCCGAAGATAAAAAAGTACCTTATGGAGCAGAAGCTTTAATGCGTTTTACTTCTGAAAAACTCGGGATGATTTCACCGGCAGAGTTTATTCCGATTCTGGAAGAAACCGGTCTTATTATTCCGGCTGGCCGCTGGATGATGAGAGAAGCTATGGGAAAATGCAGCGAGATTCGGAAAGTACTTCCAGGTTTTAGAGTGAGTATTAATATTTCCCAGGTTCAGGCATCCAAGTCTGATGTGATCCAGGATATCAGTGCAGAAATGAAAAGAGCAGGACTGCCGCTGGAAGCATTGATCGTGGAATTGACAGAGAGTGACCTTCTGGAACAAAATATCAATGAGAAGCATTTTCTCACAGAACTGAGGCGGATGGGAATCAGTCTTGCATTGGATGACTTTGGAACCGGATATTCGAACTTCCATTATCTCAGTGAGCTGAAACCGGAGATCATTAAGATTGACCGCTCTTTCACTGTGAAAGCAGTTGCAGATGAACAGGAATATTATCTGCTGAATCAGTTCTGCACCATGATCCATAATCTGGATATGAGGATTTGTATCGAAGGCGTGGAAAATGAGCAGGAATGGGCCATGATCCGAAAACTGTACCCGGAATTCACACAGGGATATTTCTGGGGGAAGCCTTGTGAGTATGAAGAATTTATGAGAAAATTTACAGAAAGCAGATTATGAGAAAGCTGGCGTGAATATTTCGGGCTACACCGAGGCTTTTTCATCTGTACAACAGGACTCGCAGACAAGCAAGTGGTGTAGTTATTTCAAACACATTCTGACAGGTAAGAAGAGGAGAAAATCAGATGAAGAAAAAATTTTTCAGGTTGTCAGCAGCAGGATTGCTTTTTTTCTCAGGAATTATGGAGATTGGCTGGCGCTTTTTTAACATGGTGGTCTGCTGCAAAAGAGGGGGAAGGAAAAAGGAAAGAAAGAAATGGTTTGAATTATCTCATATACGGGATAATCATCCCAGAAACGGATACGAAAAGGAATATGATGAGAGCAGGGCATGGTGCGAGACTCAGAAGATGCAGGACTGTTATATCCAAAGCGTGGATGGATTAAAACTCCACGGATTCTATCTGCCGGCAGAGCATGCAAAGCGGTTTGTTATCTTAAGCCATGGTTACAGGGGCAGCAGATTTGGTTCCCTGTCATTTATGGCAAAATATCTCCATGAGCATCAATGTAATCTTCTGTTTATGGAACAGCGATGCTGTGGAGAAAGTGAAGGAAAATATATTACCTTTGGAGCAAAGGAAAAATGGGATGTGCAGCGTTGGGCAATTTATGTGTCCGAGAGAAATGAGGAGAAGCTTCCAATCTATCTGTATGGACAGTCTATGGGAGCAGCCGCTGTACTGATGGCATCCGGATACAGGCTTCCGTCAGAGGTGAAAGGGCTGATCGCAGACTGTGGTTTTCAGTCTATGGAAAGACAGATGCGGGATATGGCTGACAACTGGTTTCATTTGCATTATATTCCTTTGCTTTTGAAGGAAATGAACTGTCTGTGCCATTTTGTGGCAGGATTTCGTATGAAAGATGCAGATACCACAGAAGCTATGAAAAGGAATACAAGACCTGTCCTTTTCTTTCATGGAGAGAAGGATACTTATGTGTACCCGAACAATTCATTCCAGAACTATATGCTGTGCAAAGCACCAAAGGAACTGGTCATTGTACAGGGAGCAAGACATCTGTGCAGTGCCTATGCAGATCCGGAACTGTATCAGCGTACAGTGATGGAGTTTTTTGAGAAATATGATGGCAGTAATTCTGAAAAATAATGTGACTGTTTTCAACCGCCAAAGGCGATTATGAATGATAACAATCCCTGACCGGGACTTATCAGATGCGTTTTGTTAAATGCATGATAAGTCTCGGTCAATTTTATGTAAAGTGTTCATTAAGTGCTGAGGGTACTGGCATTTGGGAAAAATCTGTGCTATTTTTGTCACGTAATAAAAAAGTAATGTTGTAGCTGCCAGTACATTATTTTTAAAATAACTGTGGGCTACTGAACAAGTATGTAATGTTTTTGTACCCGGGAAAAGAGAAAAAACGGGTGATGGAGGTTAAATAAAGTATGACAAACTACTATCCTTTAACAGCAGCACAGAAAATGCACCATAACTGGATCATGGATTACGGTACACAGCAGGTATCCGGTGTCAGTGTTGTGGCGTCTGTACAGGCTGAACTGGATTTTGGATTATTAAAAAAATGTATTCAGATGGAGACAGAACGTTCCGGATGCACCAGAATCCGTTTTACGAAGCCTGATAAAGACGGAAATGTACAGCAATACCTTGTAAAACAGGATCCAAGAGATATCGGATTCAAGGATCTGTCAGGAATGGGAAGCCTTGCAAAAGCAGACGAGCTGATGCAGCAGTGGGCATACGAAACCTTTGACGGTGATGACATTCCCATGTGCGAGTTTACTATGCTGAAGCTGCCGGAAGGATATAATGGTTTCTTTGTACATATGGATCACAGACTGATCGATTCCTGTGGTCTGGTAGTAATGATCGGTGATCTGTTTCAGTTATATACTTATTATAAATATGGAACAGCCTATCCGCAGGAACTGGCAGACTTTGAGACAGTACTGAAAAAAGACCTTGCAAAAGCAGGCAACGAGAAACGTTTTGCAAAAGATAAGAAATTCTGGGATGATCAGCTGGATGCACTGGGCGAACCTCTGTATTCTGATATTCAGGGACCGTCCGTACTGGAGGAAGCAAGAAAACGTCATGGAAATCCAAAACTTCGTTCTTCTGACATTGAGATGAAGGATCTGTTTGTGGCAGTTAAGGATTATTATCTGGAGCCGGGACCAACTAAAAATCTGATCGATTTCTGTATGAACCATCAGCTGTCTATGACAAACCTTCTTCTGCTTGGCATCCGTACCTATCTGTCAAAGGTAAATAACGGACAGGAAGATATCACTATCCAGAACTTTATATCCAGACGTTCTACTCATGATGAATGGACTTCAGGAGGAAGCAGAACTATCATGTTCCCATGCAGAACAGTGATCACACCGGAGACAGATTTCCTTTCTGCTGCTTATGAGATCCAGAATATGCAGAATCGTATCTACATGCACAGCAATTACGATCCGGCATTTATTATGGATGAGATGAGAAAGAGATACAATACACCGGAGCATACAGGATATGAGAGTTGTTATCTGACTTACCAGCCAATGACTGTGAAGGTAGAGAATGAAATGCTTGGAACTATCCGTCAGCATGCAAAATGGTTTGCAAACGGTGCAGCTACCAAGAAGATGTATCTGACTGTATCCCATACAGAAGATGGAGGTATGAACTTCTCCTATCATTACCAGACTGCTCATCTGGAGGAACATGATATGGAACTGCTCTATTATTATATGATGCGTATTCTTTTCAAGGGAATCGCAGAGCCGGATATGAGCATCGGCGAAATTATGGAACTGGTTTAACTAAATCAATATCAGGAGGAAATGCAATGAATCAGGAAATGGAATTTAAAAATATCGTAGCACAGTATAGCAAGGTAGCATCGGAAGAAATGAATAATGAAATGAGATTCCGCGAGGATCTGGGTTTCAGTTCTCTGGATTTTATGTCCTTTTTAGGTGAGCTTGAGGATACCTTTGATCTTGAACTTGACGAGAGCGAAGTGCTGAAGATCACAACTCTTGGCGAAGCCTTAAATCTGCTGGAAGAACTTCAGTAATTTTTTTCGAAGCAAAACTTATAAAGATGTCAGGGTCAAGGATATTTTGTACCTGACAGGATATCCATAACTTGAACAGTTCAGAAAATAATGGGGGACAGATATGCTGATCAGAAATATATTAGAAGAAAGTGTACGTAAATTTGATGAAGTAAAAGCAGTAAAATGGCTCAACAAAAAGGAAATCATGGAAAGAAGCTATGGCGAACTGATGGAAAATGTAGTTTCCACCAGAAAAGGTCTTCTTGCAGAAGGCTTTGAGGGCAAACACATTGCACTGATCGGAACCAGTTCTGTAGAGTGGATGGAAAGTTATCTGGGAATCATCACCGGATGTACCACTGCAGTACCGCTGGATGCCGCACTTCCCTGTGAGGATCTGATCGATCTGCTTAACCGTTCCGATTCCGTAGCTCTTTTCTTAAGTCCGAAGCTTAGACCATATCTGGATGCATTTCTTGAAAATTGCCCGAAACTTCAGAAGGTATGGATGCTTCAGGAAGAGGTAGAAGATGCACCGGCAAAGGTATATGGTATTGGTGAACTTCGAAATGCAGGAAAGAGCGCATCAGCAGATTCTGTCTGCCCGGATGCAGAGGATATTGCGACCATCATTTTCACTTCCGGAACAACAGGAAAGAGCAAGGGTGTTATGCTGACACAGAATAATCTGGCTTCCAATGTTGAGGCAGTAAAGATTACGGCAGAACCGGGAACTGCCGTGCTCAGTGTGCTTCCGATCCATCACGCATTCTGCCTGGTTATGGACTGGCTGAAGGGATTCTCTCTGGGTGCAACTCTTTGCATCAATGATTCCCTGCTCCATATGGTAAGGAATATGAGTATTTTCAAACCGGATATTATGCTTATGGTTCCAATGATGATCGAAACTATTTATAAGAGACTGGCTGCCGCTGATCCGTCAATCCCGAAGGCAGTTCTGGCAGAAAAGGTATTCGGCGGAAAACTGCGCATTATCTTTACAGGCGGTGCACATCTGGATCCGTATTATATTGACCGTTTTGCAGAATATGGCGTCGAAGTACTGGAAGGCTATGGAATGTCAGAATGCTCTCCTGTTATCAGCAATAATACACTGGAAAACAATAAAAAGGGTTCTATTGGAAAACCACTTGAAAATGCAGAGATAAGATTTGAAAACGGTGAGATCCTGGTAAAAGGCAGTAGCGTTATGAAAGGATATTATCAGATGCCTGATGAGACAGCAGAGACTTTAAAGGATGGCTGGCTGCATACAGGTGATAAGGGATATATGGATGAAGACGGTTATCTGTTTATCAATGGACGTGTGAAGAACCTGATCATTTTGTCCAATGGTGAAAATGTATCTCCGGAGGAGATTGAGAATAAGCTGGCTCTGAATCCGCTGGTAGGCGAAGTGATCGTCACAGGTGAGGATAATGGCCTGACTGCCCGTATTTATCCGGAGCAGGCTGTTGTGGAAGCGAAAGCATTGGATGCAGAGGCAATTCAGGCACAGCTTCAGGCATTTCTGGATGAATATAACAGAAATCAGCCTACCTATCGCCGCATTACAGGATTGGTTGTCCGCAAAAATCCGTTTATCCGCAACACAACAAAAAAGATCAGGAGACAGGATGTCCTGATTGATGAGCCTCTGGAATAAGACAGAGGCTTAAGATAAAAGTGGAAGCATACCGGATAAAAAAACCTCAGACAGAATATCAGCGATCACTTCCGGTGCCAGATTAAAATTATCCCGGCTCCATTTGTGGAGAACGCCGATGGTACTGCCGATGGCGCAGGTAATCACATAGGAAACTTCTTCCTTTGTATGCCTGTCAGGCCTGGAATTAGATGTAGTTTCTGTAACATAATGATGGAGCATAGTCAGCATTTTTTCAAACAGATCATTGCCATGAGGCGTACTCAAAAGACCGGACAGAAAAGGATTTTCCATGGTGTACCGGCACAGAGTCAGAAAATAGGAACTGCAGATATCCCGGTCATTTTTTGGCTGGAAATTTTCCATCATGGAAAAAACATCATGAATAGTTTTATCCTCAACTGCAGAGATCAGTGAAGGGATGTCCTGATAGTGATTATAAAAGGTACTTCTGGCAATACCAGCTGTTTTAGTGATGTCGGATACAGTAATCCTGTCAGGCTTCTTTTCTTTTAACAATTTGAAAAAAGCACCTAAAATGGCCTCGTCAGCCACAGAATATCTTTCATCGGGAATTATATTTTGCATAGTTGTTTCCCCCGGGAGTCTGTAAGTAATACATAAAGTATATCACAAATCTGACGATACATCAGGTGCTTTTTCTTTTTTTAATAAATTTTCAATAATATATAAAGAATAGGTAAAGGCTTGATTTATGAAAGAGTAAATGATAGAATAATACTGGATAAAATATTATCTGATTTTAATGAAATAGCGAAATATTGGATAAAATAATATCCATAAAATAATAAAAAGCAAGGAGGGAAAATGGAGCAGTTTGTATGGGAAACAGCAGAGGAACTGGATCAGAAGCTTGCACAAAGGGTGCGTAATATCAGAAAACGACGCTCTATTTCTCAGGAAAAATTATCTTCCATGAGCGGAGTAAGCTATGGTTCAATTAAGAGATTCGAAACTACCGGACAGATATCATTGATATCACTGACAAAGATTGCCATGGCTTTGGATATTGCAGATGAGCTTAGAAATATTTTTACGCATGTTCCATATAAAGATATTCAGGAGGTCATAAATGAGGGAAGGTAATGCATTACAGGTATTTTATGATGAAAAACTTGTAGGAACACTGGCTATGACAGCTGACCATAAAGCTGCATTTCAATATAGTGAAGAATGGATTGAAAATGGTTTTCCGATCAGTCCGTTTTCACTTCCCCTTAAAAAGCAGGTTTTTGTACCGACAAAAGATTATTTTGACGGATTATTTGGAGTATTTGCAGATAGTTTGCCGGATAATTGGGGGAGATTGTTGTTGGATCGTCTGCTACGTGCACATAAGCAGAATCCAGACAAATTAACAGTGCTGGATCGGCTGGCAATTGTTGGAAAGTCAGGTATGGGAGCACTTACCTATTATCCGGAGAAAAAAATAGATGAACAATATGGAGATGTGGATCTGGATGAACTTGCGGAGCAGTGCCGGAAAATACTAAATACGGAATACTCCGATAGATTGGATGAATTATATCGTCTCGGTGGTACAAGTGGTGGAGCCAGACCAAAAATTATGACTACAGTGAATGGAGAGGAATGGATTATTAAATTTCCTGCACATGTGGATGGAGAAAATGCAGGGAAGATGGAATATGATTATTCATGCTGCGCAAAAAAATGTGGTATTATAATGAGTGAAACCAGACTGTTTTCATCTGAGAACTGTGAGGGGTATTTTGGGATTAAGCGGTTTGACAGGATATCAGATAAAAATGGAACAAAGAGAATTCATATGCTGACAGCTGCTGCGTTGCTGGAGTTGAATTTTGAGCATCCAAGTCTGGATTATCACAGTCTGATGAAACTGACAAAAATATTAACCAGAGATAATGAGAAAGATATGAGAGAGATGTTTCGCAGGATGTGTTTTAATGTTTTTGCACATAACAGAGATGATCATTCAAAGAATTTCACCTATTTATATGATGATGAAAAAGACAGATGGAGCCTGAGTCCGGCATATGATCTTACTTACAGTAACACATACTATGGAGAGCATACTACAACAGTTGATGGAAATGGACGTAATCCAGGCAGAAAAGAACTCCTGACTGTGGGAATTGCGGCAGGAATGAAAAAAGAGGTATGTATAGAAAGTATGGATATGGTAGAAAAGTGTGTGAAAAATATGCTGGGAAGATATCTTTAAAGAAATCGACATGTGGAATAATTTGTTACTTGGAGGACAAAAAATGACTATTAGAAAAGCAGAAGAAAAAGACATTCTAAGAATAATTGAATTGTTGGGACAGGTATTGCAGATCCATGCAGATATAAGACCTGATATTTTTATTCCCGGTACCACAAAATATACTGTAAGCCAATTGACAGAGCTATTAGGAAAAGAAGAAAAACCCATATATGTAGCAGTGAACGAGGAAGATGTTTGTGTAGGATATGCATTTTGCCAATTACAGGAACAGCCTTTTTCAACTAATATGGTACCGTTTAAGTCTCTTTTTATAGATGATCTATGTGTTGATCAGCACGCACGAGGACAGCATATCGGCGAGAGCTTGTTTGAATATGTAAAAAATGAAGCAAAGCGAATGGGCTGTTATGAAGTGACACTGAACGTATGGGCAGGAAATACTTCAGCCGAAAAGTTCTATGAAAAAATGGGTATGAAAACAAAAGAAAGGCAGATGGAATATATTCTGGAACATTGATGCGTTGTATGGCATATTTGAGAAGTCTATCTGCGAATTTACAGAGATATCCGATGGATGAATCCGATCAGTCAAACAGTAAATATTAAAAGAAAATGCAAATCAGGCATAAGTTATATTTCGGAAACTTGTGCCTGATTTTTACAGTGTTATTTGGAAATTACAGGTGCTTTTGTCCGATATTTTTAGCATTGATATAATTTATGATCATGTCTGCTGCATCGGAAATATCAAGTTTGCCTGTATCAATAGACAGCTGATACTGGCTGGCGTCTTCCCATTCTTTGCCTGTGCAGAATTTGTGGAAAGATGCTCTTTTCTCATCCACTTCCTTTATCAGCTTTGCAGCTTTTTTCTCATTAATACCGTCCCGTTCCATTACACGTTTGATACGGCAGTCTTTATCTGCGTGAAGAAAAACAGTAGTTGCCTCAGGATCATTTGCATAGATCGCTCCTGAACAGCGTCCGATGATTACGGCAGATTTTTGCTGCGTAAGTTCACGTATAAGTTCAAAAGATTTTTCCATCGGATTGCTTTCTCCGTAGCTTACAGCAATGCTGTAGAGCAGGCTGTTTACTGCCTTTTCCTGGAAAAATTCTTTGTTTTCGTCAAGCTTTCCAAGTTTTTTGGCCTCTTCTTCCAGCTTCTTTCTGTCATAGAGTTCCAGTCCAAGTCTGGAAGCCAGTTCTTTTCCTATTTCATGTCCGCCGCTTCCGCACTGTCTTGCTATTGTAATAATCATATCCCATGCCTCCTGTGCAATGATGTTGCATTTATTTACTGTCAAAGTACTTTTTCGGAATTATTATACTCAAAAAAAATCGAAATGTATATGCCAAAATCTACTATAAATTGCCTTCGCAAATCCTGATATTCTGGTACTTATGGCAAATTGGTCTGACAAATATTTGCTTAATATAAACATTCGACAAATACCTTATATTGAGATATGATGAGAATTGTGGGAGCTGCTTTGCAGCGGAGCAATTCGTAGATATCAAGTTAGGGGCACAATGTTGGAGAAAATGAATATGAGACGGAAACGGCTGGCACCCTTTGGAATGTGGATAGTATTTGAAATAGTGGCTGTTACACTATGGCTTACCAAAGATAATCTGTTTTATCTTTTAAATTTCAGTTATATTGGAACATCGATTACTGTTGGGCTTTTGCTTTTTCAGTTTAACTATAAGCATGCACGTAGGATCGTTCAACTTCTGGTTGGTTTGTATATGCTGATTTATCTGGGGCTTATATGCCGGGAAAACATGCAGATGGAAGGTTTTTGGTATTATCTGTTTACCGGAGTATTTGAAGCAGCTACGATCCATTATGCTGTTGCAAAAATATTCGGACCACTTTTGTTTGGAAGAGGATGGTGCGGATATGCCTGTTGGACAGCTATGGTGTTGGACTTTTTACCATATAAAAAGCCTCAGGCTGCAAGAAAAAAGATAGGTTTCATCCGGTATATTACATTTGCATTTTCGTTTCTTTTCGTGGTGATGCTTTTTCTGAATCACGTAGGAAATATGGAAAAAATCATGTTTATAGCTTTTATCGTGGGGAATATTCTGTATTATATTGTGGGGATTATTCTGGCATTCCGACTTAAAGATAACAGAGCGTTCTGTAAGTATATTTGTCCGGTCACGATTTTTCTGAAACCTATGAGTTATTTCTCTGTAGTCAGGGTTAAGTGTGACAAAGAGAAGTGTATTTCATGTGGAAAATGTAAAAAAGTTTGTCTGATGAATGTTGATATGATCGATAACTCCAGAAAACGGAAAAACGGAACAGAATGTATTTTGTGTATGGAATGTGTCAGAACCTGTCCGAGGAAAGCACTTTGAGCCGAATTTCCTGCAGGATGTACTTTGGTGTCAGCTGTTACTGAGAACGAAACGAACAGTAGCGTAAGACCTATGTTAAATATAGTTAAACCTCAGTAAAGTCTATTGAACTTTTTTCTCAATGTTTCTATACTCTCCAATGTAATGAACACCCGATCTGTAATCGTGTGATGAAATATTCATTTCATTTGCAGGAATTCTGATTACATCACCATGTACTCTATTGGGAGTGAACTGATGCAGGGGATTTACGCAAGTATGGGAGTGATCATAAAAGGATGAAAGTAAACAAAGCAGATGAATTCTATAAGATATTAGAGAGAAAATCCATATATCCGGTGTTTCAGCCAATCGTCAATTTACAGACAGGCAGGGGTTCCTGCTTCTGATATTGTATTCGAAATAACAGAGAGATCAGACATAGAAAACTATCAGATATTGCAGCAGATCATGAAACATTATGCAAATCAGGGATATGAGATAGCATTGGATGATGTGGGAGCTGGACATTTAGGCCTAAATCGTGTAGTGAATACCACACCTGACTATCTGAAAGCGGATATAGAACTGGTAAGGGATATTCACAAGTATAAGAAAAAAGAGATCATGATGAAACTCCTGTTAGATTACTGTAATGCAACAGGAGCAATTCTGATCGCAGAAGGGATAGAAACAGTACAGGAGCTGGAATGTCTGCACAGCCTGGGAGTGCATTACGGCCAGGGATTTTTCCTCGGAAAACCAGAACGTGCATTTGGAAATATCAGTGCTGAATCGGAAGAAATATTAGAGCGATTAAATGGGAGAAAGAATATTTTATTTTTGGATATATCAGGCAAATAAGTCATTCATTTTTCTACATTTTTCAACAATAAATCCGAAATTACACCAGTTGATTAATCCCTGAGAGTTGTGTATAATTATAAAAATAAAGTTTTCTAGTACATCGTTTCGTAAATAACTATACCAATCGCGTAGGATGCGGATTCGAGTGTGCTGGTATAAAAACGCAGGCGTAGCGGGCTACGCTGAGGCTTTTAGACCTGTGCAATCGGATTCGCAGACAAGTGAGTGGTATAGTTATTTCGAAAACGATGTACTAGAATTGAGGAGTGGGTTATGGATCGCTTAGCACTTATTTTTGATAAACCAGCAGAAGCCTGGAATGAAGCGCTGCCCCTTGGAAATGGAACCATGGGAGCAATGTCCTATGGAAGATTTCAAAATGAAAGAATAGAATTGAATCTGGATTCGCTTTGGTCTGGAAATGGAAGAAACAAGGAAAATCCCAACAAAAATGTCGACTGGGATCTTTTTAGAAAACACATTTTTGCAGGGGATTACCAGGGAGCAGAGAATTATTGCAAAGAAAATGTGTTAGGAGACTGGACAGAAAGCTATCTGCCTGCAGGAACGCTTTCCATTAATGTGAAAGAACCCATTCAAAATGGAAACAGCTTTTATAGAAGAGAACTGTGCCTGACGAATGCAACTGAAAAAATAGAATTCTGCCAGGATGATTTGATTTATCAAAGAGAATTTTTTGTGAGTATGTCAGAACCAGTGATGGCAATTCATTATCATACTTCTCCAAATTGCAATCTTGAAATGTCAATAACACTGGAAAGTGAAATAAAGCACAAATCTGCTTTTTTTACAAAAAAAACTTACTAAATTTCTGATTATCTTTTCATAAGTTGGTAAATGCCGATATATCCCGTATTTTAGGGCTTTATCGGTATTTTCTTTTCGGAAGATACCTTGCATAAGCTGGCATTTACCAGCATGAAAATGCAACCAAAAGTAGTAAATGAGTAGTAAATATAAGCTCCGATATTAACAAGCCAGCCTTTCCAGCTCCGCTTTTGCAGATTGAAATGTACCGTGTGCGTAATAACCAAGTGTCATGGTTATGTTAGCGTGTCCCATGAGATATTGCAGGGTGTTTGGGTTCATTCCTCTATTTGCCATATTCGTACAATAAGTATGTCTGAATGAATGTGGTGTGATGTTCGGTAACTTGTCCGTGTGATATTTGTTATACTTCTTAATCAATCCTCGCACCATGCCCTCATAGTTTCCTGCAACTTTAGGCAAGCCCTCACGGTTTAAGAATAGGAAATTGCTGTAACCACCTACAATCAGCGGTTGTGCCTTTCCTCTGTTCTTTAGTATTCTTTGGATTGCTTGATAAGCCCGTTCTGTCAATGGAAGTTCCCGTTTTCCGTTTTTGGTCTTTGGCGTTTCAATATAGTAGCCCATTTCGCTATCTTTCAATAACTGGTGGTCTATATTGAGTATTCTGTTCTGCATATCAATATGCGTCGTCAGTCCGCAAAATTCAGAAATACGAAGTCCCGTTTCCAGCAGAAGCACAACCTCATCATAATACTTACTATAAATCTTGTCCTTTTCCATAAAGGCAAGCAGGCGTTCTTCCTGCTCTGGTGTAAGGATAACTTTCTGCTCTGTATCATCTTCCAGAACATCACTTAGCTTAAATTCAAATGGGTTCTTTCTGATACAGTCGTCTTGTATCGCCATGTAAAATGACGCTTTCAAGGAACGCTTATAGTTATCAATCGTTTTATAGGCATATCCTTTTTCGCTCATTCTGATAGCCCATTCTTTAGCGTCCGACTGCTTAACAGTATCAATCGCCCTCATACCCAATGGGTCATTTTTCAGAGCGTTCATAAGATACTGTCGTCCTTTTTCAGTAGCCCTCTTGATGTTCTTTCTTTGGCTGTTCTTCTTGTCATAAAGCTGGCAGACTGTCATTTTACCGCCGACTGTGTCGATACCGTCGTTAAGGTCTTTTTTTATCTGTGCTTCTTTTTCCCTCAATGAAATATCATCACGCTTTCCAGCAGGTGTCTTGTCTGTCGGTACAAGTTTCCAAGAATAGATAAATTGTGGCTTTCCGTATATATCGGTATATTTATAAACGTATCTTCCGTCTTTTCGCTGGCTCTCTCCATTACGCAAATTGCGATTTTTACTGTCTTTTCGTTTTACATTAGACATAGTGTAAAGCTCCTTTCCGTCATGGAATGAGCCGTGATACGCTACTAATATTATACCATATCTACGGCTCAATGACATTAGATTTCGTCCAATGTATCTATGATTTTTTCAAATTGTTTTCGCTTAATCTGAATACGATTACCGTTCACGATAACCCAGCCAGCGTCAATATTTTCTTCGGCTAATTTACGCAATTTCTTTTCGCCAATACGGAAGTATTTGGACGCTTCTTCAATCGTCAGCGTATATTTTTCCCAGATAGGCACATCAGTATTGTTCATAATCTATGCACCCCCTTTACTGTGTGTCATTTTTTACAAGCAGGCAGACGGCTTTGGAAAGCTCCGTTAGTATCTCAACTATTCCCATTCTTGTGGGCAGAACCGCACCATGCGGACGTATCATTATTCTGTGAGGATAGGTCGTGGCAAAACGACTTTTCCAACAGTCGCTCTCGGATCACTGCGTGGGTCGCTCGCTTTCTTTTGGAAAGGTCGTGGCGTACAGTCCCCGTGGCTTGCTACCTCACAAACGTATCTGTCTGCTTTATTCAGTTGTCAAAGAACAATAGGCTTGTCCGCCTATAAAAATCTGTCGTAGTCAACAGATTTTTATAGATTGACAAATCTTTAAATCGGGACAGGAAAGAGGGTTTTGGCAAATCATATCCCGATATAATCATTATTTAATGTTTACTTCAAATGCTCTCATTTTCTTTATCATTGCTTCACGAATACGTCCTTTCAGTTCCATATCAACAGCAATATAAAGATTTCCGTATTCATCATACAAAGGACGAAGACAACACTTTGAAAGGTAAGCGTCATAGAATTGAAGCATTTTTTCTATTGCTTTTTCGTCCCCGTCTGCTACAGAAGCAATTAAACGGTAAGGAGGGCATTTTGCAACAGCTTTTCCCATCTACTTTTCCTCCTGTAAAATTTTTTTCATATTATGTAAAGCGACTTGACGATTTTTAAATACACCAGCTCTTGAGATATGCTGAAGTTCTGCAATTTCTGTATCACTCATGTCAAGAAAATAGAACATTAAGAGATTATTTCTTTTTCTCTCTGGTAACTGTTGTAACGCTTTACATAGTTCATTACCCGATACTCGGGCTTCCATTCCATACACATCAAAAATAGTTACATCAAGTTCGTAATCATCAAAAACAGGAAAGGAATTAACCACAATTTTTGGTAGTTCACAAAACGGGATTTCACGATTAGACCGTCGGTCTAATTCTTTTTCATAATTCTTTATGATTCCGTCAATAACTTTTTTCATTAGCGTATCGAACTGTAAGCGAATTGCGTTTTCAAAAGAAGTCGGTTTCATGTTCACACCTCCTCCCTGCACAAAGCGGAGAATCTTTATCCCCCTTTCCGCACCAACACTGTACAGGCAGGTGTGATTTGCTAACCTAATTTCAAAAAAAGTGAAAAAAAGTTTTTGAGCATGAAAAAAGTCCGTACAAAACAAATTGTTGTAGCGGACAATTTTAAAAGTATTTATTAAAATTTTTGGGATATTAAAACAACTATAAAAATGAAAGTTTGTATCATTATCAATAACTTTATTTAGTGTACAATTAAAATATGTTTTCCCATTTGTAACCAATCTCCTGTAAAAAAATATAAACGATACATATTACATTAAAATTATAATCTATCACATCAAAAAAATTGAGCGAAAACAGTCGAAATGAAAAAATAATATAAATATAAAATATTTTTCTATTTGATTCTATGCTTTGATAGATAGTTATAATCACTTTAAGATTGTAGAATTTTTAACAAATGCTTGTGCATTATTTATATAATTATAGCATTAAATTGACAAAATTCGTCATTTTATGAAAGCGTTTATTTTTTTTATAATTTCATATTGTTAGATATTGACAATTCAGTGGTTTAGGACTATCATAAAGGTGTAGAATAAAGTAGCTAAAAGGAGCCAAAAGGAGGAATGGTTATGTTAAACCAAAAGTCTTTATTCACTAAACTAGCAGCTGTGAGCATGGTAGCTTCAATGATGTTAGCTACGCCAGTAATGGCAGCGACGAATGACACAGGCGACAAGGACGCACAAAATGGAATCGTAAAGACAACTTACGAGGACGAAAATGGCACATGGACTGAAGGTATGATTGGTGGTAATCCAGAAGGAGTTGAAACTTGTTGGTTGGCATATGGACCATTGTACCAATATCCAAGTGAAGGTGGAACATGGCAATACGGTTTCTGGAATGCTAAAGTTCGTTCTTACTACACAGTTAATAGATGTCATGGTTCAACAGTTAAGTTGAATGGTAAGACATCACGTTCAGTAAATACTGCATCAGGTAAGAAATCTATCGCTGAATTATGGGCTATTCAATCTGATTCTAATGACCAGTATTTCTATCGTGTTTGTTAGTTAAGTATCATATTTATTGTTTGATAGCTTAAATGACAAATTAGATTTTAGGCTTCGGTGCTTGTCATCGAAGCCTATTTTATTTAATAAATAGGATAATGGAGTTGATATTTTTATGAATAAACATGGCATTAGATTGATTAGTTTTATTTTAGCTTTATTTTCATTCATTATGATCTTTCAGAATTTAATGAATGACCAACAGCAATTACCTTTAGGTACAACAGAACAACTTGTATTAAATATTGCTGAAACTGGTACTACGAAAGAACAACTTATTTCAGAGTTAGATAATATCACGAATAAGCACAATGCTACTTTAGTAAAAGTTGTTATTCCTAGTGATGAATATAAAAATAAAAAAGACATCATTTACTTTGGAGATGAGAAACCAAAAAGTTCTGACATTATTATTGATAATGATAATATTAAATGGTTAGATTCAAGTTTAGAGGGAAAGTTAATTTCATCTAAAGATATTGGTAATAGACCTTTATATGGAAATTATGCAGTAAAGGGAAATCAGAATTTTAAACAGGATATAGAAAACTGGGCTAATGATAACGGAATTACTATTCAATGGTTGAGAAAAGTATCGTTTATAAAAAGTTTGTATTACAATTTAGTTCATAATGGTGTTGGAAATGTTATTTTAACAGTATTATTATTATTCATTTCAGTATTATTGACATGGTTTATTTCACACTCAAAAGGAAGAAGTATAAGATTATTGAGTGGAGTAGACATTAAAAAAATTCATATTGAAGATACATTAACACTATCAAAAATGTTTATATCCAGTTATTTAATTTCACTCATAGCATTTTGGGTATATATTGGAATTACTAATGATTTTAAACAAATTACATTATTGTTATCTAAGGATATTATAACACTATTGGTATTGGTTGTTATTTCAGCATTGATTAGTTTCGGTATTTCAATGATTGTCAAACCAAAAACAGAACATCTTGCGAAAAGAGAAATTCCTTTCAAAAAATTCAGAATGCTCAGTATTGGCACTAGAATTATGTCAATAATATTAGCTCTTTTGATAGTACCAAGCACCATAACATCTGCTTACATTTTACAGCAGTTATCTAATGAGTATTCTTTATGGGAAAATATGCAAAGCATTGTAAGTATATCTTTCAGCGATTTAGATTCATTAAGTACAGATAAAATGTTGCCATATGTTGATGATTTTTTTGCAAATATGGCAGATAACGATAATTTATCCTTATCTTTATCTATTGATAAATCTATACAATTAAGTGAGGAAGAATACGGTGGTTACGACCACATAATAGTTACTGATAAATCATGGGTTGATTCTTTTGATATTGGAATAGAAGAAAATAAAAGTGGTGGAGAATTGAATAAAATTAAATTGAACGATTTAGATAAACCACTACAGGACTTTATAAATGTTCAAATGCCTTTATGGACTAAGACAGAAGAAATCCAGCCTAGCGGAATTAACTTCTATGAATTTAGCGGAGATAAATTTTTAGCTTTACCGCCAAATGTTGGCTATGGTGGAAGCACTATACAAGCTAAAAATCCATTAGTTATATTAGTGGATAATCCAGTACAATCATTAAATACATTAGGTTTTACGTTACCTGCTTGTTCAAGTGGTAATGTTGTTTTTCCAGATGAAAATTTATTGAGAACTGAATTAGCAAAAACACCTGTAAAAGATTACGTTGTTTCGATAGATACTATTGCTGATGTTGCTTTATCACAAGCTCAAAAATTTGCAAAAGAAGCTGTATTCTATGTGATAGCTTGTATTCTAATTTTTGTATCTATGATTTTTGCAGGTATTCTTACCGCACAGTTATGGGTAAGCGAAAACAGAAAACGAATATTTACGTTACATACATTCGGAAAATCATACAAAGAAATAATAATGCAAACCTTTGTGCATGAATCATTTATTGCGATAATCACGGTAATCATTGGAGCAGTAATTTCTTTTGTTATAAGACGACCAGAAATTATTACAGTTTTATCAGTGAGCGTTATTATTTTGATTTTATATTGCTTGAGTAATTTTGTTGCTTATCATATATGTACTAGACAAGCATTTTACAAAGTAGCAACAAGAAATGAGTAAAAAATGGGGTGTAAAAATGGAAATTAAAATGAATAGTATAAGCGTTGTAATCAAAGGAAAACGCATTTTCTCAAATATCACAGACACAATGAATAGTGGAGATATGGTAGCTCTCACAGGTTCTTCTGGGTGTGGAAAAACGACATTATTAAATTGTTTAGGTTTAATACAGCCAATAGAAAGTGGTTCTATTTTGATAAATGGCAAAGATACTTCAAAGTGGAACGATAAGGATAAAACGAAATTTTGGCATAAATATGCGACATTTATTTATCAAGATTATGGAATTATCGAAGATGAAACTGTAGCATATAACATTACATTAGATAAGTCAAAAGCTAAAAGTAAAGCTGTGAAAAACATATTAGATAAAGTTGGTTTAAATGGTAGAGATTCTGAACTAGCAATCGTACTCTCTGGTGGAGAAAAGCAACGCATAGGTATAGCAAGGGCAATATTAAAAAATGCTTCTATTATCTATGCTGATGAGCCTACTGCTTCTCTTGATTCTGAAAATAGACAAATCGTGATTAGCTTATTAAAAGAATGTGCTTCAAATGGGGCAATCGTTATTTTAGCTACACATGATGATAGGCTTGTTAGTGAATGTAATAAAGTCATAAGTTTAAATAAAAATAGAAATTAGGAGTAATGATTATGAAAAAAATGTTTTCAGTTTTATTGATTACAACTATCATTACTACATTAGGTAGTCCTGTTTATGCAAGTAGTCAAAATCCAAGTGATTTACAAGAATGTATAGAGAGCTCTATGTTCTATAATAATGAATATAGATTATTCAATGAATTTACATATCAAGGAATGGAAATCAATTTGTTTCCTGAAACAACAATCACTAAAGAAGAAGCTCTTATTAAGTATAAAGAAGCGTATAACTACATAGCAGAAAAAGCTAGTGCACTAGGTATTGTAGCGGATTTAGATAACTATGAATTTCAACAATATATTAAAGGTTATGCTATACCAACTTCTACTAATAAGGAACTTAATGATAAACTAGCGGAATTTGCAGAATTTATAGATATTTATGAAAATGCAGAGTCTAATAAAAAAATCATTTCTTGTTTAAAAGAAAAAGAATTTAATTCTGAAGAACTTGAATTGTTATTACCAATAAGTAAGAGTTCAACTGAATTATCTAACAAAATAACTCCTAGTGATAATAGAGAATCAAATGGGTACTCTTCTAATAAAGCTACTCAATATGCAAAGCAATGGTGGAATAGAACAAATAATACAGATTTTCCATATTATGCTAATTATTATAAGCAAGACCTTAATTCTAATGATTACAATGATTTAGATGAAAATGCAGAGGGACAGTCTGCAATAAGAAGAGGTTGGAGCGACTGTACAAATTTTGTTTCACAATGTTTAAGTTATGGTGGTTTTCAATATAGAAAATCAGGATTGATTTTACCACATAGACAATCTAAAAACTGGTATTATGATAATGGAAAGCCATCACATACATGGGGTGGAGCTAATAATTTTTATCAGCATTGGGAATCCAGAGCTGGTATAGCAAAAACATCAGATTTACTTACAGCAGGAGATGTAATTTCAGTAGACTTTACCAAAGATGGAGATATAGACCATACTGCAATTATAACTTCCAATATTAACAATACAAATGAATCTAAATTGTTGACACAACACAGTATTGATAGAAGTGAATTTTTACCTACAGGAGATTATTTTTCTTTAGCAAATCTATATAGTCAAGATTATAAAATATATGGATATGAAATGGATAAAGCACCAATAAAATAAAATACGAAAGGAGCTTTTGCTCCTTTCATTTTTTATTTATTATTGGATAATATTTTCCAGTTACTATCCTTATAAAGTGTTAATTCATACTGTGATACCTGCGCCGCCTTTGTCTGATTGTCAATGAACTTCACAGATACCTTGACTTTCACATTGCCCCCGTCCTTTGTAAACACGGGATTGCCAAGCTCGGAATAGAGATAGTCCCCATTTATCGGTTCAAGGGCATTTCCCTCTACATAATAAGCAAGCTCCGTTTCTGTAGCGGTAGGGTACAGCTTGAAGAATGTTTCCAGAAATGCCGTAGCGTCATTTACAGTGTCAGCGTCCACACTGTTGTCGGCTTCCTGTGCCTTTGGTTCATAACTGGATTTTTCCATAGCAGGAGCGAGGGTAGGGTTCTGTATGATTACCATATCCCCGTCAGCGTCTACATGGACTTTCACGGTATAGGTTTCTGATACGTTCCTTGTCTGGTCGCCCTCTTTTATCTGCTGATCTACTTCGTAGGTAGCAGTAAAAGCGTTCTCCCCAGACTGTTCTATATCCCAGATAATCACGTCTGTAACCGTGGAGCTGGTCGGAATGTCAGTACGGATAGTATCAACATTCAAGTCCTGCAATTCCTTTGTCAGATAACGGCTGATTGCCTGTGTCCTTGCTTCGATAGCTTCCTTACTGTTGCTCCATGTATAATAGGATTTGCAGAAATTCTTCACGAAATTTTCTATCCCGTTGGTATCGTTAAGGCGTAGCTGTATGGTTTCTACCTCATGCGTGGTGTGCTGGTCGATAGCGGTAAAGTTCTTATATACCCCAAAGCTCACGCTTGCGATAAGCACCACCCACAACGCAATCACGGTTTTCTTATGTGTGCCTACCTTGACAGTACGCACCTTTTTTTCTTTTGGTTCTTTGATAGTTTCTGTCTGTTTCTCATTCTTCTTAAACATATTTTTCAAGTCCTTTCTGTCCTTTCATAATAAAGTCTTACATTTACAAGTGCCTTTGTGATAAAATAGTTTGACAATAGAAAAGCATGAAATGCTCTGCACTCCAAGCTGGTCAGCGTGACGATTCCACGTTCTGATTTATGACATTGCCACCTATGGTATTTATCCTGATATTGTCAGGCTTTTTTATGATTTTTGCTTTGTGGTTGTCATACTTTTTTATCAGCCATTCGTTGTGATAAATATTGTCACACTTTTTTATGAAAATGTCGTACTTTATTCTCATATTGTCAAACTTAATTATTTTTAGACACTTTCTATTGTTTTACTCGTCCTGCACCGATTAAGTGCTGTTGCCAGTAACTACTACTCAAATCTGCATATCCTATCGGATTTCCTGCGTGGTACATCTGTGTCGGCGAAACAAGAATACCGACATGTGTTACATAACTTCCAGCGTTATAGGTAGAATGGAAAAATACCAAGTCCCCAGCCTTTGCCTGCGAGAGTGGGAGATGTTGGGTAGCGTCATACTGTGCTTGTGCCGTTCTCGGTAAGGAGATACCAGCTTTTCCATAGCACCATTGCGTCAGCCCCGAACAGTCAAAAGAAGTGTTGGGATTGCTACCTCCATACACATATTTCCAGCCTTGATATTTTAACGCTTCATTCATTACCTTTTGTGCCAGCTCTCCCGATACCTGCGGAACAGTTAAATACTGATTGACTAATTCGACGTAAAATTGATTGCCATACTGATACCGCCAACCCCCGTTCTTCGCAACGGCTATCGGGTTGGTGTAGGTTACTTTCTTTCCACCCGATTTCTCACGGGCGAAGCTCTCTGCAAGATTAAAAGTGTGTTTCTTTCCTTTTCCTGCCACATATCCCACATAACCACCGCCATAGTTATAGGACTGTATCGCTACATTCAAATCGTCGATACCTTGATTTTTGCAGGAAGAAAGCAGGGACGCAAAATATTTACACCCCTGCTTAATTGAACTTTCTGTATCTAAGGAATTAGGCGGTAAACCAAGACTTTCCGAACTCTGCATAACATCTTCTGCCGTACCGCCACTTTCTACTTGAATGATAGCCAATAGCACATTGACATACTCGGAAATGCCGTATTCTCTGGCGTATTTTTCTACCATAGGCTGATGTTTCAAGACTTCTGCGGACAAATTCATACCCGTAATGCCAGAAGAAAAGTTGCTGTTCTCGTCGTCGCTGTCCGCACTAATCAACACACCAAAGAAAAGCACCATAGAAAAGAGGATAGGAAACAGACTGCCAATGATAGCGATATGTTTCAGTTTCATTTTTTCTTCTGTCCTTTCTTCGTTACAAGGTTACGGGTTTTCTCTGTGGTCTGCTGGTTCTTCTGGATGTTCTGGGTCTGCTGAACCTTTGTCCTGCGGTCTTTTGTGTAATTCTGGCGTATTTCCTGCGATACCACTTTTTCTACATTCTGCCTATGTACTGTCTGTGTAGGCTGGGTCGCTTTTCTATCAGAAGCACCAGAAGATAACGGACGCTCTTTTACAACATTCGTCTTGACTGGTTCACTTGCTTTTGAAGTGGTCGCTGTGGCAGGGCGTTTGACTTCCTGCATTTTTTCCGCACTCGGCTTTGGAATGGTTGAAGCTGTGGCTGGTCGCTCATGGGGACGGGTAGCTCCCGTTGTCGCTGATCCGTCAGCCTTTCGCTGTGCCTGCCTTGTTTCTTGTGCCTTTTGAAGCTCCATACGCTTGTCAGCGATATTTTGTCTATGCTGTTCCTGCTTTTCCAATCGTCCCGTCTGTCTGGACTGCTGTTCCTGCACCATGCCACGCTTAAAGTCAGACACGCTGGACTTTGCCTTTTCCTTTGCGGAATACACCGCATAAGCGGTCTGTGTCGGCATATCCTTGATATTTTCTTTGACAGCATTTGCCTTGTCTTTCACTTTATTTTTCGTATCTAAGACAGCACCCACCTTTGAGCCTGCACGCTGTCCCATGCTGGAAGTGGTATTGCCCCGACTGTCTTTTGTAGCTGTGTTCCTTGTCGGTTTTCTGTTTGAAATCGTGCTACCTGCCACCGCACCAGCAACACCGCCAGCAGTAACCGCACCAGCAAGCCGTCTTTCCATACGCCTAGCCCTATGTGCCAAGTATAGATATGGTCTGCGGAAAATTCTTCGTCCCATGCTTTGACTGTCGTTAGCGTTCAAAGAGAACATACTCATTAAGTCGCCCAGCTTCATGTAGATACCAGCGAAACACACTATCTGCAAGAACGCCACCATGAAAAACGGATAGTCCGTAGATATGTTATAAAACATACTGGAAATGCTGAACGCCACCGTTACAATGAGCGTTATTCCTGCCCGTGTCATTATGGTATTAAACACCCTTACGATTGCCTGCTTTGCCATGCTTTCATAACTCGGTATCATGGAGAGTAGAAAACTGATAGGCAGAAACATAGCGAAGATAATAAAAAGTATCTGGCTAAATAACATCATGCCCGTAAGCAAGAATACAAATATCGTTATCCCTAGGTTAAAAAACAATAGGAAGAACACCATGCCTAAACGGTTCACGACCTGCGGTATCGTCAGATTGTTGTTGTCGTTGTCCTCGATTTCTGTTTTCACGACTTCCTCTCTGGTCTTGCCGTCCTCGTCCTCTGGGCTTGCCGATACGAGAGCTTCCACACGGTCTGTCCCGATTTCCTCTGCGTTGCTGTTCCCGAATTGTAAGAGTAACCACGGCTGTTCCACTTGAATGGAAAATAAGCTGTCCCGTATCAAGTCCACGCTGTCCTTGCCCTCACTGTCAGAGTTGGGGAGCATGATTTTTGTTCCCAAGTCAAGTGAAGCGGTACTGATGTCTGATGAAAATTCATTTATCTTCTTGATGTAGTCGGGAGCGTAGGCAATAAACGAAGCGGACAGCACGAACACCACCACAAAGTTGATAACTGCGTGAAGTGCCTTGCTGGTTTCTCTTTTTATCAGTCCCGTATAGGCAACATAAAGTCCCACCACTAAGATAATGAGAAGCAGAAAACCGATATAGAAGCCCGTAGAAGAAAAGCCGTTCTGTGTTACACCTGCAAGGGTCTGTATGCTTTTTCCGATACTGTCTGCCATATCGTTAATAAAATCAAGTTTGTAGGCTTCCTGCACCACATAGCCCGTAGCATTGCTTAAATAAAGGCTTATCGTCCAGACAAAGTTGGTAATGCAGTAAAGCCCGTACTGTACCGATTTTCCAATGCCGTCCAGCCAGTTCCACGGCAACCATGACCAGCTGTTATCCACATAAAAATCAAGCTGGTAGTTGGAAAGGGGATATTTTGAGTAAAGATTTTCTGCGTTTATGGTATCGTCCACAAGCCCCGTCGCATGAGCCACCGTCCCCAAAAGTGAAAGCAGGATAAGGGAGAGTGCCACCACGAACAGAGCCATTTTGAGAAAGTGGAAAATCTTCTTTTTTGTGAACGCACCTTTTATCCTTTCTTTCATCACTCCACCTCATTTCTCTGTACGGGCGGTCTGGTATCAAAGGCGTGTAGCAGTTCTTCAAAGACTGGGTGTATCTGCACCACACCGACACGCCCGTATAAGTCCTGCAATAAGCATTGTCCGTTCTCCAAATCACGAAGCCGTTTCTGGTTGTTCTCGTCGTCCTTGTCGATACCGAAAAATTCTAAGGTCTGTTTTATCTCGCCCAAGTCGGTACTACGAAATGCAAACTTCAAGCCGATATTGTTTTTCAGACTTTCCTTTGACACGTCATAGGCAGACTGGGTAACGAAATAAACGCCTGCCTGCATAGCTCGTCCAGCACGAACCAGCTTATTTGATAAGGTTTCGCCTTGTGCCACATTTAAGAACGCCCACGCTTCGTCCAAATCGACAATCTTAAAAATGCTTCTGTCCGAATGGATAAAATCAAGGGCAAAGGTACTAATCACAATCAGCATAGATACCGACAATAATTCAATGGTCGTGTATTCTTCAAAGGTCGTGTCCTTATCTGGCAGTACAAGGTCGGCTACTTGAATGATATTGAGCTGGTTATCAAGGCTGATTGCATTTTCCACCGTACCGTCTGAAAACAGCAGATGTGCAAAGTCGTAGTCCGTGAAGCTGTCGATATGGTCTGCGATATTTCTTGATATGGGTGTATCTTCACGGCGTAGCTCGTCTATCACATGGAGCAAGCCCCGACTGTCGCTCTGGGTAACGGAGCGTACTGCCTTACGAAGTACGGGGAATTTTTCGCCGTCCCTTGAAGAAATACCCGTAAGGAATGTTAAGATGTCGATTGCCAGACTTTCAGCGTCTTTTACATTCTTCATAATCACAAACGGGTCAAGAAGTCCTGCATTGCCTTTATCGCTTGTTAGGTTTACGATATTGATTTCATGGGCGATTTCTGGAAGTGTTTCTTTCCAGTTGCCACGCTCACTTTTAGGGTCTAACAGAAGTGCTTGACCGCCAAACAGCACCGCGTAATATACCAGAAGATTGTTACAGAACGATTTCCCACCGCCAAGCGAACCGACAAAAGCAGAAGCAAGGGCATTTGTAACTGTGC
>OBWY01000122.1_pt1 | contig 72324 bp, 66 predicted proteins | sample 1538081 | NCBI WGS metagenome assembly OBWY01 (sample SAMEA2580089, study PRJEB22360) | human gut metagenome | biome: human gut; feature: human-associated habitat; material: faeces | place: Denmark | collected 2008/2010
AAAACCGCCAGTACTGATACCGGAATGGCATGGTTTAAGAAAAAAGGACGCTTTAAGAAGAAGGGCAGCTATAAGCCAAAAAGAGGTGATATCGTTTATTTCAAGACAGGACGCAGCCATGTGGGGATCGTAGAAAAAACAAAAGGGAATACCCTACATACGGTAGAGGGAAACACAAGCAATAAAGTTGCCCGCCGGACCTATTCTCTTAGTAATAGTACCATTACCGGATATGGTGTGCCAAACTATAAACATAGTGGAACAGTCACTTACTCCTCCTATACAACAAAAACATTAAATGGTAAGAAGGTAAAAGCAAAGTTTACTGGTTATTATCCTGCAAATAATTCTATGGAAGGCGGCTTTTATGCCGCCAATGGTGAGAAGCTGAACTACAAGAAAAAGACTTGTGCGGCACCAAAATCTATTCCGTTCAATACACAAATTCAGGTGTTGAAAACAGGAACAAAGCAGGATGAAAAAACATTTCGTGTCAATGACCGCGGTGGGGCAATTAAGGTCGTGAATGGTGTTTATCATTTTGATCTCTTGTTTAAAAATAAGACCGAGGCGAATAACTTCGGTGTCCGTACCGGATATGCGATCATCGGCAACGGAACGGGGTATAAGCTTTCCAGCAAGACCAGCAAAAAATACAAGGCCAACAATACGACCAGCGCGGCAGAAAAGAAGTATCTAAAAAGGCTTGCAAAGAGCGGTAGCACCAGCGGAACCGCACCTGCTATTTCCGGGAAGGTTGTCGCAAACTATAACCATGCGAACGTGGACCTTCAAGTCTTAGTTTCACAGAGAAAAAGCACATATGGCACTGTTTATCAACCGGCGGTAGAGGAATTAAGTCTGACCTTGGAGCGTTCAGGTACGCCAGGGAAATGCACATTCAAAGTTTACAAAGACAATATATTGAGGATACAAAAAGGAAATATGGTCCGGGTGATTGTGGACAATTATAAATTGTTCTATGGGTTTGTCTTCACCACGAAGGAAACAGACCCGGAACACCTAGAAATCACTGCATATGACCAGCTTCGATACTTTAAATATAAATCTTCATACACCTTTAAAAAGGCCAAGGCATCCACGATCCTCCGAACGATCTGCAAAGATCACCTATTTCACTACGGAACCATAGCCGATACAAAATATAAACTTCCAAAAATAATACAGCAGGATAAAACCTTGTTGGACACTATGGGAGATGTCCTGGCAGAAACTACAATGGCGACCGGTAAAATTTTTGTGCTATACGATCAATATGGAAAAATTACGCTGCAAGATGCCTCAAAACTCCGCCTGGATTGCGTAGTGGATAAAGAAACGGCGCAGGGGTATAGTTACGAATCGTCCATAGACGGAAATACATATAACTATATCGTGTTGAAGCTGGAAGACCAGAAGGGAAGTTTTGTTTCTATGGATTCCGGCGCAATCGAAAAATGGGGAATGTTGAAATATGTGGACACTCTAAAGGACCCTTCTATTGGAAAAATAAAAGCAGATGCTTTGAGAAATGCTTATAGTCGGTTGGAACGTAAATTTACCGTCAACGATGTATTCGGAGATCCACGGGTAAAGGCCGGATTTTCGGTGCCGGTGATCATGAGTTTACACGATAAAACACTAAAACATTATATGATGGTCGAAAAGGTGACGCATAAGTTTAAAAACAGGGAGCACACCATGGACCTGACATTGAGAGGAGCTGGTATTAGTGGCTGAGTGGGTAGCATTACTTAAGAAGATAGCAAAACAGGAGAGAGAGTCCAGCAAGCCTGCGGCAATCGTAGAGGGAAAAGTTACGTCAGGAGATCCGTTGAAAATCCGCTTAAACAAAAGGGTAACGATTGATAAAGACTTTTTATACATGACTGATGCTGCAAAAGAATTGAAAAAGGGAGATACGGCAATCCTGCTCAGTAACCAAGGAGGGCAGGATTTTGTTGTGCTTGGAAGGAAGGTGAAGTGATGTTACCAGACACCACAGGAGATCCGTTGGCAGATGAAGATATTATAGACGGAATAGACGACGATCCGAGTTTTGAGCTGCAATCATATCCAAATAAAACATATCGACTAGGCAACGGGACCATTGGCGGGTATGTCGATGGAACAGAAGCAATCCGGCAGGCGATCCACTGCATCCTTAATACAGAGGCAGATAGATACCTAATATATGAAGAAGATTACGGAATAGAATTGGAGGATCTATACGGGATGCCGCAAGAGTTTGTAATCTCTGAGCTGCAAATGCGGTTTGAGGATGCCTTATTGCAGGATGAACGGATACAGAGCCTAAACGACTTTACAGTCGAGAGAAAAGGAAAGAAAGTGGTTGTATGCAGCTTTATAGCCGATACGACAGAGGGAGACATTGAAATAGAAGAGGAGGTGGATCTGGATGCTGGAGACGCTTGACGATCTGGATATGGTCGACGTTGATGATATTGTAGAAGAAATGATGGAGAGTGTAGAGGAGAATCACCCGGACATAGACACACGGGAAGGAAGTATTATCTATGATTCTACCGCGGTGGTTGCGCAGGAACTATACAGTGCGATACAGGCGATAAGGCTGGTTTATAACGAAACATATGTAGACACAGCAACGCTGGAGGGACTTATCATGCGTTGTGAGGAGCGTGGGGTGGAGATCAAAGAGCCGACCTGCGCATTATTGCAGGCACAGTTTGACCTTCCGATGAACATTGGTGATGTATTCACGATTGTGGATAGTCAAATGAATTATGAGATCGAAGAATTAATAGAGGAGCCTACCGAGGAAAATGGTATGCTCTATTTTTATTCCATGCGGTGCCAGGAGGACGGGGAAGAAGGAAACTTATACTTGGGTCACTTGATCCCGGTCAGCGATGTTAAAAACTCTGATATGCTGACTGTCGCAGAAGCAACCGAACTGATCATATCTGCAACAAACGGGGATGATGAGGACGCTATCAGGGAGAAATATTATCAGAGCTGTGAGACTGGCAGATTCGGCGGCAATATTGCTGATTACAAAAGTAAAGTGCTGAACATGGAGGGTGTTGGAGGTGTAAAAGTATACCCGGCCTGGAATGGCGGCGGTACTGTAAAGTGTGTGATTATATCGCCCATCGCTGACAAACCTTCTGAGGATGTGGTATATGCCGTTCAAGAGGCACTTGATCCAGTTACGGGCCAAGGGCAGGGCCTTGGTTGGGCACCAATCGGACATATCGTAACGGTGGAGGCCGTTACAGAACAGCCAGTGAATATAGAAACCTCTATCGAATATAAAACCGGATGGGCATTTGAAGCGGCAAAGTCGCAGATCGAGGCAGCGGTTGATACATATTTAAAAGAGGTAAATCAGGAATGGCAGGATACCGATAATTTAAAGGTTCGGATTGCACAGATAGAATCGGCATTGCTGGACCTGGAACCGATAGTGGATATCAGAAATACAAAATTAAATGGAATAGAAGAAAATCTTGACCTCAATCCAGATACCATTGCAGTCAGGGGTGATGTGATTGGATAGTCTTAAAAATGCAGAAAAGACGATCGTTCACCTTCCAAAATTCTTGCAGGAATACCGAGAGATAAAAGTACTTTGTGAACAGTATGACCGGTGGATCGACCGGATATGGAAATTAGTCGATGAACTGTATTGTAACCAGTTTATTCCAACGGCTACGGAGGCCGGCATATCTAGATATGAAAAAATTTTTGGGATTGCAAAAAAAGATACAGATACGCTGGAAGATCGCCGCTTTAACCTTATGATGGCAGTTACGCAGCAACTTCCATATACCTATGCGAATCTGATAATTAAACTGAATACTTTGCTCGGTCAAGATGCCTATTCTATTGACCTGATCAATAAGGAATATAGAATTGAGATTCGTGTGGCCTTGAGAGTGAAAGACAGAGAAGAAAGTGTTCTAAAACTACTTAGGCGAGAACTCCCGGCGAATATGGTGATAAATCTTGACTTAGATTACAACGATCACAAAGAATTAGAAACATTTACATATGACCAGTTGGCCCAGTGGAGCCATGACCATATCAGAAATGAGGTGTTAAAATGAGAAATACGACAAACTACAACTTAAAACTTCCTGACGGGCCGGACAAATATAATGTCCAGGATTTTAACAGCAATGCAGAAAAGATAGATGCTGAATTAAAAAGCCATTCGGATGCTATAGCCGATCGGTACAGCAAAACAGAGGTAGACAATAAATTTTCCATGCACGAGATGAACGTAGACTGGAAAGAGAGCGTTGACACGTTCGACGATATTGCTATAACATACCCAAATCCGGAAAGCGGATGGACCGTAAATGCGAAAGATACGAATTACACATACCGGTATGACGGTACGTCGTGGGTAGCTATTTCTGCAAATGCGATTCCAAAGGCCACAAAAGAACTTGACGGCATTATGGGAAAAGAGATGGTAACAGAACTTGAAAGAGTTGGGCAGAAGATAGACGATGTAAAAAAAGAGGAACATTATACAGTCAAGGAGTTTTATACATTTCCGGAAAACATTAATGAAATCACATATGGGAATGGTAAATATGTTGCTGTTTGTGAAAATAACATCTACACATCGACAGATAAAATAAAATGGGACATAACTTTTAATACCGGAGCTAAGTCTGTTGCATATGGTAATGGATTTATAGCGGTTGGACAAAATGGACTAATCTTGACATCTCAGAACGGAATAGATTGGATAGATAGAACAGATGATGCAATGGCTAATCTATCTAAAGTAATTTATGCGGGTGGAAAATTTATAATTGTTGGAGAAGGCGGAATTATTGCGACTTCAGATGGAAGTGCAGTTACTAAACAGACAAGTCCAACTGACACAGACTTAAAAGCAGTTACTTACGGGAATGGAAAATACATTGCTGTAGGGAATCTGAGAGGTTATGCATCCGTGGTAACATCAGAGGACGGTGTGACATGGACGAAAATAACTTTAAACGCACTTTTAAACCGCAAAGCTATTTTTGACATTGCATATGGAAATGGAAATTATATAATTTTAGACTCCACGACACTTTATGTTACCGGGGATTTCACTAATGTTATAGCAAAAAGATTGGATGATGTGCCAACAGCAAATGGTGTAATTTCTTATATAAAGGATCGCTTTATCTTATCGTGCAGGTATAAAGACTATGACTCAAAGGACGGGATCGAATGGATCGAGATAACAAAAGAACTGGATTGCAAATTGTCTAATATTGATTATATAAATTCTGAGATCATAGGAATATCAACATTGAAAAAGGTCATAAAGCTCGACACTTATTCAATGGAAGAATTAAAAAACAATGTTAGTGAACTAAATTCGGCTTTATATCCTGTTGGTATTGTACTTGCCTTTGTAAATGGCTTCGATCCAAATAAATCATTACTGGGAGAATGGGAGCCAATTGCAAAAGGTCAAACATTGGTAGGTGTCAATGAATCTGACCCGGATTTTAATTCTGTTGAAAAATCCGGTGGATTAAAGGATGTAACATTGAGTATCAAACAAATTCCTGTTCATAGTCATCAGGAAAGTGATTTAAGCTATGTCTATACAGATGAACATCCTGCAAATAATTCTATTGTTACAACAAATCAAAACGGAAGACAGAATATTAACATGAATATTAAAAGCAAAACTTATACAAAAAATGCAGGAGAAGGAGGAGCTCACTCAAATCTACAGCCCTATATCACGGTTTTTTATTGGGTTAGAAGAAAGTAGCATAGATAAAATAGAATGAAAATGATATACTTAGAAATAATAGGAGGATATCAATGAATATGAAAAAAAAGGTTAAAATAATAGCGTCTATGTTTTTAAGTCTGGTACTGATTACATGTTTCATTCCCAAACATAATTTATATGCAAAGAGTAAACCTACAATCTATATTATGGGTGATTCAATTGCTCATTCCTATGAAGGAAATAGGTATCAAAATGGATGGGGACAAATGCTGTACAGATATTTTAAACATCCATCTAAAAAAAGAACGGTTCACGTAAAAGGTGCTTCTGATTATGTAGATGTTATTAGGTATAATACACCTGAGTTATCTATTGAAAATTGGGCAAAAAATGGAGCAAGTGTTGCAATTTATGATAAATATGGAATGTTTCAGGCGATTCAGAAAAAGTTAAAAAAGGGAGACTATGTTTTTATTCAGCTTGGCCATAATGAAGTATATACTCAATGGTGGACTGGTTCTACGGTTTCTGAGTATAAGACTTATCTAATTGATTATATAAAAAAGATACGAAGCAAAAAGGCAAAACCAGTATTAATCACGCCTCCTCCAGTTAATACATCAGGAAAATATATTCCTTATGTCCCACAATACAGAGCAGCTATGATTTCTATTGGAAAAAAATACAAGGTACCGTTGATAGACTTGGGAAAAAAGTCGGCAGATTACTTTAATTTAATTGGAAAAAAGCAAGCACGGAATATGTATGTAAAAGATAATATGCATTTTACACCTAAAGGGGCTACAACATTAGCAAAAATTTTATCTGTTGAAATAAAGTATAAAAGCCAACTGAATCCTATTTCTGGAAAGGTTTCTTTAAGAACTAATTCATTATATAAAACTATAAATAAAGCGTCGAAGTTAAAATCAAAAAAATATAACAAAAAAACATGGAAGTATATGCAAAAGAAATTAAAAACTTCTAAAAAGTTACTATATAGCATCACCCCAAAGCAAAAATCAATCGATAAATCAAATGCGAGTTTGAAAAAAGCTATTAAGAAATTAAAAAAAAGTAAAAAATACAAATAATAATCATAAAAGAGCGATTGTAGACCAGAATTATCATCTGATAAGCAATTGCTCATTTGTTTTTAAATCAGAATTTAGTTAAGGACCGGAAGGTTCTTTTTTTATTGCGACATCGCAAGGAGGAGAAAAGAATATGGAAATACGAGCAGGACCGGAGACGGTCTTTTTCTTTTGCTAAAAAATATATAAGGAGAGGGCGAACAATGCTACAACAGATACTTGCAATATGCAGTGCAATAAGCATAATCGGCGGGGCCGGGGCGGTGATCTACAAGGTCATTCACCCGACCTTTAAATTTAAGAACCGGGTGGAAAAGTTGGAGGATCACTCAGAGAAAGATTACAAGCGGATCGTGGCGATAGAGGAGATGCAGCGGCAGCAATCAAAGAGCCTGGCTGCATTGCTCAATCATCAGATCACAGGAAATGGCATCGAGAACATGAAGAAAATAAGAGATGAGCTTTTAGAAAGCATCATCGACCAGTAGAAGGAGAGGTATATTTATGAACTTAGAAATTTTATTACAGTATGCAACGTACGGATTTATGGTCATCGGCATCCTAGCGGCAGTGGTGTCTATTATTACGCAGGTAACAAAGGAAATTGCTTTCCTGAACCGGATTCCTACATCTCTGCAGGTGCTTGTACTGTCGCTAATCCTGTGCCCTGTGGTCCTTGTAGCGGCATGTCAGTATTTTAGAATAGTAATTACCTGGTACATGGTATTTGGGGCCTTTATTGCGGCATTCGTGGTGGCTCTGGTTGCCATGGGTGGCTGGGAAAAGGTAAGAGAGATCTGGAACAGAACAAAATATAAAGAGGGCGAGTGATCGTCCTCTTTTACTTCGGGAAGGAGAAGCAAATGGGATTGAAGTTTAAGAAAAAATTTGCACATAAGAGTAACTACGGAGGGACAAGGAGCACGAAAGATATAGACTATATCGTGGTGCATTATACCGGGAACAGCGGAGATACCGCCCTGAACAACTGCAAATACTTCCAAGGGGCGAACCGGCACGCCTCCGCACACTATTTTGTCGATGGCGGGAAGTACATCTACAAATCTGTAGCAGTAAACCGGATGGCCTGGGCAGTCGGTGGCTGTTATTCTACATCCGGAGCAGCGGGGAAATATTACAAAAAATGCACGAACGCAAACAGTTTATCTGTGGAAATGTGCAACAGTGCCGGGAAGGTGCCGGGGAAGGTCCAGGAGCAGACCATCGAGCTTGTAAAATTTCTCATGAAAAAATACGGTGTTCCGGCATCCCGTGTGATTCGACATTGGGACGTAAACGGGAAAGTTTGTCCAGAACCATGGGCCGGTGCAACAAATTCATGTTGGTCAAATTTTAAAAAGGCGATCGGTGGCCAGTCTGTAAAATACACAACCGTAAAAAAGACCTCCTCTAAAAATGCAATACGGTGGATGCAGGGAAAACTAAATTCACTAGCATCTGGTGCAGACATTGCGGTAGACGGAGAATGGGGACCAGCAACGCAGAAAAAACTGGAAAGATACTGGAAACAGCTTGGATGGAAGAAAGGCAGCTGCGCAGGAAAGAAGACCTGTGCGGCCCTTTTCAAGAATCGAAAAAAATAGCAGAAGTAAAGCCTCGGAGCAATCCGGGGCTTATTTTTTTGATATTTTTTCTTCTATTGCTTCTGTTATAAATGCATTTAGGCTTAGTCCTTCCTTTTCTGCATACCGCTTATATTCTTCTTTTTTTCCTTTTGGAACAGCGTAGTTTATGCGATCATAAGCCTTTGCGTTATATTTGTTCTTTGCTTTTGTTGCAGAATTACCCATATAATCCCCCCCTCTTAATAAAAAGTATAACATTTAATATGTACTTGTGCAACTATACAATATTACCATATATACTTGCGCAAGTTTGTACATTTTGCCTATTGATATACGTGCGCAAGTATATTATAATGTAATTACAGTAAAGGAAACGAGTTAATCAATTAAAAGGATTAAAAGGAGGAAGAAAATATGAAATATATCTTTGATAAGAAAGAGATAATGAAAAACGCATGGACACTTGTAAGAAAGGCAGGAAAGAGCATGTCAGAATCTTTAAAGATGGCTTGGTATCTTGCAAAGAAAGTAATCTCTTACAGAGAAAGCTGGGGAGTAAACGCAGAAGATGAAGAAATGGAAACAAACATCTGGGTTGGATATGGAAAAGTGAGAGCTTACTATACCTGCGGATGGAGAAGCAACTACCAAAACAAAAAATGCCGGGACAATTTCTTTGATCTGGCAGAAGCATTATAAAAAAAGGCGGCCCACAACCGGCCAAAGCCAAAGGAACCGCCATCCAAAAAACATATAACTAATACAGGGGATAGTATAACACGTCTCCCCGGAAAGGACAAGAGAATGAAAAAAGAAGAAGCAATGGAGTACAACAACAAGCAAATAACACTGGAACAGTTGGAGGAGCTGGAAGAACAGTGCCCGGACATCTGCAAAACAGAACCGCTTGGTAGCAGTTCCTCTCATCCGGGATGCGACTGGTATAGCGTAGAGTTCACAGACGGAAGCACAATAGATGTTTTTGTAAATTAGATAACCGACCGGGAGCGGTTTTCTCCCGGATAAACCAAGAAAGGAGATATTTATGATAAATGTAACAGGGTTAAAAACCCTTGTAAAAAAAGCAAAAACGTTTGAAATTAAAAACCGTGCATTTGCACAACTTACTACATTAGTCCCACGAGAGGATATTACATATCTTGTCTCTGCGGATAATACGGAAAGAGATTGTTATGAAATTAGAAACGGTAAAAAAATATGGATTAGAAACAGTTATTATGATCTAATTTATATAAAAGGGGCCGGGGTTATTCCTGTTCCAGTTTTACAAGAGTTGCTCGATGATGAGTATAGAAAGTATTGCAAAGGAATAAAAATGGACTACAGAAAAGAGTATTGTCTCCCAGGAGATATATATTATCCTCTCTGCGATCTTGCAAGAGAAATTTTAGATCGCGATGAAGATTTAACGCAGAGAGAAATGTTTAAAGAATTTTACAACGTTTTTCGTAAAGTTCGTAAAAAATTCATGCTTCCCCTTGAGAAAATACCATTTGAGTGGAATACATTCTCAAAAACCTTTTATGAATGGAAAAAAAACAGGGAAGAAGAAAAAAAGAAAAAATTAGAAGCAAAATTAAAAGCGTGCAGTGTATGCGAATGCAAAAACTGTAAATTTTGCGGAAACTGTGATAAATGCAACGTTGGAGAAAGGAAGGAGACTGGGGAGTGTTTCCATAAATATCTTACTAGATTATTTTCATAAATATTTATAGCTGCCCGAAATCTCATAACGGGCAGCAAAAACTATTGACAAATGAAGGAAAAGAGTATACAATAAAAATACGATAAACAATAACACTTTGGTGTATTGAAATATTTATATTTCAAAAATGATAAACAGTAACACGTGGTGTATTGAAATAATTTTTTAAATCCAAAGTGTAAAGAGCGTCCCTGATACTTTTGTATTGGGGACGTTCTACTTTTTAGGAGAAGCACATGGGAATGTATATAGACCTAATAGGGAAGCAATTCGGAAGACTTACAGTTGTGGGCAATACCGGGAAGACAAAGAAGCCAGGCGGGCAGATCTGGGAGTGCCGGTGCAGCTGTGGAAACGTTGTTTATAAGACCACGGCGAACTTAAAGAAAGACAACTGTAAAAGCTGCGGATGCCTGCGGAAAGAGATTATGTCCAGGAGTGGGGAAGAAAGAAAAAAAGATCGGAATACAAACAAGGGCGTTCCGAATATAGGATTGTCTACACGGGAAGGAGCAAACAGAAACAGCAGATCCGAGATCAGGGGCGTATCTTGGGTATCGGAGAAGCAAATTTGGAAAGCACAGATTATGCACAAAAGGAAGAGTTGGCATTTGTGCTATTCTAAAGACTTAGAATATGCCACAAAAATAAGAAGGGAAGCAGAAGAACACGTAAAGGACGGAACATTCCCGGAATGGATAGAGAAATTTAAAAAAGGTATATAGGCCCGGCAGGTAGTCGGGCTGTGCATAAAAATAGGGGTAGATAATAGCCGTAAGGCCCTGTCAGAAACGGGTAGTTTGTCGGAAATTTGTCGGGAATGCCCCACAGACCGCATAAAACCGTACTTTCAAGTTTAATTAATAAAAACAAGAGTTGTATTGAAATTTTCCTAGTACCCATTCTACAAACAGACCAGCGGTTGATTAATAAAAACAAGAGTTGTATTGAAATTTTAAAATATCACACATCACTTTTCGCGCCTCTAAGATTAATAAAAACAAGAGTTGTATTGAAATTCCATTCTGCTTTTTGCACCAGCATTAACTATTGGATTAATAAAAACAAGAGTTGTATTGAAATCGCCGTTGCAGCTGGAACCGGTAGAGTTTATGCAGATTAATAAAAACAAGAGTTGTATTGAAATTCCAATCCAACGATCTTAAAATCTGATCGATCTTGATTAATAAAAACAAGAGTTGTATTGAAATGATTTGGGCTTGTGTAGATTTTAATATTTATGAAGATTAATAAAAACAAGAGTTGTATTGAAATTCTTTAGGAGAGCCAGGTATACGACACTATGTAACGATTAATAAAAACAAGAGTTGTATTGAAATAAAGAAATGACACTTGAAGAAGTAGAGAAAGAACTGGATTAATAAAAACAAGAGTTGTATTGAAATGGCATCAGACGTTCTGGTAGTTTATGGATACATAGATTAATAAAAACAAGAGTTGTATTGAAATCCGCATAGCCGTTCATATCGCTCAAGTTTATTTTTCGATTAATAAAAACAAGAGTTGTATTGAAATAAAGTTTGTTGCTGCTCGCAATTATCTTCTTATTACGATTAATAAAAACAAGAGTTGTATTGAAATTTCTCCCTTGACGATCTTGATCGGGTAGCCTAGCTCGATTAATAAAAACAAGAGTTGTATTGAAATAGTATAAAAACTTGCTGATATTCTAACCCCTTTGCTGATAAATAAAAACAAGAGTTGTACTAGACCTTTATTTACAACAAATACAAATCATGAAAAGGCATTGAGCTTCTTTTATTTCACAAGAAACTCAATGCCTAAGTTTTTACTTTTTCATATCCTGTCCATTTGACTCATTTATAAAAACTGCTTAACAAACTCAACCGGAAGCATTGTTCGTTCCGCAGTTTCTTCCGCTGAAAGCCCCTGTGACAAGAAACGTTTTGCAACGCTCTCCATGCTCTCTGCCACTTCTACGATATAGCTGTCATAATCGTAAAACCGCATAACACGCTGGCCCCAGGGATATTCTTTGATTCCGTGAAGAAATTCAATCCCTTCCAGAGCTTTCAGCTTATCTTCCCAGGCGTCCAAATCTTCCACTTCAAAATAAAGCTGAAAATTATCTGGTTTCTCCTGGGGCTCCAGTTTCACTCCGACCAATTCATCGTAGTTGGACTGCAGAGACAGGCCGTTTTGAAAAGAAACATGAACCCCCAGATCCATCTCTACCGTTTGTTCCATTACCTTCTCATAAAAATTTTTTGATCTTTCCATATCAGACACCGAAATCAACGTACCGCCGTATATCATATTTTCTGCTCCTTTCTGCTTTGTACCTACATTATAGATCAGAATTTAGCAATCTCACTGTAAAAATCGGACATCTCACGGCGGTATTCCTGTGGAGAAATTCCGCATATAGATTTAAAATCGTGGATAAAGTGAGGCAGATCATAAAATCCGGATAAATTGGAGGCATTGGTAATGCTGTTTTGAGGATTATGAAGGAGCCGGATTGCAGAATTGATGCGGACCAGGCGGGAAAATGTTTTTGTGTTCATTCCGATACATTGGGAAAATAACCGGTTTAAATGCCGCTGGCTGTAATAGACAGTATCCGACAACTCTTTTACAGAGAGACTGCCCATGTTCTGAATAATGTTCTGAACAGAAAAATGCAGTTCGGGGGACAGAGAAGCTTTTATGTTTGTCAGCAGCAGGCTGTCGATGTCCCTGATCATTTCATATGCACTGCGGGCTTTTTCGATGTTTTCAATGATCCGTTTATCTAACCCGAAACTTAGGTCAGAAGGAGAGAAAGCACGATCAGAAAGCTCCTTTTGCGGAACAGCTGTAAATGCGTATAAACCGGCCGGCTGGAACTCAATAATAAATAACATTTCTGCCTGATTTGCCTGCTCACCGACGCTGCAGGCCGCCGTGGCCGGGCCAAACAAGCGGCTGCTCATCCCGGTTTCATCACATGAACATACCAGAGTTGCGCACCCGTGGGGGATGACGGTGTAATGATTTGAGATCATGTCACTGCCGGGGAAGGTGACAGTGTAATTAGAAATCCAATCCCGCAGTGCCGGATGAGGAAGGAGATACATATAATCCTCTCCTTTTTCCAGAACACGATGGGGTTCGCGGTAAAATCTCAGGTCATCTTTCGTGATCATAAGCTGCCAGTCCTTTCAAAATTTATATACCAGACATTCGTTTTATAACCTTATCATAACATATCAAATGATGAAATCTAATGGAAATCATTTTTGTCTGACCACGGCAGAGCATATAGGTATTATTTTTTGCGAAAATATGTTAAAATTTATGTATCTCGGATAGCGGAGGGAACTGCATATGGATGATTTTATTCGGTTGGAAGAAGTGAGGAAAATATATCAGACGGGACAGGTCGTTACCAAGGCCGTAGATGGGATTAATTTTACCATCAGTGAGGGAGAATTTGTCGTCATCATAGGAGCCAGCGGCGCCGGAAAGACCACGATTCTGAACATTCTGGGTGGGATGGACACCGTAACTTCCGGTTCTGTTTTTGTAGATGGAAATGATATCGCAAAGTATTCAAGAAGACAGCTGACCCAGTACCGGAGAAATGACATCGGATTTGTATTTCAGTTTTACAATCTGGTGCCTAATCTGACGGCGCTGGAAAATGTGGAGCTGGCCCTTCAGATCAGTAAAAATCCGCTGGATGCGGAACAGATTCTTTCAGATGTGGGGCTCTCAAAGCGCCTCTCTAATTTCCCTGCCCAGCTTTCCGGCGGAGAACAGCAGCGGGTTTCCATTGCCAGGGCTCTTGCCAAGAATCCAAAGCTCCTGCTCTGCGATGAGCCGACCGGTGCTCTGGACTATAAGACAGGAAAATCCATTTTGAAACTCTTACAGGATACATGCCGTGAGAGAAAAAAAACAGTCATCGTGATTACACATAATCTTGCAATTGCTCCGATTGCAGACCGTGTGATCGAGATCAAGAGCGGAAAAGTACATGATATGCGAATCAATCAGGAGCCCAAATCAGTAGAGACGATAGAATGGTAGGTGGACCATATGAAGAAAGCCCTTCATAAAGACAATTTCATGATGGTCCGAAAGACACTGCCCAGATTTTTGTCCATCTTTTTTATTGTTGCGCTGGGAGTGGCGTTTTTTTCCGGGGTCCGGGTTACAGAACCCGATATGAAGTTAACCGCAGATGCCCAGTTTGACGAGAGCAGGCTTATGGATTTAAGAGTCCTTGGCACCATGGGTATCACAGAGAAAGATGTAAAGGCGGTCAGAGAAATTTCCGGGATTTCCGTGGCGGAACCAAGCTACTCTGTGGACACGATCTGTAAATTGAATGACACAGAAAAAGTCTTAAAAGTCATGGCGGCGACCGATCGGCTTAACCAGATCAAAGTCACAGAGAGCAGGATGCCGAAGTCGAACAGCGAGTGCCTGGTGGATTCTTATCTGATGGACCATTCGGATATCAAAGTCGGCGATACGATTACAGTATCCTCGGGAACGGATGATGATATTGAGGAGACATTAAAAGAATCCTCACTGAAAGTAGTCGGAGTGGGAAGTTCCTCCTATTATCTTTCCAGAGACAGGGGAACGGCCACTATAGGAAATGGGCAGATTACCGGTTTTGCTGTGGTGCCGAAAGAAAATTTTAAATTGGATGTCTACACGGATTTGTATATCACTGTGAAAGGGGCGGCAGGGAAGACTGCATATACAGATGACTATGACGATATCGTAGAAAAAGCAGAAAAAAAGATTAAGAATATTTCAGACAGCCGCTGTGAGATTAGACAAAGAGAAATAAAGGACGAGGCTGAAAAGGAAGTAAAAAAGGCTGAGAATCAATATAAAAAAGAAAAGAAAAAAGCGGATAAAAAACTCGCAGAAGCAGAGCAGAAACTCAAAGATGCAGAAAAGGAAATAAACGCCGGACAAAAAGAGATTGCTTCCCAGAAATATAAGATATCCCAAGGCGAGAAGGAGATACAAAAGGGATGGCAGAGTTACAGAGACGGCAGGAAGCAGCTTTCTAAGGCAGAGAAAGACATTAAAAGCAATGAGAAAAAGCTTGTGAAAGCAGAAAAAGAGCTTGCCAAAGCGAAAGAACAGTTAAAACAGCAGATGCAGCAGGCAGGAGCTATGGGACAGATTCCACCGGAGATGCAGCAGAAATTTGAACAGGCAGAGAAGGAACTATTAAGACAGGAGGCAGTTTTAAAAGCCTCTAAAAAGGATCTGGCCAAAGGAAAAAAGGAACTTCAGGCAAGCAAAAAAAAGTTAAACAGTTCTGCCTCTCTGCTGAGGAAGAAGGAAAAAGAACTTAAGAACGGAGAACTTAAAATTTACGAGGCTGAGAAAAAGCTTTCAGATGCCCGAAAGGAGCTCAAAAAGGGAGAAAAAGAATATAGATCTTCTAAGAAGAAGGCTGACCGTAAGTTTGCCAAGGCAAAGAAGAAGATCGATGATGCCCGGAAAGAGATAGATGATATAAAGATGCCCAAATGGTATGTGCTGGACCGGAACAAGATCCAGTCTTACGTGGAATACGGAGGGGACACCGAAAGAATCGGGGCGATCGGAGAAGTATTTCCGGTGATTTTCTTCCTGGTAGCCGCACTGGTAAGTCTGACGACCATGACCAGGATGGTGGAGGAACAGAGAACCCAGATCGGAATTTTAAAGGCTTTGGGGTACACAGGCTTCGATGTGGCAAAGAAGTATGGACTGTACGCCCTGCTCGCCACAGCAGGGGGAAGTATCGCAGGCGTGCTTGTGGGAGAGACAATCCTTCCTAAGATCATCATCGAGGCGTATTCTATGATGTATAGGGGGATCGGTCCGGTAAAACATCCGTTTGAGACCAGGTTTGCACTGACAGCCTCCGCGGCCTCTGTGTGTATCACGCTTGGAGCCACCATGTTTGCCTGTTATAAAGAACTGAGGGAAAAACCGGCGCAGCTGATGCGTCCTGAGGCACCGAAGGAGGGCAAACGGATCTGGCTTGAGCGGATCGGAATTCTGTGGAGGCATTTAAACTTTACGTGGAAGTCCACCCTGAGAAACCTGTTCCGGTATAAAAAGCGGTTTTTTATGACCATATTCGGAATCGGCGGGTGTATGGCGCTGCTGCTCGTCGGTTTTGGGTTGAAAGATTCTATTTTTGCCATATCAAAAAATCAGTATCAAAACATTATGACTTATGATGCATCGGTCACACTGGAAGACGATCTGTCTGCAAAAAAGGAGCAGGAAATTGCATCTTGGATACAAAAACAGCATACAATACCAAGCAGCACCAAAATCCGCAGCGTCTCAGTAGATGTGGAGTTTGACGGGGACAGCAAGTCGGCTTCTCTGTTTGTGCCAGAAGATGCGAAAGAACTTTCATCTTATATCCGGTTTAAGGACCGGATATCCGGGGAGAAATACCGGCTCTCTGACAACGGCATTATTCTCACGGAAAAAGTATGCAGCCTGCTGGGCATCAAAATCGGAGATACCGTCATTATTAAAGAAGGAGAGACAAAGACTGTCCGGGCGAAAGTGGAGCATATTACAGAAAATTATATGCATCACAATATCTATATGTCCAAAGATCTATACCAAAAGCTTTATGGAGAGGAGCCGGAGTACAATCAAATTCTTTTAAAAGACAAAGACAGATCCGAAAAAACAGAGACAGATCTTGGAAAAGGTCTGCTGAAGCAGGAGGGGGTGGCATCTGTTTCCTTTATCTCTGATTTTGAGAAAGAGATGAACGATATGCTGAACAATCTGAATATTGTTGTGTTTGTCTTAATTGTATCTGCCGGACTCCTGGCTTTTGTAGTATTATATAATCTGAACAACATTAATATCGCTGAGAGGAAGGCGGAACTCGCAACCCTTAAAGTTTTGGGTTTTTATGACCTGGAGACCGCGGCCTATGTCTACCGGGAAAATATCCTGCTCACTGTCATAGGCACAGCCGTGGGAGCGGGTTTGGGCATCCTCCTCCACCGATATGTGATTTTAACTGCGGAGGTAGATCTGATCATGTTTGGAAGACAGATCCTGCCGGCCAGTTATCTATACAGTGTTCTGCTCACCATAGGGTTTGCGGCGCTGATTAATTTCATGATGTTTTTCCAGCTTCGGAAAATCAGCATGGTGGAATCTTTAAAGAGCACAGAGTGACACCCCAAAGGTAGGAAGGGAGATTGACTATGAAAGGATTAACAATGAAGGACTTGATTTTTTATCACATTTTTCCGCTGGGAGCTTTTGTGGATGATGAGACAGAACATGGGATACTGGAAGTAAAGGAATGGATACCTCATATCAAAGGGCTGGGAGCCAATTCCATTTATTTTTCTCCGGTTTTTGAGTCCAGCAGCCACGGATACGATACGAAAGATTATAAAGTGATCGACCAAAGGCTTGGAACGAACGAAGATTTTAAAGAAGTATGCGATGCACTGCATGAAGAAGGAATCAAAGTTATTTTAGACGGTGTATTCAATCATGTGGGCCGAGAATTCTGGGCATTTCAGGACGTTTTGGAAAAGAGGCAGGATTCTGAATATAAGGATTGGTTCTATATCAATTTTGACGGAAACAGCAACTATGGTGACGGATTCTGGTATGAGGGCTGGGAAGGCCATTTTGAACTGGTAAAATTAAATCTGGATAACCCCGCAGTCAGAGACCACCTTCTGGATGCAGTGGGTATGTGGATGGATGAGTTCGGGATTGACGGTATCCGTCTGGATGTAGCCTATATGCTGAACCGGACATTTATGAAGAATCTTGTGGATTTTGCCAGAGACAGAAATCCGGAGATGGTCTTTATAGGAGAAATGCTGCATGGGGATTACAGCACTCTGGTCAATCACCATATGCTTGATTCTGCCACAAATTATGAATGTTATAAGGGACTGTACTCCAGTTTTAATACCCACAACATGCACGAGATCGGTTATTCTCTGAACCGGCAGTTTGGCCCGGAACCATGGACGCTTTATCAGGGACTCCCTCTGTACAGTTTTGTGGATAACCACGATGTGATGAGGATTGCCACCCAGCTTACGGATGAAAAACATCTGCCTCTGATCAATGCACTCATGTTTGCCATGCCGGGGGTACCGTCCGTCTACTACGGAAGTGAGTGGGGAATTGAGGGATTTAAAGAACCCGGCAGTGACGACGCACTTCGTCCGAGAGTAAAACCTGAGGATCTTAAGCAGGGAGAACTCTATCAATACATCGCAAAGCTTTCAGAAGTGAGGAAACACAGTCAGGCGCTGAAAGACGGCGGTTACAGAGAAATACGTACGGAACAGGATATCATCGCCTTTGAGAGAGAAGCGGGAGAAGAGAGAATGATTTTTGCCTTAAATGCGGGATCGGAGGAATATACCCTGCATTTTGACGCCAGAGCGGGAAAAGGCACGGATCTTCTGACCGGAGAAGAGAAAGATTTTAGGGGAGGGCTTTTGATTCCTCCGTATCAGGCCATGATTATTCAACCTGAGCGTTAGGCTTTCTTGACTTTTTGTGCAAAAACATATAAAATTATAGAAGTGTTTTATGCACAAAAAATTGAATAAGGAGGAGGCCTGTGGTATATATAATTATTGCCATTATCGCAACTCTGGTCATTGTTGCGCCAATTTCCGCCTATGTTGCCAATCAAAGAAGCAAGAAGGCTATGGAAGTAACCATTGGAAACGCAGAGAGCAAAGCCAGAGATATTATAGATGAAGCCATAAAAGCAGCGGATGCGAAGAAACGCGAAGCTTCACTTGAGATCAAGGAAGAAACTATAAAAGCGAGACATGACTTTGAAAAGGAAACAAAGGAACGCAGGGGTGAACTGCAGAAGTACGAAAAGCGCGTACTCAACAAGGAAGAAACTGTTGACAAGAAAGCAGAGATGCTGGAGCGCAGGGAACAGTCTCTGACTGCCAAAGAAAAGAATTTTGAGGCAGACAAGGCAAAAGTGCAGGAGCTCAAGTCCAAACACTTACAGGAATTAGAAAGAATTTCTGGGCTGACCTCTGATCAGGCAAAAGAACAACTATTATCAGCAGTGAAGGAAGACGTAAAGCACGAGACAGCGATGCTCGTAAAAGAGATGGAATCCAGAGCAAAGGAAGATGCGAGAAAGAGAGCCAAGGAGTATGTGGTTACAGCCATTCAGAAGTGTGCCGTAGACCATGTGGCCGAGACGACGATCTCTCTTGTACAGCTTCCAAACGACGAGATGAAAGGACGCATCATCGGCCGGGAGGGCAGGAATATCCGTGCCCTTGAGAATATGACAGGAGTAGAATTGATCATCGATGATACCCCGGAAGCAGTCGTATTGTCAAGTTTTAATCCGGTCAGGAGAGAGATTGCAAGGATTGCTCTTGAAAAGCTGATCGTGGACGGAAGAATTCATCCGGCCAGGATCGAAGAGATGGTGGAAAAAGCCACAAAAGAAGTGGAGACGAAGATGCGGGAAGACGGGGAGGCTGCAACTCTGGAACTTGGAGTTCACGGCATCCATCCGGAACTGGTCCGTCTGCTGGGCAAGATGAAATACCGCACCAGCTATGGACAGAACGCACTGAAGCACTCTATGGAGGTGGCACAGCTTTCAGGGCTGCTGGCATCTGAGATCGGAGTCGATGTCAGGATGGCAAAACGCGCTGGGCTGCTCCATGACATTGGAAAAGCTATCGACCACGAAGTGGAAGGTTCCCACGTAGAACTTGGAGTGAACTTGTGCAAGAAGTACAAGGAACATCCAATTGTAATCAATGCAGTGGAATCCCATCATGGGGATGCAGAACCAGATACATTAATCGCTTGTCTTGTTCAGGCGGCAGATGCGATTTCCGCAGCGAGACCGGGAGCGAGAAGCGAAACACTGGAAAGCTATACGACGAGACTGAAACAGCTGGAAGAGATCGCAGATTCCTTCCAGGGTGTTGATAAAACTTTTGCGATACAGGCAGGTCGGGAGATTCGTGTAATGGTAGTTCCAGAACAAATCAGTGACGATGACATGATTTTACTGGCCAGGGATATTTCAAAACAGGTGGAAGATAACCTGGATTACCCGGGACAGATTAAAGTCAATATTATCCGTGAGTCACGGGTTGTGGACTACGCGAAATAATCAATGGAAAGTGAGACAGCAGATGAATTCGTTCATCTGCTGTCTTTTTCTGATGAGAAAAATCCTTCACACATATTTAAAACGCAAAAAACATGCAGATAACCGCATTTTCGTACGAAAAATGCGGTTAATTTATTATAAAAACGCATATAACTGCAATAAATAGCCTTGACAATGCAAAAATATGCTGGTATTATAAAGGCACAGCAAACAAAACAGGCAAACAGATGCATAAAATGCAGATGAAAGCGCAAAAAAATGCAGAAAGAAAGGAAAACAAGTATGGAAAAGTGGATGGACTTAAGCGGGAAAGTCATGATCGTCACAGGAGGAAGCCAGGGGATCGGTGAACATGTAGTAAAAACACTGAGAAATAACGGTGCCGCAGTTGTGGTTGCGGACTTGAGAAACAATGAGACGTTTGAAAAGGATGAGAACATCTTTTTTGTTGAGTGCAACGTTGCCGACAAGAAAAGCGTGGATTCGATGATGGAACAGGTAATAAAGAAATATGGAAAAATAGATGGCCTTCTGAACAATGCAGGAGTCAGCCGTCCGAGACTGCTGGTTGATTTTTACGGAAAACGGCCGGAATATGAACTTTCAGAAGAAGACTTTGATTTTATGGTCAATGTCAATCAAAAAGGAGTATTCCTGTGCTCACAGGCTGCTGCACGTTACATGATAAAACAGAAATCCGGAGTGATCGTGAATATGTCATCTGAGGCGGGGATGCAGGGCTCCAAAGGCCAGAGCTGCTATTCAGGCACAAAAGGAGCAGTCCTTTCTTACACAATGTCATGGGCGAAGGAGCTGGGCCCCTATAATATCCGCGTTGTCGGTGTGGCACCGTCAATCAATGAGAGAACTCCTATGAATAACGACGCAGCATTTGAAGCGCTTGCGTATACAAGAGGACAGGATAAGAATAATGTTTCATCCGATTATGAAAAAGTTATTCCTATGGGAAGACCGGGGAAATTAGATGAAGTTGCCGACTTGATCTGCTACCTGATGTCCGACCGCGCAAGCTACATATCCGGAACTACTGTAAATATCAGCGGGGCAAAGTCTACACGTTAAAAAGTATTTCAATAGTAAAAAGTCAAAGTATGAGAACCGGAGGTGTAAGATATGGAAACAAAAGCAGGGGCACTGGACAGAATCCGTAAATTCGGCGGGCATATGAGCGGGATGGTTATGCCGAATCTGGGTGCATTTGTGGGCTGGGGACTGCTGGCAGCATTGTTCATACCGACAGGGTGGATTCCCAATGAAAAATTAAATGAGATGGTAGGACCCATATTAAATTATCTGCTGCCGCTTCTGATCGGCTATACGGCAGGCTATAATATCCATGGACAGCGGGGAGGTGTTATCGGTGCATTTACTACCATGGGAGTGATTGTAGGTTCTGATATCACTATGTTCAGCGGAGCCATGATCATGGGCCCGTTTTCTTCATGGCTTCTAAAGAAGTTTGACCATGCCGTGGAGGGGAAAATCAAACCCGGATTTGAAATGCTCATCAATAATTTCAGCCTTGGAATCCTTGGATTTGCTTTGGCTATCCTCGGTTATCTGATCATCGGGCCGGTGGTAAATGCGATTATCGCTTTTTTGACGGCAGGAATCAACTTCCTGATCGCGAAGAAACTGATTCCGCTTTTGGCTGTATTTATGTGCCCGGCCCAGGTGTTGTTTTTGAACAATGCAGTAAACCATGGAATTATCTCACCGATTGCATTCGCTCAGGCTCAGGAGGCCGGTAAATCCCTGATGTTCCTGCTCGATTCTAACTGTGGTCCGCTGCTTGGCACCTTATGCTCTATTGCTGTTTTTGGAAAGGGAAAAGCAAAAGAGACAGCTCCCATGGCGATGTTTATTGCGGGAATCGCCGGTATCGGGGAAGTGTATTTTCCTTTTATTCTGGCAAATCCGATCATGATTTTTGCTACAATGGGCGGTCTTGCAACCTCCCTTCTGCTCCTGGTCGTGCTGGGCGGCGGTCTGGTCGGCATGCCGTCTCCGGGCAGTCTGATCAATATAGCCCTTATGACACCAAAGGATGCTGCGGTGGCAAATGTTCTGGCAATCGGAGCGGGATTTGCGGTGGCGCTGCTGATCGGTTCTTTTATTCTGAAGACCATAGGCTCTCCGGAGGAAGAGGCAGATCTTGCCGTAGCCGGTATCGATATGGGAACAAAGACGGCAAAACCGGAAGCGGCCTTAAAGAAACATAAGCCTTCCTCAGGAGGTGCCATCCGTTATATCATCGTGGCCTGTGATTCAGGAATGGGCTCCAGCGCCATGGGAGCATCGGTTTTAAAGAACCGTCTCCAGAAAGAAGGATATAAAGATATTAAGGTAAAGAATTCATCGGCCAGCCGGATTGATCCTGATGCGGACATGATTATCACGCTGGAAGGGCTGATTGAGAGGGCAAAACTGAGTGTAGACAATACAGGCAGGGAATTTCTGGCGATCAACAACTTTCTGAAAGAAGCTGATTACGACCGGGCTTTGGAAGTGATTGAAGACAGAAACGGCAAAGAAAAAGCAAAACCTATTTTATCAGAAGAAAACATTGCGTTAAATGTGAAGGTAAAGGATAAAGAAGAGGCCATTCGGTATGCCGGAAAAATTTTGGTGGAAAATGCGTATACGACTCCGAAGTATATTGAACATATGATGGAGAGGGAGAGGAGATTCTCTGTGTATATCGGAAACCATCTGGCGATTCCTCATGGGATAGAGTCATCAGATTCGGAAATATATACTTCAGGCCTGTCTGTAGTACAGATTCCGGAAGGCGTTGACTTTGGTGATGGAAATATTGCATACGTTGTCATAGGTATCGCCGGGAAAGACGGCACTCATCTGAACATGCTCAGCAACATAGCGCTGATCTGTGCTGAGGAAGAGAATATTGAAAAGATGAGGCATGCTGAAAATAAACAAGAGATTATGGAACTATTAAAGAATATTTAATGGCCGCTTTTGCTTTCCCTTTTCCAGCGGATTCGTTATAATAATATTGATCTAATCAACAGAATGTATGTGTAGGAGAAGGTAAAGCGATGAAGATGTTAAAAGCAGAGAGGCAGGATAAGATCCTGGAGATTCTGTCCCTCGAAAATAAAATTATTGCCAGCGAATTAAGTGTGAGACTTGAAGTTTCTGAGGATACGATCCGCAGAGATATTAAAGAATTAGACCAGAGAGGTCTTTTGAAAAAGGTGCACAGCGGAGCCGTAAAAAACGGACCTTTGAAGGAAGATTTTGACGCAAGGATTGATCTGAATCTGGAAGAAAAGATTCGTCTGGCCAAAAAGGGCGCAGAATTGATCAAACCCGGATCTGTGATTTTGATCGATGACGGAACAACTAACTATCAGGTGATCAAGCAGCTGGATAAACACATGCGCTGTACGGTTATTACGAACAGTATTCCGATTATCCTTCTTTTAAGAGATTATCCAAACATCGATGTGATCACGCTGGGCGGGAATCTGTATAAATCTTCCATGGCTACCTATGGCTATGAGGTCATCAAACAGCTGGAGCTGCTTCATCCGGATTTGTATTTTATGGGGATTTACTGTATGAGCAGTGAAGTGGGCATCAGTCATTCATCCATGGAAGAATGCCAGCTGAAACAGAAGATGCTCTCTGTCTCTTATCAGACTGCGGCACTTGTGACCAAGGAAAAGATCGGATCTGTGTCAAATTATGTCATATGCAAGACAGGTGACATTACATATTTGATCACAGATTCTGATCAGTAAATATAGAGCTGTTTTTCAGACAAAACACAGATCAGGAGGGAAAAATGAAGAATGTATTGATTGTGGGAGCAGGACGGTTAGGAAAAGGGTTTGTAGGCGAAACTTTTGACAATGCGGGATGGAATCTTACATTCCTGGATAAGGACCCGAGAGTTACAGAAGAATTACGAAAAGACGGTTGTTATTATGTGAAGGTACACCGGGTGGATGAAATACAAAACCGTACGATCAAAAATTTTAAAGCATATACTTGTGATGAAGAATACTCATGCATGGAGGCTTTCTTGGAGACGGATGTGATCGTACTTCCGCTTTATCCGGAAGACTTTGAAGAGGCGGCAGGTTATCTGACGAAGTGCTTTGAAGAATTTTACAGGGTGCATCCGGACCGCAGACTGACTATGATCTGTATTACAAATAAAAATTATCTGATCCCTGGAATTACGGAGGCATTCAGAAAAGACTTGTCCGAAGAAGCAAAGGAGTGGTTCGATCAGAATGTAGTGATCCGGGACTCTATTATCCGCAGGAGTACAGATGCCAAGAGTAATTATGATGTCCATATTGATACGGTTGCAGTAAATTCACTTTTGATCCAGCAGCCGGTCAATAACGATTTCAGTGATGTGGAATGGATGGAACTTACGGACAAGATTGAGATGCTCAAAGACATTAAAGTCACCGCAGTCAATGGTCCCCATGCAACACTGGCCTATATGGGATATTTAAAGGGGTACAGTACGATTCCGGAATCTGAGGCTGATCCTGAGATCGCGGAAGTTGTGGAAGGAGTAGTAGAGGAGATTACGGCAGCCGTCATGAAGGAATATCCGATTACACCGGAGGAGCTGCACAACCTCGTTTATTTTGCACCGGCCAAGGGCGTGCTTCCGGATTCTATCTACCGGGTAGGATACGATCCGATCCGTAAATTATCAAAAGGAGACCGTCTGACAGGAGCCGCCGAGCTGTGCCTGAAACACGGCGTCAGTTTTGATTCGATCGCCAAAGCCATGGCGGCCGGATTCCAATATGCGGAGCCCAGGGACGCAAACGCACAGAAACTTCAGCAGGAGATTAAAAACATTGGAATTGAACAGGCCGTATCTGAATATACTGGTCTGGACGCAGACAGCCCGATTGCAAAACGTGTCATCGAATATTATCATCAGTCTGCAAGATAGAAGGCGGAGGAGCATATGGACGGATATAAAAAGATCAGACAGAATCTCGTACATCAGGGAAAAGTAGTGGGGTTTTATGAAGATGTCATTACACTGCCCAATGGCAATACTGTCACCTGGGACCTGGTAAAGCATCCGGGAGCCGCAGCAATTATTCCGGTCACGGAGGAAGGGAATATCCTGCTGGTCCGTCAATATAGAAATGCCCTGGACGCAATGACTTATGAGATACCGGCCGGAGGTATTGAGCGGGGGGAGAGCGGATACGACTGTGTAAAAAGGGAGATCGAGGAAGAGACAGGGTGCAGGGCAGAAAAGATTGAACCTCTGATCACGATTGTAACCGCCATTGGCTTCTGCGATGAAAAAATTCCAATCTTTGTAGGGACAGGACTTCATAAGACAGAGCAGAATCTGGACGAAGACGAGTTTATCGATGTATATGAATTTTCGCCTGAGAAAGTGAAGGACATGATCTTAAAAGGAGAGATTGTGGATGCCAAGACGATTTCCGGAATCATGACATATTTGAGTACGCTGTGAGGATGAAATACCGGGTGTCATAAAGAAAAAAGGTAGCACATATAATTTTATGTGCTACCTTTTTATATCCGCGGAGCAAATGATATCTGGGAGGGAATTTAGATGGAGCGGAAAAAATTTTTCATCGGTGTGTTCGTGCTGACCGGCCTTGTGCTGGGAAGCCTTTTTACAAATGCAGTGTATAAGGATTATCTGGAGTATGGGGGACAGATGGATTCCCTTGTCCTCAGCGGGAAAGGACTTTACATATCAGGCAGCAGCCTTCTGCCCTATATTTTATTTAAGAGGGGAAAGCAGTACGGCATTTTATTTCTGATCGGTTTTATTTTGAAGCCGGTGGTGCTTTTATACGGAGGACTTTTCTGTCTTTCTTTTTTTCTGGGTTCGATCCTGTCTCTGCAGGTAATGAATTTAGGGATCGCAGGTCTGCTGATTGTGATACTGAGCCTGTTTCCGCACTATATCTGTTACGGCGGTTCCATGTATCTTCTGTATCAGCGAAATGTAAGAGATGAAAAAAAAGAAGAAATAACCTTTGATACAGGTCATTCCTTCTTAAAAAAGTTTTCCATTCATCTGGAACTGATATTGCTGGTGCTGGGATGCTTTTTAGAGAGCTATGTCAATCCCGGAATCTTAAACATGTTCAGCCATCTTATAAAGTAATTCCTCTGTCTTTTCCCATCCAAGGCAGGGGTCTGTGATGGATTGGCCGTACACGCCGTTTCCGATCGGCTGGCTGCCGTCTTCGATATAGCTTTCGATCATGATGCCTTTGACGAGAGAATTGATCTCGGGGAGAAAGCTTCGGCTGTGGAGGACTTCCTGGACAATCCTTGGCTGCTGATCCCACTGTTTTCCTGAGTTGGAGTGGTTGGCATCCACAATGACGGCCGGGTTCGCAAGGCCGAATTTTTCATACATGTAAGCAACTCTTGCCAGATCTTCATAGTGGTAATTCGGTACATTGTTGCCGTGTTTGTTGACGGAGCCGCGGAGAATCGCATGGGTCAGAGGATTTCCGTCTGTATTTACTTCATAGCCGTTGGCGATGAAATTGTGGGAACTTTGTCCGGCGACGATAGAATTCATCATCACGGTGAGATCGCCTCCGGTTGGGTTTTTCATTCCTGCGGGAATGTCGAAACCGCTGACGGTCAGACGGTGCTGCTGATTTTCCACGGAACGGGCGCCTACGGCTACATAGGACAAAATGTCTTCCATGTAGGGCCAGTTTCCGGGATAAAGCATCTCATCAGCCGCAGGCATATGGAATGCTTCCAGAGCGTCGATGTGGAGTTTTCTCACGGAACGGAGACCTGCGGCCATATCCGGAGCTTTCTCAGGGTCCGGCTGGTGAACCATTCCCTTGTATCCGGCGCCGTTTGTTCTCGGTTTATTTGTATAGATCCTTGGGATCATCAGGAGCTTGTCGGAAACCTTTTCCTGAACGCCGGCCAGGCGTCCCAGATAGTCCATCACCGCTGTCTCGTTGTCGGCAGAGCAGGGACCAATGATTACGATGAATTTTTCCGATTCCCCGGTGAAGACCTTTTTGATTTCTTCATCTCTTGCCTTTTTTATCTGCCGTGCCTCTCCGCTCAAAGGAAATTCCTGCTGGAGTTCCTCAGGAGACGGCATTTTATTGATTCTATGCATACCCATAATCTTATCTCTCCTTTATTTCTCAATCTGTATGTAGACGGCTCATAAAGCCGATTGTTATAAGTTTACCAAATGTTCACAGTGCTGTAAAGAAGGAAAGGCAAAACGGTGTGTACCCGAAAAAATCCTGAAGATGCCTTTACAAACGGGAAAAATTTGTCTATAATAAACATAGTATAAAATTGCATATCGAAGTAGAGAATAATGATTCTCCAACTTCAGGGCAGAGTGAGACGTTTTAAAGCGTCAATTCTCGACTGGCGGTGATCCTTTTTTATAGAGCAGAAGGCAAGTCCGCGAACCGAAAGGCCGATTGAGTGTGAATCTCAAACCAACAGTATAGTCTGGATGAAAGAAGTAACCATGGACGGTATTTTTGTATCGTTCAGCACAGCCCTGTCTTTGGTGACAAGGGCATTTTTTATTTTGCAGGGTTGGATCAGACATCCCCCTCAGAATAAAAGAATTGTTAAATGGAGGAGAAAGAAAATGATGAATGAAACAGCAGCAGTGAGTAAAGTAAATGTAAGAAAGATCACGGTGACCGCCATGCTTGGAGCGCTGGCCGCAATTCTGATGTTTTTTGAATTCAGCGTGCCGTTTATCATGCCGGGATTCATTAAGATGGACTTTTCAGAACTTCCCGCTCTGATCGCCGCATTTTCCATGGGGCCGGTATCAGGCATCGCAGTGTGCTTCATTAAAAATATTGTAAATCTTCTGCACACTACGTCCGGCGGAGTAGGGGAGATTTCCAACTTCATTCTTGGAGTCTGCTTTGTACTTCCGGCAGGTCTGATCTACAAGAGAAACAAATCACAGAAAGGAGCACTGATCGGTGCCCTGACAGGTGCTGTCATAATGGCAGTGGTGAGTGTGTTTTCCAACTATTTTGTCGTCTATCCGGTCTATGAAAACTTCATGCCGATGGAAGCAATTATCGGAGCTTACCAGGCGATCAACCACAATGTCAGAAACTTATGGGATGCATTGATCTGGTTTAACATGCCGTTTACCTTCGTAAAAGGAATGTTCAGCGTTGTAATTACATTTTTGGTATATAAGAGGATATCTCCGATCTTAAAAGGAAAACATTAAGATTTAAGACAATTATTACAGAATATAATAAAACGTCAATCCGAACTTAAGGATTGACGTTTTTTAATGAATGTTTAATTTAATTTTTGTTTTGCATTATCTAAAAATGAATCTGCGGCCACGATATAGCGCTCGTGTGTGCCGATGCCGATCCGGCCTTTATTGTCCATAATTTCCGCCTGAAACTCTAATTTCTTCCGGTTGATCTCTGTCAGGTGACACTGGCAGGTGACTTGGCACCCTACGGGAGTGGCAGACACATGGGAAATGTTTAAATTGGTGCCGACTGTGGTCATGCCCTCATCCAGCTTTCCCTCTAATAATTTTACGGCAGCTCTTTCTACCAGGAGTGTCATGGCAGGTGTGGCATACACAGGAAGGCTTCCGCTCCCCCAGTGGGCGGCAGTCAGTTCGTCAGTAACCTCTTCTGACAGGGTGATCTTGTCTCCAATTTCAATCTTCATAAGTTGTCCTCTCTTGATTTATTCCGTATCGTTTTAGGATAGGTAACATTTCATACACTTAGTATAGCAAAATAAGATAAAAATGCTATAGTTTTTTAAGAATTTATTGTAATCTGTGTATGTCTGAAGACGGTTCACACAGTGTGAGGCTGTAAAAGTCCAGAAAAGGCTATGGTGTAAAGCCGGTAAATACGTTAAAATAGTTTTTGACGGATATAATATTAAAATTAAGGTGAGGAGGAATCTTATTGAAATTATACATGATGAGGCATGGAGAAACTTCATGGAATAAAATACGCAGAATTCAGGGACAGTCGGACATTGATTTGAATGAGGCAGGCAGAGAGGCGGCCAGGCTCACGAGTGAGGCTCTGAAAGATTTCAGATTCGACGCAGCCTATACGAGTCCGCTCAGCAGGGCCAGGGAGACAGGAGAGATCGTACTTGCGGGAAGAGATATCCCGCTCATCGAGGACGAACGCCTGAAAGAGGCCAATTTTGGACCGTATGAAGGGGCCGATCTGAATGAATTATACGAAAAAAAAGAACCCATTCTGGACTTTTTTGACCGTCCGCATAAGATGACGCTGATCGAGGGTGCGGAAACCCCGGCACAGGTCGTAGAGCGGTCGAAAATATTTCTGGAGGAATTTATTCTCCCGATGGAAAAAGAAGCAGAGAGTGTGATCTTATTTACACATGGGGCGTTTATTCACGGAATGCTGACAAACATGTATAAGAGAGATGTGAGAGATTTTTGGAAGGGGCCCAAGCTGAAGAATTGTTCCATTAGTACGGCAGAAGTAAAAGACGGCCGTTTCTGTGTGCTCAGTGAGGCAGAGGTCCTGTATTAAAATTCAGAAAGAGAAAGAAGCTAAAGGAGACATACGATGACGAAATATGAGTTTTTAAAGGAACTCCGGGAAGCGCTGGAGGGACAGGTGCCGATGAGTGAAATTGAGGATTCCATTTCCTATTACAGAGATTACTTCAGCCGCCAGGAGGCAGATGGAAGAAGCGAGCAGGAGATCTTGGAAGAACTCGGCAGCCCAAGGCTGATTGCAAAATCCATTATCGAGACAAAGGGCGGGGAGCAGATCTATTATGAAGATACCTATGAAGAGCAGGTGAATGAAGAGGAAGGTTCTCCGAAAGTTTTTGTGTTTGATTCTTTTCTGACGAAGATTGGATGTCTGGCAGCAGTGATCATTGTCATCATACTGATTGGAAGTATGTTCGCCGTAGCGCTGCGGTTTATCGGACCGATCATTATGATCCTCCTTCTTATTTATCTGATCAAAAATGTTTTCGGAAAGAGGTAAGGGCAGAAAATGAATATCATTCAGGAAGTAAACCAGGCCAGAGAGCAGATCGTAAAGTACAGGCAGGATCTTCACCGATGTCCGGAGACGGCTTTTGAAGAATATGAGACTACAGCCTATATCAAGCGGCAGCTGGATGCCATGGGGATATCCTATAAGCCGCTGTATCCCACCGGCATTGTGGCGGAGATCGGGAAGGGCATGGAAGCTGCTGCACTAAGGGCCGATATTGATGCATTAAAAGTAGAAGAGGAGACAGGATGTTCTTTTGGGTCAGAACATCAGGGATATATGCATGCCTGCGGACATGACGGGCATGCAGCCATTCTTTTGGGCACAGCCGGTATTCTGAAAAAGCATGAAAAGGAATTATCAAAAAAAGTATTTCTTGTTTTCCAGCCAGCGGAGGAGACTGCCCAGGGAGCAAAACTGGTTCTGGAGTCAGGGCTTTTAGAAGACGTAAAAGAAATATTCGGACTCCATATTTTTTCCGGAATCGAAGCCGGGAAGATTTCTCTGGAGGCGGGGCCGAGAATGGCTGCCACGGACTGGTTTTCTATAGACATCAGAGGAAAATCCGGTCATGCCGGAAAACCGCATCTTTGTACAGATGCATCGGTAATCGCTGCGGCCACAGTCATGAACCTTCAGACGATCGTGAGCAGAAATACTGATCCTCTGGACTCTGCGGTAGTTACCGTGGGAAAGATGACCTCGGGTACAGCCAGAAATGTCATATCCGGCTCTGCCAGAATCGAGGGAACAGTCCGGACATTTTCGGAGGAGACCGAAAGAATGGTGAAGGAACGGGTTATCGAAATCGCCGCGGGAACAGCCGGTCAGCTGGGAGGAGAAGCGGCCGTAGATTATCCGCCGTCCAGTCATCCGCCTCTGGTCAACGGGGAATCGACGGTGGAAAGAGCCATGCGGGGAGCAGGAAAGATTTTTTCCGAGAAAGATTTTGTGCATGTGCCTCCGATGATGCTCGGAGAAGATTATTCCAACTATTTAAAGACGATTCCGGGAGCGTTTGCATTTGTGGGCGGGGGTAAAGATCAGTTTCCCAATCACCACAGCAGATTTGATATGGATGAAAAGGCACTGGAAAGCGGAGTGAAACTGATGCTTGCTTATGTCATGGAAGAGTAGGCGGTTTGCAGGGATGAGCGGTACAAAAAACGGCAGAATGTACAGTATTTCGTGCTAGACCGCAATTCACAAGTATGCTATAATCATAGCCAAAGAAAAAATAGGCCTCATTTACGGCCTTGCAGATTATAAACCAGGGAAAAGGCGGGTAATTATGAATTTAGTTTATCGTAGTACAAGAAACAGGGAAGAGACAGCATCTGCTTCTGAAGCGATCCTTAAGGGACTGACGAATGACGGAGGACTTTTTGTGCCGGATTCTATTCCAAAGCTTCAGGTTTCGGTAGAAGATTTGAAAGAAATGACTTATCAGGACATTGCGTATGCGGTTATGAAGGAATTTCTCACAGATTTTACAGAGGAAGAGTTAAAAACCTGTATTGCCAATGCTTATGATAGTAAGTTTGACACAGAGGAGATCGCCCCGATCGTAAAAGCAGGGGACGTATACTATCTTGAGCTGTTCCACGGCTCCACCATCGCATTCAAGGATATGGCTCTCTCCATTCTCCCGCATCTTTTAGTTACTTCCGCAAAGAAGAATCATGTGGAAAATGAAATTGTGATCCTGACAGCCACTTCCGGAGATACGGGCAAAGCTGCTCTGGCCGGTTTTGCAGACGTGCCGGGAACGAAAATCATTGTCTTTTACCCGAAATCCGGGGTCAGCCCGATTCAGGAAAAGCAAATGCTGACTCAGAAGGGTGAAAACACTTACGTTATCGGCATCAAAGGTAATTTTGACGATGCCCAGACCGGAGTGAAAAAGATGTTCTCCAACAGGGAACTGGCCGCAGTGATGGATGGGAACGGATATCAGTTTTCATCTGCAAACTCAATCAACATCGGACGTCTGGTTCCTCAGATCGTATATTACGTAAAAGCCTACGCGGATCTGGTGAAAAAGGGTGCAGTAAAGGCAGGAGATCCGATGAATGTCGTAGTGCCTACCGGAAACTTTGGAAATATTCTGGCAGCGTTTTATGCAAAACAGATGGGAATTCCGATCGGAAAGTTTGTCTGTGCGTCCAATGAAAATAAAGTTTTGTTTGATTTCTTCCAGACCGGAGAATATGACAGAAAGCGTGAGTTTGTTGTGACATCATCTCCTTCTATGGACATTTTGATTTCCAGCAATCTGGAGCGTTTGATTTACAGAATTACAGGAAATGATGCCGAACAGTGTGCGAAGTTTATGAATGCCCTGACAGAAGACGGTGCATATGAGATCACACAGGAGATGAGAGACCAGCTCACAGAGTTCTTCGGGGCCTATGCCACAGAAGAAGAGACTATGGAGAAGATCAGACAGGTCTATGAGTCAGAACATTATGTACTGGATACCCATACGGCAGTGGCATCCGTGGCATATGACAAATATGTGAAAGACAGCGGTGATAAGACACCGGCAGTCATAGCCTCCACCGCAAGCCCGTATAAGTTTACCAGAAGCGTAATGAATGCCATCGATCCAAAATATGATGTAAAGTCTGATTTTGAACTAGTGGATGAGTTACATAGAATTTCCGGTGTGGCTGTTCCGAATGCCATCGAGGAGATCAGGACGGCTCCGATCCTCCACGACACAGTCTGTGAGACGGCGGCTATGGAAGAAGAAGTGAAAAAAATCCTGAATATTTAAGATAAAGATGATTAAAATACGGCAGAGTTAAATTCTCTGCCGTATTTTTTGTCACAAAAAAGTATTTTTGTAGTCTAATACAGCAGGAGGTAAAATTTATGGATAAGATAACAAATCAACAACTTGAACTGCTTATCGGCAGAGCCGTAGACGGAGACAAAAAATCTCTGGAAACAGTGATCATGAGCGTACAGGACCTGATCTTCAATCTTTCTCTCAGGATGCTTGGGACTTTCGCGGATGCAGAGGATGCGTCACAGGACATCATAGTGAAAGTCATCACCCACTTGTCATCGTTCAGAAAAGAGAGTGCTTTTTCTACATGGGTCTACAGGATAGCGGTAAATCATTTGAAAGATTACAAAAAACATATGTTTGCCAACAGTCCTCTGAGCCTGGAGTTTTACGGGGATGATATTGAAAATGCTCAGATCCGCGATATTCCTGATCTGACACAGAATGTGGAGAAATCTATTTTAGAAGAGGAACTGAAAATGTCATGTACCAATGTGCTGCTGCAGTGTCTGGACAGCGAGAGCAGATGTATTTTTATTCTGGGGACAATGTTTAAACTGGACAGCCGTATCGCAGGTGATATCCTTGGCCTGACACCGGAAGCATACCGAAAGAGACTTTCCAGGATACGCAGCAAAGTGGCAGATTTCCTCGATCACTACTGCGGCGAATTTGGACGGGGGACATGCAGGTGCAGAGACAGGCTCAACTATGCCATAAAGAATCACCGTCTGGACCCGGGCAGGCTTCAATATACGGCGGCAAATGAAATTTCAGAGCAGACAATGTTTCATGTAAAGGATGCTATGGAAGATATTGACGACTTGTCAATGAAGTTTTCTTTCTGCAAATCCTATGGATCACCGGAGAAAATGAAACAGTTTATCAGGGAGTTTCTGGATTCTGCTTCGTTTTCTGTCGTGAAAGAATCGTGAGGAGGTATTAGATATGAATATGGAACTGATTTTAAATTATTTATCGGAACTCAGCCGGAATAATAACCGGGAGTGGTACCATGAGCATAAAGAAGAGTACCGAGAGGCCAATGCTGAATTTGAGTCGCTTATTCAGGAGCTGATTTTGAGAATCGGGGAAAATGACAGCAGCATCCTTGGGAATATTCCTAAAAAACTCACATTCAAACTGGTCAGGGACACTAGGTTCAGCCGTGATAAGTCTCCGTATAATCCCTGTTTCCGCGCTCACATTTCATCAAGAGGCAAACTGCCGGTTCCCGTCGGATATTATATTATGATCCGGCCGGGGGATCAGTCTTTTTTAGGCGGAGGTTTATTTGCGGATATGTTTAAAGACGCTACAAGGATGGTGAGGGATTATCTCTCAAAACATCCTGAGGAGTGGGAACAAATCATCGGGTCTGATGAGTTTCAGAGCTGTTTTGCTGTAAAGGGCACGGCGCTGAAAAATGTGCCTGCAGGCTATGATAAGGATCATCCGCAGGCCGAATATCTGAAGAATAAAAGCTGGTATCTGGAATATTTCATAAAAGACGAGGAACTCCTGAATGAGGAACAATTTTTGGACAGAGCAGTGGACGTTTTTCGTAAGATGAAACCGTTTAATGATTATCTGAACAAAGCTTTGGAAGGCTTTGAAATGCCCCAGAGATAAAATTACAATGGGTGGACACGCTTCGCGTGTTAAGGTATACCCACAGGGCATCCCGTAATTCAGACCCTGCGGGTGGACATGCTTCGCATGTTAAGGTATACCCACAGGGCATCCCGTATTTTATACCCTACGGGTGGACACGCTTCGCGTGTTAAGGTATAATTTAAGAAAAAGTATGTGAGGAGACGGTGAATTATGCCAAAGGATTTATTTGATAAGATCGAGCAGACCATAACGACTACTGGGAAAGCAGCGGCGAAAAAAGCAAGGGAAGTAGCGGATACGGCAAAGATTAAAAATGACATCCGAGTTGCAAAGCGTGAATTAAATGATTTGTATGAGCAGGTTGGACGGCAGTATTTTGAGTCTCATATGGATTATCCGGAAGCGGAATATATTGATCTGTTTAATCTGATCGAAAAGATCCGGGGAGATATCAAAGTCATGGAAGCAGACCTTGAGATGGTCAGAGAAGAAGAATCGTAAGAGTGTGATTAGTAAAATATAAAAGCCGGCAGGATTAAACTTCCTGCCGGCTTTTTAGTATAGTGTGATCAGAGATTTGTTTTTCTTTCCATGAGATATCTTGTCAGGAAGAAGCAGACGAAAATCTCTATGATGCTGCCGATGATCATCATAGGCATCAGATAGTAGCAGAATTCCTCAAGTCCGGTAAAATTCATGAAGTTCGGGAAGATGGACGAGAAGATGTTGGTCACAAGTGAAAGCGCCGCAGTTGCAAGGAAATAAGTTCCTATGGATGCTCCCAGACGATGATTCGGCAAAAGACCTCCGATAGTAATACAAAGGTAAATAAACAATGGTGATGATATGGCATTCAATATCAATGCAGACAAAGTCTCGGTGATAAATAAAAATCTGATTCCCGGGTCAATCTTGTTAAATTCCTGGAATGAAAGGGACAGCACCTGACAGAAATCAGTCCAGTATGGCGTACCTGCCAGGAAAATAAAAATAGAGAACATGAAGGCGACGGAGGAGATTACAACCCAGAAGATACTGATCAGAAGTTTGCTCAGGATCTGGAGGTTGACGGAAACAGGAAGCGTAAAGCTTAAGTATCCCTCATCGGTATAAAAGTTCTTATAAAACCGGTAAAAAGATATAATAAAGCACATGAGGAACAGAGCGATCACGGCCACCACATAAATGGTTACAATAAAAATGCTGAAAGTCATGCGCAGCGGATCATTGCCGAACCCGATCATAATCATAAACAGTTTAAATAACAGTGTGATCCCGCCGAATGTTGCGAGCAGAGGCACAAAATACCGGGCGGTGGCTTTCAATTCATATTTCAGTAGTTTTCCTAGCATTTGAATACCTCCCTGAATAACTGGTCCACAGATTTTTGTTTCTCTTCCCGGATCTGGTCGACGGTTGCAGACAGAGTGATCTTTCCGTTCTGCAAAAACAGGACGTCGTCCAGGACGGTTTCGATGTCGCTGATCAGATGGGTGGAAATGATCAGGCTGGCATCCGGATTGTAGTTTGAAATAATCGTTTTCAAAATATAATCACGGGCAGCAGGATCTACACCGGCAATCGGCTCATCCAGAAGATATAATTTTGCATTCCGGCTCATGACTAAGATGAGCTGTACTTTTTCTTTTGTTCCCTTAGACAATGTTTTCAGGCGCTTATTTTCGTCAATACCAAGATCCTTCAGCATATAGAGCGCCTTTTCTTTGTTGAAGTCTTTATAAAAATCATCAAAGTAGGTAAATACTTCATGGATTTTCATCCACTCCGGAAGATACATCCGGTCCGGGAGATAGGAAATGTGTTCCCGGGAATGGATGCCCAGGGGCTGACTGTCAAACAGGATCTCTCCTTCGGTTGCTGTCAGCAGGCCGTTGATCAGCTTGATCAGTGTGCTCTTGCCGCTTCCGTTGGGGCCTAAAAGACCAATAATACGTCCGGAGGGAATTTTTAAGTTGAGTCTGTCTAAGGCTAAAAAACCTGAGTAGACCTTAGAAAGATTATTACATTCAAGAATATAATTCATATACATACCTCTCATTGCTATCTTATTAGTTTGATAATGTCTTCTTTTTTCAGACCATATCGTTCCATCTTCTTCAGGAACTCCGCAATTTCCTTTTCGGCAATCGAAGCCTGCAGTGACTGGATCAGCTGCTCATCTTCGGTGACAAAGCGTCCGCTGGTCCTCTGGGAATAGAGCAGGCCGCTGCGCTCCAGTTCGGACAGTGCTTTCTGCATTGTATTCGGATTCACAGAAGCACAGGCCGCCAGATCCCGGACGGAAGGCAGCTTTCCTCCGAGAGGATAGACACCGGAAAGGATGTCGCCTTGAATATGTTCCATCAGCTGAAGATAAATCGGCCGGTCATCAGATAATTCCCATGCCATAATAAACCTCGCTTTCTTGTATTAAGTATCTAGTACAATGGTATAATAAACCGGAAAAAAAGTCAATTAGTTTTTAAAAATAAATTGACTGGTGCTGGAAAAATATGTATAATGAGATTAATAAATGGAAATAAAAGGAGGATTTACATTATGTTTCAAATTGTAGATATGACAGATATGGGCAATGGCCGGGATTCCAATCAAGATTCTTATCTCTTGAAAGAAGAGGAGATCTGCGGACAGCAGATACTGATGGCGGCTATGTGCGACGGTATGGGAGGACTCAGCAGAGGAGAGATCGCAAGCGGTTATATTGTAGGTTCGCTGGACCGATGGTTTACCCACACACTCCCGGTCCTCCTCAAACAAAAGATGAAGATTATGAGGATTCAAAAGGAACTGGTGGCTGCCATCAAGAAGATCAATCACCGGCTGATCCTTTTGAGCCGGGAATACGGGGACACCATGGGGAGTACTCTGACGCTTCTTTTTGCGGCAGACCGCCGTTTTTTTGTTCTGAACATCGGTGACTCCAGAGCCTACTGGTTTGACCGGGAACAGAAGTATGTCACCAGGGATCATACCCTGGTCCAGGAAGAAGTCAGCCGCGGACTGCTGACCATAGAGGAAGCAAGGACAGATGCCAGAAAACATATTCTGATGCAGTGTATTGGCGTTACAAAGGAGATCACCATTGACTGTTACAACGGGAAAATTAAGCCGGGGATGGAATTTCTGCTCTGTACAGACGGTTTCTACGGCATGCTTAGGGAGGAGGAGATTTACGAAGTGGAAGCATCCAAAGATGAGATGAAACGATGGGTGAGAGAGTGCTTTGACAAAGTAAAAGAAAGAGGGGAACTGGACAACTTATCATGCATTGTCGTAAAAGTTTCCTGACATGGACAGAGATTGTGCAGGAAACTGTATACTTTTAAAGCAGTTGGGGAGGGGAGGACAGGGAGAGATCTATTTAGCCTGGGATGAAGAGAAATCAAGCTACACAGCGGTTAAAAGGTTTGAAAGCCGGCTCTTGGAAGGGATCAGGGAAGCGCGTATACTGGAGTCATTATGTCATCCGGGGATACCGAAGTATCTTGGACGGAGATTGGAAGACGGACACTTAGATCTTTTTATGGAATATATTCCGGGCATCTCAGTAAAAGAGTATATCAGGCTTCATGAGAAGATCCCCGAACGCCGGACAGCTGTATGGGGCATACAGCTGCTGGATATTTTAGACTATCTTCATAGGAGATCTCCGCCGGTGATCCACTGCGATATTAAACCATCCAATCTGATAATCACGAGGAGAGGCAGGCTCTTTCTGATCGACTATGGCACGGCAGTTCTGGGGAAGGACGGGAATCAAAAGCTGGGGACCTGCGGATATGCTGCACCGGAGCAGATGGACGGACTCGGATATGCAGATGAACAGAGTGATATTTACAGTTTTGGCATGACCCTATATCACATGGTTACAGGGCATCACCCTGGTAAAAAACCATGGGAAGATGATAAAAACTATGGGTTTTCCAGGGGATTTGCGAGAGTATTGAAAAAGTGTATACGAACGGACAAGGAAGACCGTTATCAGACAGTATCAGAAGTGAGACGCGGGCTTAAGAGAGTTTTAAGAAAGCGGGCCGCTGTCTGGGCTGGGGCAGCAGTTTCTTTGATTCTTGCGGCAGGCGTTTGCTGGAAGTCCGGATACAAAAAAGAGCAGCCTGCATATGCTGTGCTGCTAGCTAAAGCCGAAGAAGAACGGTCAAAGGCGGGGAGCAGATTTTCGATGAAAGCAGTTCGATATTATGAGCTGGCGGTGGATCGGGAACCGGATCAGGCAGCCGCATATGAGCGGCTGCTGAGATACTATCAGTCTGCAGGGAGAGAAAAAGAAGGCCTTACAGTTCTGGCAGAGTATGTGGAGTCTAAAGATTTTGACGCTGTGGGGAAGGACAAACTTTTATTCAGAATGGGTCTTTTATATCTCCAGGGAAAAGAGGGAAAGGGAGGATTCCCGCCGGACCCGGTTTTGGCATACCGGTATCTGGCGATGCAGGAGCATCCCACAGACACCCAAAAAGATTATACAGAACTTGCGGGGATTTTATCAGGAAAGAGCTGTCAGGGAGACAGGCTGTGGAGAATTCTGGACCGGTGCGGGCAAAAAACAGAAGATTTTCAGCAGGCTTACCTTTTATTTCAGATTTGCCGGCAAAAGGAGCAGGAATTAAAGAAGTACGGAGATGCTGAGAAAAAGCAGGAGGAACTGGCGGATCTCATGGAAAAACTGTCTGAGAACAATGATGAAAAGAGGACTGCACTGTACGAAAAAGCGGCATTTTATGAGCGTATGATAGACAGCCGCGGTCTTGAGCCATGGATAGAGGCCGCGGATCGGTACACAGATATGCTGGACCGGGAGAAGGAAAAGGCAGAGCTGCAGCTGAAAAAGGCCGGACTGCTCGCCGTATATGGCAGAAAAAAGAGTGCGGAGGAAGTGCACCGGGCAGTGATCAGACAGTATTCAGGATGGCCTGAGGGATATATAGCATATGGTTTTTATCTTGCAAAAGCAGGAAAGAGGGATATGGCACAGGATATGTACCGCAGGGCAAAGGGGCTCGGTGCAGGAGAGGGTACGGAACTTCAGAAACTAGGGGCTGTTTTGGGGGAGGGAAATGATTAGATGCTGAATCGAAAAAAGATAGCAGGACTGTTTATGATCGTGTTTGCTGCGGCGGGATACACGGTTTTTGGCGAAGAAAAAGAGGAATCTTTTTTGAGGGCGGAGTTCGCGGATGGAGAGCAGGAAACTTATACAGCAAAGGAGCGGGAACTAAAAATTACTCTGCTGAAGGAAGGAGCAGACAGGGACAAAGTAATCTGCCGCGCCGAAGGGAACGATGGTAAAGAAAAGTGGGATGCAGGAAATATAACTTGGCTGTCAGAAAAAGAGGGCAGGGTTATCTTTCGGAGGGAGGGCTGGTACAGAGTCAGTGTGGAATATGATGGTGAATCCAGTATGCTTCAGGAATTTTGTCTGGAAACAACAAAACCGGAGGAGCCGGAGGCGGATACGGGTTCCTATATGCAGGGCAAATGGACAAACCGCCCTGTGCATATAAATTTGTCTCAGGGAAGCTCTTTTTCAGGACGATCCGGCTTTGAATACCTGGAATCAGAACAGGGAGAGTGGAAAGCAGCTGAGGGAGACAGTATTACAGTTAAGACAAACGGGATGCACAGATACAAAGTGCGCGCGGTTTCCAAGGCAGGGAACCGGAGTGCCGCTGCCAATGTCTTTGTGAAGTTCTGGGATAAACAGCCCGGGAAACCAAAGGTAAACTGCCCCGGCTCCGCGGATGGAGAGTGGCACAAAAAAGAGGTGAGGATCTGTGCAGAGAAAAGGAAGAAAAAGGGTCCCAGACTAAAAACCTTTATCACAGCAAAGGATTTGGATACGGGGAGGAAAAAAACTATTGAAGAAAACAGTCTTTTGCTTTCTGAAGAAGGGAAATACCAGATCCGAGTGGTTCAGAAGGATGAGGCAGGAAATATCTCAAAGCAAGAATGGAAAAAGAATATTTATATAGACGGCAGTAAGCCCCTGATCAGCCTGGAAGGAAAAACGGTGAATCGATATGAGAAGGATGGCTGCAAACTCAAGGTGACCATAAAAGATTCCTATCTGGATGCAGAGAGCATACGGTGGCAGACTACGGGGAAAGTTGTGAATCAAACAGTAAAAGAAGGAGTGCTGAAAGCAGATATATATTTTGAAAAAGAAGGGGAGCAAAAGCTGTCAGTCTCATGCCGGGATCAGGCCGGAAATTCCGCAGAGGCTTCTGTTGGGCATTTTTTCATAGATAAAACGAAACCAAAACTTAAAGTCACAGGGATCAGTTCTCTCGGAATCTATAACTCTGCGTCGGAGGCCAAAGTGATCTGTACGGATGATACTCCCACGGAAGTTTCCCTGTATTTAAACGGAAAATTATTAAAGAGAGAGAATGTAAAGCCGGGAGATAACAAGAAATCAGCATACCCGGTGCTGTCAGAAGACGGATACTATTGTGCTGAAATCCGGGCCAGAGACAGTGCCGGAAATAAGGCATCAGAAAAAGTTTTCTTTACGGTCAGCTGCAAGGGGACACAGATTGCACCGGCCGGAAATACCGTGTATAAAAGTGGTTCAAAGAAGGATCAGGGATCATTTGGATTCCGGATGAAAAATGTAGTGCCTTCTTATGTGACAGAATTTATTGTGAATGGCCGGACCGTACCTTATGAGAGAGAGGGAGATTATATCTATGTGAGTAATAAATATTTAAAGAACGGTTCAAACAAGGTGAAAGTGAAGACAAAGGATATGACCGGCCATGTCAGTACACTGGAGAAGCCGCTGGATTTTTACTATGATGCGGAACCTCCCGTGATCCTCATATCCGGGGTTAGAAACGGAAATACTTATCGGGAGAAAAAACTGATCCAGGTAAAAGTTCAGGATGACCTGGACCGGATAACCGGTTTATGGATGGACGGCAGGAAGATAAGGTTTTCAGACGGACAAACGGTGATCCGGTGCGGCACTGACGGAAAACACAGGCTAAAGGCTGAGGCTGTGGGAAAGTCGGGGCTTAAGTCCGACCGAACAGTGGAGTTTCAGATCAGTACGAAACAGAGAGGACAATCAAAACGTCCATTTGGGTTTGTGATTTCCGGGATCTATTACTTCACTGCGGTTTATCTCATATTTTTCTTTTTCCGAAGCCGAAAATCATAAGAAACAAGTTAAAATCTTCTTTATTCTGTGTTATAATGAGGCTTAATGCAGAGGTTTCGTGAAAGGAGATTTAAAAATGGCAGAAGAAATGAAAGAAACAATGGAACAGTATGAGAATGAATTGGAAGCATCCTTCCGTAAGATGGATGAGGGAGATATAGTTGAGGGTGATGTCCTGAGCGTCAGCGACGAAGAGGCAGTCATCGATTTAAAATATTATGCTCAGGGTATCCTGAAAGCTTCTGAATACAGTGATGATCCAAATGTTACTTTGACAGAAGCTCTTAATGAGGGAGACCGGGTAAAGGCCAAGGTTATTTCTGTAGATGACGGTGAGGGGAATATTATGTTGTCTAAAAGGGAAGCCAATCAGGTTCTGGCCTGGGACCGCCTCCAGAAGCTTATGGAAGAGGAGACGGTTCTCAGTCTCACTGTTGGCGGAGTTGTCAACGGAGGAGTGATTGTATATGTAGAAGGAATCCGTGGGTTTATCCCGGCTTCCCAGCTTTCCTTAAACTATGTGGAAGACCTGAACACATGGCTCAAAAAAGAAGTGGAGGCCAAGATCATTACCGTAGATGAGAGCAGGAATAAACTTGTACTCTCAGCCAAAGAAGTGGAAAAGGCAAAAGCTCAGGAAGAGCTGAACCACAAGATGGCGATGATGCGTCCCGGCATGGTGCTGGAAGGCACTGTCGAAAATATCATGCCGTATGGTGCGTTTGTGGATCTTGGCGATGGACTCAGCGGCTTGATCCATATATCACAGTTCAGCGAAAAAAGAATAAAAAGCCCGAAAGAAATGGTAGAAGAAGGACAGAAGGTCAAAGTAAAAGTTTTAAAAATTGCCGACAACAAGATCAGTCTCAGCATGAAGGCACTGGAGGAATCCAGAGAAGCTGAAAAAGTCGAGACCGGGATCGAATATAAAGAAGAGGAAAAGGCACAGACCAGCCTTGGAGACTTACTGGCAAATCTTAAGTTATAATCAGAGAGGAATCAAAAGATGGCAGGTTCAAGCATTGGCACATTATTCAGAATTACAACGTGGGGGGAGACCCATGGAGAGGGGCTTGGAGTCGTCGTAGATGGATGCCCGGCCGGACTTCCTATTTCAAAAGAGGATATTCAGCAGTATTTAAACCGCAGAAAACCGGGACAGTCAAAATATACGACACCCCGGAAAGAGGATGATCAGGCAGAGATCCTGTCCGGAGTTTTTGAAGGAAAAACAACCGGAACTCCCATTTCTATGGCAGTCTATAACAAGAACCAGAGATCCAGAGATTACAGCCAGATCAGAGATGTTTACCGGCCCGGACATGCGGATTATACTTATGATGCCAAATACGGAATCAGGGATTACAGAGGCGGGGGAAGGTCTTCCGGCAGAGAGAACATCGGCCGTGTGGCTGCCGGAGCAGTGGCTGTCAAGCTGTTAAAGGAACTTGGAATTACGGTAACGGCATATGCAAAAGAGATTGGCGGCATTACGGCAGACGAGAAGCGATTTGATCTGGAAGAGATTTTTCGGAATCCGTTTTACATGCCCGACAGAGAAGCAGCACTGAAAGTGCAGGAATATGCGGACCGCATGATGAGAGAACAGGATTCTATGGGCGGGATTATCGAGTGCACCGTACAAGGGTTAAAGCCTGGCATTGGTGATCCGGTGTTTGAAAAGCTGGATGCCAATCTGGCCAAGGCGGTGCTTTCGATCGGTGCCGTAAAGGGATTTGAGATTGGTGATGGTTTTGCGGCTGCTTCCTCCTGCGGATCACAGAATAATGACGCTTATGAATATCGGGAAGGCGGATTTGTAAAAAAGACAAATCACTCAGGAGGAGTTCTGGGAGGCATCAGTGACGGCAGCCCTCTCGTGTTCCGGGCAGCAGTCAAGCCGACTCCGTCTATCGCCAAGGTTCAGTCCACAGCAGGAAAAGACGGGAAAGATTTCGACCTTTCCATCGGGGGAAGACATGATCCGATGATTGTTCCGAGAGCTGTGGTAGTGGTTGAATCCATGGCGGCGGTCACGATTGCAGACGGGCTGCTTATGAATCTGAGTGCCAGTATGGACTCTGTAAAAAAAATATACGGGTAATGGTGAATATATGTATCAGTTAATAAAAAAAGACGGTAAAGCAAAAAGAGGGCGGTTTACAACTGTCCATGGGACGATAGAGACCCCGGTTTTTATGAATGTGGGTACAGTGGCTGCGATTAAGGGTGCGGTGAGCACAGATGACTTAAAAGAGATCAGAACCCAGGTGGAGCTTTCCAACACCTATCATCTCCATGTGAGGCCGGGGGACCGGCTGATCAAGGAATTCGGGGGCCTTCATAAGTTTATGAACTGGGACCGCCCGATCCTTACAGATTCGGGGGGATTTCAGGTCTTTTCCCTGGCCAAGCTGCGTAAGATAAAGGAGGAAGGTGTTTCTTTTTCTTCTCATATCGACGGGCGAAAGATTTTTATGGGACCTGAGGAGAGTATGCAGATCCAGTCTAATCTGGGATCTACTATTGCTATGGCTTTCGACGAGTGTCCGCCCCATCCTGCGGAGAGAAAGTACATGCAGGATTCTGTGGACCGTACGACCAGATGGCTGTACCGCTGTAAAAAAGAGATGGACCGTCTGAACCGTCTGCCGGATACGGTGAATCCGCATCAGATGCTGTTTGGAATCAATCAGGGGGGAACTTATGAGGACATCCGTATCTCTCATGCAAAAGAGATTTCCAGGCTTGACCTTGACGGCTATGCACTGGGAGGTCTGGCGGTAGGGGAATCCCACGAAGAGATGTACCGTATTCTGGATGAAACCGTCCCGTATCTTCCGGAAGCAAAACCTACTTATCTGATGGGAGTAGGCACTCCCGCCAATATTTTGGAAGCGGTGGACCGGGGAGTAGACTTTTTTGACTGTGTTTACCCGACAAGAAACGGCAGGCATGGACATGTCTATACCAACCACGGCAAGATGAACTTGTTCAATAAAAAGTATGAGCCGGATCACAGGCCTATAGAAGAAGGCTGCCAGTGTCCGGCGTGCAGAAGTTACAGCAGGGCTTATATCAGACATCTGCTCAAGGCAAAAGAAATGCTGGGTATGAGACTGTGTGTCTTGCATAACTTATATTTTTATAATACAATGATGGAAGAGATCCGGGATGCTATTGAACAGGGGCAGTACAGAGAGTACAAAGAGAGAAAGCTTTCCGGTATGGAAAATAAGTGATCAGGATTCAAGAAATTGAATTTGATATATTATTATTCTAAATGGAGGAAAAGAACAAATGCAATCACAATTTAGTATGATTCTGTGGCTCATTATTGTGTTCGGAGGTATGTATTTCTTACTGATCCGTCCGCAGAAGAAAAAAGACCAGCAGATGAAGGAATTAGCGGCTTCTCTGGAAGTTGGGGACAGTGTACTTACCATCAGTGGTTTCTATGGTGTGGTCGTGGATGCCGTAGATGACAAAACGATCGTTGTAGAATTCGGAAATGACAAACATTGCCGTATTCCTATGGAACGTGCTGCTATTTCTCAGGTTGAGAAACCGAATCAGGGAACAAAAGAAGATTAATATTGGGGGACGGCGCTTTTTTGCGCCGTCTTTTCTGTACCAAAGAGGACGGCTTTAAGAAGGAATGACTCAAAAGACATTGGTTATGAAATGCATCCAGGAGGATTGATCATGGACAGGACATCGTTTCCCTACTATTATGATATCGTTGGCAGCTTTTTGCGCACAGAGACATTGAAAGCTGCTAAAAGACAGTACAAACAAGGTGATATGAGTGCCGTAAGATTAAAGAGAATTGAAAATCAGGCGGTCAGGGAACTGGTCAGAAAACAGAAGGAAGCGGGGCTTAAGGCGGTTACCGACGGAGAACTGCGCAGAAGATGGTGGCATCTGGATTTTCTCTGGTATTTGAACGGAATCGAGAGAAAGAAATATAAACGGAGACCGGACATTTTCAGGGAAGAAGAGACGGAGCCGGAGACGCTCGCAGTCTGCGGCAGGATCAGCTTCGGCAATCATCCGTTTTTAAACCATTTCCGGTTTCTAAAGTCAATTTCCGGGGATGCGGCGGCTAAGATGACGATTCCGTCACCGGCGATGCTCCATTTAATCTGCTGTGTACATCCTGAGTCATACCAGCCAATTCCAATTTACAGGAATGAGAAAGTTTTGTTTGAAGATATCATCAGGAGTTACCAGAAAGCTCTGAGGGCTTTTTACAATGCAGGCTGCAGATACCTTCAGTTTGACGATGTCTCATGGGGAGAATTTTGTTCCTGGGAACGGAGGGAGGTTTACCGAAGCAGGGGGATTGACACAGAGAAACTGTCAGAGCGTTATGTCTGGCTGATCAATCAGGTGCTGAGGGTAAAACCGGAGGATATGACGGTGACGCTTCATGTCTGCCGGGGAAATTTTTATTCTGCCCGTATGATATCAGGAAGCTATGAGGCAGTGGCAGAGCAGTTATTCGGTCATTGTCTTGTGGACGGATTTTTTCTGGAATATAATGACAGCGGACAGTCAGGGGATTTCAGGCCTCTCAGATACATAAAGAATCAAAAGGTTGCACTTGGATTAATATCTGTCAGGTCTCCTGTGATGGAGAAGGATGATGTAATTCAAAAGAAAATTCTGCAGGCATCGTCTTATGTTCCGCTGACTCAGCTTTGCTTAAGTCCGCAGTGCGGGTTTGCATCAGAAGAACAGCAGAGGTTTTTGACAGATGAACAGCAGTGGGAAAAGATCAGGAATATGAAGAGAATTGCGGAGGAAGTATGGAAGATACCGGCAGGGGCTTAAAGCCCGCTGCCGGCGGTAAAAGATTATGCCAGGGCTCCGCCCAGGGTTCCTCCGGCTGCGCACAGAAGCATTGCGGTGATGCGCTCTCCGCTCATCAGTGCCTGGTTTTGATCCAGGAGAAGGGAGATCAGAAAGAGTACGGCAAAGTACAGAAGGCCCACGGCCAGGCCCCAGAGAAATTTTCTCTTTCCCATTTGTTTGCCGATGATAAACCCTGCAAATACAGACGCAGCCACATAGGTAAAGGTTACGCCAAGGTTTGCGACTTTTGTGCTGACTTCGGTCTGATACATAATAAAAGCCAGAATACATAGAATAATTCCTGTCAATATGTAGGAGAAGATTAAGCTTTTTAAGATTGAAATACCGATATTTTTATTTTCCATGGGATGCCTCCTTTTAGTAAGATTTTATGCAGGAGAGGGTCATTCTATGACACATAGGGAGAAAGGACAGACGATGATTGACTTACATTTGCACTCGGATGCCTCGGACGGTACACTGAAACCGGCAGAGGTGCTGCGTGCAGCAAAAGAAAAGGGACTTTATGCGTTCGCACTCACTGATCACGATACAGTCGCAGGAATTCCGCCGATCCTTCATTCGGGAGAACTTACAGGCATTCATTTTATGCCGGGAATTGAGCTTTCATGTGAGGCGGAAAAACACGAGATTCACATACTGGGCTATCATATTGATATCTGTAATCAGAACTTACTAAACACACTGGAGGGACTGCGGAGAGGAAGAAGGCAGAGAAATCTTTCTATGATTGAAAAGTTTCGTGAGGACGGGATACCAATGACGCTTGAAAAACTTCTGCACGGCAACGAACAGACCGTGATCACCAGGGCACATTTTGCAAGAGTGCTGATCGAGGAAGGATACTGTGCCAATAAGGAGCAGGCATTTAAAAAGTATGTAGGAGACGGATGCAGATATTATATTCCGAAGCCTTATTTTGCGCCCGCGGATGCGGTCAGGCTGATCAAAGATGCAGGAGGTACTGCGGTACTGGCGCATCCGTTCCAATATCATCTTTCCAACGCGGAGTTAGAGGAGCTGATCAGGGAGCTGATCTCTTTCGGGCTGGGGGGAATTGAAGTCTATCACTCATCCCATCATCACGGACAGACGGTGAAACTCAGGCAGTGGTGCAGGAAATATGGGATGCTGGCCACAGGAGGCTCGGACTTTCACGGCAGCAATAAACCGGACATTGAGATCGGGACGGGACGGGGCAGTTTAAAGGTCCCGGATCACCTCTACGATGAACTGAAGAACTTATTGTAATTCCGAAATGAATATGATATAATGGGCAAGTTAAAAAGGGAATAAGAGAGATTCATATTGAAGGAGGAACTTGGCATGAAGCACATTAAGACTCTAACGAATAAAACATTGCAGAACACAGTAAAGAAAGGCGGATGCGGTGAGTGCCAGACATCCTGTCAGTCAGCATGCAAGACATCCTGCACCGTAGGAAACCAGAGCTGCGAACACAGCAAATAACCCACGGCGGGAAAGAGCAGAAGAATGAGAGGCGGTTCCTTTTTGAACCGTCTCTTTTCGTTAAGGACAGATAAAGGAGAAGAAGCAGCGTGGTTTACCAATACAAAAATAACGGATATAATATGGTGCTGGATGTGGAAAGCGGATCAGTCCACGTCGTGGATGATCTGAGCTATGACGTCATCGGACTTTACGGCACCCGCACTTTAAAGGAAATACAAGAAGAGCTTTCCGGATACGAAGCCGGGGAGATCGAGGAAGTCTATGAGGAAATCAGGCGTCTGGAGAGCGAAGGAGCACTCTTTACAAAGGACGAGTATGAGGATTACATAACGGAGTTCAAAAGGCGTCCAACCGTGGTCAAAGCACTCTGCCTGCATATCGCTCATGACTGTAACTTAGCGTGCAGATACTGTTTTGCTGAAGAAGGAGAATATCACGGAGATCGTTCGATGATGAGTTTTGAAGTAGGAAAACAGGCATTGGATTTCCTCGTTGAAAACTCAGGCAGCAGGAGAAACCTGGAAGTGGATTTCTTTGGAGGAGAGCCGCTGATGAACTTTGAGGTCGTAAAGCAGCTGGTGGCTTACGGCAGGTCTCTGGAGGAGAAGCACAGTAAAAAGTTCAGGTTTACTCTGACGACCAACGGCGTCCTTCTGGATGACGAAGTGATGGAGTTTGCAAACCGTGAGATGGCCAACGTGGTCCTTAGTATTGACGGGCGGAGAGAGGTCCATGATAAGATGAGGCCTACAAGAAACGGCAAGGGCAGCTACGATCTGATCATTGATAAATTTAAAAAATTTGCAGAGATGCGAAACGGAAAAAGTTATTATGTGAGAGGCACTTTCACCCATGACAACCTGGATTTTTCAAAAGATGTACTGCATCTGGCGGACGAAGGATTTGACCAGATTTCCGTGGAACCTGTGGTAGGACCCGAAGAGGAGCGGTACACGATCAAAGAAGCCGATCTTCCGAAGATCATGGAAGAATATGATCTTCTGGCAAAAGAAATCATCCGGAGGGAGAAGGAAGGAAAGGGCTTTACGTTCTTCCACTTTATGATCGATCTGACCGGAGGTCCCTGTGTGGCAAAACGCCTTTCAGGGTGCGGTTCGGGAACCGAATATCTCGCGGTGACGCCATGGGGAGATCTGTATCCGTGTCATCAGTTCGTGGGGGAAGATGAGTTCTGTGTAGGAAATGTGTTTGACGGAGTCACCCGCGGTGATATTGTCTCTGAGTTTAAGAAGACCAGTGTTTACTCGAAAGAAGACTGCCGGGAGTGCTTCGCCAGATTTTACTGCAGCGGGGGATGCAGTGCGAACTCTCATAAACTGAATGGTACGATCAACGGTACCTATGAAGTGGGCTGTCAGCTGGAGAGAAAGCGAGTGGAGTGTGCACTGATGATAAAGGCCGCATTGGCTGATCAGAGTGAAGAATAAAGGAGCAGAAAACTTATGAAGACGAACAAAAATAAGAAGGGAAGATACGCTGCCGGGATAATCCTGCTGGCCGCATTGTGTGCGTTTGGAATTTTTATCACCGCAAAAGGGCTTGGGAAAAATAAGATCGGCCGTGCAGAAAACATCGAACTGGGTCTGGATCTGGCCGGAGGAGTCAGCATTACCTATGAAGTGGACGGCAAAAATGTATCTGATAAAAACATTGACGATACGGTATACAAGCTTCAGAAACGTGTGGAAGGGTACAGTACAGAATCTGAAGTCTACCGCCAGGGTAAAAACAGAATCAACATCGAGATCCCGGGTGTGACAGACGCCAATAAGATCCTGGATGAACTGGGACAGCCGGGAACTCTGGCATTCATGGTCCAGGACGGCAAATCCATGAAGACGGTCCTGACCGGAAATAACGTCAAATCCGCAAAAGCTCAGACAACTGAGGGAGACAATGGGGCCAAGGACTATGTCGTAGCCCTGGAGTTTGACAAAAAAGGAACTAAGGCATTTGCAGATGCCACAAAGAAGAATGTGGGCAAACCCATCTATATTATATATGACAACCAGATCATCAGCGCACCGAATGTGCAGACCGTCATTACCAAAGGGGAATGCAGCATAACAGGAATGGAGAGTTATGAAGCGGCCGAAAATCTGGCATCTTCTATCCGTATTGGATCACTTCCGGTAAAATTAAAGGAACTGCGCTCCAATGTGGTTTCCGCCAAATTAGGAGTGGATGCTATTCAGACAAGTGTCAAAGCCGGCGCCATCGGATTTGCACTCGTCTGTATCCTGATGATCGCCCTGTATTATCTTCCGGGAGTGATCGCATGTCTTGCGCTGGCCATTTATGTGCTCATGACGCTGCTGGCGCTGAATGGATTTAATGTGACGCTGACCCTGCCGGGTCTGGCCGGTATTATACTCGGTATCGGTATGGCCGTGGATGCCAATGTCATCATTTACTCCAGAATTAAGGAAGAAGTGGCGATGGGCAAAAATGTCGGGACTGCCATTAAGGCAGGATTCCATAAGGCCGCTTCAGCCATCATCGACGGAAATGTGACCACACTGATCGCCGTGGCAGTCCTCTGGTTTAAGGGCACTGGAACGGTCAAGGGATTTGCTCAGACACTGGGTATGAGTGTACTGATTTCCATGTTTACAGCCCTGGTTATCAGCAGATTTTTGGTTACCGCCGCATACAAGTTTGGCCTGAGGAGCCCGAAACTCTATGGAAAAGCGAGAGCTTTAAAAGAACGGGATTTCATCGGAGTCAGCAGACGGTGCATGGCGGCAGCGCTGCTTGTAATCGTTGTAGGTCTGGCGTTCCTTCCGATCAACAAGTCAAAGATCGGAGCACCGCTTAATTTTGATCTGGAATTTTCCGGAGGAACCTCTTCTACGATCACATTTGATAAGAGTGTGAAAGTAGATGACAGTCTCGAGAAGAAGGTCGTATCCGCTTACGAAAAAGTAAGCAAATCCACTTCAGTCCAGGGACAGAAAGTAAAAGCAAATAATCAGATGGTGATCAAGTCTGTGGAGCTGAACTTAAGCCAGCGGAAGCAGATCGAGAGCACCATGAAAAAAGATTTTAAGGCGAAATCCGTTGCCACTGAAAATATAAGTTCTACTATCAGCAATGAAATGCAGAGGGATGCGATCGTCTCCGTGGTGATTGCAAGTATCTGTATGCTGATCTATATCGCCATCCGGTTTAAGGATGTGAAATTTGGAGCCAGTGCCATCATTGCACTGCTGAATGACGTGCTTATCGTATTTGCAGCATACTCAATCGGAAGGCTCTCCGTCGGAGGAACTTTTATCGCGTGTATGCTTACGATCATCGGATACTCTATCAACTCTACCATCGTCATATTTGACCGTATCCGGGAGAATATGCAGGAGGCGGATAATACACAGCTGAAAGGCATTGTAAATAAGAGTATCATTCAGACGCTGACCAGATCCATCAACACGTCGCTCACTACGTTTATCATGGTGTTTGTGCTGTTTATTATGGGAGTGTCATCCATCCGCCAGTTTGCCCTGACCCTGATGGTCGGCGTTGTGTGCGGTGCATTTTCTTCTGTGTGTATTACCGGACCGCTCTGGTACTTTATGAAGACGGGATTTAAGAAACAGCCGGCGAAAGCCCTGGAAGATAAAACGGAAGTACACAACGTACAGGAGACGGCAGGATCAAAGGCCAAGAAAAAGAAGAAGAAAAAGAAAAAAGGAATCCGATAAAACATTTGAAAACTGTAATCAGACAATAGGTTTGATTGCAGTTTTCTTACATCACGGGAAGGGGACAAAAAGTTACTTATGGAAAAATGGTTTATCAGCAAAAAGAAAGCAGATTTTGTCCGGATCGGAGAAACGTTCGGCATTGATCCGGTCATAGCCAGGCTGATCCGGAACCGGGATATCACGGGAGAGGAAGACATACGCAGGTATTTATCAGGGACTCTTTCGGACATTTCAGATCCGTTCATGATGAAGGATGCAGAAGAAGCATGCAGACTGCTCCGTCAGGCGGTCCGCCGAGGCACAAAAATCAGGATTATTTCTGACTATGATGTGGACGGGGTAATATCCAATTATATCTTGTGGAAAAGTCTCAGCGATCTCGGAGGAACTGTGGATTTTGTCATTCCCGACCGCATCCAGGACGGCTACGGAATGAATTCAGAGATGGCGGTAAACGCCAAGAAGGAGGGTATCGGACTGATGATCACCTGCGACAATGGAATCGCCGCTTTTGATCCGGTAAAAAAAGCAAAAGATTTGGGCATGGAAGTCATTGTCACAGACCATCATGAAGTTCCGTATCAAATGGAGGAAGGAAGAAAGAGAGAGATGCTGCCGCCGGCAGATGCGGTCGTGAATCCAAAACAGGAAACGTGCGCATATCCCTATAAACAACTCTGCGGAGCCGGAGTGGCGTTTCAGCTCATGAGAGCACTTTACCGGGCGGAGGGCAGGGAGGATAAGGAGCTGGAACCGCTGCTCTGTTTTTTGGCCATAGCCACAGTTTGTGATGTGGTGGACCTCACAGAGGAAAACCGAATTTTCGTGAGAGAAGGACTGAACCGCATCGGTCTTACGCAAAATACTGGTCTGAGGGCGCTTTTAAGGGTTCACAATCTGGAAGAGACAACTGTCAATTCTTATCATTTAGGTTTTGTCATCGGCCCGTGCATCAACGCCAGCGGAAGGCTGGAATCGGCGGAAAAGGTTTTAAGACTGTTCCTGGAAAAGGATGTGGCCGCCGCAGAAGAGACGGCTCAGGAATTGAAAGATCTCAATGACCAGAGAAAGGGAATGACCAACGAGGGAGTCAAAGAAGCGCTGGATCAGATAGAACAAAATGGATACGGGAAGGACAAGGTCCTCGTGATTTATCTTCCGGACTGCCATGAGAGCATCGCGGGAATCATTGCCGGTCGGGTGAAAGACAAAGTGCACAGGCCGGTTTTTGTACTGACCAAAGGGAAAGAGGGAATCAAAGGTTCCGGGCGTTCCATTGAGAACTATCACATGTTTGAAGCCATGAATGAAGTAAAGGATGTATTTGCCAGATTCGGGGGACACGCCATGGCCGCGGGGTGTTCTCTGTCAGACGAATCGAAAGTGGAGGAATTCCGCAGACGGATCAATGGCTGCTGTGAGCTTAAGGAAAATGATTTCATAAAAAAAGTTTCGATTGATGTGGATATGCCGATTGACTATATTTCAGCAGAACTGGTGCGCCAGATGGCAGTGCTGGAGCCGTTTGGGAAGGAAAATAAAAGGCCTTTGTTCGCCCACAGAAAACTTTTCATTGAAAGAATCCAGGTATTCGGCGATAATAGAAATGTAATCCGGCTGTCGCTTTTAAGTGACAGGGGAACAAGAATGACGGGCATGATCTTTGAAGAGGAAGATATATTCCGTGAAAAGATGGGAGAGGGAAAGCAGTACATCACTTGCACCTACTATCCGGATATTAACGTATACAGGGGAAATGAGAGCCTGCAGATACGGATACAGCATTACTTTTTTACATAGGGAGGACAGTTATGAGCCAGATTAAGTTGGTAACCATGGATTTAGACGGAACTTTGCTGAATGACCAGAAGCAGATTTCGGAGCATACGAGGGAAGTGCTCGAAGAAGCAGCCAGAAGAGGCGTACATATTGTGCCGGCCACAGGACGGATCTATAAAGCAATCCCTGATTTTATCAGAAATTTAGAGGGAGTCCGGTATGCCGTCTGCTGCAATGGGGCGACGATCTATGACGCTCTGGAAGATAAGATCATATACAAGAACCACATTCCGAAGGAGACAGCCTTGTCTCTACTCAGGAAACTCACAGAATATAATTGTACCAGAGATATTTACAGAAACGGCCAGGGCTATATGGAAGGGAAATTTTATAACCATTTAGAAGATTTTGATATTAAGGGCCAGCAGAAAGACCTTATTTTAAGGACCAGACAGGAGGTCGGTGATCTGGAGGCCTATGTGGAAGAAAACAGTGACGGCATTGAAAAGATCAGTGCCTTCTTCGGTGACCTTGAGGAGAGAAAACGTGTCATGAAGGAACTGAGCGATCTGGAAATTGCCAGCGTTTCAACTGCATTGTTTAACAATGTAGAGATCACCCAGCTGGGATGTGACAAAGGAGACGGGATCACACAGTTAGCCAAACATCTCTCCATACCGATCGAGGAGACGATGGCGTGCGGAGATGCGGCCAATGACACATTTATGATCCGGGCAGCGGGATTCGGTGTAGTGATGGAAAATGGAATGGACGAACTGAAAGATATCGCAGATTTTGTTACAAAATCCAATGAGGAAGACGGAGTCGCCTATGCCATCGAGCGGTTCGTGCTGAACTAGAGGGGAACGGAAAATCATGAAGCTTTTGCATATGGCTGACCTGCATTTGGGCAAGACGGTCAATGGAATGAATTTCATAGAAGATCAGAGACATGTGCTGGCACAGGTGCTGGGACTGATGGAGAAGGAGCCCGTTGACGGGCTCCTTTTGGCAGGAGATATTTATGATCGGAGCATCCCTCCGGCAGAGGCTGTGACCTTGTTTGACTGGTTTCTGACAGGTACGGCAGAGCTTATGGTGCCTGTTTTTTTAGCGGCGGGAAATCACGATTCGGGCGAGAGGCTGGAGTTTGGACAGAAACTTTTCGGGCAGCAGAATATTTACGTGGAAGGGACATTAAGAGAAGAATTCCCTGCCATCAGGCTGGAAGATGAATACGGGCCGGTCTGCCTGCATCTGCTTCCGTATTTTAAGCCTGCTGAGGCAAGGGCATTATTTCCTGAAGACGAGATCCGCACGCATGAAGATGCCATGCGCTCTGTCCTCGCCCGTCATCCTGTGGACAGAACAGAGCGGAATGTGCTGGTCACCCATCAGTTTGTCACTGGGACAGAACCCGTCACACAGTCCGACTCGGAACTGCTGCTGAGTGTGGGAGGGACAGAACAGATTTCTTATACTGTCTTTGAAGACTATGACTATACTGCGCTTGGGCACATTCACGGCCCTCAAAAAGCGGGAAGAGAGACTGTAAGATACAGCGGTTCCCTTCTTAAGTACTCTTTTTCTGAAGAGTTTCACAAGAAATCTGTGACACTGGTTGAGCTGAAAGAAAAAGGCAGCATAACAGTTACGGTTTACCCGCTTAAGCCCAGACATGATATGCGCCGGATCAAAGGAAAACTTGAAGATCTTTTAGATCCGCAGGTGGTTGAAGCTGCAGACTGTGAAGACTATATCAGCGCCGTGCTGACGGACGAGGAGGAACTTGCAGATCCTATGGAGAAGCTCCGTGCCTCTTATCCGAATATTATGGAACTGAACCTGGAAAAGAGACAGAGGTCCGGCGGTGATGAGGTGTACGCCGACGTCCGTGAAAAGACACCGCTGGAACTGGGGGAATCGTTTCTTGAGCTGACCTGCGGTGAGGCAGAAGAAAAGAGGATGGAATTTCTTAAAAAACTTCTGGAGGAAGGAGGCTTGAATATATGAAGCCATTATTTCTTGAGATCAGCGCATGGGGCCCCTATGCGGGCAAAAATCAGATTGATTTTTCCAAATTCCAGGGTGGACTGTTTTTGATCACCGGGCCTACGGGCTCCGGGAAAACTACGATATTTGACGCGCTGACCTATGCTCTCTACGGGGAAGTCAGCGGAAGCGTCCGCACGAAGGAAAGCCTCAGGAGCGATTTCGCTTCACAGAAGGAAGATACCTATGTGATTCTTGAATTTACACACAGGAATGAAAAGTACCGGGTAGAGCGCCATCCGAAATACAGGAGAGCCAAAAGAAAAGGTTCGGGAACGACGGTAAAAAAAGAGGATGCCGTGCTGACTCTGCCCGATGGAACTGTAAAAGCCGGAACGTCCAAAGTCAACGAGGAGCTGTCCCGTATTCTCTCCATCGACTATGACCAGTTCCGCCAGATCTCCATGCTGGCACAGGGGGAATTTCAAAGGCTGCTCACAGCAAAGTCCAGTGACCGGGCGGAAGTATTCCGCTCTATTTTTCATACGCAGATCTATAAAAAAATCCAAGGTCTTGCAGGCGAGAAGGCGAGAGCCCTGCTTGGCGAAATACGTGAGATCACAAATCAGATGGAAGAGGCAGCTAAACTGTCGGGAGAAGATCCGGCATATGAAGAAATGAGAGAAAAGAAAGATTTTTCGGCGGTGATCACTTTTCTTGAGGACGATTATAAGGAAAAGAAACAGCTGGCATCCGAGGCTTTCTTAAACAGCAGGAATAAGAGAGAAGAGTTTGATTCGAAGAAACAGATTTTTGAACAGGCAAAGAAATTATCCGCAGAGACAGAAACTTTGGCTTCAAAGATCTGCAGTCTGGAAGAGGAATTAGGAGAGCTTAAACAAAAACGAGAGAATATCCGAAAGAAGAAGCAGGATCTTTACAGTCTAAGAGATGTGATGGATCATAAAAAGGAACGTCTCGGCGTTTTAAAGGAGATCAATGAACAGCTGGAACGATTGGGACAGCTGGAAACCGAATATGAAGAAGCCAGCCAGGAAGAATCACGGCAAATCAGGAGAACCCGAATGGCAGTTTACCAGGAATGGCTGGAAGCAGAGGGGGAGGCAAAGGCTTCCTCTGAGAAATTTAAGCGTTTCTCAGAAGAATTTGAGCAGGCTGAATGTGAGTACCGAAGGGCAGATGACTTAAGAAAAGAGGAACAGGACATCTATATGGAGATGCAGTCCGCTTATTATGCGTGCAGCATTGGCATTTTGGCAAAAGATCTAAGGGAAGGAAAACCATGTCCTGTCTGCGGTTCCACGAAACACCCAAAGCCCGCCGGGATTCCTTCAGAAGCTCCGGACAGGGAGCAGCTGGAGGCACAGAAAGACCGGGCAGAAAAGGCAGAAGAGCTTTTCCGCAAATGGTATGAAAAAATGCTGAAATTGAAAGAACAGAAGAATACGGCACAGACCGAATGGAAAAGAAAACAGGAAGAGCTCGGAGAAGAACCTGAATATGAGGGGATTACGAGAGAGGAAGCCTGTTCAGCGGAGAAATTCTCCAGACAGAAGGAAGAAAACTGTCTGGCGGATATCAGAGAACAGCGGATGAAGGCAGAAGGCCGGATGAGAGCGTTTAGAGAACAGCTGGAATCGTGGGGCAGAGCGGAGGAACTAAAGGAGGAGCATCTCGCTCTTTCAAAAGAACTGGAAGAATATGATTCAGAGAATGACCGGCTGACGGCGGAGAATATCGAGTTGGAAACGGCTCTTTCCAAGACGCGGACTCTTCTGGAGGAACGCCGTGGAGAGTTTGAGGAAAGGAAGAAACAACGCGCTGAACTTGAACAGGAGAAGGTTTCAAGCGGTGATCTGGAAAATTTGGAAGGAGAGATCAAAAAAACAGAGGAGGAAAGAGAACAGCTCGCTGTGCTTGTGCATCAGAGACAGAGGGCACTTTGCTCTTTAAAAGAGAAGCAGAAAAAGAAAGAAAAGCTTGAAGAGAGCTACGGTATTGTTGGAGATGTGGACCGGCTTCTGAGCGGAAATAATGCGCTTCGTCTGACCTTTGAGCAGTTTATTCTCATTACATATTTCCGGGATATTTTAAAGGCCGCAAATATCAGGTTTGTGAAAATGACCGGAGGCCGGTATGAGATGTTTCGGAGTGAGACAGTCACGGATGCCAGAAAAAAAGATAACCTGGAAATAGAAGTGATGGATTATTATACCGGAAAGCGCAGGTCTGTAAAAACTCTCTCGGGAGGCGAGTCCTTTAAGGCGGCACTGTGCCTGGCGTTAGGACTTTCGGATATTGTCAGGAACAGCGCCGGAGGCATTCAGATCGAAGTTTTGTTTGTAGATGAGGGATTCGGTTCCCTGGACAGTGAATCCTTAGAACAAGCGGTTTCCTGTCTCCAGGAGCTTTCCGGAAAAAACAGGATGATCGGCATTATTTCCCATGTTCCGGAGCTGTCTGAGCGGATTGAAGAAAAAATCACGGTTCGTAAGAAAAATATGGGGAGTAGCATTGAGAAATTGTGAGAAAAGGATTATAATGAACTTTGGGGGATGGAGAATAAATGAGTGAGCTAAGGAGTGAATACAGAATGAACAGGCACATGAAATCCATCTGCTCTGCTGTACTATGCGGCTGCCTTGTAGTGGGCAGCAGCACGTTTGCATACGGTGAAGAAGCGGCAGCAACGGCAAAGACAACAGAACAGAGCTCAGCAACAGAGCAGACAACAGCGTCGGAGAGTACATCGACAACGGCTGCACAGACCGAAGCCACGACCACGGCACAGCCGCAGGAGACGACGAAACAGGAGTCGACAACGGCGCATAAGGACCAGAAAACGACAGAAAAAAAGGACCAGACATCCAAGGCTTCAAAGAAAAAAGCAAAAAAGATCAAACAGAAAAACAAAGTCAAGAAGCTGAAAAAGAACAAAAATCTTAAGGAAGAAAAGGTAGTTTCCAACATTATCCCTAAGATCTATAATGACACGCGTCTCAGCATGAAGGATCAGAAGGAAACCATCGCAGGTTTTACCTATTTTAATCAGGGAGATTCCGCCTGGAACCAGAATGGCTACTGCATCAAGAGCAGCGGCTGCGGACCTACTGCCATGGCAGTCTGTATTACCTCGCTGACCGGCAAATGGGTAACCCCGCTTGATACGACCATCTGGGCATACGAGCATGGTTATTACAGCAATGCAGGTTCCGCCCATGAAGTCGTGCCGGCACTGGCAAAAAATTATCAGCTGGGATGCAGTGGACTCGGGACAGATTATAAGAAGATCAGGGATGCGCTTAAAAAGAAGCATCCGGTAGTCGGCCTCATGGGACCCGGTTATTTTACCAAAGGAGGACATTTTATAGCTTTGGTGGCGATCGATGACAAAGATCAGGTGACAGTTGCAGACGTGGGAAGCAGACAGCGCAGTACATACAAGTACCATTTAAAAGATGTGATCGAGCAGTCTAAATCCGCATCCGCAGGCGGCCCGTTCTGGGAGATTTATAAACCCGGAGAGAAAGAAAAAGCTGCAATGAAGGTAAAGAAAGCCAAAGCAGATGCAGCTAAGCTGAAGGCACAGCTGCAGAAACAGCACCGCTATAATGACTTAAAGGCAGTCCTGTCTCAGAATCAGAGCGTTGTTGTTCCGCTGAAAAAAGGAACCATTGTGACGGAAGAAAGCTTTGTAACTCTGCTGGATATTGATTCTAAAGATCATGTGTCTGTAGAATTAAAAGAACAGGAGATCAAAGATTATTCTTTAAAGACGGTTGTGGATGAGCTGCAGACAAAGGCAATCAGCCAGACCTTCTGGGAGATGACCCATCCGATGGAAAAGAGCCAGAGACCTACGCTCTCTGATTTCTTGAAAAATTAAACAGAACAGTCAGCAAAACAGTCTGAACCGCTGAAAGACGCGGTCAGGCTGTTTTTTGTTTTTGAAAGAAATCGTGAATTTGGAAACTTTTTTAAAAACTTTTCAAAAAGTTGTTGACATTTTTCGCATTATTTTATATACTAATTTTTGTCGCGAGACAAGGGATCATAGCTCAGCTGGGAGAGCATCTGCCTTACAAGCAGAGGGTCATAGGTTCGAGCCCTATTGGTCCCATTCTTTATGCGGAATGCATAAAGATATGGCGATGTAGCTCAGTTGGCTAGAGCATACGGTTCATACCCGTAGTGTCAGCAGTTCGAATCTGCTCATCGCTATGAAAAGGCATGTTTTTTAGGGACATGCCTTTTTTTTGTATCTTGCAGAGAATTATATTATAATAAAGAAAATGAGATATTCTATATAGACGACAGAAAAATAGGAAAGTGAGGTATGGGATATGAGAGTAGGAATGGGATATGATGTGCATAAGCTGGCAGAAGGACGCCCTTTGATTTTAGGAGGTGTGCATGTTCCGTACGAAAAAGGACTATTAGGCCATTCTGATGCAGATGTGCTTCTGCATGCCATCTGTGATGCACTGCTCGGAGCCGCGGCTCTGGGAGATATCGGCCGGCATTTTCCGGATACAGACCCCAAATATAAAGGCGCAGACAGCATGGAACTGTTAAAGCAGGTCAGGGGACTGGTCGAGAAAGAGTGTTATCTCATTGAAAATGTAGATGCCACTGTGATTGCACAGAGGCCAAAGCTGGCACCCTATATCGAAGAGATGAGAGAGAAGATCGCAGAGACACTCGGAGTCGGAAGAAAACAGGTCAACGTAAAGGCAACCACGGAAGAACATCTGGGATTTACCGGGGAAGGACTTGGGATCAGCGCCCAGGCAGTCTGCATGCTGACCACCGTAGATAATTATATCTATGAAGACGTCTTAAGGCCCGGCGCACAGACCGGATGTCAGGGATGCCAGGGATGCCGGAAAGGGGAATAGATGGAACTTGTTTATGACGACAAAAGCCACAGAGATCTGATTTTTCAGATGTATCAGGATGTTTTTAAGGACCCTGAAAAGTTTGCGGAATATTATTTTGATGTAATCTATCCTAAAAATCAGGTGCTCATGGCATGGGACGGCAGCCGGCCGAAAGGGATGATCCATCTGAATCCGTACCGCATGAAAATTTCAGATAAGGAGTTTGACGCCCATTATATCGTAGCTGTGGCCACAAGGAAAGAAATGCGGAGAAAAGGAGTCATGCGAAAAATGCTTTGCAGAGTTCTCAATGATATGGCAGAGCGCAATGAGCCGTTCACATATCTGATTCCTGCCGATAAGGCTTACTATGAACCCTTTGACTTTGTATTTGTGATGGACTGGACAGAGACAGAGATCACAGGGGAAGAGGGTGCGGTTACAGGCTCCCTGGAACCATTTCGGGAAGATGATACACAGGAAGTTCTCCGGTTCTTAAACCGGCAGATCCGGTCATATGATATTTATACGGTGATAAACCCGGATTATTTAAAACAGGCGGCAAAGGAAGCAAAAAGCCAGGACGGAGACCTGATGGTGTTTAGAGAACACGGTGAGATAGCCGGAGTCTTTGCATACGGGAAAGAAAAAGATACCATATATGTACGGCTGGGATTCGGAACAGAGGAAAAAAGGTTTTTAGAGATGATCAGCCGCACGTTTCCCGGCAGTAAAATCGAGATATCGGCGGGCTGTGTGAAACGGGGGAGTAAGGTGCCGAAGATCATGTTCAGGATTACATCTCTTGAGGCGCTGTGCCGCTGCCTGAGAAGCAGAAAAAAAATAGAATTTGTTCTTACCGTGACGGACCCTGTGATCGGGAAGAATAACGGAACTTTCCTGTTTTCTGCCTCAAAAGACGGGACAGAAATCTGTCCTTCATCCAAAAAAGCCGAGGGTGAACTGTCGATCGGAGATTTTTCGAAAGCAGTATTTGGATACAGCGGGGAGGATGTATTGGAGAGGCATCCGTTTCTGAGAGAACTGATACCATTGGACGCCGTATATATTACCGAGGAGGTATGACTATGAAATTAATGTTTATCGGAGCAGACCATGAAGTAACGGGCAGCTGTCATTACGTGGAGGCGTGCGGGAAACGTTTTTTGGTCGACTATGGAATGGAGCAGGGAAAGAATGTTTATGAGAATGCAGAACTTCCGGTGAATCCGTCAGAAATTGACTTTGTGCTGCTGACTCATGCCCATATTGATCATTCGGGGCTGCTTCCGCTTTTATATGCCAATGGTTTCAGGGGCAGTGTTATTGCGACGAAGGCCACCAAAGATCTCTGTGATATCATGCTCCGTGACAGCGCCCACATTCAGGAGTTTGAGGCGGAGTGGAAGAACCGGAAGGCCAGACGGTCAGGGAAGCCGGAAGAGCCTCCTCTGTATACGATGGATGACGCGGTAAGTGTTATGGAGCAGTTCAAGGGCTGTCAGTATAACGAGAAATTAGAAGTGAGCCGGGGTATCAGCGTACGTTTTACAGATATAGGACATCTGCTCGGTTCAGCCAGCATTGAGGTATGGCTCACTGAGGCGGACACCCAGAAAAAGATTGTCTTCTCCGGTGATATCGGAAATAATAATCAGCCTCTGATCAAAGACCCCCATTATACGGAGAGTGCAGATTATGTGGTGATGGAATCTACCTACGGAGACCGTTTTCATGAAAGTCATCCCGATTATGTCGGAGAACTTGCCGGTTTGATTCAAAAGACCTTTGACCGGGGCGGAAATGTGGTGATCCCGTCATTTGCGGTGGGAAGGACCCAGGAGCTTCTGTACTATATCCGCCAGATCAAAGAGGAGCGCAGGGTGAAGAACCATGGGGATTTTGCCGTGTATGTAGACAGTCCTCTTGCAGTGGAGGCCACCAACGTTTTTCAGGAAAACATACATGACACATTTGATGAGGATGCCATGGCGCTGATCAATCAGGGCATCAATCCGATCACTTTCTCCAATCTGAAATTATCCATCACAAGCAATGATTCCAAGGCGATCAATTTTGATGAAGAACGGAAGGTGATCATCTCCGCTTCCGGAATGTGTGAGGCGGGAAGGATACGGCATCATTTAAAGCATAATCTGTGGAAGCCTGAAAATACGATTGTGTTTGTCGGATACCAGGCTTACGGCACGTTGGGCCGTGCTCTTGTGGAAGGGGCAAAAGAAGTCCGGCTGTTCAGTGAGACCATCAAAGTGGAAGCCGATGTGGTGCGCCTGGAAGGAATGAGCGGACATGCGGACAAAAAAGGACTCTCTGTGTGGGCGGAGGCTTTTAAAGACCAGCCTGAAAAATTTTTCATCGTTCACGGAGAGGATGAGACCTGTGACAACTTTGCCCAATACCTGGAAAGTGAATGCGGCAGGAAGGCAGAAGCACCGTACAGCGGGGATATTTTTGATCTGGCTGCAGGAGAGTGGGAGCTCAGGGTTGCGCCGAAGAAAGTGCCGGAAAGCAGGAAGGGCACGAGAAGAGCCAATGCTGTATTTGCAAGGCTGCTGGCTGCAGGCGAGCGCTTGATGTCTGTTATACGGAAAAGTGAGGGCGGGGCCAACAAGGATCTGGCCAGATTTGCGGATCAGATCAATGCTCTCTGTGACAAATGGGAGCGATGAAAGTATAAGAGTATTAGAAGATGTGATCATGAAGGAGGAAACAGATGAAGGTTTTAAAGTCCGAGGAGATGCTGTGCGACCACTGTGTGGACCGGATCAAGATCGGTCTTATGGACGCGGGCATTGAAGCGGAAGTTGAACTGAGTGATAAAAGCATCATCCTTCCGGAAGATGATGATACACTGATCGAAAAAGCAAAAGAAGTTTTGGGGGATCTGGGATATTTTGCACAGGAAATGTAAAATACCCGGATGATCCGGGAACTGTCCATAGAGACGTGCAATTTTCAGGCAATCGTGATACAATCATTGAGTATGACATTTTCCACAGAGCATACCGTATTTTATACCCTTCGGGTGTGCACGCTTTGTGTGATAAGGTATTACATTTTTAAAAACATAGGAGTAACGATGAAGAATGAGAGAGACTATAAACTCCGCCGTGAGGATTAATAAATTTTTAAGTCAGGCAGGCCTGTGTTCCAGAAGGCAGGCTGATTTTTATGTAGAGCAGGGCAAAGTGACGGTTGACGGAAAAACAGCCGAGCCGGGGACAAAGGTTTGTGAGGGGCAGGAAGTCTGTTTTAATGGAAAGCCGGTCCGGATGGATACTCAGACAGTATATCTTGCATACAATAAACCGAAAGGTATCGTTTGTACATCAAGCAAAGAGGAAGCCAACAATATTATTGACGCTGTCGGTTATCCCTCTAGAATCTATCCTGTGGGCCGCTTGGACAAAGATTCCCAGGGACTGATCCTGCTGACCAATGACGGGGAAGCCGCCAATGAGATCATGAAAGCCAGGAACTATCATGAAAAGGAATATGAGGTAACGGTCAATAAAAGGATCACCAACGATTTTATCCAGGGGATGAGAAACGGAGTGCCCCTTTCAGAGCTTGACACAGTGACGAGAAAATGTACTGTGAAGAAAGAGGGGCCCGATAGTTTCCGAATTATTCTCACTCAGGGGTTAAACCGGCAGATCCGCAGAATGTGTGAATATTTTGGATACAGGGTTACCAAACTAAGAAGAGTCCGGGTCATGAATATCAGGCTCGGCAATTTGAAAGAAGGATCCTACCGGAAGCTTACGCCGGAGGAAATAAAAATGTTAAAAGAGGAACTGATCCGTGAAAGATAAGTTTGACCGAATGAAAGAGCTGATCCATATCCTGAGCGAGGCATCCAAAGCCTATTATCAGGAAAATAGAGAGCTCATGAGTAATTTTGAATATGACAAGCTTTATGATGAACTTTTTGAGCTGGAGAAAGAGACAGATACGGTGCTGGCCGACAGCCCTTCGATTCATGTGGGATATGAACTTCTAACTTCTCTGGAAAAAGAACCCCACTCCTCCCCGATGCTTTCCCTGGACAAGACAAAAGAGGTGGGACAGCTGGAAGAATGGCTGGGAGACCAAAAGGGCCTTTTGTCATGGAAACTGGACGGGCTTACCATTGTTCTTACGTATCAGGAAGGCGTTCTTTTAAAAGCCGTGACCCGGGGAAACGGGGAAGTGGGCGAAGTCGTCACGAACAATGCAAAGGTATTTGTAAATCTGCCCAAAAAGATCGCGTATAAAGGAACCCTTGTAATCCGGGGAGAAGCCGTGATTCATTATTCTGATTTTCGGCGGATGAACGAAGATATGGAAGACCTGGACAGCAGATATAAAAACCCGAGGAATCTTTGCAGCGGTTCTGTCAGGCAGCTGAACAATGAAGTGACGGCCAAACGAAACGTCCGCTTTTATGGTTTTTCCGTGGCAGATGTTCCGGATGTGGATTTTCATAATTCTGTAGAGGAGAAATTCATCTGGGCAAGATCTCTTGGCTTTGATATCGTGGATTACGTGGCGGTGACGAAAGATACGGTGGCAGAGGAAGTGGAGCGCTTCTCACAGGCCATCGAGAACAATGATCAGCCTTCCGACGGCCTGGTGCTGATCTATGATGATATTGCATACGGCAGGAGTCTTGGAACGACAGCCAAATTTCCGAGGGATTCCATCGCTTTTAAGTGGGCGGATGAGATCGCGGAGACGACACTGAAAGAGATCGAATGGAGTCCCTCAAGGACAGGGCTGATCAACCCTGTGGCGATCTTTGATCCTGTGGAATTAGAGGGATCTACGGTCAGCAGGGCCAGTCTCCACAACATCAGCGTGATGGAAGAGCTGGAACTTGGCGTAGGAGATCAGATTTCTGTATATAAGGCCAATATGATCATTCCGCAGCTGGCAGAAAATCAGACAAGGAGCGGCGATGCACCGATTCCGGATACCTGTCCGGCCTGCGGAGGAAAGACGGAGATCGAAGAAGAAAACGGAATCCGCACCCTGGTCTGCCCGAATCAATTCTGCAGTGCCAAAAAGATTAAGCTGTTTTCGCACTTTGTATCCAGGGATGCCATGAACGTAGACGGACTTTCAGAGGCATCTCTGCATAAGATGATGGACAAGGGGCTTTTAAACGAACTGTACGATTTATTTACCCTGAAAGAACACAAGGAAGAAATTATAGAGATGGAAGGCTTCGGGGAGAAGTCCTTTCATAATCTGGCGGATGCCATTGAGAGGGCAAAAAAAGTGACACTTCCTAAGTTCTTATACAGCCTCGGCATTGCCAATGTAGGTCTGTCTAATGCAAAACTGATCTGCCGGTATTTTGAGGATGATTTGGATGCTATCAGAAATGCGGAAGCCGAAGACTTCACAGCGATCGACGGCATTGGACCGATCATCGGTGAGGCGGTCAGCGGATATTTCCGGCTGGAAAACAATAAACAGACGGTGGACAGACTGCTTCAATATGTAGAGATTGAGAAAAGACAGACGGAAGAGACAGAGAAATTGCTGGACGGCAAGACCTTTGTCATCACAGGTTCTCTAGAACACTATGAAAACCGCAAGCAGCTCCAGGAACAGATTGAAATTCTGGGAGGAAAAGCGACCGGCTCCGTGACGAAAAAAACAGACTATCTGATCAACAACAATAAAAATTCCGCTTCTTCTAAAAATAAAAAAGCCATGGAACTCTCCATACCGATCATAACAGAAGAGGAATTTATGGACATGATAAAGTAAGGAATGAAGAATATGAAACGAAGGATAATTTCATGGATGCTGGCGGCAGTGATGGTCATGACATCTGCGGCAGTATGGATGGGAAATGAGAAACAGGCAGAAGCAGCTGCTTCATTTAAAGTGCATTTCATCGAGGTAGGCACCGGAGACGGTGCCCTGCTTCAGTATGGATCAGGGAAAAGTGCAAAATATGCGCTGATCGATGCAGGACCTCAGACAACACAGCTTCTGGGAGGAAAAACCATTGATGTCAGCCGCAGAGTGCATAACTATTTAAAGAAATATAAGATCCGCAGGCTGGAATTTATCATCATGACGCATCCTCATAAGGACCACATCGGGGGATTTATTTCTATACTGGAGGACAGATCCATTTCTGTGGGAAAGGTCTATGCGACTCAGCAGCCGGTTTACAATCATTATTCGGGAGATGATGATTTTTACAGTACAAAAACGTACCGCACCGTAAATGAATTGATCGCGGAGCGGGGGATACCGGTTGTTGTACCGCGGATGAAGTCATCCGTATATCTTGGAAAAGCAAAGCTAACATTTTACTCACCGGGACGGACCAATTTTAAATATGGGCGGGAAGTTGACTTTAATTCCCGGCAGGTCAACAAATTTTCTCTTGTATGCAGAATTACTTACGGAAAAAATTCATTTCTGATGACCGGGGATACTCAGCAGGAGTCTGAGTACGATATGATAAGCCAGAGGCTGAAACTCAAATCCCAGGTTCTGAAGGTCCCGCACCACGGATATGAGGATGTGCGCAATAAGGATGCGAAAGGAAAGTTTTCGTCCAATCACAAGAAGTTTTTTGACAAAGTGCAGCCTGCCATATCGATTATCAGCAATGGATACCGGAATAAGGACAGAGTTCCGTCCGGTCTGATCACGAGGGAACTTGCCAAGTCGAATATTTATACGACAGGTGACAATGGCAATATTATCGTTACTTCCAATGGAAGCAGGCTGAGTGTCAGCACATCCAGAAATAAAAATGAGCCGGCCAAGGCCAGCACTTATGTTTCTTCCAAGAAGTCATCACTGCTTCTGAAAAAGATGTCGGTGAAGTCCAACGGGAAGAAAAAACTGTCTATCGTGTCAGTCAATGCGAAAAACAAGTATAAGATCAAAGAGAAGAAACCTTTGAAAATCTCAATCAAGGCCACGCCCCAGTCATTTACTAGGATTAAGAATGTCCAGTATAAGCTGGTGAAAAAGGGGAAGAGCAGTGCCAAATACCGATGGAAGACCGGAAAGAAGGTCAAGGTTAAAAAAGGATTTAAAGGACGTCTTTACATAAAATACAATACGACTTCCGGAAGCACGATTGTGAAGACAAAAGGTTTTGTAATTAAAAAGAAGAAAAAGTAGAGAACAAAGGAGCGTGTGAATATGCCGATTAGAATTGATACAGACCTGCCGGCCAGGGCCATCCTGGAGGAGGAAAATGTCTTTGTGATGGATATAGACCGGGCGGTGACGCAGGATATCCGGCCGCTTAGGATTGCAATCCTGAATTTGATGCCGAATAAACTGGACACAGAGCTGCATCTGCTCCGGAGTCTCTCCAACACCCCGCTGCAGATCGACATCACATTTTTAAAGACTGCCTCTTATGAGCCCACACATGTGCCGGAATCCCACATGGAGAAATTTTATGTGTATTTTGATGAGGTGCGGGACAAAAAATTTGACGGAATGATCATAACCGGTGCTCCCGTGGAGCTGAAAGAATTTGAAGAAGTGGATTACTGGGAGGAAGTGGCGGAGATCATGGAATGGACGAAGAAAAATGTCACTTCCACTTTACATATCTGCTGGGCTGCCCAGGCAGGGCTTTACTATCACTATGGGGTTAAGAAAAACGTTCTGGACCAAAAGATATCCGGTGTGTACCGGCACTATCCGCTTCACAAAAAGACTCTGCTGGTAAGAGGGTTTGACGACTACTTTTTTGTTCCTCATTCCAGAAACACCGGTGTCGACGGCGAGGCTATCAAACAGTGCAAAGAATTAACTGTAGTGGCAGAGTCAGAGGAAACAGGACCATACCTGATCTTAAATGAGACTGGAAGCCAGATATTCGTCACGGGGCATCCCGAGTATGATGTCATGTCCCTCCATCAGGAATATATTAGGGATATGAACCGCGGGTTAAATCCGGAGATTCCAAAGAATTATTATCTGGATGACGATCCGAAAAAGGGACCGGTAAAGTCATGGAGATGCCATGCCAATGCGATGTATTATAATTGGCTGAACTACTATGTTTATCAGGCAACTCCTTATGATTTGTAGGATTTTATGAAAAAACCGAATTTCACATAAAAAATATTTCTTGTATTGATATTATTTTTCGAGTCTGGTTTCTTAATTTGCCGTTGACATTTACAAGGAATTTATGATAGGATAACTACAAGGAATTCCTGAATTAAAACAAAATAATATTGTCGTATAGAGATTTGAATATGACAGAAGATTATGGCTTATGCCATGATTTTCTGTCATATTTTTTTGTTTTATAGGAAAGTTCTACGATATTTCCTAATGAAATAAAAACGCTCTGCGGGTTGAGAGTTGAAGTGGGATTGCCCGCTTAGTTACATAATCTTTTATGGAAAGGTGGTCAGGATGAAAGAGATAAAAATATTATGTGTCTACGATGGATACATAACGAAAGACATCATGAGCGGAATGAAAGAACTGGAGAAATTTGGAGCCCATATTACTATGATCAATGATGACCAGATAAAAAACGTGGGGGATGTTACCAATCGAATGCTGCTGCTGGAGCAAAAAGGTATTGCGGAGGCACCCACGTGCAGAACTTTGCTGGAGAATTGTTCAGACAAAGAGATTTTGGTTGTTCACTGTACATCAATCAACAAAGAGATTTTGGAGGCTTGTTCAAAACTTCAGGCAGTGGTTGTTCTTCGCGGCGGCATTGAAAATGTGGACAGCAGTGAGCTTGCCAAGCGGCAGATTCCTCTGATGAACGCATCTTTAAGAAGTGCGGATGCGGTCTCTGATGCAGCCGTAGGCATGATGATCGCTGAAAATAAAAATATTGCAAGGAGCCACCATTATATGAAAGAAGGGAGATGGGTAAAATCATATATCAATCAAAGATACATACGCAATATGAATAAATGTACGGTTGGATTGATAGGCTACGGCGCTATTGGATCCAGAGTGGCAAAAAAATTAAAGGGATTTGAAAGCCAGATTCTGGTCTATGACCCCTTTGTCAGCAAAGAGCAGATTGAGAAAGATGGTGTGAAAGTTGTAGAGCTGGACCAGTTATTAGAAACATCCGATTTTGTCTCCGTGCATTTAAGATTGTCTGATAAAACGAAGAAATTTATGGGAAAGCGGGAATTTGCACAGATGAAGAAAACAGCTTACTTTATCAATACTGCCCGGGCAGGACTAGTGGATACAGAAGCACTTACAGACGCTTTGAAAAACCGTGAGATCGGCGGTGCGGCCATCGATGTATTTGATCAGGAACCGCTGCCAAAAGGCCACCCATACTTAAATCTTGAAAATGTAACACTGACTTCTCATCTTGCAGGAACGTCAAGTGATACTCCGGTTGTAAGCGTAGAGATCGGTGTTCAGAAGCTGAAAGATTACCTCACCAGAATGGCGGAGGAAGACAATGAAGAAGATTAATCTGGCAGAAGTTCTGCTCAAAGAGATGGCTGTCTTTGACTGTAAATCATTTGAAAGTAAAGAGGAGATGTTTGACATTGCGGCTCTGAAATTTACGGAAGAAGGATTTGTCACAAATGCGGAAGCATTTGAAGAAGCTTTGAAGTTCAGGGAAACCCTTGGCCCCACATATATGGGGAATTTGGTTGCTGTACCCCATGGAAAATGCAGAGAAGTTTTAAAGCCTGGAATAGCATTTTACAGATGCAAAGAACCTTTTGTTTATGAGTCCGCAGGAGAATCCGGATTTGTAAAATACATTTTTGTATTAGCTATTTCTGAAAATCAAGAGAACAATTATCATCTGAGAGTACTGGCAGCATTAGCAGGAATGCTGGCACATAAAGAATTTTTAAAGCTTTTGGAAGAAGCCGCAGACTATGAAGAATTTATTCATGGAATAAATCAATTAAAACTATAAAAAGGTATGTACGAAAGGAGGAAATGACTCATGTTAGTCACACTAAAAGAGATCTGTAAGATCGCGGATGAGAGAGGGATTGGAGTGGGGGCATTTAATGTGCCGAATCTTGAGGCTTTGACCGCTGTCGTAGAGGCAGCGGAAGAATTGAATGCTCCGGTTATCATTGCCCATGTTGAAATTCATGAAAAATATGTTCCGATTGAAGTCATTGGACCGATCATGATTGAAACTGCAAAAAATGCGTCTGTCCCAGTCTGTGTTCATTTAGATCATGGTACAAGTTTTAACGAAATAATGAAAGCTCTGCGGATTGGATTTACTTCTGTCATGATTGATGCGTCTTCTGAGGATTATGATACAAATGTGGAGAGGACAAAAGAGATTGTGAGGATAGCCCATGGTATGGGAGTTTCTGTAGAAGCGGAGCTGGGACACATTTTAGTCTCTGAAAAAGGAGCTTCTGAGGGTGATGTCACCCCAAATAACGTAAATCCCAAAGATTGTTATACAGATCCTGAGAAGGCAAGGGAGTTTGTCAAGAACACAGGAGTGGATGCCCTGGCAATAGCGTTCGGCACTGCACATGGGGTATATGCTGCAAAACCAGTATTAGACCTGCAGCGGATCATGGAAATAAAGAAAAAAATTGATATTCCGCTGGTAATGCACGGTGGTTCAGGCGTATCAAGCGACGAATTTAAGACTGCGATTCAAAACGGGATAAAAAAGATTAACTATTATACATATATGGCCTTGTCCGGAGCCGATCGAGCGTAGAAATTCTTATATGAAAGTAGAGATGATGACAGCGTTCAGTTTCATGATATCGTCATGGCAGGAAAAGAAGGTATGAAAGAGAATGTCAAAATTGCAATGAACACTTTTTTAATGAAGTGAGAGAAAAGGAGAAGAATATTGAAGGATAATTTATTGGAGTTTAAAGCCACAGTGATGTCAGCTATTACAACTGGTGTATCCTATATGCTTCCTTTTGTTGTAGCCGGAGGCATATTAGTAGCCATTTCATTTGCAATCGGAGGTTATGATGTAGGCTCAGCGGTTGAACCGTGCAAAACCTTAGCTTCCACCCTTTATTATCTTGGACAGATTGGGCTTAGTACCCTTATGGTTCCGATTTTAGGCGCGTTTGTTGCATATTCCATTGCAGATAAACCGGGTATCTGTGTTGGAATGTATGCCGGATGGATTGCGACAGATCCGTGGAGCATTGGATATGCATCCGGTTTCCTGGGGGCGCTGATCGGCGGCATTATTGCTGGATATCTGGTGGAGGCCCTGAAGAAAATGCCGCTGCCAAGATCCTTAAAATCACTGCTGCCCACGTTAATCATTCCTCTGCTTGGATGCGGAATGATAGGACTTTTAATGCACTATGTACTGGGAGGACCGCTGGGAGCCTTAACGACTGCATTAACACATTTTCTTGACGGTCTTGGGACAGGCAATATCATCATCTTAGGCCTTGTGCAGGGAGCCATGATTGCTTTCGACATGGGCGGGCCATGTAATAAAGTGGCCTATGCATTTTCACTGGCCTGCATGGAAACAGGAAACTATCTGCCGATTGCTGCCGTTTTTGTGGCTGGGATGGGCCCTCCCCACGCCCTCGTGAACACAAG
>OBWY01000185.1_pt1 | contig 58912 bp, 56 predicted proteins | sample 1538081 | NCBI WGS metagenome assembly OBWY01 (sample SAMEA2580089, study PRJEB22360) | human gut metagenome | biome: human gut; feature: human-associated habitat; material: faeces | place: Denmark | collected 2008/2010
CTGCATTTTTATTTCTCCCTGATAACTCTTTTCTCAGATTCTGTTGTTTTTTCTAATATCTATGGTTATATTTTAGCACATATAGTGCTAAAAGTAAACATGTGTTCTTTCTTTGAGTAAAAAATTTGCGCGTCTAACTCATCTAACTCATCAGGCTAAAGTAACGAGAATGCGACGCGCAATTATTCAGGAATCATGGCAACCTTTTCCCACTGATAAGTTCCATTATCGGCTGTCATTACTGTCATGGTGATTTCCTGGTCAAAGCGTCTGGGGCCGCAACTTCCCGGATTTAGCCATAGGCGGTTGTCTATTATTTTTTCGAAATATTTATGGGTGTGTCCGAAGATTACTATCTGTGTATCTTTTAAGTCCCAGTCCACATCTTTTTTATTGTGAGTCATGAAAAATTTTACGCCTTCTATGGTGAAATATAAGGTTTTCGCGATTCCCTCTGCCCAGTCTTTATCGTTGTTTCCGCGGACTACATAGATGGAGCCCATCATACGAAGTGTATCCAGGATTTCTGGTTTGTTTACGTCACCTGCGTGGATAATGCAGTCGCAGTCTTTTAAAATTTCAATAATTTCCGGCCTGAGTAAGCCATGAGTGTCTGAAATAATTCCTATTTTCTTCATATATATTACCCGTCATTCTCTGCAAACAGTTGTATTTTTCCATATTCACCATCATAACCCGGAATTCTTTTCACTTTTCCGGTTCTTACATTCTCAATCCCTTCTGCAAGCCGTTCTCCTGCGCAGGTTTTAATGTCTTCTGCAGGTACATTTCGCAGGATGTCGAATTCTGTTCCCAGTGTCTGTAGCATCTGTTCAAAACACCCCTGCACTTTCTTACTTGCAGTGGAATAGCCCATACATGCAGATATCACTTCTGGCAAAGGTACAAGGCTTTCATATTTCTTACCGTCTTCCTTCACAAAACCTTCCGCTCTGTCCGCAAGCTGTTCTACCCTGTGATCTACGCCCATGGTCAGCTTCTTTCCGCAGACAGGGCAGATTCCTCCAAGCCGTTCTGCTTCCACCGGGCTTAATGATACACCGCATTTTCTGTGACCATCGAAATGATATTTCCCCTCTTCAGGAAAAAATTCTACTGTTCCTTCCAGCCCTTCGCCAGTCTGGATTGCCCGATAAAGTCCTTCATAGGAACAGTCAATATCCAACAGATTCGCCTCGCGCCCCAGCTTAGACGGGGAATGTGCATCTGAATTGGATACAAGCTGATAGCGGTCCAGTTTGGAAATTCTCCAGTTCATAGCCGGGTCAGAGGAAAGCCCTGTTTCCAGTGCATGTATATACGGTGCCAGTTCCTCGAAACATTCCTCTACAGAATCAAATCCTGATTTCGCACCTAATACAGAGAAATGCGGTGTCCAGATATGAGCCGGAATCAGAATTCCTTCCGGGCATACATCCAGCATCATTTCCAGAAGATCATGACTGTCCAGACCAAGAATCGGACGACCATCTGAGTGAATATTTCCGATTTTTTCCAGACGCTGTGCCATGGCATCTGCTGCCTCCAGACTGGGAAGCAGGATTACATTGTGTACTTTTCTGGTCTTTCCATTTTTCTTATAAATAGAACTGATTTCCCCGGAGACAACAAAACGTGTTCCTTCTCCCGGGAACTTCCGGCTTTCTTCTTTTACGTATTCATCTCTGAGACGATACAGGCCGTTTCCCTCTGAAACAAGTCTCTCCTTCAGTTCTTCTCTCCATACCGGATGCGTGAAATCACCTGTTCCAATCAGTGAAATTCCTTTCTTTCTCGCCCAGAAATCCAGATTTTCAGGCGTGCCCTCTTTGCTTGTCGCCATGGAAAACCTGGAATGAATGTGCAGATCAGCTATCATTTTCATTAACATTTATCCCCTTAAATTCACCTCAAAGTATTTTTTTCAAAAGTTATAAAATATCAACACCCAAAGATATATTTATAACTTCCATCCGTTTTCTTTCAGCCACAACTTGTACGTCTCATACTCCGGCATTACTTTCCCGACCTCGTCCCAGAATGCCTTCGAATGATTCATTTCCTTCAGATGACAGAGTTCATGTACCACTACATAATCCAGCACTTCCGGAGGTGCCAGTATCAGTTTCCAGTTAAAGTTCAGATTCTTCTCACTGCTGCAGCTTCCCCATCTTGTTTTCTGTTCTCTGATGGTGATATTGCGGTAAGAAACGCTCATGAGTCTGGCAAAATAAGAAACTCTTTTGGTAATCGTTTCTTTTGCTTTTCGTATATAGACATTTCGTTTCGATTCGCTCAGATCTGCGCTCAGCGGCTTCTGTTCCCGGTATTCTTTTGTCCGTTCCAGACATCCCAGAACCCACTCCTGCTTCTGGTTTACAAATCTTTTGATCCTCGGCAGACCTGTACGGAGAGGTGCGCGAACGATTACATTTCCATCCCTGCGTACCTCCAGAGTCATGGTTTTTCTGGCACTTCTTATGACCTGATATTCAAATTCTCCGCAGGTGAATTTCTCCTGATTCTTCTCTGTTTTATCCATATCCATTTTGTTCACTCTTGTCTTTTCATATGTCCCCACCCACTGTTTATTGCTTTTCGCAATTTTTATTTTTTGTTTCGAATTCTCTCATCCATATATTCCCCCATCTCTGCTGCCAGAATATCCATCTTTTCCTGTGTTTCCGGCAATGCATAAGGAACCCTGTCCATGATCCTTTTCACATAATCATGTTCACGCATGATCTCATAGGTTTCCGGGAAATTGATGTCATAATACTGAGCAATATAGGAAATCCAGTAGTCCACTTTTGAAACTCTGTCTGAAGATAATACAGATTCCTTTGCCATACAGGACTCCCATACCTTTGGTGCGATTACTCCTTCACCAACACCCTTCTCATCCACTCCCAGAAGTGTTTCCATTGACTCTTCCAGCTTTACCCTGCAATTATCCAGCTTGTCTGCATCTCGGATTAACTTTGCATGAAGCAGGGTTCTCTCGTCCGTAATTCCTTCCAGTTTGAAATCACTGTGCTTCTCAATCGCAGTGCAGATCAAACTGTCAAACCTGTCATCCTTCACAAATCTGCGGATCATTTTCTCCGGTCCGAACAGAAGCTGTGCACCATATACTGCATGCTCCATGGTTCCCGGTTCAAAGCTGTCAAATCGTTTAATCTGTTCAAATCTTCCAATATCATGGAGCAATCCGATTACCTTCGCCAGCTGTACATCTTCCTCACCCAGCCCCATACGGCGGGCAATGTCCTCTGCTGCATCAACCACTCCATAAGTATGTACGATCTTCAGATGAATCTTATCATCTGCTCTGTCATATTCATCCAGATATGCTTCAAAAGCAGCTTTCGCTGCATCAAAGTCTCTTGTTAAGTCTAATAATTTATCCATTATTATTATAATCCCTTCTTTATTCCTGTTCGGACTACTTTATATTTTCTCAACCATTATTTTCTGCTTCCATACACCTTTTCTCACAATCATAAGATATACCTGAAACGATATGGAATCACAGTCATAAATGAAAGGTTCTTCTCTGTAGATCAGAGTCTGAACATTCTCTGCTTCCAATTCTTCTTTTCTTCGTTCAGCTTTTTCCATCAATTCATGTAGATATTTATTCTGTTTTCTGCCAAAATCTCTGTCCGGATAGACCGATGCTGCTTCCCTGATTTTTTCTCCCAGCAGAGTAATCACCGGTAAATGACTGCTCCTGCAAAGCATTCCGGCTATCTTTTTGGCATTTGATATATCCGAATTTTTTTCATAGCGCCTGAGCATTTTTCCCAGTTTTTCATCTCCTGCTTCCGTTGCCAGTTCCTGCATAACTGCCAGTGCTTCCGCCGTTACCTCCCATGGATTGTCCACCGGAACAATATACTTCTCCGGTACTGCCGGATAAAAAAGATAATTTAACGGTGGGAAATCACGCAGCATTGCCAGCTTTCCTTCATACTCAGTGCAATATTTTTCTCCCAGATACTCATATTTATCACGCAATATGGCAATCTGATACTCCATTACCCTGAGATTTTCATAGCCCTTCACCCAGAAATGTCCCAGCTCTCCATAATTATACAACTGTGTTTCCAGCAAAATATCTTCAAAGAATACAGTAAACACATTCTGCCCCTGATGAATCACCAAAATATACTCTGCCTCACATAAATCCCTGTCCGCTTTCTCTATAGAGCCCTCAAACTCTCCTTCATAATCCCTGACATAATTTCCCGTCATCCTGGCATTTTTCAGAATCAGAAAACTCTCCACTGCATCATTCATCAGATAGATCAGTCGTAATTCTCCACTCTCCGTCTGTCCGGTAAAACTATCTGGAATATCCACAAATTCACACTGTTCCTGCTCCAGAAGCAGATTTAATTTTTCAAAATTGTCTTCCATTATATCTTCCATCCTTAACTCCTGCTGTTTCTGTACAATGTCTTTCGCCGATTCTGTTTAACACACTTGATAAAAGAATCCATTGCATCGTTTCATGGAATTACCGCAATGCAGAAGCAGGATACATTTGCACAATTTTACAGATATATTTTTATGATATCACTAATCATATTTTCTGCCAAATAGAAAAATTTTTCTATTCAATAAAGAAACTGATTTTACTTCTCTGTAATTGACATCCCAAACATAATATTTTACAATATAACAAAGAACAAAGAAACCAAGCAGTATGTATATTACAGAATAAACAAACATAAAATAGGAAGGAGGCATACACGAATGGCAACAGCAACAATCCCATTGAAAGGCAGCGCATCCATGGAATCAAAAAAAGTCAGTATTTCATCTAAACGCCAGATTACTATCCCGCAGAAATTTTTTACGCTTCTGGGTTTTAATACGGAAGCAGAATGTATCATGCGTGGAAACGAACTGGTTTTACGCCCCGTTAAAGAAAATACCAGTGGTGAATTTGCCGAACAGGTTCTTGCCGATCTGATCAGACAGGGATATAGCGGTGAAGAATTACTTGAGAAATTTAAACAGACACAGCGAAAAATCCGTCCGGCAGTTGAAGCAATGCTTGCCGAAGCAGACCGGGTCGCAGAATCTAAATCAGGAGGATACTCCTTAGAGGATGTTTTCGGAACGGAGGATGAAAAATGACACAGGTACAGATCCTTCCACCTGCAGCAAAATTTCTGAAAAAACTTAAAGATAAAAAGCTGAAATCTCTGTACAAAGAAGCTATTGAAATGATATGTGAAGATTATTCCATCGGCGAAGAAAAGACAGGTGATCTGGCAGGAATGTACGGTTATGACATTTATTATAATAAAACTAATTATGAACTGGCATATCGGGTGAGACAGCTTGATGATTTGATAATCATCGTTATCATGGCCGGAACCAGAGAAAATTTTTACGAGGAGTTAAAACGTTATATACGCACTATATAACAGTACATATTTGTATCACAAGATAATCCCCCGGAAGTTAATCAGTACTTCCAGGGGATTATTCTATTGACAAAATTTATTCCTGCGCTCCCGTATCAGATGTCTGATATCTTTCCCATACCTCATTGACATTCTGAATATAACATTTTACAATAGAACAAAGAAACCAAGCAGTATACATGATAAAAATCACTGAACAGAAAGGAATCATTTCCATGGGACGATTTGTAAATTCCGGAAACAGTGCTTTTCAGGTTGCGCTGAATTCAGAAATCTATGTAGATAAAACCGGTTTGCTGGCATATACAAATAAAGTTATGGATACCACCGCGAAATTCATATGCAACAGTCGCCCCCGTAGGTTCGGGAAATCCATCACTGCCGATATGCTCACCGCATATTACTGTAAAGGCTGTAGTTCCGAAGAAATGTTCTCATCTCTGGAAATCGGTCAGGCACCTGATTTCACGAAATACCTGAATCGATATGATGTAATCCATCTGGATATCCAATGGTGTATGGAACCAGCCGGCGGTCCGGAGAATGTAGTTTCCTACATCACTGAAAAAACGATTCTGGAATTAAGAAATTATTACCCTGAAATTCTGCCTGACTCCATAAAATCTCTACCTGAAGCTTTGTCCTGCATTAACACTACCACTGGCCAAAAGTTCGTAGTAATTATTGATGAATGGGATGTTTTAATCCGAGATGCCTCTACCGACCTGGTAGTCCAAGAGGAATACATCAACTTTCTCCGCGGTATGTTCAAAGGTTCTGAACCTACCAAATATATTCAACTGGCTTACCTCACCGGGATTCTTCCAATCAAAAAAATCAAAACACAGTCAGCTCTGAACAATTTTGCGGAGTTTACAATGACTGACGCCAGGATCTTTTCCAGATATATTGGCTTTACGGAGGAAGAAGTACGAATGCTCTGCGAAAAATACCACCGGGATTTCTCCAAAACCAAGCACTGGTATGACGGTTATCTGCTGGAGCAATATCAGGTATACAATCCTAAAGCAGTAGTAGAATTAATGATCTGGAATAAATTCCAAAGCTACTGGTCGGATACCGGAACCTACGAAGCAATTGTGCCTCTGATCAATATGGATTTTGACGGACTCAAAACTGCCATTATAGAAATGTTGTCCGGTAATTCCGTAGAAATCGATCCTACGACTTTCCAGAATGATATGGTGAACTTTACCTGCAGAGATGATATTCTTACCTGCCTGATCCATCTGGGATATCTGGGTTATGATCAGGACACTCATTCTGCATTTGTTCCAAACGAAGAAATCCGTCAGGAACTTGCCAAAGCTGTTAAACGAAAGAAATGGAATGAATTTCTGACATTCCAGCAGGAATCCTCAGAGTTGCTGGATGCCACTCTGGACATGGACACAGACACTGTGGCCAGATCCATTGAAAAAATACACAATGAATACGCTTCAGCTATTCAGTACAACAACGAAAACTCCCTCAGCAGCATTCTGTCCATCGGTTATCTCAGCACTATGCGGTATTATTTTAAACCTATACGTGAATTTCCTGCAGGCAGAGGTTTTGCAGATTTTGTCTACCTTCCAAAGCCAGAATATTCCAGAGATTACCCTGCACTTGTTGTTGAGTTAAAATGGAATCAAAATGCCCAAACCGCAATCCGGCAGATAAAAAACAGGCAGTACCCTGAGGCTGTTGCAAATTATACTGACAATATTTTACTTGTTGGAATTTCTTATGATAAGAAGCAAAAAACACATAATTGTGTAATCGAAAAATACTCTGAGAAATAATAAAGGGGCTGATTGTCCTTTACGGAGAACATCTTACCGATTATCTATACGAAAAAAGAAAAGCAGGAATGGGAAGCTCTTGTAAGCTAACCCATTCCCACTCTCTGTCTATTCCTTCGCCATTTGTATTATTACCAGAAGTTTCCTGATACTTCCAATCACTTTATATATGTCCATAATGATTTTCAGACAGTCATTCTTATAATATTTTTCTTCTCCCATGGAAACAATACCGCTTTCACATATATTCTATATTCAGCGCTTGAAAGTACCAGGAATAATAATTTTTTTCACGTACAAAATCTTTAAAATCGCTTCTTTGTTTCCATATCCTGATTGTATCACACAGACTCCCGAAATCGCATGCATTCACACAAACAACTATATTTCACTACATATTTAACCAATTTTTTCCAATCTTCCTCACAGACAAATTGCATCCCGTTATTTTTTATAGTATGATTATTGGAAATACAGTTCATTTTATCCATCTGGCATATCCGACAGATATTGTCACTGACATAAGAAACTACAACCACTTTAATCCAAAGGAGCTTAATCCAATTTTGAAACTTGCAATCTGCGAAGACAACCCTTCACATTATGAAATAATACATACTATTCTGCAAAAGTATCCTCCGGGAGCTTTTGAAATAACGCATTTCACATCCGGTGATGAATTTCTCCGGGCTGCTGCTGAAAACGGATGCCCTTATTCCATTGTACTGACAGATATTGATCTTGGTTCTGACGCTGTAAATGGCATCTCACTTGCAGAAAAGATCAACCATATCAGCCCGGACACTCAGATTATTTTTATCAGCCAGTATCTGCAATATGCTACCGCAGTATATGAGACAGAACATGCCTACTTTATCCATAAACAGCAGATGGAAAAGTATCTTCCTCTGGCTCTGAGAGCAGCGTGCCAGAAGCTCGAGAAACTGCATACACGATATCTGTATTTCTCCGGAAATTCACGCAATTATCAGGTTCTCTGCTCCGATATTCTTTATCTGGAACGAAATCTGAGGCAGACCACGATCTATACCAGAACAGGAACATATACAACAAAAGAAAGACTGACAGCTCTTACAGAAAGAATGAAACCAGATTTCTGTCTCTGCCATAACAGCTTTGCCGTTAATCTTCATGCTGTACGTACTTACAGTCATAAGGGCATTATACTTTTTGATAATACAGAGATCCCTGTCAGCAGATCTTATTACCAGCAGTTTAAGGACGCGTTTGCTTTCATGATGCTTGCCAGTCACAGGGAGGTGCAGTAAATGAGCAGTCATATGATCAATCTATTCTTGTGTATTCTATCCAGCCTTTATCTGTGTTTTGGACTGCTTTACTTTTGCTACAGGATCCTGCCAAGCAAACACAAGATCTCACTCCCGCTGTTTTTGTGTCTGTCAGTATTTATGGCACTGTTATTTTGGATCAAACGTGAATCACAGCATAATGGAATTACAATCGTATTTCAGCTTACAACATTTCTTGTAACACTTTTTTTATTCCAGGCATCTTTTATGAAAAAATTAGCCGTTTATTTTATTTTCCAGCTGCTGATAATCTGTCCGGAAATTTTATGTACCAGTGTTTTCATTGCACTTCATAATCTTTTTATACCGACCGATACCTATACTCCGCACAACCTGATATCCAGTTGTTCACCTGCAGAATATTTCGTTATCGAACTCTCCAACATCCTGCTTGGCCTGTTTCTTCTCTGGAAAATATCAGAAATCCTGCGGCAGTGTATAGATTATTTGAAAATACTCACCTTTTTACAACTGTTACTGCCACTGATCGCTCCGGTTTTTCTCAATGTTATAATTTCCCTTCAGAAAAAGCCCGAAGCAGTTCTGGCTCTGAGCATCATTTACTGGATCATATGCATCGGCAGTTATCTGTTGTTTCTGCGTGCAGTCCGTTCTTTAGCCCAACAGCACAGGGAATATTTACAGAAAAAAATGGAAATTAAGCTGATGAAAAAGCAGATAAACGATTCCGTTCAGTTAAGTAATGAATATGCCAGTCTCCGGAAATGGAATCACGATATTGAGAATCACATCATGTCTGTCATGTATTTGATGGATATGAAAAAATATGAGGAAGCAGAAACATATACCGCTTCTGTTCTGTCCCGGATTAATTGCAGACCACAAGAAAAACAACCAGAGGAGGATTGCAGTCATGAGAAAGAACATTAAATTGATTCCTTTATTTCTCTTCCTCTTTGTATTCCAGCTACTATATTTTCTGTCTACAATTTATACAGAAAAAATTGATCATATGTTTCTGATCCTAGCAGTATTTATGGTCCTTATCTGTATCCTTTTATACTGCGTTCTTTCTGATGTGTTAAAGAAATCCAATACTGAAATGGAACTGGCTTTTCTTCAAAAGCAGAAACAATTAAAACAGGAACAGGATTACAGTCTTCAGATTCGCAGACAGGATACTCGGGATTTTCAGATCAAAACTGTACAGGGACTTCAGGACTTCCAGTCACTCCTGGAACAGGAAAAATATGAACAGGCTGATACTGCCATCAGAAATCTGAATCAGACTTTTCAGAAGGAACGCTTTCATCCTTACTGTCAGAATAACCTGTTGCAGGCAATCCTGGAAGGGAAACGGCTTCGTGCAGAACAGAAACATATCCAGGTATCCTACGAGATCCTTTTACCGGAAAAGATTTCCATTAATACGACTGACCTGAGCAGTATATTTTTTAATCTTCTGGACAACGCTATCGAAGCTTGTAGCGCTTCCGGCAATCCTGATCCTGAAATCCGGCTGTCTGCAAACATTTCCAACGGATTTCTGACTGTGTATATGCACAATACCAAGAACCCGATGCAGACTTTTACACATAAGACTACGAAATCAGAACCGGGAGCTCATGGATATGGGCTTTCTATTATTGAAGATATCTGCCAGAAGTATAATGGCTCTTATCAGTGGATCGACCATAATAATACTTTTGATTCCATTGTCTTACTACAGATAAAAAATCTCTGAAAAAAGGAGGCGCTTTCCATGCCAGTTACTCCCACGATCGAAGTAGATGATACCCTGAAAGAACGAAGTTCTCACGGCTCCTTTGAACTTCCCATAGAAACTTATACAGACAACTGCGAAATCTTCCATTCCCTCTACAACCACTGGCATGACGAGATGGAACTGATCTATATTGAATCTGGCAGCGGACTGGTCCGTCTGAATAAAGAGATCCTCCGCGTCAAGGCCGGTGACCTGATCATTGTGAACCGTGGGGTTCTCCATGGCATAAAAACAGATCTGAAGAATATCCTTTATTTCCGTAGTATTGTTTTTGACCTGAACTTTCTGTCAGGCCCGGCGGGAGATTTATGTCAGGAACGTGTCATTTCCCTGTTGATGGATAATCAGGCGGAATTTACCCATATTATTTCCAGATCTGATGACAATTATGGGAATATCTGCCTGCTTTTTGACAGGATCCATTCCTGCCATAAAGAAAAAAAGCCGTATTATTTCGTAAAATTAAAGGCTCTGTTCTTCAGCTTTTTCTACGAAATGCTCATGGGAAATTACATCACTCCCGCAGATAAGGAAGAGAACAAAAGTCTTGCTTCTATTAAAAAGATCCTGGACTACATCAACCTCAATTATTCACAGTCACTGACCGCGGCAGAGCTCACTGCGCTCTCCAATTACAGCGAATACTACTTTATGAAACTGTTTAAGCAATATACCGGCAAGACTCTGATCGCCTACATCAATGACCTGCGCATCGAGAAAGCCAAGCCTCTGCTTCTGCATTCCGACTCCTCTGTCACAGAGATCGCACTGGAAGTAGGTTTCAACAACACCAGCTATTTCATCAAGAAGTTCCAGCAGGCAACCGGAATGTCTCCTCATAAGTTTCGCAGAAACCTGTCATAAAATCGCAATTTTGTTGTATTTTTTTGAATAGACTGCTGATATAGTTATAGATGTCAGCAAGAGAACTTCTCTTACTGATATAACCCAAAACAATACACTATTCAAACCTAAAAAAATAAGCAATCTAACTCATAAAAAACACATATTTATTTCAGAAAGGGAGATTACGATGGAAAATTTAGAAAAGCTCATCTATGACCTGTATAAGAAAAATGCACGCCAGTGCACAAATGAAGAAATTTACAACGCATTATTAATCTATACAAAAAATCAGCTCTTTGAAAAAGGCTATCAGAATGGAAAGAAGAAAATCTATTACATTTCCGCAGAATTCCTGATCGGTAAATTATTATCCAACAACCTGATCAATCTGGGAATCTATGATGATGTTGCTGCATTCTTAAAAGAGAATGGAAAAGCCATCGCTGACATCGAAGAAGTTGAACCGGAACCATCTCTTGGAAACGGTGGTCTTGGACGTCTGGCAGCATGCTTCCTGGATTCCATCGCAACTCTCGGTCTTCCGGGCGAAGGTATTGGTCTGAATTATCATCTGGGTCTTTTCAAACAGCTCTTTGAGAACAGACTTCAGAAAGAAACTCCGAACCCATGGATTGAAAAACACAGCTGGCTCACACCTGCAGGTGTTTCCTATACTGTACCGTTCCGCGGATTCTCACTAAAATCTTCCCTGTACGATATCGACGTTGCAGGCTACAATAACAAATCCATTCATCTGCACTTATTTGACATCGATCTGGCAGACGAATCTATGGTTCACGATGGAATTTCCTTTAACAAAAAGGACATCCTTCACAACCTGACACTGTTCCTGTATCCGGATGACAGCGATGATGACGGACGTAAACTCCGTATCTTCCAGCAGTACTTCATGGTATCCAATGCTGCACAGTTCATTCTTGACGAGGCAACAAAGAAAGGCTGCAATCTGCATGACCTTGCAGACTACGCAGTGATCCAGATCAACGATACTCACCCAAGTATGATCATTCCTGAACTGATCCGTCTCCTGACAGAACGTGGAATCGCCTTTGATGAAGCTGCTGAAATCGTATCCAAAGTATGTGCTTACACAAACCATACTATCCTTGCAGAGGCTCTGGAAAAATGGCCAATGGACTACCTTCTTGATGTAGTTCCTCACCTTGTACCAATCATCGAAAAGCTGGATGAAAAGATCAAAGCAAAATATCCTCAGGAAAATGTAGCCATCATCGACAAGAACAACCTGGTTCACATGGCACATATGGATATCCACTATGGATTCTCCATCAACGGTGTTGCTGCCCTGCATACAGAAATCCTGAAAACAAGCGAGCTGAAAGCTTTCTATGATATTTATCCGGAGAAATTCAACAACAAAACTAACGGTATCACATTCCGCCGCTGGTTAATGCACTGCAATCATCCACTGACAGACTATATTACCTCTCTGATCGGTGATGAGTTTAAAACAAATGCAACTGCTCTGGAAAATCTCCTGAAATATAAGGATGATGAGGCAGTTCTGAACAAGCTTCTTGAGATCAAAACAGAAGCTAAGAAAACCTGTAAAGAATTTATCCTCTCTAACACAGGTGTTGAAATTAATGAGAACAGCATCTATGATATCCAGATCAAACGTCTCCATGAGTACAAACGCCAGCAGTTAAATGCTCTGTACATCATCAGCAAATATCTGGAGATTAAGGGTGGCAAAAAACCATCTCAGCCTGTAACCTTTATCTTTGGTGCAAAAGCAGCTCCTGCTTATGTGATCGCAAAGGATATCATTCATCTTCTGCTCACACTCCAGGATCTCATCAAAGATGATCCGGAAGTTGCACCATACATGAAGCTTGTTATGGTTGAAAACTACAATGTATCCGCAGCCGAAAAATTATTCCCTGCATGCGATATTTCTGAGCAGATCTCCCTGGCTTCCAAAGAAGCAAGTGGTACAGGTAACATGAAGTTCATGCTGAACGGTGCCGTTACTCTGGGAACTATGGATGGCGCTAATGTTGAGATCAGCGAACTGGTTGGTGAAGATAACATCTATATCTTCGGTGAATCCAGTGAGAAAGTTATCGCACATTACGAGAAAGCTGACTACTGCTCCAGAGATATTTATGAAAATGACAAACGCATCAAGGAATGTGTTGACTTCATTGTAAGTGAAAAGATGCTGGCACTTGGCCACAAAGAAAATCTCGAAAGACTGCACCACGAACTGGTAAGCAAAGACTGGTTTATGACACTGCTTGACTTCAACGATTATGTTGAGAAGAAAGATCAGGCACTGGCTGATTACGCAGACAGAAAAACATGGGCAAAGAAGATGCTGGTTAATATTGCAAAAGCCGGATTCTTCTCTTCTGACAGAACTATCGAACAGTACAACAACGATATCTGGCACCTGACACCGGCAAAATAATCCAATAAAATTTGTGATCATATAAATTCTGTAAAAAACAAACAGCAGGCATTGTATATTCGATGGAATATACAGATGTCTGCTGTTTTATGTTTATCAGATCATAAAATCATAAAAATCTCCCACTGTGTTAATTCAAATCAGACTATAACTACGGCAACCGAATCCGAGCAAAATATACCGCTTTATATATCCTTGTAATAAGCAGGAGAGATAACATCCGCCTCCTTACAGGAACATCCGTTCTCATAACTGTCGCAGCAGTCACAGTTTGAACAGTACATATGAGTATCCGGGATATAAAACAAGCCTCCATAGAGCGGTGAAGTACGGAGTTCTTTTGACTCTTTCTTGCTGTTGGCAAAATGGATTCCATTAGAGATCAGCATATTTTCAGGTTCATACTGAGAGAAATCAAAATAATGTCCCTGTGTTCCATGATGGGGCACCTTGATACACCAGTAATGTTCGTATAATGGCAATTTTCCATCATAGTTCTCTGCGATCATTTTCAGATGCTCAGGCTGTGCATCCCCGGTAAACAAAAGATTTAATTCTCCGTCTCTGGCATTCTGGAACACAATACTGATCTTATGCTTGAACTGCCGCAGATTTATCTGATTCTCATTCAGCCATGCCAGCAGTTTCTTAAAATCAGGAAGTGCTTTGATTCTGCGAAATTCACGCTCATACACATATGCCCGGATAATTTTCTGACGGACCTCCGGCTGTTCTGTCAGCTCAGATGCTGTTAAATCTGTTTCTTTTTCCACAGTTTCCGCCGGTTTATTGCCTTCAGCAGTCATAGACCATACGATCAGTCTCAGTTTCTCTGCAAATTCAAGCAGAACATCCATTACTTCTTTAAATTTCCCGTCTTCACAGATTCTGTTATAGACTTCGTCCGTCTCCTTCCGGATTACATCTGTATCCGGCCAGAGTGCCTGATATTTGTTTTCAAACAATTTTCCCCTGCTTAACAGTTCCACGTTCTGTTTGTTCTCCAGAAGTGCATCCACCAGTGCAAACAGGCTGACCTGACGGCTTGGCAGTCCGGATTCTTTTAACAAATCTGCCAGAAGCAGCAGCACCAGTGTTCTGCTCATTTCTTTTTTTGAAAAAACATCGGGAAGATAAATTTTCCCAAAGTCAACAGAAATATCTTTTTTCTTCATCATATAAAGAAGCCCTGACAGATGATCCATATGAAAATGTGTCAGAAGCAGATTTTTACTCTTGATCGTAGACAGATCTGAGATGATCACATCAAATATTTCTCTTCTGGGGCGCCCCTCTATCCTGCTGTTATTTGTTCCGAAATCTACCAGCAGACTCTTCTTTCTGTCCCGGAGACAGAAGCAGTCTCCGAAACCTACATTATACATTCGTACCTTCATTCTTTTCCCTCTTGTTTACAATGGTTAGTTTTATTTTAATATAGGGAAATTGGAAATGCAAGAGGGTGTTGTTTGTGTTATTATAGTGTCGTATGATTACTGGTTACTGTTCACATATCACTATTCTGCGAGGTGTTTTAGCATAAATATGCCAAAATCCCGAGACATACAAGCCAAACTCCCATTGCCGCAGGCAATCTGGAATGAATTTTGGCTGCGTTACTGAGAACAGAGTAAACAGTAACTCATCTGAAATAAAAGAGCGTGTTTGAAAAATGTTTTTCGCAAGATGTGTGTCATGATTTGTGAGAATGATTTTTCAAATACACCTGAGGAAAAACAAACATAAAATATCAGCAGAATGGAGATAGAACACTTATGACAAAACAGGAACTGGCTCTCGAGGTCATTGAACGGTTAAAAAAGGAATATCCTGATGCAGACTGCACTCTGGATTATGATAATGCATGGAAATTACTGGTAAGTGTGCGTCTGGCTGCACAATGTACAGATGCAAGAGTAAATGTAGTTGTACAGGATCTGTATGCAAAGTTCCCTACTGTAGAAGCTCTTGCAAATGCAGATGTTGCAGATATCGAATCAATCGTACGTCCCTGTGGTCTGGGTAAGAGTAAAGCAAGAGATATCAGTGCCTGCATGAAAATCCTCCACGAACAGTATCATGACAATGTTCCCGGGGATTTTGATGCTCTGCTGAAGCTTCCCGGAGTTGGAAGAAAGAGTGCCAATCTGATTATGGGAGATGTATTCGGCAAACCAGCGATCGTGACAGATACCCATTGCATCCGTCTCTCCAACCGCATCGGTCTGGTCGATAATATGAAAGAACCTAAGAAAGTAGAAATGGCTTTATGGAAAATCATTCCGCCCGAAGAAGGCAATGATCTCTGTCACCGCCTGGTCAATCATGGCCGCGATGTCTGTACAGCACGCACTAAACCTTACTGTGACAGGTGCTGTCTGAATGATATCTGTGAAAAAAATGGTGTAGACAGCCAGGAATAATTATTTTATACACATATAACCAAAATAATCCATACCATTATACACATTATCCCAAAGAAAATCCCCATCTCTGTGTTCCTTTAACCAGAGCGTGTTTGAAAAATGCTCTAGCTCAGCAGATGAGGACTTTCTTATTTGCCTAAATGTGCTCCTCAAGGCTTGCGAAGAAAAGTTCATAGAAATCGTCTTCCCCTGCAAGCTTCGGAGAATTTTCACCTCCACCGTTGGTACTTCTTCGCATGGTAGCATAAAATTCTTCTCCGGCTGTGATCAGATCCATCTCATAAATCTGATATCCCAGTTCCCGACACTTCGCGCAGAAAGCGGCAAGCGGCTGTTCTGCCTTTCTGGTGTCCATCAGTTCCTGCCAGATGTTACGGTCTTTCAGTGCTTTTTCTCTTAATTCGTCTAACATTGCTCCGATTTCCATAATAACATTCCTCCTCTTTGTTTTCTGACCTTCATCAAATAACTATTCCATCGTTATCTGCTGAATTGTTACTTCATCAGTTCATAATAAAATATATACTGCTGCATCACGCCCCGGCAGCCCTTATAACGTCTGTTTGGAAATCCCCGTTTATAATGGGCATCCAATGCCTGGCGGATGTGAGTATCTACAGGAAATGCATCCAGCTGATGCAGTCCGAAAAGACAGATACAGTCGGCTACTTTCTCACCAACTCCGTACAGTCCCAGAAGTTCTTTTCGTGCAGCTTTATAAGTCATATCATGCAGACTGTCAAGTGAAATATCCCCGAAACAGACTTTTCTGGCTGTATCCAGAACATATTTTGCTCTGTATCCCAGATTGCACTCCCGAAGCTGTTCTTCCGTTGCCAAAGCCAGTGCCTCTGCAGTCGGAAACGCATAATATTCTGCGCCTGTACTGCTTATTTTTCTTACTCCAAATTCCCGGCTGATATTTTCAATACACTTCTTTATTCTTGTAATATTATTCTGCTGAGAGATCAGGAATGAAATAATCATCTCCCACAGATCCTGCTGCAGAATGCGGATTCCGCTTCCCATCTCTCCTGCTGCCGTCAGATATTTATCCCTTGGATTGATCATGTTTATATATTCACTGTAATCACAATCCAGATCAAAATACCGGATCCAGAAGAAAATGAAATCTTCTTCCGGACAAAAGAAATTGACAATTCCTCTCTCCTGAGTCAGTTCCAGATATTTATCTCCTGCGATCACCCGGTAACGGTCATCACCGATCTGATCCATCCGAAAGCACTGCCCGGATCTGCAGATCTGTCCCAGGTCAAAATTATCCATTTCTATTGTCAGCATACTATATAACCCCTTATCCTTCTGTTACCAATGTTACTAATAATTCTTTTTTTTCTTGATGAATATATGAATGTATTATATACTATTCTAAGTATAAACGTAAAGCAGAAAGGGGTTCTTACCAATGAAATTTATATATCCTGCGGTTTTCCGCAAAAATGAAGAAGGCAGATATAAAGCATTTTTTCCGGATCTTGCCTGTTGTGAAGCTGAAGGCGACACTCTCGACGATGCGATCGATAATGCAAACGAGGCTGCTTATAACTGGATTTATGCAGAAGTAATGGAAGATGAAATGGATCTCCCTGCAATTTCCGATGAATCCGATCTGGATCTGCTGGAGGGAGATATTGTAAGAAATATTCAGGTCAACATCCGTATGTATGACGGATGGGATGAGTAACCACTACCCGCAACGACAAATTACAGAAATTCAGCTCCGTTATGTTACAATAAAACAAACATTAACGGAGCTTTTTTATTATTTAAATCTGCTCAGACGCACTTCGGTGTACTATCTGCAAAACGATTTTTTTCTCTCGTTTTGCACTTCAAAAAAGGAGGTTTTACTATGAACGCAAAAAAGTTCAAAAAGTTCTTTGTGAGTATTGCACTCAGTGCTGTTCTCACGTTATCGTCCGCTTCCTCTGTATTTGCAGCCGCAGCACAGCTGGCACCCGCTGAACAATCTGTGGAACTGGCTCAAAGTGACGATTCTGACACCCCTGCCATTGAATCATCCGATGCACAGAATGCCTGCGCTTCTCTTACCGCCCAGCCCGGAATCAGCCAGACAGCAGCTTCCGAGAATTCTGTAACTATTCAGTGGAACCCTGTTACCAATACTTCCAAATATGCTGTCAATATCAGCCCTTTCAGTTCCTCTTCTTATCGTTTTCTCGGCTATATTGGCAATACCCGCAATAAAGCTAAGATCAATAAGCTAAAAGCAGGAACTGCTTACGTTATTAAAATCACAGCACTGAACTCATCCGGCATTGCGATTTCTTCCCGTACTGTGGGATGTACCACGCTTTATTCAAAGGTAAAGATTAAATCTTCCTATGCATCAACCGGCAGATATACCTTCAATATGCAGACTGTAAACCCTTCAAACTCCATTACAGGTTATAAGGTTGTATACCAGAGTTCTGCAGCCCACAAACTTATAACTAAATATTTTAATACCAGATATTCCTTTACCATTCCAATATCCGGCAATACATTTTATCAGGTGAAGATTTACCCTTATCTGGTTCTGGGAAATAAACGGTATGTAAGTTCAACCTCTACGGACAGATATATTTCCAATGTCATCACTCTTCAGAAAGCAGGCAATACCAACAGCTCCATGAGCGTAAAATGGAACAGAACTGCCGGTGCAGACAATTACAGTATTTACATAAAATATCCGGGAAGCAGTTCTTTCAAAAAAGTAAAAACAACAACTTCCAATTTCTTTACACTCACCGGAATGAAAAAGAATACCAAGTACGGCATTAAGGTAATTGCCAATAAAAAAGTGAAAAACAAAGTATGGCATTCTGATTCCAAAGCCTATAATATGTCCTTAGTCTGACCATAGTTATCCATAGCAATTGCATAAATCCGGCTACGTTATCAATGACGTAGCCAAAATTTTATATTGACTTTCCCATATCTAAGTGATACACTGATTGTAATTGAGACAAGGGGTGCTTGTGTAAACAGGCTGAGAGTAAGCTGTATCGCTTTAACCCATTACCTGATTTGGATAATGCCAACGTAGGGAAAGTTATAGTTCTTCCACACTGCAATATGCTTGTTGGCGTATTGCAGTTTTCCTTTTACTCTGAACGGACATATCATATTATCTCCCCCCCTGTTTTGATTGTGGACAAATAGTCAGGCAAATGATTTCACACGCCTGAAAGGCAATAAAATATTGCCACGACAGACCGGGGGCACCACTCTCTGTCACACCAGTAGTTTACTTAAAAACTTACGAATATGCGCAGGTGCAAGTCCCTGCTGTATGCAGGAGGCGCAGTTCATTTAATATTGCTGTTTATCTATTACTATGTGCAGCAATTAAGAGCCCACAGTGCAGGGCAAGGAGGAAAAAATGACACAGTATACAACGCAGATGGACGCGGCACGTCAGGGAATCATCACACCACAGATGGAAATCGTAGCAGAAAAAGAACACTTTGACGTGGAAGAATTAAGAGAACTGATTGCAAAAGGACAGGTAATTATTCCCTGCAACAAAAATCACAAGAGCATCAGTCCGAGCGGTGTCGGTGCAAAGCTGACCACCAAGATCAATGTAAATTTAGGTGTTTCCAGAGACTGGAAAGACGTTGATATGGAATATGAAAAGGTACATTCAGCAGTAGAAATGGGTGCAGAAGCCATCATGGATCTCAGCTCCTACGGAGATACCAGAAGCTTCCGCCGCAAACTTACATCCGAATGTCCGGCAATGATCGGTACTGTTCCGATCTACGACGCAGTAGTATATTATCACAAAGCACTTGGCAAGATTACTTCTGAAGAGTGGATTGATATCGTACGTATGCATGCAGAAGACGGCGTGGATTTTATGACTATCCACTGCGGTATGAATCGTGCAACCGCAGCACGTTTCAAACAGAATAAACGTCTCATGAACATTGTTTCCAGAGGTGGTTCTATTATGTTCGCATGGATGGAAATGACAGGAAAAGAGAACCCGTTCTATGAACATTTTGATGAAATTCTTGATATCTGCAGAGAGTATGATATCACTTTAAGTCTGGGAGATGCATGTCGTCCTGGATGTATTGCAGATGCAACTGATACTGCACAGATTGAAGAGCTGATCACTCTCGGTGAGCTTACTAAACGTGCATGGGAAAAGGATGTTCAGGTTATGATCGAGGGACCTGGCCACATGCCACTGAACCAGATCGCAGCTAATATGGAAATCCAGAAAACTCTTTGCCATGGCGCTCCTTTCTATGTACTTGGACCGCTTGTAACAGATGTTGCTCCCGGATATGACCACATTACTTCCGCAATCGGCGGTGCGATCGCTGCTTATTCAGGTGCTGCTTTCCTCTGCTATGTAACACCTGCAGAACATCTTCGTCTGCCAAATGCAGCTGATGTAAAAGAGGGAATTATCGCTGCCAAAATTGCTGCTCATGCTGCTGATATTGCCAAAGGAGTTCCCGGTGCCGCAGAATGGGATTATAAGATGAGCGAAGCGAGAAAACGTCTTGACTGGGAAGAAATGTTCAAACTCAGCATGGATCCTGAGAAAGCAAGACGCTACCGCGCAGAGGCCAAACCTGAGAAAGAAGACACCTGCAGTATGTGCGGAAACTTCTGTGCCGTAAAGAATACAAACCGTATTCTGGATGGTGAAATTGTTACTATTTTTGATGAATGATGCTTTTATAAAAGCCGTATTTCAACATATTTGATTGTTGAAATACGGCTTTTTATTTACTATATTTTCATCATATCTGACATAATACATCCACCGGCTGAACCATGTTCCATAATCTCATTTAACTGCCCTGTTCCCGGATGTATCCCTCCTATGGCATATACAGGGATCTTTACTGCTTTACAGACATTCTCCAGAAATTCCAGTCCTCTGGGGGGAAGTCCTTTCTTACAATCAGTTGTATAAATATGTCCTGCTGTAAGATAATCAGCCCCCAGACTTTCTGCTTTCAATGCATCTTCTACGGAGTGGACCGAACTTCCGATCTGCCGGAAACCTCCAAGCTTTCCCTCATATTTTTCCAACAGAAATATTGGCAGATGAATGTATGGATGATGCAGTTTTTCTGCTACGTTTACATAGGTATGTAATATGCAGGGAACCTGATATCTCTTACAGATTTCCAGTATCTGCTCTGCCAGACGAGAATATTCTTCCTCCGGCAGATCCTTTTCCCTCAGAATAACCGCCTTCGGATGAAGGCTGCATACACGCTCGATCTGTTCTGCAAAGGGACGCTGACACAGGGAGCGGTTGGTCACTGCAATTACATTTTCATAAGGATTTTTCTGCATTTTAGAGGTACACATAATCATTCATAACCGGCTGAAGATCATGATCCAAAAGTGCCTTATAGACTTCATCTACAGACCTTCCGTCTGAAATCTCAAACTGGTCATCTCCTTTATCTTCGATATCCTCCACATGACTTCCGATTCCTGTGCTGACTCCTGCTGAAATCTTTGTCGCAGCAATTCCAACCAGGTTATCGCGGACACGCTCACACTCTCTGGTAGATACTGTAATGCTTGCAAATGGCATGAACAGACGATAGGCGCAGACCACCTGAAGCAGCTGTGGTTCATGTACATCCATAGGATTAATACGGTCATTGTTGATGATCGGCCGAAGTCTCGGACAGGAAAATGCAATCTCTGCATGAGGATATTTTCTCTGCAAAAGATATGCATGATATCCGGTGGCAAAAGCATCCTTACGGAAATCATCCAGTCCCAGAAGTGCAGCAAATCCTACTCCTCGCATACCACCCTTTAAAGCACGTTCCTGTGCGTTCAGACGATAAGGAAATATACGCTTGTGCCCTGCAAGATGCAGAGTTTCATACTTATCTGAATTATAAGTCTCCTGGAATACCGTTACATAATCAGCTCCGCATTCATGGAGATGTGCATACTCATCTGAATTCATAGGATAAACTTCAAGTCCGATTACTTTGAAATATTTCCGGGCAATCTTACATGCTTCTCCGATATATTTTACATCAGATTTTGCTCTGCTCTCTCCTGTAAGAATCAGGATTTCCTGCAGTCCTGTCTTTGCGATAGCAGCCATTTCCTTATCAATCTCTTCTGCATTCAGCTTTGCTCTGCGGATCTTATTATGGCAGTTAAATCCGCAGTAAATACAGTAATTCTCACAGTAATTTGCAATATAAATAGGGGTAAACATATACACACTGTTCCCAAAATGTTTCCTGGTTTCTTTCTGCGCAGCCTGTGCGATTTCCTCCAGAAGAGGCAATGCAGCCGGAGACAGCAGTGCCTGAAAATCCTCTGGTGTACGGTTATCATGAGCAAGTGCCCTGCGTACATCTGCCTCTGTATATTTATCATAATCGTAAGCATTCATGGCAGAAATAACCTGATCCATCACGTCTGATTCTTCCAGTACTTCCATTCCCGGAAGATATTTCATATGATCGATCCTATTCTTTTTCATATCTTCCAGAATCACTTCATTGACAATACTTTCGTTGAAGTGTTCCCCATGTTCCATATTTTTTTCTGTTGTTTCCATTGATGTTTTCTCCTCTTTATTACCATTTGGCAACTTTCGTTTTCCTATAAATTAATACCTACTCCGCAGTTATAGCAATCCTCTAAAATAATGCATCTTAATCCAGCCCATCAGAGTGTGAAATCCTGCGTCAGATATCTTTGCCGTGCGTCAGCACGCCTGCAGATATCTTCCTTGTCTTTCGCACGCTGCTGAACTGTCTTAAATGCATTATTTACGAGGATTGCTATAATCAAAAATCTCATTTTAGAATGATTTTTTATTTATTACTCATGAAGAAAACCAGTCAGTGGAGAGGATGCGCTTGCACCTTTTTCCAGGGTTCTTCCCAGTCCGGCAAGGTATGCACTTCGTCCTGCTTCAATAGCTTTTTTAAATGCTTCAGCCATTATCTGCACATCACCTGCTGTGGCAATCGCAGTATTTGCCATAACTGCAGATGCCCCCATCTCCATGGCTTCACACGCCTGAGAAGGACGTCCGATTCCTGCATCTACAATGATCGGGAGCTCAATTTCGTCAATCAAAATCTGGATAAATTCCTTAGTGCACAGACCTTTATTAGAGCCGATTGGAGAACCCAGCGGCATGATGCAGGCAGCTCCGGCATTTACCAGATCTCTGGCTGCATTCAGATCCGGGTACATATAAGGCATTACTACAAATCCTTCTTTTGCAAGAATTTCTGTAGCTTTAACAGTTTCATAGTTATCCGGAAGCAGATATTTTGAATCATGGATCACTTCGATCTTTACGAAATCACCGCATCCGATTTCTCTGGAAAGTCTGGCAATACGAACTGCTTCTTCTGCATTTCTGGCACCTGAAGTATTGGGAAGAAGAGTAACATTTTTCGGAATATAGTCCAGAATATTTGCCAGTCCACCTTCATTGGCACGACGCAGAGCCAGAGTGATGATCTGCGCATCTGCCTTTTCAATACATGCTTTCACCAGATCCAGAGAAAATTTTCCGGATCCCAGAATAAAACGGGAAGTAAATTCATGACCTCCCAGAATCAGTTTGTCTTCATTATTTGTACTCATAATTTAAGTCCTTCTTTCGTATATTATAATGTGATATCAGGATATCCCTGTTTATCTTCCGCCTCCCATGAAGCTGACTATTTCCAGTATGTCATTTTCATGTAAAACAGTAGTGCTGTACTCGGCTTTTGACAGAATTCTTTCATTTAATTCTACTGCGATCTGGCTGGGCACATAGCTGTTTTCCTCCAGATATTGCCCTATTGTAAGAGTATTCTGCAATTCTTTTGTTTTTCCATTAACAGTAATAAGCATACTTTCTCCTTTCCGGGAAAAGAAGGTCCGGCCTCTACAACATAAAAAAGAGTCCACAAAAGAATACACCCGCGGTGGTGCACCCCTTCATGAACTCTGTTCACTCTCATCTTTCCCAATATTCATCTGTTATAATGTAAATTTCCCTGTAAGCCCCGGTTTTCTCTCACTTATATTACAGATTGATTACCGGACAGCTGAATTTCTTCAAATGCATGAGATAAATAAAAAGGAGATACCAGTCATCTCCCTTTAAAATCATATCTTATAGGTTCCTACGTTGGCATTATCCAAATCAGGTATATGGGTCGAAGTTGATAACTTCCTCTCAGCCTGCACTCACAAGCTCCCCTTTCTTTACATGGGTAAAGTATAATCTTTTATCCCATGTGTGTCAAGACCATATTTCTACATCCTCAGTTTCTTATGAAACTCCCGCATCGTATCCTTCTTGCAGAAGATAAACAGTGCAGCCAATGTCAGAAAACTGATTCCGGCACAGATTACTGAGGGTACGGCAAACTGCACGATTCCAGTCCATACCAATATCATCGGAATCAGTCCTGCAATTCCGGCCTGTACAAGATAAAACAGATATTCTTCCCTTTCCAGACGGTTTATTTTTGCGATCACAGGAACAGAAAACTGAACTGCCAATATCCCGAAAGGAATCACAAAATCCACAGACCAGCCCTTCCATCCTGTAAAACGGTCCCATAGAATCGCGATTGCTGATATGAGCAAAAGCTGCCACATTTCGTTCTTCAGAATATTCCTGCGTTTATAATATGCTACCATAACAACCAGCCATGCACAGGCACATCCTGCTCCTGCAAACCAGAACCAGTTCAGTACACCTGCCATCATAAAATTAATCATTCCACAGATTACCGCAATTGCCAGACACAGGAAGCTGAAAGTCTGGATAACCTTCTGATTTTCTTTTTTCTCAAGCCTGTGCTTTTCTCCATATCCCGGAAATTCATTCTTTAATTCTCTGTGGGAAACATTCTCCTCGCCAAGCATCCGCTGGAAATTCCTCTGGATACTGTCATCCGGTATCTTGGAAGTAAATCCCAGTACCATCTCATCCCCATAAGAACAGGAACACATCTGCAAAGAATTGGTACTTGCAAAAATCCCAAAATGCTGAATATATTCTTTGTACTCCTCCGGCAAACGGATAATGCCGATATTAGAATAAACTGCCGTAATGCTCCTGCTTCCCAGATTGGCTCCGATCATAAGAAAATATTTCTTGATCTCCAACGGAACAGCACGTACAAAAGGATTCTTCTCAATGCGCACATATCCGCTCATATGCATGGCAATCTTTTCTTTTACCAGTTCTTCTTCGAACTGTTTCTTCACAGACAAAAGTACATCTTCAAAAGTTGTTTCATCAGAAAATATATATCCCACCTCAATCCACCCAAAGAAATTTGTCATAGACTGAGACGGAAAATAATTTCTCAGATTCACCGGAATCATCAATGCTACCGGTCGTTTCTGCTGATTCTTTGGAATCTCTTCCCGAATAGAACACAGCATCATTGCTGTCAGTAAAACAGTGATGGAAACTCCACAGGAGCGGGCTTTCCGGTGGATATCTCTTCTTTATCTCCATGTGTAATTTCCTCTGCATGCTTAATCTGCGGAAGATCTGCCTGTGGATGTGCCAGGATCAGATAATCCTGAACCAGTTCCTGCAGGAAATGCATGGCTCCGCAGGTGAATTACCTGGTTAATTAATCGTGGCGCTCATCCGTATTACTGTACATTTCACAGAATCTTGCAGCAAATGCCGGTGGTTCATCATGCACATATAAATGGGAAATATCACCAAATGCGCTGATACGAAAACTTGCGATTCCTTCTCTTCGTTCTTCTGTATTGACAGTTGTCACTGAACTTGGTGCTGCGCAGAATCCATGCCACAGTACCATTGGAGAAGCACCGATCAGATGCGCAAGAAGCACACATTCCAGACCAAAATGGCAGAAGAATACCAGCGTATCTTCATTTGGTTTCTCCACTCTGTAATAATGTCCTTCACGTACATAACCATGTTCGGCAAGAAGCTTATCAAACTTTCCTGTTACATAGTCATAGTATCCTTTGGCATCAGACTGCTGAAGTCTCTCGTTTTCATACCAGTGATCATACTGGTAAAATCTCTCGTCCTGTGTCCAGTCCTGCGGAAGCCAGTCCCATAATCTCTTCTGCCTGTCAGTAACATCCGGGCGATCGATCAGAACATCAAATTCCCTCAGCCAGTCACACTCAACTGCTGTACGGTTCATTTTCTTCAATGTAAAAGAGGCTGTATCCTTTGCCCTTCCAAGAGGTGATACATAGAAATCCTTTACATCAAGTTTTGACAATCTTTCTGACAGATATTCTGCTTCTTTCCAGCCTTTTTCTGTAAGAGAATCAATGGAATAATCCGGATCTCCATGTCGCACGATCAATAATCTCATTCGTATTGTTCCTTTCTTTTGTCTCAGTTCTTCTATTATCTCAGATCAGATCGTATCCAAATAGTCTGACATCCTCCATTCATAGATCTTATCTGAGTTTTTTTAATTTCCACATTCTTCTGTAACCGGAGGGATTGTTTCCTCATAAATATCGTTACTGTTCACTCCGTTCACAGTAACGTAGCCAAAATTCATTCCAGATTGCCTGCGGCAATGGAATTTTGACTTGTATGTCTCGGGATTTTGGCATATTCATACCAAGACACCTCGCGGGATAGTGGTGTGTGAACAGTAACTAAATATCTTCTGCTGTGGATAAGTTCTGCTTATCATATGACGCTTCTATTCTAACACCAAGTTCCGGTTTCTGCACCAAAAATTCTCTGCAGTCCGGTTCAGTTACTGCAAAAGTCGGCCGGCTGTTTATTTATAGCCATTCCATAAAATACTGCACTTACTATAACAAAAAGGATGTGCAACTCTGACACATCCTTTTTTGTTCGCATTTTATTTACCTGCTTCAATTGCCTTCTGAAATCTCTGTGCGATTTCCAGTGGACGTGTGATCGCTCCACCTACCACGATCGCCCATACACCTGTCTGTAGTGCTTTTACAGCCTGATCCGGATAATGGATCTTGCCTTCTCCGATAATCGGAATATCTGTATCTTTTGCAAGCCTCTCCATCAGTTCATAATCTGGTTCATCCTTTTTGGAAGTGTAATCAGTGTAACCGCTCATGGTTGTTCCAACAATATCCACACCACACTTCCATGCATTGATACCTTCTTCATAATTAGAAATATCTGCCATCAGGATAATATCCGGGTATTTCTCTTTGATCTGTGCGATAAACTCATTGACGGTTATGCCATCACCACGCTTGCGAAGTGTACAATCCAGAGCTACAACATCAGATCCTGCTGCTACCAGATCGTCTACTTCTTTCATGGTAGGTGTGATATATCCTTCATATCCGGGATACTGGATTTTCACCAGACCGATCACCGGAAGACCTGTTTCTTCTTTGATCGCTATGACATCGCGGATACTGCTTGTACGGATTGCAGGTGTGCCTGCCTGTTTTGCAGCGCGTGCCATCAGATACATAATGGATTTCTCTTCTACATATAATGGTTCATCTTCTACCGCCTGACAGGAAATGATCATTTTTCCATGAATCGCATCTAAAATCTCTTTTTTAGTTATCATTTTTCTCCTTGATACAGAACTGCATTCCGGCAAAACGTCCATACTCTTATCTGTGCACATTCTGTCGGAAAGCTTTTCTTTTACACTACAGTACCTTAACAATATTCAACTCTTCGTCTGTCAACACAATATCTGCCCGTTTTCCGGGAGTAAGGGAACCCACTTCATTATAAATCCCAATACTTCTCGCCGGATTTGCTGTTGCTGCCAGAATCGCTTCTCTTTCCGGTACACCCATGGAAATAACACACTTCATACAATCAAAAAGGCAGGTTGCAGAACCGGCGATCGTTCCGTCTGCCAGAGTTGCCTTTCTGTCTTTCATGGTCACTTCCTGTCCGCCCAGTTCATACAGTCCGTTCTCCATACCTGTTGCCATCATGGAGTCACTGATAAGGACGACTCTGCTGTCTCCAAATAAACGAAAGGTATTGCGTACAGTTACAGGATGGATGTGGATCCCATCACCGATCATCTCTACCATACAGTCCTGATTGTCTGCTGCTGCACCGATCACACCGGGTTCTCTGTGTCCCATAGAGTTCATGGCATTATAAAGATGAGTTACATGAAGTGCTCCCTCTTTCATCGCTTCTGCTGCGCAGCCATAATCTGCTGCTGTATGTCCGATGGAAATAACCACTTCATTATGTAATTCTCTGATAAATTTCTCAGAGCCTTCCATATTCGGTGCAAGAGTTACCAGTTTGATCATTCCGCCCGCAGCTTCGTTACATGCTCTGAAAAATTCAATATCCGGTTTACGGATATAGCCTTCTACATGTGCTCCCTTTTTCGCAGGATCAAGGAAAGGTCCTTCCATATTGATACCCACAATACGTGCACAGGTTTCATCCTGTTCTACATCTTTTGCAGTCTGGAAAATCTTAAGTAATTCTTCTTTCGGAAGTGTCATGGATGTCGGGCAATAGGATGTGATTCCATGAGATTTTTCATACTGAAGGATTGTTCTTAACCCATCAACATCTGCATCTGAGAAATCATGTCTGACTGCACCATGGCTGTGGATATCTACCAGTCCGGGCAGAACCTTCAGTCCCGATGCATCCAGTTCCGTTTTATCGGTTACTTCATCTGCTGAAGCCACAATTCTGCCGTTCTCTACATACAGATCTGTGACTTTATAACTGCCATCTTCCTGAAAAACTTTTCCATTCTTTATAATCATCTGATTTTGCCTCTTTTCTCGCTGAAGTGAATTATTAAGTATTTCCCTGACTTTATCTCTGTCAGGCAATTCTTTCCACTGATACTGTTATTATCACACAAGAGCCGGTATTATAAAAGTCCTTTTTCTTTAATAAGACTTAAAGCATCTTCATCTGCCACTACAGTTACATCCTGATGAAGCTGAAGGATAGATGCAGGTACATTCGGTGTGATCGGTCCGTACAGAGATTTGTACAAAGCATCTGCCTTGGCACTTCCTGTTGCTACAAGAAGGATTTTCTTTGCTGCCATAATGCTCTTGATTCCCATGGTGTATGCCTGTTTCGGAACTTCATCCATGCTTTCAAAGAATCTTGCATTTGCCTTGATGGTGCTCTCTGTAAGGTCTACGCAGTGAGTTTCCTTCTCAAAAGCTTCTCCGGGTTCATTGAAACCAATATGTCCGTTTCCGCCGATTCCCAGAAGCTGGATATCAATTCCACCTACACTGCGGATGATCTCATTATAATCTGCACATGCTTTGTCGCTGTCTTCTTCCAGTCCATTTGGTACATAGGTTTTGTTTTTGTCAATATTTACATGATCGAACAGGTTTGTGTTCATGAAATAACGATAGCTCTGGTCGTTGTCACCGGAAAGTCCTTTATACTCATCCAGGTTTACAGATGTGATCTGTGAGAAATCAAGGTCACCTTTGTTGTACCACTCGATAAGCTGTTTATATAATCCGACCGGTGTAGAGCCTGTTGCCAGTCCAAGAACTGCGTTTGGTTTCATAATAATCTGGGCAGACATGATATTAGCTGCTTTTCTGCTTACGTCCTGATAATCTTTACCTACATAAATAATCATAGTTTTCTCCTTTTTTGCGTGTCATCTGACACTTCCGATTTGTTATAAACTCATTATAATTCCCGTTGGTTCTATTTTCAATGAATGTATCGTTTTTAGAATCTTCTTTCATTTTTTATTATTTTGAGCCATTTTGAAGTTCGGTTTTTAAAGCTTGCCGAAATTACTTTCCTTGTTTGTATTTTTCATGAAAATATTTACATTCTCCTTGTGAAACAAATTCTACAATGTTATAGTAATCTATAGCAATTCCACCATACAGAAAGGATTCCATATGTCATTAAACAAACATAAAATTATTCCTTTAATTGAATCTTATTACCATACATTCACTCCGCTGGAAAGAACAATCGCCGATTTCTTTATTCATAATACTGAAGAGCAGGATTTTTCTTCCAGAAATATTTCCGGGCTTCTTTATGTATCTGAAGCTTCACTTTCACGTTTCGCCCAGAAATGTGGATTTCACGGATACAGAGAATTTATTTATGAGTATAAGCAGAACCTGGCACCAGGTCCCGAAGAAAATATTCCGAATTTTGAAGTATCGGAATTCAATACTTATCAGGAACTTCTGAATAAATCTAACGCTCTGCTGGACAAGGCGCAGATCACACGGATCACAAATCTGCTGGTTTCTAAATCTCGTGTTTATGTTTACGGAAGAGGCAGTTCCGGTCTCGTAGCTCAGGAGATGAAGCTTCGTTTCATGCGTATCGGACTGAATATCGAAGCAGTTACAGACAGTCATATTATGAAGGTGAATTCTGTTATTCTGGATGAGAACTGTCTGGTCATCGGTATCAGTGTCAGCGGACAGACGGACGATATTATCTCTTCTCTGAAGGCTGCACATCAGCACGGAGCTTATACACTTCTTATGACCGCAAGACAGGACAAATCCTATCAGGACTTCTGCGATGAGACGCTCATCTTCGCAAGCATGGAACATCTGGAATATGGAAATATCATTTCCCCACAGTTTCCTATTCTGCTGGTTCTGGATGTACTTTATGCTCACTATCTGCAGATTGACAGGAGCAAAAAAGAAGCTCTGCATGAATATACGATACAGACACTTCAGCCATTTCTGATTAAATAGCCAAAAAACTGTATGATAATACTGATTTCTATAAATTATGTTATAAAACTCAATATTTAAAATCAATATTTCATACAGTTTATATATATATTCCTATTCTCCTCAGGTTTCATAAGAAAAAATCGGAGTTCCAGTTTTTTCATCCATTAAATCTTCATCAGCATAGCATGACGATTCAGATAATGCGATCATATAAAATAATAATTTCCATCTGTATGGCGATATACATATGGATCTACTCTCTGTAAAATTCCTCATATCCCTTAGACTTTTCAATATCCACATATATAAAAAAGTTGACCAAAATTTCAAATAGGCGGCCACCTTCATCCTCAAAATTAATTACCGATAAAAACGACCACCTATCTTTTTTGTCAACTTCCTACCTGATTATTTCTGTTTTTTTAATCTGATAACATTCCATGATGCTTTGTTAAGAACAGATGTCATGATTCCACCATCTACCTTACTTCTTGATACAGTTATCGGAATTACTGCTTCACCGGAAGCACTATTGCATGCCTTCATATCATTATTTTCAAGTACAATATGTTCAATCAGCTGATATCCTTCCATGCTTCGTAAATCTGTAACAAGTTCCATATCTTCATCAATGTTTCTGTTTACTGCAAAAACAGTCAGCTCTTCATCAGCCTGATTCCATACCGCAACACTGGAAAGATCTGTTACGTTTTCATGCTCTTTTGTATCATGTACTGGTGTATCAATCACTGGCTGAAGAACCATACCTCGACCATATCTGGATGCGTGCATAAATGGATAGAAAATTGTCTGTTTCCATGCTTTACCACCGTCTTTTTCTGTCATAATCGGAGCAATTACATTTACAAGCTGAGCCAGGCACGCCATCTTTACACGATCTGCATGTTTCATTAAAGTGATCAGCATAAGACCTACAAGAAGTGCATCTTCAAAGCTATACTGATCTTCCAGCAGTGGAGGTGCAATGTGCCATGGATCTTTTTCCATGAATTCATCATCAGCTTCTCTTGTATGGAACCATACATTCCACTCATCAAAACTAAGATTGATATCCTTTTTACCGCGTTTCTTTGCCCTCACAAAGTCACAGGTCGCAATGACAGAACGGATAAATTGGTCCATATCATCTGATAAGGCAAGGAAGTCTGCTGTATCATTATTTAAATTTCCATAATACTGATGCAAAGAGACATAATCCACATAATCATAATTGTAACCCAATGTAGTTGCTTCCCACTCAGGAAACGTAGGCATATCCAAGTTAGAACTTCCACAGGAAACAAGCTCAATAGTAGGGTCAATCAGTTTCATAGCTTTTGCAGTTTCCTGGGAAAGTCGGCCATATTCATGCATAGTCTTATGTCCAATCTGCCAGTCACCATCCATTTCATTTCCAAGACACCATACTTTTACATTATGAGGATCTTTTACACCATGTTTAATACGCAGATCACTATATTTGGTTCCTCCCGGATGGTTACAGTATTCCAGAAGATTGCATGCATCTGCCACACCTCTTGTACCAAGGTTTACTGCCATCATCATATCTGCATCAGCTTTTTTGAGCCATTTTGAAAACTCATTCAGACCGATTTTATTCTGTTCCAGACTTCTCCACGCAAGCTCCAGACGAACCGGGCGTTCCTCGACAGGCCCTACGCTGTCTTCCCAGAAAAAGTTTGATACAAAGTTTCCACCTGGATATCTCACGATTGGCACATTTAATTCCTTTACCATGTTTAACACCAGTTTACAACTTTATAAATAATAGACTTGCTGACGAATTATAATGGTATCGTAATTTAAGACACTTCAAGAGACATTTCTTAATGAATCTGATATACTGTAAACACTACAGAAAGAAGGATTATTATTATGTCTCGAACAAGAGGAAATTTCTCCGCCAAATTCAAATCAGAATTAGTGATTGAACTGCTCAAAGGAGAAAAAGACTTAAATACAATCGCAACCGAAAACAATATCCAGCCGAATCTTCTCCGCAACTGGAAGAAGGAGTTCCTCGATAAAGCATCCTTGGTTTTTGATGACACACGAGAGGATAATCTGAAAGAAAAACTCGCTTTAGAGCGCAAGGAAAAAACTGAATATGCGAAAAAAGTTGGCCAGCTCACCATGCAGGTGGATTGGTTGAAAAAAAAATCTGAAGAAACACTTGGACCTGACTACGAGAGTAAATTTAGTCCAAAACCTTTTGAAGACTAAAGAACTTCCAGTTAAAACAGGAGCTGCGCTTCTTGATATCAATCGTACCAGTGTTTATTACAAGGGCACGCCCATATCTCAGAAGGAGTTAGATTGCAAATCGATCATAGATCGATTACACACGGATAACCCGGCCTGGGGAGCACGACAACTGTCTGCACAACTGAAGAAGCGTGGGTATCAGGTTGGCCGCCGGAAAACGCGCTGTTATATGAATGAAATGGGGATTGATCCAATTTATCCAAAAATGAACCCTTCTAAACGTATGCAACAGGCTAAAGTCTGCCCGTATCTGCTACGTAACGCCGTTATCGACCGTCCAAATCAGGCCTGCTCAATCGACATTACATACATCCCCATTAAGCGTGGATTCTTGTATCTGACCGCTGTGATTGACTGGTACAGCCGCTGTATCGTTGGCTGGGAAGTCGATGATACTCTGGATACCAGAATGGTCATAACTGCGTTAAAAAAGGCGTTTATGGTGGCAATGTTATCCTGAATTCGGATCAGGGCTGTCAGTTTACAAGCAATGAGTACATGAATTTCCTCAAAGAAAACCAGATCCATCAAAGCATGGATGGTAAAAGCCGGTGGGCTGACAATATCATGATTGAACGATGGTTCCGAAGCTTCAAGTACGAGGAAGCATATCTGACCCAATATAACAATATCAGAGAAGCACGGAAGGCAATCGGTAAATATGTGCACACTTACAACTTTGAACGTTGTCATTCTTCACTCAATAATCAGACACCGGCATCCTGCTATTATCCGATTCTGTTACTGGATGATCATGCAGCCTAAGGGGGGATTTTCTCCCCTACCCAGTTACACATATCAGTTCATTATAAAAAGCTTAGATTTTTGTCTTGACAACTGAACCACTATACTGTTTTTTTGCAATTTCTTGTTTATCAGGTTTTGAACAGAAAAAGTCCCTCACCGGTGCCCTATCAGGCATCCGGTGAGGAACTTTTCTTATTTTTTATATAGTTCTCTGCAATTATTTCAGGATCATCATAGAATATGGAGCCAATGTCAGCGTCTGACCGTCAAAGCTGCTTGTCTCATCTGTTGCAGACTGATATACACTCTGTGTAAATTCACCATAATTCGGATCTGCAGCGATTTCCTGTGTTTGCTCTTTTCCTGTCAGATTAATAACCACCAGCACACGCTCATCCTCTGTCATACGAATATAAGAAATCAGATCCTGTGTACCTAAATCATATTCATCAATATCACCATTCATTAAAGCCGGAATATCTTTTCTTGTTTTTATTACTTCTTTATAATGTGACAGCATTGATTCCGGGTCATCATTCTGCGCTTCTACCGATGCATTTCCTCCAAGACTGTAATGTACGGTATTATAATTTGCCAGACCATCTTTCGGCATTCCACCTTCAAAAGGATTCTCAAACCATGCCATACATTCACGAATGCTTGGATCCGGTTTCGCGCCATTCATTCCAATCTCTTCTCCATAATACAGGAATGGTTTACCTGGAAGTGTAAGCAGAAGATCTGCCGCTACTTTTGCATGACTTTCCGCTTTTTCCGCATCATCTTGCGGCACCGGATTTCCATTCGCATCCAGAAGAACAGGCGCGGTCAGAATGTCATCAGTGCTCTCATCAAATTTATACCTCAAAAGACTTATAAGACGATTCTGATCATGGTTGGTAATAAATGGGCAGTCAATGAACTCATAATTTGAACCTTCGCCCAGCTTGTCATAATAGCTGATCAGTCCCTTTACGATATCAAGATCATTCGTATCACTCAAACGGTTTGTCTCTGAAGCCTGTTCCGGATCATAAGCAGTTGTTTCATTAGAAACTGCCTCGTAAATTTTTCCTGAAAGATTGAAATCAAACACGCTGTGCAATCCACCGTCTGTAAGGAACGGAACTACATTATCTACATTTTTCTCCCATACTTCGCCTAGCAGATAAACATCCGGATGTTCTGCTTCCAGAGATGCACGGAAGTCTTTCCAGTAATCCATATTTTTCTCGAAAGTATAATCCGAATAAATATTGGAATAATAATCACCGTAAATATGGCGTGCTGCATCCAGTCGGAAACCATCCACCCCAGCATCCAGCCAAAAATCAGCTACATCTTTCATTTCTTCCCGAAGTGCTTCACTCTCATAATTCAAATCAGGCATTCCTGATCCAAAAATACCAATATAATCATAGCCTGAAACAACGCTGTCCTTATCCGAGATTACTCCGCTCTCTTTCATCTGTTCTGCTACTTCATCTGTATTTCTCCATACAGTGTTTTCCGGTCCGGTTGTTCCATTGTCATAGAGAGGATACTGTGGTTCATATCCATCCATACTTCCATGTTCCTCTAAATAAGCCTCTTCCTCCTGATGAATTTCATCTGCTGTTTTATCTACAAAATTAGAATCTGCCGGAACAAATGTGAAATAGTCCCAATACGGATTGGCACTGCCATCCTCAAGAGTCGGCCCTTTGAGTGCTTCCTGGAACCAGACATTAGACCAACTGCAGTGATTTACTACCAGATCCATAATAACCTTGATACCATATTCATGACAGGTTGCCAGCATACTCTGAAAATCTTCCATGGTTCCATAATCGCTATTTACTTCATAATAATCTCGCACATCATATCCGTGCTCACTTCCTGAATCAGTAATCGGCATCAGCCAAATTCCTGTAATTCCTAAATCTGCCAGATACGGTATCTGCTCTTCTATCCCCTTAAAATCTCCGATATGATCTCCATTTGAATCACGGAATGCACGTACAAAAATTTCATAATATACATCCCCTTCCTGTTCATCAATCACCCCATCTTTTGCAGTAAATGGCTGTGATTCTTCTGCAAATACAGCCACCTGACCACTAAGTGTCATAATTGCAGCAAGCCCTACAGATAAAACACGTTTTTTCCACTCCTTTTTTTTGTACATATTCTCTTCCTCCTTATTTAGCTTACATATTTAAAACAATATTTTTAGTAAGCTCTATGAAAGGTATTCTATCTGAAAACTCTTCTATTGTCGATGTTGTTTTTTTACACGTCAAGAGGTCTTTATTGGTATATATTGCTATATTTCGAATAAATATTATGGTTTTATTTGTACATTATGTGCACATTCAAACATTTTACTACAAAAAAACGACATGGCTGCTACTGATTTAATCCGCTTTGTGGAATTCGAAAACCAATTACAGTTTTCGTATACGGCGTACTCTCAATAAAAATTTCTACCTGTCCATGAAAGTACAGCTGCATCCGGCGAAATACATTAATCAGTCCAATTCCCGTTGTCTGAATCTCATCCGATACACTCTGAGCCATAGTCCGCAGCTCCCTAACCTTTTCTTCTGTCATTCCCGGCCCGTCATCTTCCACATAAATAAGTACACTTTCTCCCTCTTTCTCTATATGACAGCAAAGCTGAATACCCCTGGCACAGCAATCCACACCATGAGTGACCGTATTTTCCACAAGTGGCTGCAAAATCATAAACGGCACATTCAGAGAACGGCACTGGGAATCACAGTTCAGCTGATATCGGAAACGACTGCCAAATCGAAGTTCCTGAATATCCAGATAATTTTTAATCTGCTGCAGTTCCTGATGAATGGTCACGATTTCTCCTTCCTGATCCAACACACTGCGCAAATAACGGGCAATTGCTTCCGTAATATGCTGTGTCTGTGAAGCCTTTTCCATATACGCCTGTTTCATAATCATATTCATGCAGTTAAACAGAAAATGTGGATTAATCTGATTCTGAAGAGATTTTAGCTCCAACTGAACATTTCGATACTCTAACTGCAACCTTTTTTCATTTTCCTCTTTCCGCTCCAGTTCTATTTTCTGTTGCTGTTTTAACCATTCAATCTGTCTCTTTATCGTTTCTACCATGTGATAAAATGAATCCATCAAAACACCGGTTTCATCTTTCTGTGTCCCATGCCACTGAGGCAGATCCCATATATTCTGCATCACCAGATTTGCCATTTCTGTCAGATGTACGATAGGCCGCACAATATTGCGGATTCTGAGAAAAGACAGAACTCCCAGCAAAGCAATCACACTGCTGAATACAAGCAACATTATGCTCTGACTCTCTGACTGCCACTCTCTGACACCTTTCAAATTCTGTACAGACAAACGATCAATAGACCGCTGGGCATAGATGGTATACTCGTTTAAAAGAGTATTCATATAAAAAAAATCCTGATACGCCTGCTGTGCCTCTTGCACTTCACCGCTTTTTGTCTTACTCAGAATCAACATTCCCTGCTCTGAAAGATTCTCAGACAAATAAATCAGATTTTCTACGTAGGGATCTGGAAATGCTTCATAAATTTCCCTGGCACTCTGCATCAGTTCTTCGCTGCTTTCTATATACTCATCTTCGCATTTTGAATCATCCAGCATATTAGAATACTGCTGCAAAGCCGAACCATACTTTGTCAAAGCATTGGTATACCGGGACATCAAATAATTTTGTTCAATCAGTGTAGCATATTCTCTGTTTATCACATCTGCCAGATGAAAATTTCCAAAGAAAAAAATCAGAGACATCATAACAATCATGCCTACCAGCAATGTCAGTTTTGCCTGTAACGTATGAAATTTTTTATCTTTCATTTTCAAGTCTCCTTCGATACTCATTCACGGTAAGTCCCACTGTTTTCCGAAAGAGAGCACAAAAATAAGTTTTGCTGGTATAGCCGCATTTCTCTGCCAATTCACTGATCGTAATATCATATTCTTTCGCAATCAGTTCTTTCGCGTGGTTCATTCTGAATTCAGTCAGAAGTGACACAAAGTTTTTTCCTGTTTTATTTTTGAACATACGGCTAAAGTATGTCTGTGTCATCCCCATCCTCTGCGCAATTTCCGCCTGCGACAGATCCGACGTATATTCTTCTCTCATAATCTTAAGAATCTGATCCATTGATGTATCTGTGCTCTCTTCTTCATCTGTCCTGCAATCGATAAGAATCTGATGGATCATTTCCTGCTGTTGCTTAGAATCCTCTATAAATCCTTCACTGCTGATTTTTTCCATTACAAACGAAAGATCTCGACTGTCAGAAACTGTAACAACTGCATCAAAAAAAATATGAAGATATTCCCAGAATTTCTGCGGCTCACTCTGCGCATAATCCTGCAATTCCGAAAAAAACATATTTTCCAGATACCGGATCCGGTTATCCTTCAAAAAGCGGATCATCTTCTGCATATGAAAGATATAGCGGTCTCTTGAAAATGCTCTCGGGCGTTGTTCCATCTGCGTATAGCAGATAAAATCCCGGCTAATCATAGGCAGCAGCGACAGATTTTCCGGAATCTGAGATCCTGAAGTTTTCATCTGTTCCAATGAATCAGATATCGGACTGACATAACAGAACTGTTTCTGTCCCGTCAACTGCTTCAGCGACCAGATTGCACATCGCAGCATAGTATACAGTAAAAACTTATCTCTTTTCTCTTTCGGCTGAACAAAAAGAAGTATTTTATCAGCGTCCAGCTTCACGAACACAAAAAATTCCTGTTTGAAAATCTGGCAAATAGAAGAATAAATTTCCACTACCTCTTTTGTATCCATTTTTTCAGCCATACTCCATGCCTGAACAATCCAACACGCCTGCCACTGTCCGTTCTCCGGAAATCCCATCTCTTTCAATCTGGGAAATACCTGTTCATTCCCATCCATCATCTGCTGCAGCAATCTCCGATCCGCCTCATATCTGGTTCGGATCATATGTTCTTCCAGTCTCTGTTCTTTTTCCTTCCGTTGTTCATTCTTTTCAAGTATCAAAATGCATCGGTCCAGCACGGAAAGTATCTGTGTCTCCCCTGTCGGTTTCAGCAGATAATCCAGTACATTGAGCTTGATTGCCAGATACGCATACCGAAATAACGAATACGATGTACTGATAATAATCAACCCCGAATATCCTTCCTGACGCAGTTCCTGACACAATTCCAGACCTGTACAACCGGGAATTTGAATATCTACAATCAGAATATCAGGCTGATATTGCCTTGCCATCTTCAACGCACTGTTTCCATCTTCGGCTTCAAAAACAACCTGCAGGACTGGCCTTTTCTCTTCCATAATCATTCGGAGAGCCTGACGTTCAATCACCTCGTCCTCCACAATTCCCACTGTATAATATCTATTCATCTGCATTTTTCTCCCTCTCCGAAAATGGAAGATCTTTCTGGCTGATAACAGAGCAGTCTATATAAACAGTATCTTTCTCCAGAACTTCTCCCTTTGCCAGATGCGCAGCAATCTCCGCGCTTTCATAGCCAATCTCATAACTTTGCTGCACAATGATCGCATCCACAACTCCTTCTCTCAGAAGTTCCAACATCTTTTCAGAGCAATCAAATGTAATGAGATGAACCTTCTGTTCGAGATGCATTTGTTTCAGGATTTGCGCATACAATGTGGTTTCTGATTCCATCAGTCCAAAAATCGCCTGTATATCTGAATTTTCCAGAAGTAATTTTTCAATACTGGAATTTGACATTCTCTCAGAATACCATGGCATCTCTGAAAATTTAATTTCCACTTCCGGCCATTTCTGCTTCAGCGCCTCGCAGATTCCATTAAAGCGTTCTGAAACAGCAGCGACATTCTCATTGTCCTGAACCACAATAGCTCCTCTGTCAATCCCGTACAACTTATCCAGGGTCTGTACCGCCAGATATCCCGCCTGTTTGTTATCTGTTCCTACATATATGTCACGTAATTCCTGTCCTGGATCCGAATCTACCAGAATGATTTTCATTCCTTTCTGTCTCGCTTTCTCTACTACTTCTGTGTTGGGAATATTTCCATCCGCAATAATTACATCTACCCCGGACATCACTATCAGATTCCACGCGTCTTCTGCGGTCCAAGTCATCGCATCGCCATCTTCTATAGAAATATCAATATCAAAAAAAGAAAGCCCTTCTTTCTGGCAACCATCCTCAATTCCCTGCAGTATTTCCTGCCAGTAGGTTGATTTTTCCGAAAGAATCCCGGCAATTCGCGGTGTGGCTGCTTCCACTTTCTGAACTCCCGTAATCTGCGGAAAGCTACAAAGAACACCGCTTATTACTGCTATGAGTTCCAATTTTCTTAATCTATTCATCGTCTTTTCTAGAGCGTGATGAAAAAATCATTCCCACAAATTGTGACATACATCTTGCGAAAAGCATTTTTCAAACACGCTCTAATCTCCCTCATATTTTATCAGCTCTATCGTACCAAATTAACTACCCCGATGCAAGCACTCAAGCACTGTGCCCGGCTTCTACGTTGCCGCTCACAGCACTCGCTTTTGATGGAATAATCCCTTCATGGATACCATCACACCACTTTACAATTTTTTCATAAAAAAATATCGTACAGGGCTTTCTGATGTATAATGAGTTTGCTCCAAAACATTACAAAGGAAAGTGACCCTGTACGACAAAGACATTATACAACGAAAAGACTCTGACTGGTAGACTTCACAAATATTTTTTGATTTATTTTGAAACTTTTTCTGCTCCAACAGTAGATACTTTGTTTTTACTCGTTTTATCAATACTAACATTGGAATCTGTACATTCCATTCGATTTTTATATCAGCACTTTTTGTCTGGGATTACCACAAAATCCCTCAATACCTTTTACCACGCATGTTCCTATGCAAAAGTTGATTATTCCCACTTTATGAATATCACAGCTAAAGTTGCTTTGAGAATGATACCGGATTCACTGGCAACACAGCCGATATTTCTTTGTGTGGATGATACCATGGTAGCAAAGGCCGGAACTCGGTTTGAGAATGTTTCAAAACTCTTTGACCATGCCGCACATAATGGTTCCAATTATCTGAATGGACACTGCTTTGTAAGTATTATGCTTTGCATACCTGTATGGAAGAATGACAGGGTATCTTATCTTTCACTTCCTCTTGGATATCGCATGTGGCAGAAAAAAGAATCAAAGCTGGAACTTGCTGCATTCATGATCCGTCAGGTCATGCCTGAATTTCAGGAGAAAAAGCAGGTTATTATCCTCTGTGACAGCTGGTACACAAAGCAAAATCTGGTTTCAATCGTTGATGAATACCAGAATCTGGATCTTATCGGCAATGCCAGGATTGATTCTGTCATGTATGATCCTGCTCCTGCACATACCGGCCGCAGAGGACGTCCCGCCAAACATGGGAAGAGACTTTCTGTTGAAACAAATTTTGCTTTTTCCAATGAAAAGATCGGAGATTACTATATCGGAGCACACCGTGTGATCACCAACCTTTTTGGATGTCGGGAAATTCAGGCTTATGTGACCGCTACTGAAAAAGAACACGGTACAAAACGCCTGTTTTTCAGCACCATTTTCCCGGAAGACTTGCAGATTTTCTGTGCCTGTCAGGAAAAAGAACCATTAAACCAGACAGGAAGTGACAGGATGAAATATATTCCGCTGTTTTTGTACTCGTTCTGGTGGAATATTGAAGCAAGCTACTATGAGCAGAAAACCTTCTGGTCACTTTGCAGTTATATGGTACGAAGCTGCAAGGGTATTGAAATGCTGGTAAATCTGATCAATATCTGTTATTGTGCAATGAAGATCTTACCCTATCAGGATGAGCAGTTTTCCGAATACCGTACAAAAAGTGTACAGGAGTTTCGTTTTGAATTAAGTCAGGGCATTCGCAGCCAGATATTTTTTGCCACTTTCGTGAAAAATATCGAAACACACATAAAATCAAATGTTATCATAAAGACTTTAAAACAACTGATTCGTCAGCAAGTCTATTATTTATAAAGTTGTAAACTGGTGCATGTTTAATACATCTGTGCGAAAACCATCCTCATCTGATAATGGATTTCCCGGCTGGTAAATTCCATCATAAACAGCTCTGCCAAGATGCTCAATAAAGGACCCATAAATTCTCTTATCAACTTCTGAAACTTTAAACGCTCTGTCGATTATCATTCTTGCCTGCTTCATTTCGATTTTCCTCCATATTTAAAAATTTTTAACCTTTTACTCCTCCAGCTGTCATACCTTCAATAAAATATCTCTGGAAACAAACGAATAATGCCAAAATCGGAATAATTGCGAAACATGATCAGGCTATCAGGATGTCATAGTTGTTTCCGTATGGCGAAAGAAGGCTCTGCAGACCAACAGGAAGTGTGATTTTATCAATTGAGTTTGTTACAATCATTGGCCAAAGGAAGTTATTCCAACTCTGCATTCCCTGATAAATCCCCATAGCTGCGAAAGAAGGTTTCATCAGAGGAATCATGATTTTAAAGAAAATACCATACTCTGTACATCCATCTACTCTGGCTGTATCCAGAAAATCCTTCGGGATTCCCATCAGATACTGCCTGAAGAAAAATACCAGCATCGGAACAACCAGATACGGCAGGATAATTCCCCACATGTTATTAATCAGATCCATTTTTACAATCAATCTGTAAAGAGGAAGCAAAATTACTTCTGTAGGGATCATCATAACAAGTAAAACACAAAGGAATAAAATATTCTTTCCTTTAAAATTATACATTGCAAATCCATAACCTACACATGCACTCAGGAACAATGCAAGTGCAACCTGCACAACAGTAATGATCAAACTGTTTTTGTACCATACAAAGTATGAATTTGCACCACTGAATAACATTTTATATTCATTCAAATTTGCATTTGCCCAATCAATAGAAAAATTCAATCCATAACGCATCAGATCAGAACCCGGACGCAGCGACGAAACAGCAAGAAGTGCCAGCGGGAGTAATGTGATAATTGCAACGATCACAAAGAAGATAAATAAACACGTAGAATAGATTTTTGATTTTTTTGTTATTGACATTGTTTATTCCCCTTTTTTACTTCCTATAGTCCCATTTATCCAAAGCTGTACAATATTAACTGCCAGAACGATAAGCAGGTACAGATGCCGTAAAAGAATAATTTCCATCTGTGTGTCGGTATACATATGGATCTGCCCGCTGTAAGATCCATGGTTCATTATGTTTTAGTGTTTTAGTTCTTCGCTCATTATTGTATCCCCCTTTTGATTCTGCAACCTCACTTTTTATTTTAGTTTTACATAAAATAGGGATGTGAAAAAACTCAATCGAGTTTTTTCACATCCTCTATTTTTTGATTAATATCTGATTATCTATAAGCCTGCTTTCATATCTATATTGTTCCGATACAATTAATACTGGTATACCATATTTTTTCAATTCTATCAAAATCCGTTCCATGACATAATCAGTTTGTGGTTTAATTAAAAAGACTGGTATAAAAATAATTAAAACCTGCGGTTTACAGATCATCCATCTGCATACGGCCAGATACATAATCTGTTCCAATGATAATTCTTTCGTTTTTTTATCTAATGTGATATCTGGAGAAATCGTATTTACATACTCTTTTACAAGCTCACCGTATTTCTTTTTCAAAAAAAATCCTCTCTTTTTTTGGCACAAAGGATAGCATAGATTTTCAAGAATACTAAGATTGTCAAAGAGTATATGTTCAATATCCGTATAATCTATCATGCCAAGCAGCCTTTTTCTTTTCAAATTTTTCGCTAATTTAGGTGTCACCCTTTTATTTTCCCAGTAAAATGATCCATTTAATTCTACTTTTTCACCACAAAAATAATTTTTTAAAGTAATAAATAACTCACTTGTTCCGCATACCAGATTTGTAATTTCGCCTGATCTGATCCAAATAGTTTCTCCTGTATGACTTATCCAGTTCATCTTTACTTTTCTGTCATTACTACTGGACATGCTCTTTCTGTCATTCACATTTTTAAAGTCTCTGGAATTATCCAATATCTTATATACTTCTTTTTTACTAATTTCCGTTCTGTTAAACTCTGCAATTGTCTTTCCCTTTTTTAATATATGAATTCGATCCATTCGTTCTAAGGATATCGTATTATATGTTTCAATTTGACAAATAGAATAATTTAATCCGACCAGAAGTGTATAAAATCTTTCCAGTTCTTCCAGTTCTTCTAAGTTTAATTTGCCATTCACTCCGCACACAATAATAATTTTATTATGTCTGCCAACTGCATGAAGTAATTGAATCTCAACCTGTTCCAGAAAAGACAACTCTCTTATTTTTTTGTTTACAGGAATATTCAAATCAAAAAATTCCATCAGCTGAAGTACCATTTGCTTACGTTTTTTATACGAGAAATGTTCGCCATAAATAAATATATTATCTGTAATCGACAAATAATTCGTCAGTTTTGTAGCATCAGATATTACTGTAACATTTTGACACAGTTTTTTTCTTACTTCACTATTATAAAACTGAGAATTATATTTTTCTCCTTTATAGAAAAATGTTCCTGACATTAAACCGTTTTGTTTAGTAAAGAAATTTTCTATCAATTTTCTATCTTCGAAATTATCAGTAACAATCCCACTTATTTCCCCTTTATATAAGTGAAAAAAAAATGGTCCACGCAGACTTTTTCCCTGTTTTATTATTCCATCCTCAATACGAATCAATTCTTCTTTCATATGCAATCCTATATATTTTCATAATCTTCAGCATTTTCCTGCCTTGGGATCGTAATTTTAACAGTGGTTCCAAGTCCCATCATACTATAAATTCGCAATCCATAATCCTCGCCAAAATATAGCTTGATCCTTCTTGATACATTTTTCATAGCAATTCCAGTATGCGTTTTTCCTTCTGTCTGTTTTATTTTTTGATATTCCGTTTTGTACGTTGTCTCATTTAATGATTTATTCAATTCTGTCACTTCATCCTCAGACATTCCGATTCCTGTGTCCTTTATACTAATCAAAAGATTGGTTTCTGTCTGATCAAACGTAATTGTAATTTTACCTCCACTTACTTTTTTCTCTATTCCATGAAAAATGCTATTTTCTACAATAGGCTGCAGTGTCAACTTTGGGATAAATAAATTTCGAATTTGATCTTCTGCATCCAGGAAGTATATCTCCAGCTGCAATTTATCACCAAATCTATAATGTTGTATCATGAAATAGTTTTCAACATTTTTTATTTCCTCATCCACCGTAGACATAAAATGCATATTAGAAATCGTATAACGAAAAAATGTTGCCAGTGCCTGTGCCGTATCTGCCAAAAAATACAGTTTTCCAGCAATCGCATCTCCTCTTATAGCTTCTAACGTATTGTATAAAAAATGGGGATTTATCTGATTCTGCAGTGCAAGATATTCTGCGTATTTGCTCGTTTCTCGAATCAGTACTTTCCTGTCAATCAAATCATTTATGCGTTCAAAAAATGCTTTTTCTTCGTCAACAAAAAGCACTGGCGTTTCTTCCATATCAAGTGTAATTATTTTTCCTGATTCATAATTTCTATATTGATTTCTTATTTTTTTTACCGCAGGCACGATGTAAATAAAATAAGCGATAACTGCCACCACACACAGAAGCGTTACTACTGTATTTATAAGCATAATTGACAATGGTGCTGAATTTGAAATCAAATACCCAAATAGTACAATAGAAAAAATGCCTATTATTGTAAAGAAACTAATAAAAATACTTATACACGTAACAATTGAATATTTTTTCATCTTATTTTTCTTATGAAAACAGTCCCCTGTATTCATTTGGTGACACTCCTGTAATTTTTTTAAATCTTGTAGCAAAATATTTTGCATCATGAAATCCGACTATATCTGCAACTTCTCCTATACTCCTTTCAGTATCCAGCAACAATTCTTTCGCATGCTGTACTCTAATATAAGTCAGGTAATCCACAACAGATTTTCCGGTATTTTTCTTAAAAGACGATGATAAATATGTCGCTGTCCAACCGACCTCTTTTGCGATCTCCTCCAGTGTAATGTCATCCATATAATGCTTTTCTATATACCTCTGTGCAAGTTTCACAGGTTTAATACTCTGCTCTTCTTTTTTCTTTGAAATACTCTGAATCTCCGATCCAATTATTTCTCCAAGATAATGAAATAGACCAGATACACTATAAAAATACCTGCCCTGCTGTAAAATCTCTTTTTTAGACTCTATAACCTCATCATTTTGACTATACCCAAATATTGTCAAATAAAACTCTTCAACTAATATATCATATATTTCCAATACGGTTTTTCCATCTGTCCGTTTGCTGTAATTATATAATACAACACTTAATTCTTCCAGCAAAACTGATATTTTTCTGATATCTTCATTCTTTAACGCATTTGCAAAATTTTTTCGGAATGTATCGTTTAAAAAGAACTGTGTATCATATATTGGCTGTGGAACTTTTTCAAAATAAATTATTCGGTCTTTTCCTTTGTATACTTTATGTAATACACATTTTTCACATTGTGCTATGCAATCATATATCTTATGATAATCTGCATATATATTACTTACTCCAATTACAAAATTCACCTTTTGTATGGTCTCATTCAATATGATAAGTTTGTCTTTTATATAATTTTCATACTTTTTTTCTTCCAGATAGTCCATATTTCCATTTATAAGACAATAAAAGTCATTTCCTAATAAAGTGGTGATAATTTCTATAGCATTTGTTCCGATTCCTTCTGTCATTATTGCTTTCATCTTCGTCTTTAAAAAATTCTGAATGAAGGCAATATCCTCCCCACTCCTGAAAACAAAATTAATCTGAATTAACTGCCAGCCTCTTTCTTTATCATTTGAATAAAACTGATCTCTGTATACATCAAATATTTGCCGTCTGTTATCCATATCATTTTTATTTTTAATCATACATATCAGCAAATTATCTTTTATTTTCTGCGCTGATACAAGATTTGCGGAATCTGCCTGTAAAAGCCCAGATTCTTTCTTGATCAATTCTAACCCTTTTGTTAACGCCGCTTCCAATTCATTCTTCTGAACAGGTTTTAACAAATAATCTATCACGTGGTATTTTATTGCCTGCAATGCATATGGAAATTGGCTGTAACCGGTAACAATAATTACTTTTATATCCGGTAACGTTTCCGCTATCTTCTTCATCAGTTCCAGACCATTCAAGCCAGGCATTCTAATATCTGTTATCAGGAAACTGGGAAGCAGTTCCTGGCACATTTGAAATGCAGTTTCCCCATCATGAGCAAATCCTGCTACTTCAAGTCCATACGCTTCCCAGTCTATCAGGCACTTTATTAAATTACAAATATGAAGTTCATCATCTGCAATCAGTACTCTTTTCATTAAAGATCTCTCCATTCTTCCATTTTTTAAAATTTAAAAATCGGAATGTCGTACTTATTTAGAATTTCATTTAATTCATTCATTTTTTCAGTTGTTGGAGGAACAGTGGATTCCATCTCGTATTCTCTTCCCAGGCTATAATATTTTCCCCGTCCCAGCTTATGGTATGGCAATAATTCCATTCCAGTTATATTTGTACAATTTTTTGCAACAAATGCTGCTGTTTCTTCTACCTCTTCCGGTTTATCATTGAATCCTGGTATAATTGGAATACGTATAAACATCCTATTTCCATAGACAGGAATCATATCATTTACCCTTTTTATATTCATAAGTATAAGCTCATTACCATGTCCTGTCCACTGTTTATGCTTTTCCGAATTCATATGTTTCAAATCCATAAAAATGGTATTTAAATACGGTACTATTTGCTCATAATCTTCCGTCTTAGCATAGCCACAAGTTTCTATTGCTGTGTCAATCCATCGCTCTGTAAGCGTTCTCAGCAATGCATAGGCAAACTCTGGTCTTACCATCGGCTCTCCTCCTGAAAGAGTTACACCGCCACCTGAAGCCTCATAAAATGGTACATCTCTTTTTACCCTATCATATACCTGCTTCACCGTCATCTCTTCCCCTGTTATCTTTCTGCAATTCACATAGCAGTTTTCTGTACAGGCAAAGGCATTTTCCCTTTTGTAACATTCTCTGCAGACATCTCTGTCTGCAGTCAAATCTTCATGTAGTCCTTTATAAGGGCAGGCTCTCAGGCAGTTGAGACACGCAAGACACTTGTCAGAGAAAAATGACATTTCTGGATAAAAAGCCTGCGTTTCAGGATTACTGCACCATTTGCATCTCAGATTACATCCTTTTGTAAAAACAGTAGTACGTATTCCATTTCCATCATTAATTGCATATCTTTCAATATTTGCAATAATGCCTTTCTGCTGCAACAACTGATCTGCATTTGCATTTAACAACTCTTCCTTTATCATCTCTTCTACCTCATCCCAAATCTTTCTTTTTGTTATTTTGTTTTATACAGTAATACTGCCAACACAATCACAATTCCTTTTAAAACCATCTGTGGATATGAAGCAACTCCCATCAAATTCATAATATTGTAAAGTACGCCCATTAACATCGCACCTACAATTGTTTTTACTACGCTTCCTGATCCGCCATTCATAGATGCACCACCAATAACAACTGAAGCGATTGCATCCATTTCATATCCATCACCAACTGTTGCTGTTCCCATTCCAAGACGTCCACAAAGAAGCACACCTGCAATTGCAAAGCACAGTCCACCTAGCGCATAGGTAAGAATCAAATATCTTTTAACCGGAATTCCTGCTAAATATGCTGTCTGTTTATTTCCACCAATTGCGTAAATTCCCCTTCCATATCTCGTTCTGTTTAGTACAAACAAAAATACTAAAAATACAATAATCATAACAAGTACAGGATTTGGTATTCCTAATGTAGATGCCTTTACCCAATTAGGAAGGAATGTTCCATCTATACGTCTGCTCTGACCCGTCTGGTACATATATGCTACACCTTTTAATATAGTTGTCATCGCCAATGTTGCTATGAAAGGTGCAATGTTCAATATTGCAACCATTATTCCTGAAATGGCACCAATTACGAGCGCAAGAGCCAATACAATCAATATAGCAACAACGCCATAATTTTTCTGGATTAACCCTGCAGTTAAACATACAATAATACAAACATAGCTTCCAGTAGACAGATCGATTCCACCGGTGATAATAATCAGTAACATTCCAATTGCACAGATCGCATAAATGGAATTCTGAATTAATACCGACTTGATATTATTTACCGTAAGAAATGCCGGTGTTAAAAAGCAACTTGCTATAAACAATACGACAAACGCTATAATTACAAAATTTGATAACACGAATTCCATATACTTCTTCATATGATTATTTTCTAATTTTGTAGTTCCCATTTCCGTTCTCCTCTCACTTATGCAACCCCTGTAATGTAACGCATGATCGCATCTTCATTTATCTCTTCTTTCTGCAGTTCTCCATGTACTTTTCCTTCATACATCGCATAAACCCTGTCACTCATCCCTATTACTTCCGGTAAGTCAGAAGAAATCATAATAATCGTATTTCCCTGTTGTGCAAGTTCTTTTATGATTGTATAAATTTCATATCTTGCCCCAACATCTACTCCCCTGGTTGGTTCATCCAAAATCAAAACTCTCGGTGCCGTCGCCAGCCATTTCGCCAATACTACCTTTTGCTGATTTCCTCCACTAAGACTGCTTACAGGATTCTCTATATTATTCGTTTTTATCTGTAAACGTTTTTTCAGGTCTGTCACCACTTCTTTTTCTTTCTTTTTGGACAATATACCATTTTTAAGAACCTTTTTTAAAGAAGCCATTGAGATATTAAAGCGAATCGTCTGTCCAAGGATCAGTCCTGTAGTCTTACGATCTTCCGTTACATATCCGATTCCAGCTTTGATCGCATCACCAGGAGAATTTAGATTAATTTCTTTTCCATTCAATATAACGGTTCCATTTCCCTTGGTTGTATACGCACCTATTACAGCTGACATCAGTTCTGTTCGCCCGGCTCCCAGCAGTCCGGAAATACCTACTATTTCACCTGCTCTGAAATACATATTTGCATTTTCTACAATATTTGTTTCATATAATGCATGTGGCACTGAATAGTTCTTTATTTCCAGCGTTCGTTCTCCTATTTTTGTTTCAATCTTAGGATACAGTGCATCCATTTTTCTTCCCACCATAGTAGATACTAACTGATCAACGGTTATATCTTTTATATCAAATGTTTCTATCATTTTTCCATCTCGCATAACAGATGCTCTGTCTGCTATTTTGAATACTTCTTCCAATCTGTGCGTGATGTAAATAATAGAAATATCCGTCTTTTTCAAATTTTCTAACATATTTAGAAGAAAATCGATTTCTCTTCCCGTTAACGGTGCTGTCGGCTCATCCAGGATTAATACATTACCACCTAAGTAAATTGCTTTTGCAATTTCTACCAACTGCTGCTGACCAACTGTTAAATATTTTATTTTTGTTTTTACATTTAAATTAAGAGAAAATTTTTTCAGAATTTCTTCTGCTTCACTATACATTTTTTTCCAGTCTACTCCAGACAGTGTCTTTGGCTGGTTTCCAAGAAATATATTTTCCGCTATGCTTAAATCTGGTATCAATTCCAGCTCCTGATGCACAATTGTTATTTTTTCATTCCGCGCATCTTTCGGATTATGTATTTTTTTCTTTTCACCTTTTAAATAAATCTCACCCTCATTAGGTGGAAACTTTCCTGTCAATACATTCATTAATGTACTTTTACCAGCTCCATTTTCACCACATAAGGCATGAATTTCCCCACTTTTAATTTGAAGAGATACATTATCAACGGCAATCAACCCACCAAACCGTTTGGTAATATTTTTCATTTCTACTGCATATTCACTGCCCATTTTACACCTTCCAATCTTTTCAGATATAACAAATGCCGGTTACCCGGCATTTGTCATTTCCCCATTGTTACAGATTAATATGTAGAATTTGCATCATAATAAGTATCTACATTTTCTGTGGTAACAAGATCATTCATTACATAATATGTTGAAGGGGTAGAAACTCCACTTGCCTGAAGTGCTGCCATATATACTGCCCATTTACCCATCTGTCTTGGATCATTGAATGCATCACAAACAACACCTTTGTCTCCATTCTTAATCCATTCCAGCACAGATTTTCTACCATCAATTGTACAAATCAAGATTTCTCCATCTCTTCCAATCTGCTCAAGCGCTGCAACTGCTCCCTGTGCACCACCATCACAAGCTGCAAAGATTACATCGATATCCGGATCTGCCTGAAGTACATCCAGAGTTGCATTCATTGCTGGCTCAGGCAGCCACTGATAGTACTGGTATGCTACAATATTCAGATTATTTTTGCCATATTTATCCAACATATAATCTGTCCATCCCATTACTTCTCCCCATCTTCTAAGATCAGATTCTTTTTCCTGTGGAGCCGAAGATAATACGAATGCTCTGACTTCATCCTGCCAGCCATTTTTTTCGTCATAATAACGAGCCAATTCATATCCTGATTTGTAACCTGAATTTTCCACATCAGCAGATACAAATGTATACTGTCCATTAAACTCTACCGCCTGATTTACAATTGTCAGAGGAATATCTGCTGCCAGAATTTCATCCAGTCCAACATTGGCTGAGTTATATGGATTTACAATCATAGAATTCATACCAAGATTTATTAATGTCTCCACATCTGAAATCTGCTTATTCAGGTCATCATTTGCATCATAAACAGTAAGCTCAATACCAAGGTAATCTGCTTCTGCCTGTGCAAAATCTACCAACTGCTCATACCATTCTGATCCTGCAATACGATGCTGTGAAAATCCGATTTTCATGTCTTTAAACTGATCCTGTGTTCCAATCATCTGTGTTGCAAGTGCACTTGCTTCCTCTGGAGTCACTGAAAATGTTCCATTTACAACATCTGCACCTGCTGGATCAACAGCCTGAGAATAATCGATATTAAGTTCTGGTGTTTCATATGCCTCTTCTGCAAAGACTGTGCTTCCCATCGCTGCTGTCATAGATACGGTTAATAACATACTAGCAATTTTTCTAGCTCGTTTCTTCATTTTCTTTCCCCCCAAATATCTTTTATAATTTTTCTTCAGTTCTTGCAATAATGTCTTCCTGCACGTCTTTTGACAACTGTGTAAAATAAGCACTATAACCTGCTACTCGAACCAGAAGATTTGCATATTTATCTGGATTCTTCTGTGCATCCAACAGCGTCTTTTTACTTACCACATTAAACTGCATCTGATTTCCACCCATTGCAAAATACTGATCGATCATATTAACAAATCTTTTTAAACCATCATTTTTATTTACATGAACTGTATTTTCCATACCTGTTCCTCCTCTTTTTAAGACAATTCTTCCGGGCTAAATTTCATGTTATATAAAGATCCACATGAGAACAATTCATTATGAAGCTTTGCAACTGACGCAATCGCTGCTGTCGGTCCATTTACATCTGTTCCACGCATTGGAGACTGACCATCTGCTACTGACATATATGCATCTCGACCATCCGGTGTTGCACCGCATACATGTCCAAATGGTGTATTACTGGATACTGTAGAGGTACTGCAATGTAATGTACCACCAATCGGTCCTCTTCCATAGCGGGTATTTTTGTAAGATGAAAGTTCATTTGCAATCATTGCCATCATATCTCTGGCAATAAAATCTACTTCATCTATATCGTTTCCATATTTTGGAACTGCCAGACACATAGCTTTAATCTGTGTTCCAGTTGGTGTAGTAGTTTCATCTTGCCAGTTTGTTTCAAGCGCATGTTGTAACTGAGCACCTGTGATCTTCTTATCTTCAAAAATCAGCTTTTTAATGACGTACAGACTATTTGCAATATTGGCTGTTCCAATAGTCTGTTGTCCAGTCAGATCATATTTCGCGCCACCCTGTTTAATTGGTTTTCCACGTGGAATTGTAGTAGTCGGGCAGGCAAAGATTGCTGCCATTGGTTCTTCCAACATTTCTTCCCATACCTGGTCAATGGTATTCTCCAGGATAGCTTCCATCTTGATATAGTATTTCATCTGATCTACAAAAGCATCTTCTGCTTCCTGATATGATGCAAACTCTGATAATGTCTTTCCATTTTCATTTTTATGCAAACAGATACCAGTTCTCGGATCTTTTCCATTATATAAAGACATCTCTAAAGCTTTTGTGCAGTTCAGCCATGCTCCGCCTGTTCTTCCTCCAAGAAGTCCTGGAGCACCAGGTTCAATACAACCGATGATGCAGTAATTGTATGCATCCTTCATCTCATAGCCGCGGTTCATCATTGCTCTGGTATAAGTTTCATCATTAAAGATAGACGGAAGACCTGTTCCCAATCTGACAACTTCTGCTACTTTCATTTTGAATTCCATTGGTGTTTTTTTATGGAAACGAACTGTTAACGATGGCTGTGGTACTCTTGTATTAAAAGTAGCATCCAGTGCAATATAACTCATCTCATTTGTTGCATCGCTCATAGTTTCCGGATCGACACCGCCAATAGTCAAATTCTGAAACATTGGTACGCCTCTGTAAAAATCGGTATCAATCCAGCTTCGTACTTTGTTGCATGTATAAATCTGCAGGAAAAAGTTTTCTGTTAATTCTACTGCTAAGTCTCTTGTCAAAGTGCCATCTGCAATGCCTGCCTCATAATATGGCTGCATGAACTGATCGAAACGTCCGAAAGAAACGCCAGCTCCACTATCTTCAATCTGGATACAGATGTGTGTTAAAATGATAAATTGGAGTGCTTCCTTAAAATTACGAGCAGGATATCTTGGAACGTAGCGGCAAATCTGCGCCATATCCAGAAGTTCTGCTTTTCTTTCTGGATCTTTTTCCTCTTCAGCCATCTGTTCTGCAAGGTCTGCATATCGTTCTGCAAATTTAATAACTGCATTGGCACTGATTTTTGCTGCTTCGTAGAAATCATTCTTCTTTACACACTCAGGATCATTTTTGTAATCAATCTCTTTTTGTTTTTCTTCACATAAATCGATAATTTTCTGAAGACCGTTTTTGATTAACCATGGGTGATCAGGTGCAAAATGACCATCTCCACCTTGGAAATAAGTTCCAATGTCAGCTGCTTTTAAATCATAATGTGTAGCAAGAGCTTCTTTCGGAAGTCTGGTTCGAAGCATATCTGTAATGGTCTTTCCCTTCCACCAGTTACAAAAATCCTGAATAATCGGTTTATCTTCTTCTCTCAGAATATAACGGTCAGCAGGTCTTTCTCCAAGTGGATATGGATCCTCATGAACCATTTCTTTCTCTACCCATTCCACCTCGTATTCTGGGAAAATCGGTGCCCATCTTGGTTTCGATGCCTGATTTCCTGCAAATAAACTTCCTGGCATGATGTAAATACTCATGTTCTGCAATACATAATCGATTGCATTTGCACGTTTTACGATGTTTGCCTCATCTGGATGGTTGCGATAGTATTCTGTAATTAATTTTCCACGTTCTACGCAAACTCCATATTTGGAACTGGTAATATACTTGTGTAATTTGTCTATTCTTTCACTTCTTACCGGTTCCGTAGATATCTGATATGAATCCATTACTGCCATTTTACCAATCTCCTTTTGTGCATTTTTTCTTTTCTGTTTGATGAGTTTATTATATTCGTTATCATTCTTGTACGAAACCTATAATATTTTGTTCCAGGTTTAATATTTTTAGATTGCATAAAAGGGGCTGTGAAATAACACTCTCTACGGAAAAAGAGGACTTTTCGTTCAAAATGAACGAATGTTAAAATTAACTTGCGATAAAAATTTCAACTATAAATTATAATAACCCAAAACAAGGATATTTACCGCTGTTTCTTTCAGATTGTTTGAATCTGCTGGATCCTGTTTTAACATTTGACAGATTGATGGGAGGAATCAATTTAAATAAGTATCTGACAGATATTCCGGAGTACACAACTGGACGACTCAGATATAATCCGGTCAACATGTTAAAAACAGTACTTTTCGGATTTATGACCAGCGGTTACTGCTCCCTGAGAGAACTGGAAGACAACTGCAAAGTCAATATTAGATTCATGTATCTCATGGATCACCAGACTCCATCATACCGAACCTTTGGATATTTCATCAACGAAGTACTTCAGGATAAGGTTGAAAACATTTTTAACGACATCAATCAAGCTATCTTCAACGAGGAGCATGTGGATTTGCAACATATCTACATCGATGGTTCCAAGTTTGAAGCAAACGCCAACAAATATACCTGGGTTTGGAAGAAGGCTACCGAAAAGTTCCGTTACAAGCTTTATAAAAAAATCACTGTGGAGATTGAGGAAATCAACAAAGAAATCGCATGGAGTGAAGTACAGATTTCAACTAATTCTGAGTATGTACCAGATTATCTGAATGAAATCATTGATCAGCTAATGCTTTTATGGGATCTAGATATCAGTACATTTGTTTACGGAAGCGGAAAGAGAAAATCCAAAGAGCAGCGTCATTATGAACATTTGACTGGTTTCTGTCGGAAACTTCAGGAATATATAGAAAAAATTGACATTTGTGGTCCTGATCGTAACAGCTATTCTAAAACAGATAAATCAGCTACCTTTATGCGCATCAAAACGGATTACATGGGCAATGATCAGCTTCTGCCGGCATACAATGTACAGATTGGTGTAACAGATGAATATATCGCAGTTGTTGACGTGAACCATTATCGTTCAGATATGGACTGTTTCATTCCTTTGATGAAGCACTTCAAACAAACGTATGGCTTCTATCCCAAGTATCCTGTGGCAGATGCTGGCTACGGATCATATAACAACTATATTTTTTGCGAACAGAACGGAATTGAAAAGTATATGAAGTTTCCAATGTTTAAAAAGGAAACCAAGGATCGAAAGTATCATGAAGGTCCATTTCGTGCAGTTAATTTTAGAATTGATGAACAAGGTGTCATGAGATGTCCTAACGATAAAGCATTTCATCTTTTATACAGAAGAAGTGTGAGGGGAAATCAATACGGACGCAAGGAAGAACTGTATGAATGTGAAGATTGCAGTGGATGTCCATATGCAGAGAAATGTAAGAAAACAGCTAAAAATCGAACTGTTCGGATCAATCAGGAACTCACTGCAATGCATCAGGAAGTAATCGAAAACTTAGAAAGTATTCATGGTGCGCTATTACGAATGAACCGTTCCATACAAGCAGAAGGCGCTTTCGGAATCATGAAAAATGACCGTTGGTACAAGAGAATTGTCCGAAGAGGTATTAATTCGGTTAAACTAGAAGTTTTACTTGTGGCAATAGGACATAATCTATACAAATATCAGAACAAAAAGATGAGAAATAGAACTGTCGCATAGATTCAAAAAGAGAATCTTTATGGGGTAGGGGAAGTACACCTTTTCAGCGTAGGATTCCAGCAATTTATGCACAATAAAAGCAAAAAGAGGGATGTGAAAAAACTCAATCGAGTTTTTTCACATCCTCTTACCGTATTTTTTAGAAAACATCAACTATATTTTTTTCTTTTCATTGCACATTTTGTTCACATTCGTTATAATTTACCATAAATGCCGTTAGAGTGCGTTTGAAAAATGCTTTAAATCTATACTATAAATTCAGAAAGGGAAATCCGTTATGTTATATATTAAAAGTCTGGAGCAGGCGGTCCCTGTCTTCAAAGCTCTTGGTTCTGACATCCGCATACGGCTGATCCAGACTCTCCTTGAGCATCAGGAAATGAATATGAATGAACTGGCTTCCAGTCTGGGGATTACCAACGGTGCCCTGACCAGCCATGTAAAGAAACTCGAAGAATCCGGAATTCTCGCAATTCTTCCAGAGCATTCCGGCCACGGAAACCAGAAGGTCTGTCGCATTAATGTTGACAAGATCCTGGTTGATATTGCCTCTAACAATGACAGCCCGGCTGAGGACAGTTACTCTATTGACATTCCGATCGGCAACTACTTTAATTATTCTGTCTATCCAACCTGTGGGCTGTCTACTACCGATAATCTCATCGGTGAGGTAGATGATCCTCGTTATTTTGCTCATCCGAGCCATGTAGATGCAAAGATTTTATGGTTTGGACGGGGATTTATTGATTACCGCATTCCAAATATGCTACCTCCGGGACAGAAGATTGACCGGCTGACACTCTCCTTTGAAATCAGTTCAGAAGCTCCCGGAGTCAACAGTGACTGGCCTTCTGATATTTCCTTTTTCCTGAATAATACAAAGGTCGGAACCTGGACAAGCCCCGGAGATTTCGGTGATGTCCACGGTATGTTCACTCCCGACTGGTGGTTCCCGAACTGGAATCAGTATGGTCTTCTGAAAATGCTTGTCATTGACCGTCACGGTACTTTTATCGATGGATTAAAGATCTCTGATGTGAATACACAGCAGCTCACTTTTACCTCTCAGGATGATATGGTATTCCGTTTTCAGGTAGATGAACCATCTCAGAATATTGGCGGTCTGACACTCTTCGGAAAAGATTTCGGAAACTATAATCAGGATATTAATGTGAAAGTGCATTATACTCCAAATGTATAATTTTACAGAATATCTGAAAACAGCAAAAAGCAAGGAACCGATGTGTTTTGCCACATAGTTCCTTGCTTTTGTTTTATATTTCATCTGATTTTCCGGTTACTCACCCTCTTCCAGTCCTGCTGCAATACGGAAGTTTGCCAGTGCATGGCTTTTCTCCACTCCCGGAATCTCATCATTTAATATTTTCTTCTGATAAGGAATTACTGTATCCATTACCAGTTCCTGATATCCTCACCAGAATTTATCCGTTACTTTTACCTTATTTAATAACCTTTCTTTTAAACCATCTCTCATTTCTGCGCCTCCCATTTTGCCGGCAGATCCGGACATTTTCGCACCTTCTGTACAGCCCGCAGTTCCACAAAGCATCCGCAGAGCCTGCACATCCCACTCATCAATCGTTCACAGGAGCTGCATATGCCAAGCCTTTTCTCATAGGTCTGCTGATCTACTTTCAGCTCTTCATCCATACGCTGAATATAGCGTGACAGATCCTCATAAAAAGCTTCTTCATTCTTCTGTCCGGGCAGACATTTCCTGCACACACGCAGCTTCCCGTTCATACCTTAGTCTCCTTTTTGTTTCCATTATAAATGTTCACAGAAAATACCTGCCTGTTTTGTCAGAAGTGGCATTTTCTGTGAATCTGTAAAATTTATTAATCTTTCATTTATATGAAACTCTCCATCTGTTTAAAAATATTGTAATTATCTTACTTCCAGATGGAGAACACTGCATTTAGGAATTGTAAATTTAATTCCCTCTGCTGTTTTTTCCACTTCGTTAAATTCTTTTACACGAACCTGATCCGGTGTTTCAAAGGTGTTCATTTCGTGCATTTCACCGTGTACAATCTCACCTTTAACTTCATTTACCTGGTAATCTGTAAGGATAGTTCTGATTTCATAATCTTTATCCAGAGACAGGTTTGTCAGTGTGATATGTACAGCTCCGTCTTCTGCTACAGATGCGGATTCTGTCAGGTTCGGTACCTGTCATTCGTCTTCCACACCAATAGTTTCTGTGTGAACCTTACATAACTGAAGTCACGTGCTTCCAGACGCTTTAGGCGTCCGACTGAATATCGGCGGATACGCCTGTAACTTAGGTGCGCAGTTATGCGCATTTCCCATGCCAGATATGGCTGGTTCCCACATTACAGGTAGTCCGCTGTATATCTGCCTGTATCTATGCTACTTTTAAGAGTTCCATTTCTGAATGGAGTTTCCTCAGATCTGCATAAACACATGAGGTTCTACGCTTTACAGGAGGGACTTTTGCCTCCAGTAAAGACCTTTCCGTTGCCGGAAGGGGTTTTAAAAGTTCCCTTATAAAATATCTCGCCCCTATATTATAGGATGCTGACAGGTCACAATTATATCGTTTTCCTGTCTGGAAAGTACAGAGGCTGTGATTTTCCCAGTCACGTGTT